>Ga0187860_1004395_pt1 | contig 10608 bp, 4 predicted proteins | sample June2016WEW_10_4_FD_132981 | JGI IMG/M metagenome (GOLD analysis project Ga0187860, IMG submission 132981) | Peatland microbial communities from SPRUCE experiment site at the Marcell Experimental Forest, Minnesota, USA - June2016WEW_10_40 | ecosystem: Environmental > Terrestrial > Soil > Wetlands... | reverse complement strand
GTTCTGAGCGAGACCACGATTCCATCGCGGACCGGTGGTTCTCTGCCAGATCAATTCCTGGATTTTGGCGTTATGAAGGTCGGGCCGGGCAACGCATTCATGATCGGGGAGAATCCACTGGGAGGGATCCCCGTATCGAAACAATGGGTGACATTGGGAGGGCGCTCGTTCCTGGTGGAGCAAGTGGCGGTGCCCGCAATAGCAGCTCAGTTGGACCAATTGCCTGTGCCCCAACAGGTCAACCTGGGGCCGGTGAAGGGTTCGGTGAGGCACATCGTCACATCCGGACGATTGTTGCCGGCACCGAAGCTGGCCAGGGCGAATAAAGGAGAAATGAAGGTGGCTTCACGCCAGCTACCTACGCGCGGCTTGCTGTTGGATTATCTGACGATCAATGGAAGCCTGGGCAGCTACACATTTCGCGGTGATACGACCTATTACCTCAGCGGTAATGTGGTCATTTCTGGGGGGGCCATTATCGTTGAAGGTGGCGCTGTTCTGAAATATGCACGCAACGTTTCGCTGGAGACAAGTGGGGGTAGTATCCAATGGCTTGCTGGTGCTTACAGGCCCGCGATCTTCACAGCCGTGGATGATAATTCGATTGGAGAAACCATTACCAATTCGACAGGGAACCCGACCAACTACTACGCCGGCACCGCGTTACTTATTCTTGGGGGCACTGTATCAACGATAGATCACTTCCGCATCGCCTATGCCCAACAAGCAGTCGAACTAATCGGCCCAAACGTGACGTTTGACAACGGCCAAATCGTTAACTGTCAAAACGGCGTATTCGCCGATGGTTCTGCTGTCTATGTGGAGAACGTCCTGTTCGCGAACGTGCTGACTAATCTCGCTGTTGATGGCCCTTCGATCAACGTGCAGAATGCAACGTTTGCCAACAGTGCGTGTTTGTTCGTGCCTATGGACGACGAGGTGGGGGGCTTTCTAACGAATTGCGTACTCGCCAACGTGACAAATCTCTACGCAACGCCGCCATACTATCTCCACGGCGGCTCCAACGGGTTTTACAATACGCAACCGTTTGGGGCAGGCATCACGAACCAGTTCAATCCGTTTCAGGCGATGGGCGCCGGCCACTTCTACCTGACAAACGGCTGCAGGTTCTTCAACGCTGGCACCACGAACATCGATGCGGTGTTACTGGCCGGACTGAAGGCAAAGACCACCTATCCGCCTCTCATCGTAACCAACGCCACCCTCAGCTCGCCGACAACCTGGGGTCCGATCGTGCAGCGGGACGCCGAACTGCCGGGGCCTGACCTCGGTTACCACTACGACCCGATTGATTACCTCGTCAGCCAGGTAAACCTGGGCACAACGTTCGTTTTGACCAACGGGGTGGCGGTGGGTGTCTTTGGTGGCACCGGCTTTCAATCAAGCCGTTCACAGATCACGAGCGTGGGTTCAGCGGTGAACATGAACCGGTTGGCGGTTTATTCCCTGGTGCAGGAGGGGCCGTCGCCATTGGGCAGCCCTGTCACTTACATTTTCAGCAACATTCCTGCAGCTCTGCAGTGTCGCTTCACGGATTTCTCGGCATTCAACTCGTCGAACAGCCCAAACTGGCTGATCGAGCTTGAATCGCTTAGCCAGCCTTTGCCATTGACGTTCATGGACTGCTGGTTTCGAGGAGTGGCGTTGTACTACGAGCCTCTCTGTTATGGCTCTTTCGCGGGGTTCACGAACAATCTGGTCGAACGCTCCAGCCTCTCACTTTACGGGTATGGGAATCCCGTCGTCCATTGGACCGTAACAATCGGCCTTCAAAACAACCTGTTTTTCGGGGGAAATCTGACCCTGTACTATGACGTCGGCACCGATACCAATTCCTACCCCAACTGGACGGTGTATGATAACGCGTTCGACGGGCTGTCGTTGAGTGAAGGCGGAAACCGCACCAACCTGATCTTGAATGGGTATAACGGCTACATAAACACTTCGCCAGAATTGTCGGGAGTTGTTACCAACAACGTGACTTTGACGTCGTTCACGTACACAAACAGTTGGCTGGGCAGGTATTATCAACAGTCAACCAACTTCGTCAATGCGGGCAGCACGAACGCCAACGCCGTCGGCCTCTACCATTACACCACCCAGGCCAGCCAGGTGCCAGAAACCAACTCGATCGTGGACATCGGGTTCCACTATGTGGCTTTGGATTCCAACGGCAATCCGCTCGACAACAATGACGATGGGATTCCTGATTATCTCGAGGATGCCAACGGCAACGGGCTGATCGATTCGGGCGAAATTGGCTGGAACGTTGTCGGTGATCTGGGCCTGAAGGTCATCATCACAAAACCGGCGAATAACTCAACTCTTCCGTAATAGACTTTATAAGGCATAGAGGAAAACATGAAAATGAATTCTCCTTGTTTGATATTCATGCGAAAGATGTCACAGGCGATTATACTGGCGGGCATCGCCTTTGTTGCAGCATCAGTGCGATCCCCAGGAGCGACAGACATTGCCGATCACACGGATGTTTTGACGCGAGCCGCCCTTTTCGGGCACCAGCATCTGATTTGGGTCGGTGAAACTCCTCCGACCGAAGCGGAATCGAAAGAATTGTGGGAGGCATTCGGAGTAGGACGTTTTAGCGATCTGAGCAGAGCGATTGACGGAATCGAGACTTTCATTAAAGTCCATCCCAATTCTCCCTGGGTGCCTGCCTTGCGGAAAAATCTGGCGTTTTATTATCAGCAGAATGGACGTTACTCTTTGGCTTTGGAACATTGGGAAGCAGCGTGGAAAACAACAAAGAGTATGACCGATGACAAGGGCAAGAACCTGGCTGATGGCATTCTGGTTGGCTGGCTTCAGTTCCTTTCTAAACTTGGCCATCCGGAAACAATGCGGGAACTGTTCGACGAAACGCGAACGCGGATGGTTTCGCCAATATATGAGGCGGAATTCGCGAAAGCTCGAAACACATTCATGGACAGACAGGGCTGCCCGCTAGGTGCCAACAGATGTGGTGCATATGCATTGGCTGCCGTGGGCCGCTCCTTATGTCCGACGAACGACTTCAGCCAGATTATGCGCCTTCCGGCGCCTCGAACCGGGTTTTCACTCTCAGAGCTGCAGGAGATCGCGGCGAAAAGCAAATTCGATCTGGTGGCGGTCGAACGCCCGGCCGGAGTGGAGCTGGTCGTGCCATCCGTTGTGCACTGGAAGCAGGATCACTATGCGGCAATAGTGGCGAAAAGGGGCGATCTCTACGAGGTTGTGGACTCGATCTTCTCAGTGCAAATGATTTCAGCTCAAACCATCAACGCCGAATGCAGCGGACAGTTTCTGGTGCCTGCCGCAAAAGCACCAGTCGGTTGGAGGACTCTCGACAAGGCAGAGGCTGCTCGAATTACCGGCAGGGGGCCACCCGACCTTTATGGCTGGTCCCCAGGCCCGCCCTGCGATGTATGCCTATGCCCACCTGCGTTTGGTGGAACTGGTTCCGACAGTGGTCCCTCCCTTGCAGATTCATCTGGCTGCGGCGGGTGCGCTTCCGGCGGCAGCGGGTCCATAGGCATGCCGACATGGAGAGTCATCGAACCCTACATTACTCTTTGGCTGAAAGACGAGCCACTGGCATATCAAACCTCCATCGGTAAAATGGCTGCCGAGCTTTTTTACGAGCAACGGCAGGGAGAATATCGCACGGTGGATACTACAATTTTCGGTCTTGGGCCGCAATGGAACTTCTCATGGCTGTCGTATATAGATTTCCAATCCTATACCAATCCTCCACCTTTTAACGGCTACTACGTAACACTTTATCCTGCTGGCGGTGGCCAACGATACTTCACGACCATCGACGGTTCAACCCCAGATTACTATTCCAATGATCGAATGCTGGCGATCAGCAACAATGTTGGCACCATCATCGGATTCAATTTGCTCCATCCTTCCGGAGCGACGGATGTTTATGGCTTCATCCGAACAGATGCTTACGGCAGTCAACACGAAGCGTTTTTGACTCAAACAATAGATCCCCATGGTCGTGCGACGACTTTTATCTATGACTCTGCATATGATCCCGTGACCAACGACTTCGTCCGGCTCAACTTTGTTGTCGATGCCGATGGGCGTACCAACACGATTACGTACACGAACGGCAGCAGCTACAAGTACTTGGTGAGTCGTATTGTGGATCCGTATCAGCACACCAACACATTCGCTTACGATGGCAACGACTATTTGACCAACGTCGTGGATATAGGGGGTCTTTCTAGCACCTTCTTCTACGGAAACAACGGGGCTGGTTTATCGCCCGGTTACTGGCTCACCAATATGGTCACCCCCTACGGATCCACAACGTTTAACTACTATGACAATGGCATGCAAGATCCTTACGACGAGATTGATCGTGCTGTTGTGGTAACAGAGGCAACTGGCGGCCAGCAGATGTTCGCCTTTATCCCAAGCAGCAGCATATTGCCAATGGTTTACACGAACGTGGCCAATGTGCCAACCAATCGGCCGCAGGATCTGCCGGGAGGTGGGGACACGCTGGAAAATAAGGATTGGAGTAATCCGACGGCAAACGACCATATGGAGTACCGAAATAGTTTATACTGGAACAGCCGCCAGTTCGATAATTTAAACGCAAACTTCTTAGCATCGGGTACAACAAACTGGGATTTCACCCAGTTGACAGGTGCTGACTATGCAAATGGCCGCTTGCGGCACTGGCTACACCCGTCGGCCATCATATGGTGGAATTACATTGAAGGTTGGAACAGCTCCTCCTCTTATGTAGGCGATGGTCTCTCGATGGAGCGCGAGCCCAGTCCCCTTGGCGACGGCGTGACCGAAGGTAAAATGACTTGGTACGACTATTTTGGCAAAGACTATTCTACATTGGCACCCTATTGTTCCGGAACATCCGCGTTTCCGGCACTGATTATCAAAGTGCTGCCCGATGGCTCGGAACAGTATACGATGTACGTCAACGACCAATGGGGGAATCACACCAATGTCATCGAGACTTATTCAAGCGGGACCACGACGTTGACAAGAACCAATATCTATGTTTACTCAACCAATGGCGTTGACGTTGTGAGTGCTATTGGGGCAGACGGGGTGACCAATGCCGCTTATGTTTACAACAACAGCCATTCCGTACTGTTTATTACAAACTCCGCAAATGAGGTAACCAGTTACACTTACGCTTCAAATGAACAGGTCACGAGTGTCACCACGCCATCAGGACTCGTAACAACAAATAGTTACGATAGTAACAGCTTTCTGACAAACACGTACAGTTATGCCATCGTGGGCGGAACGAGCGTCTTCTATGGGACAAATTCATATTCCTATACGAATGGCCTCGTTTATATCCATATAGATGAGCGCGGTCTTACCACGACGAACACCTGGGATGCCCTGGGGCGACTCATTAAGGTGTGCTACCCAGACGGCACTTCAACGTCCTACAACTACGATAAGCTTGATCTCGTCAGCATTGTGGACAGACTGGGGAATACTAACACATTTGGGTATAATTCAATCCGGCAAAAGATTGCCGAAACAAACGCAGTAGGAGCGTTTACTCATTACGGCTACTGTCCGTGTGGCTCACTTTCCTCCATTACGAACGCCCTGTTGAATGTCACCGAATTCACGTATGATTACCAGGGTAATCTCACTGAGACGGAATATTCCGATGGTTACCATGTCGCCAAGCAATACGATTCAGTACGGCGATTGGTATCGGCTACCGATAGCGCCAGTGTGAGCACGACGAACTGGTACAACAATCAGGGTCTGCTCGTGGCCGTCAGCAATAATGTTGGCCTTGTGCGAAGCATGGTTTACGACATCAGGGACCGAATGACCAACAGTGTGGATGCGAACGGAGTCAGCATCAACATGACTTGCGACAACCTCGGACGGCTGCTCACTCGCGCGTATCCCGATCTCGGTGTCGACAACTTTGCATATACCCATAATGTTTCCGGGATGACTGCGTACACAAACCAGATCGGGAATAAAGTGCTCTATGGATATGATCCGATGGGACGCAAGACCAATGAGGTTTACGTAGGCGTGACAACAAATCAGTTTGCTTACAATGGCGCAGGCGACCTGATCACGTTGACTGATGGCAAAGGCCAGAACACCGCCTGGAAATATGACCTCTACGGCCGGGTGACAAACAAGCTGGATAACCTTGCCGACAACCTGTTTGCCTACGGCTATGACTCCGACAATCGGCTCACGAGCCGCTGGACACCAGCGAAGGGAACGACCCTTTATCGTTACGACGGGGTCGGCAACCTGACGAATGTGGACTATTCCGGAGGGAGCAATTCCATGAGTTCCGTTTATTTGACCTACGACGCGATCAATGAGCTCACCAATATGGTTGACGGAGTGGGCTCGACGATGTATGGCTACGATGCGGCAGGTGAACTTTTGAGCGAAGACGGCCCCTGGGCCTTTGACACCGTGAGCTACAGCTACCTGAATCGGCACCGAGCGAGTTTGACTCTGGCTGCTCCGAATTCTTCAGCCTGGACGGAGAATTACGGTTATGACTCCGCTGGTCGCTGGACCAGTGTGACGTCGCCGGCTGGCGCGTTTTCGTACACTCTCGGAGGAGCGAGCCCCGCAAGTCCGTTGATTTCACAGATTCTCCTGCCCAGCGGCGCGTTCGTCACCAACACCTACGATTCCGTTGCCAGGTTGCTGTCCACAAAACTTCTGAGCCCAGGCTCGGCGGTGCTGAATTCCCACGTTTATTCATACAACCAGGCAAATCAACGCACGCAGCAGGTGTTCAGCGCCGGCAATTACATCAATTACACCTACGACAACATGGGCCAGTTGATCAGCGCCAGGGGCAAGGAATCGGGCGGGACCCCCAACCGGTTGCAGGAGCAGTTCTGCTACACGTATGATGCAGCCGGGAACCTGAATTACCGAACGAATGACGATGCGCTAACCGAAGCATTCAATGTGAATTCGCTGAACGAATTGACGACCATCACGCGAAGCGGCACGCTGACGGTAGCCGGCACGACAACCTCTCCGGCGACCAACGTGACGGTGAACGGCTCAATCGCCAACCGCTACAGCGACAACACGTTTGCCTTAGGCGGATTCGGGATCACTAATGGCAGCAACACCTTCGCGGTCGCTGCCAGAGACAGCTATGGGCGACAGGACAGCAATAGTGTGACGGTCAATCTGCCATCCACGAATACTTACACCAGTGACGCAAACGGGAACCTGCGCAGTGATGGCACCCGGTATTTTGCGTATGACGATGAAAACCAGTTGACGAGTGTGTGGGTGACGAATGTCTGGCGCAGCGATTTTGTTTACGACGGCAAGATGCGGCGGCGGATTCGGAAGGAATACACCTGGCAGAGCAGTGCGTGGGTGGAGACCAATGAAGTTCATTACATTTACGACGGGAACGTGGTCATTCAGGAGCGCGACGCCAACAATCTGCCGCAGGTGAGCTACACGAGGGGCATCGACCTGAGTGGGAGTTTGCAGGGCGCCGGAGGCATTGGCGGCTTGCTGGCGCGCACGGCAAATTCCCTGCTCCTTATTCCATCCTCCGGGTCGTCAGCCAACGCATATTATCATGCAGATGGGAATGGAAATGTGACGATGCTGATCAACGCCAGCAACGCGGTCGTGGCCAAGTATGAATATGATCCCTACGGGAATGTTCTAAGCAAGAGCGGATCGTTGGCGGATGCCAATCTTTACCGGTTCTCAAGCAAGGAGTATCATCCGAACTCTGGTTTGGTTTACTATCTCTACCGTTTCTACGATCTGAACATGCAGCGGTGGCCAAATAGAGACCCGATAAGAGAACTTGGATTCGAGGCCGTTCGCGCCCATTATGCGCGAAAGGGCAAGCCAACTCGTGGTGACGGAGACAACGCTTTTCAGTTCGTTCATAACACACCGATTACCAAGTGGGACTACATGGGCTTGGATGACCCTGGTTGTGATTCACCAGCAACCAGTCTTCCGTGCGAATTGCCCGGTGCGGTGGACTGCTATCTCGCCTGCTGCGCACAGCATGACAGGTGTTTTAAGGTGAACCACTGTAAAGCGGCCAGTTCGTGGGCGCAGATACTCTGTCCGACCAAATGTGGACATTGCGCCCGTCAAGTAGTAGGGTGTTTTGCTGGATGTTTCTTTGGAGGAAATGGTCCCAATTTCCCTCCATACTACTGCGCAACGTTGGATAGGTACTATTACAACTGGGACGACATTCCGGCGGAGTGCTTTCAAAATGAAAATGGCAACAAACCACCAAAGCCGTCGTGTTATCCATAATGTCGCGGCAAATGGTTATGGAGAACCCAATTGTTGGTCCCGATTTCAAACGGCTCTTTGTTCGCATTATCATGCCCGCTTCCGTCGGAATTGCGCTTACCTGCGTTGCAGCCGGGCCTTATCCAGAACCGCTTTCCAACAGTGGGGAAATCCGCCGAGCACAGCCGACCCTCGACAGCATTGACATCTGGAATTTGCCTCTGGCAGACATTCCCCTACTCTCAAAGTTCCAGGGTCTAAAACGAATTTCGCTCTGGAGCGAAGAAGGCACATCCGCGACGGATGCAAAGTTGAAGGCTCTCTCCGACATAGGTTTCACGAATTTGAACTACATCAATCTGAACAATTGTCGGCTTATTACGGACAAAGGCATCGAAGCACTTTCGCACGTTCGTTCTCTCACACAGTTGACTCTGGAGGGAACATCCATCACGGACCAGGGCTGCGTGATTATGGCATCCACGATGTCGCTCGAAATGGTAAACGTTGCTAACTGTCCGGGTGTCACAGTGAAGGGTCTAGACGCGCTTGCTCGCTCAACTGGTCTAAAGTACTTCAGTTTTTCTTCAGATAAGTTGACGCACGAGGAAGTACTCTCCTTAATTGACTCCTTTAAGAATGTTAAGCGATGCGAGGTGGTGGATACTGAGCACAAGCTGGATAGTGCTGTAATATCTGCAAAGGGTAAAGCAAGGGGTATCCATGTCTCCGTGAGGCCAACTGGCGCTCTTCAGGAAATGAAGCTCTATGACGGCAAATTGTGACGAGACCGCTCGAGTGAAAGACGAATGCGCGCAAGTGACGACGTGCTCCGTGGGGAAGGCAGGGTCGCGCCGGTCACTCGGGCGTGCTGGGAGGCGGAGTATTTGTCGCACAATATCGTGATAGCCTGAGTTGTCGCTCTGGTGCCTCCCCTTCGGGGTCCCTCCAGAGCGCCACCGTTGCGCGCGGCTGCGGCGAGCGTGTGGCCAAGCGTTCCGGCTACGGTGCTCAGGAGCGGTTGAACTTTTTATTTGGTGCTCCTTGCGCGCCTGTGCCTTCACGCATGGCCACACCCTCGCCTCCGCCGTGCTCACTACTCAGTCCATCAGATATTGTGCGACAAATATCCGCCCTGCACGCCTCGCGCCCGTCACGCCCCCGGCTTTCCCCACTTCGCAGTTTGGAAAGATGGGCGCAGGAAACGTTTGCCCGCTTCGCGGGAAGAACACGATGCCGGCGGCTGCCGCCGACGCTTAGAAACGCGGCGAACGAGGCGGACAGTCCGAAAGTCTCTTTCCGCGTGCAACGTCACGGGTCGTTCGCCGGAACAGACAGCTTCGAGAATGGACGATTGGCAATGGCGACGGCAGCGGGAACTTGAACGCGCTTGTTGCAGTCGCGCGACCATGTCTTGCTTTATAGGCGCTCTGGCTGCCGCGCCGGGCAGCGTGAAAATGCTGGCGCATTTTCTTTAGCCGCTCCCGGCCGCAACTAAAAGGAAAAGCCTGGTGAACACGAACGGGGTTACCTGTCGGCAGTTCCAACGGGCCTTGTGCGATCCGCGCGCGCGGGGAATGGTGCGTGTCGCTACGCTCCACGGCACCGCGCAGCCCGCGCGCGCGAGGCCTGGGTAATGTAAAGGGAACTGTGCGCGCGGGCTGCGGGGAAACTCGTCGCTGCGCTCCTCGGGGAAAAGCAACGCCGCTGTCGCGGCTGAAAGAAAAGGCTTCAGTTCTCTGCCGATGACTGAGCGACGAGCGCGTGAACGACTTTAAGGACGTGCTCCTGCTGGCGGCGGGGCAACTTCGAAACGGCTTCAAATGCCAGGCGGACTTTGCCGCCGGGCCCGGCAGATCGGCGCGGTTGCGCCTCGCCGAGCAACTGCTCGACAGTAACACCGAGGGCCTTGGCCATTGCTGCCAGGACATCCGAGCGGGGAATCTGTCCGCTGCGCTCCCAATAGCTGACGTTGGTCGGGGACTCGCCGACTTGCCGGGCGAGTTCGCGCACCGAGAGGCCGGCGGCTTCGCGCAGCCGGCGCAGGTTAGACTTTGCTGCCATGATCGGAGGATAAAGCGGGAGCGAAAAAAGAGCTTGCATGTGTGCAGCATATTGCACATTGATGTGCAATGCAATCACGCTTGACACCATTCCTAAAACCGGAGGTTGCCGATGGCCTGGCGCATTCCTGAAACCGATATTGACCGAGTTAAACACCAGACCGACTTGCTGGCGCTGGTCCAGAGCCGGGGCATCGAACTCAAAAAGCACGGCTCGAAAGACTTCATCGGGCGC
>Ga0187860_1004393_pt1 | contig 10615 bp, 9 predicted proteins | sample June2016WEW_10_4_FD_132981 | JGI IMG/M metagenome (GOLD analysis project Ga0187860, IMG submission 132981) | Peatland microbial communities from SPRUCE experiment site at the Marcell Experimental Forest, Minnesota, USA - June2016WEW_10_40 | ecosystem: Environmental > Terrestrial > Soil > Wetlands... | reverse complement strand
CTTTCACCTCTCCTGTTCCCCGAGAGGGTCGCGCCGAAAGGCGCGCGGCGGCAGCCCTTTCAATCTCTGAACCCGCCCCACGCTGGGCGAGGTGTTTCTTTCTCCCCCGCTCCTGTCATCATTAAGAGCTGACGATCCGGTGATTCCAGCCAAGGCTTGGTCTTGCGGATTCAACTGGATTAGTGAAGCACTGGCTGGCGGTTAGGCTCTGTTTGATTCGTCCTTTGACCGATCCACCATGACTTTAGTCCGTCCGCGGCTTACCGATTTTCACGGCATTTCCGCTGCGCAGGCGGAAATCGATTTTGCGATTCCGTTCCTCGACGAGGACGTGCCACTTTATGTTGATCCATTCCTGCTCTGGCGATCTCCTTCGCAGCAGGACAATGCGCTTCATACGGCGCTCGTAAATTCTTTCAATCACCAAAACTGGCTTTTACAGAAAGGGCGGGAGCAAGAAGCGATTCAGAACCTCATCATCGCTTCCGAATGTGATGAGGTCGGTTTGGGCGTGTCACCGAAGAGAAAGGGCAAACGCATCGGGGAAAGCACAGCGAGAGATATTCTAGATCTGTTCCGCCGAATTCCCCAGTATGGGCAGCATGGCTTTAATCATTTCGAGGAAATCCAGCTTTACGTCGATGGAATCTCCCGAGACCGCGTCAGCGACATAACGTGCAATTTTCTCAAATCGTTTCTCATCGACTACACGATTGAACAATGCCTAAGGCTCGGCATTCCCGTTGCGACGGTTAAAGTCGCGACACTCTACAATTACAAAGAGCAACGTTTCGATCGCGATACCAAATTGCAATTGCCCGTCAATCCTGACACGCGAATGGCTCTGCTATTGGTGCCAAAGCGCTGGTTGCGCTTTGTCCCTTGGATCAATTTCGATGATTACTTCGCGACCGCGTGTCCAAAGGACGACGTAGTCAATAAGCAGGGTTCAGATGAACGAGTGCAAGTACTGCTATACAATCGCGCAAACTATGGAATGATAGCAAACTACGTCAAGGCGCGAGAGCGTACTGCCGACGATTGTCACAATGATCCATTATTTAAACAGATTCCTATCATCTCCGCTCGCCGAAAACTCGCGGAGATCAAAAAGCTTCCCACAGGCGTAGAGGATAGGGCCGACAAGAAATATGAAGATGCGACCACGCAGTTGATGGCATCGCTGGTGTATCCGCATCTCGACTTCGCCGCAACGCAGAGTCGATCCGAGGGCGGCGCGACAATTCGTGACCTTGTATTTTACAACAACAGATCGGTCGACTTTCTGGACGAGATTTTGCATGACTACCATAGTCGGCAGCTTGTAATGGAATTGAAAAATGTTAAGGCGATTGAGCGCGAGCACATCAATCAAATCAATCGGTATCTAGTGAATGAGTTCGGCGCGTTTGGAGTGTTAGTAACACGACATCCACTTTCGAAGGCAATGTTTGCCAATACAGTCGAACTCTGGTCAGGACAAAGGCGCTGTATTATTTCTTTGACAGACGCCGACTTGGAATTGATGGTAGAGGTATTCGAAAGTCGGCAGCCACAACCCATCGAGGTTCTAAAGAGAGCTTACATCGACTTTCGGCGAAAATGTCCATCATAGGTTTGTTATGGATCGCGCGGCTGTTGATACGTTCGAAAAGCTAGTTGCTCAGCTCAATTCGTTGCGTGTCGAGCTGACGATGCTCGCGAAGAAATCGCCCAAAGATGCCGTAAATGAATTTAAGCGGAAGTTCATCAATTTGATACTCGCTCAATGCAATTCGCTCTTCGGCAAAGACGACCGGCCATTTGCCGAATTCGAGACGATTCGACCGATAGCCTGCCATGAAACAGCGACGTTACATTCATTATTTCTCAGTACATCGAATGTGCGGAGAAATTCCGCGCGGATAATATAAGGATGTATGGCGGAGTATGGTGGTGGAAGATCGATCGAGGGGAGCGTCCTACCGTTCGGACAGGGCCACCGAGAAAGATTATTAGGAAATAGAGGTAATGGGGAAATCAAACGATAGTGCTGATGCTATCGTCTCCGACAAAGGAGCGAGCCACGACAGCCTGATGCCGCTGCTTGCGGCCATGTTTCGAGAGTTTCAGGATGCGTCCAAAAAGAAAGCGGACGCTGTACTCAATAAGCGAAAGGTTGAAATCGTCAATCGCTTGCTAGTTGATGTTTTTAAGATATTGGACGGGGAGCCGAACCGAAATTACGTGGACTTACTTGACGAAAATGATCTTCCGCAGAACGGCGACGACAGGCCGTCGCAGCTATGGAGGCGTTCAAGGAAAAATACTTTGGATATGATAGATATAGCGCGGAGCACCGATGGATGAGTTCCGGCAAGTAGCCCCAATTGAGCGGCAACGAAATCCGGGATCGGCCGCCGGACTTGCCCCGGATTTCGTTTCACTCCATCCGGGCTACGTTCGCTCCTCCTCGCCATCGCCGGGCTTGACCCGGCAATCTCGATTGCTCAGGCACTGTGCGCAACGATCGGGATGCCCGGCACAAGGCCGGGCATGACGAAACGCGGCGCTTCGGCACGGATGCCCGGGACAAGCCCGGGCATGACTGAATAAACGGGCTACGCCCAAAACCCGCGCGCTATAAGATCAGCCCCCTTGCCGCTTCCACGAGACCTTCATGAAAATCTGCCGCTTCGACGATAACCGTCTCGGGCTGGTTTCCGGCGACGGAAATTCGGTGGCCGATGTCACGAAAATTATCGACGATCTGCCGGCTGTCCGCTGGCCGCGATCGAATATCGATCCGTTCTTCGCCCGATTGCCGGAACTGCGCGCGGGAATCGAAGCTCTCGCGCGGTCGGCGTCCTGGATTCCGGTCGCGGACGTGGCGCTGAAAAGTCCGGTCGTGAGTCCGAGCAAACTCATTGCCGCGCCGGTAAACTACCGGGCGCACATCGATGAGGCCAACGCCGACAAGGGCATCAATTTCGGCACCACGGTCAAATCGATCGACGAATATGGACTGTTCCTGAAGGCTTCATCTTCGATTGTCGGTCCTGCGGAGGGCGTGCGGCTGCCGCCGCTCGACCGGCGGGTCGATCACGAAGTCGAGCTGGTGGCGATCATCGGCAAGGAGGGGCATCGCATTCCGCGCGACCGCGCTTTGCAACATGTCGCCGCCTACTGCATCGGTCTCGACATGACGGTGCGGGGGCCGGAAGACCGGAGCTGGCGCAAGTCGTTCGATACGTTTGCGGTCTTCGGGCCGTGGCTGGTCACCGCCGACGAAATCCCCGATCCCGGCGATCTGGATCTGAGCCTGACCGTCAACGGCGCGCTCCGCCAATCCGCCAACACCAGCGCCTTGATCTTCGACGTGCCGCGGCTCATGGAATATGCGTCCTCGACCTACACGCTCTATCCGGGCGACGTCATCATGACCGGGACGCCGGAGGGCGTCGGTCCGGTCGTCGCCGGCGATGTCGTCGAATGTTTCATCGAAAGAATTGGCAACATGCGCGTGCCGATCCATGCCGCGTAGCTGGTCTTTCGTCATTGCCGGGCATAGCCGTTCGAAGAACGGCGTCGCTTCGCGTGCCTATGACCCGGCAATCTCGCTTAGTCAGGCACTGTGCCTAAGGATCGGGATGCCCGGCACAGGGCCGGGCATGACGGAATAAGCGGGCTGCACTTTCTTCCAACGGATCAACAAAGGACCCCACACGATGACCGCGTATTGGATCGCGGTCGCTTCGGCCGAACACGTCCGGCGCGGCCGCGATGAAGGTTTCATGCAGGTCAGTCACGGCAAGGCCGCGCCGTTGCAGCGGATCAAGCCGGGCGATCGCGTCGTCTATTATTCGCCGGCGGTCACGCTTGGCGGCAAGGACGGGCTGCAATCCTTCACCGCCATCGGCAAAGTCAAAGATCGCAAGCCCTATGTTTTCGCTATGGGGAAGGGGCTTCAAACCGTACCGCCGCGACGTGACGTGGGCGAAAGCCAAAGAGGCGCCGATTCGTCCGTTGCTCGATGCGCTGGAATTCACGGCCGGCAAGCCGAACTGGGGTTATCAGCTCCGCTTCAGACTCTTTCCGGTCAGCGAAGCGGATTTTTGTTTGATCGCGAAGGCGATGGGCGCGGCCCCGCTCTAGGGCTTTTTGGACCCGACGTACAGCGTCTGGCTCTGCACCCGCTCAATGCGTCAGGGCTCCCTCGGGGAGCTCGCGACAAATTAAACTTAATCTTCATCGTCCTGGCGGATAGTCGGTCGGAACACCCGGAAGACGGCGCTGCCATGGACGCAACGACACCAAAGCATCTGCTTGGGATTTCCGGCCTCGGATGGCGCCCGCCGCGCTGCCGGCGCGTGGCGCTGGTGCTGCAGGGCGGGGGCGCGCTCGGCGCCTATCAGGCGGGCGTCTATCAGGCGCTCTACGAAGCGGACGTGCAGCCGGACTGGATTTCCGGCGTCTCGATCGGCGCGATCAACGCCGCGATCATCGCCGGCAATCCGCCCGACCGGCGCATGGAGCGATTGAAAACGTTCTGGGAATCGATCACCGGGCGCAGCATCTGGGCCTTCACGCCGGACGGCGATGTGTTCCGCCAGATGCGCAACGCCGCCTCGACGCTGATGACCGCCGCCTTCGGTCAACCCGGCTTTTTCAGCCCGCGCTTTCCCGGCCCGTGGTTCAGCGCGCCGGGCGCCAGGGACGCAACCTCCCACTACGACACCGCGCCGCTGCGCGAGACGCTGTGCGAACTGGTCGATTTCGATCTGCTCAATTCGTCCGGCATCCACTTCTCCGTCGGCGCCGTGAACGTCGTCACCGGCAATTTCGTCTATTTCGACAATACCAACGAACCGATCAAGCCGGACCATATCCTGGCGAGCGGCGCGCTGCCGCCGGCGTTCCCGATGGTGCAGATCGGCTCGGACCATTATTGGGACGGCGGCATCGTTTCGAACACGCCGCTGCAATATCTGCTGGACCACGAGGACGGACTTAACGCGCTGGTCTTTCAGGTCGACCTCTTCAACGCGCGCGGCCCGCTGCCAGGCGACATCCACGAGGTCATGGCCCGCCACAAGGACATCCTGTATTCCTCGCGCACGCGCTACAACACCGACGTCTTCCGCCGCGTCCACGCGTGGAAGGCGCGGCTGCGCGAGGTCCTGCTCAAAATGCCGGCGGAGCTGATGTCGGAAGAGAACCACCGCCTGCTGGAAGAACTCGAGCACCAACCTGAAATGGCGATCTTGCAGCTCATCTATCAGCAGAAGACGTATGAAGGCCACGCCAAGGATTTCGAATTCTCCGGCACGTCGATGCGCGAGCATTGGGCCAGCGGCTACGAGGACACCAAGGGCACTCTCAAGCGCAAGGATTGGCTCGTCATTCCCCCGCCGGGCGGCGGGATCGTGACGTATGACGTGCACCACGATTACCATCGCTGATACGCGGGGGCGCACGAAGGCGCGCGGCGCGTGGCCGACACCAGCCGGCGCGCCGCTCCAGGCCTCGAGGGTTACCCCGGTTTCGCTTCACGCCTTCCGCGCGTCCCGCCCGTCAGGCGGCGTGGACCGCGCGCTCGGTTTCCAGCCTGAGGTCCACCGGCACCGGCGCTTGCAGAATGTCGAGCACCGGGCAGTGCGCGTCGACCACTTCCTTTAGTTTGGCGAGCTCGGCCGCCGACGCGCTGCTTTTCAGCTTGACGACACCCCGGACCTCGTTGAAGCCGGCGCGGACATCGTCTTTCACCGCGAAGAAGCCGCGCAGGTCAAGCAATCCTTCGAGCTTCACCGAAACGCTTTCGAGCGGGATGCCGAGCGCGGTGGCATAGGCGCGGTAGGTGATTTCCTGACATGTGGCGAGCGCCGCCAGAACCAGCTCCACCGGGTTCGGACCGGTGTCCGTTCCGCCGAGGCTTGGAGGTTCGTCGACGGTCACCGAAAACTGGCGGATTTTGGTTTCGCTGCGCAAACCTTCGACTTGACGCGAGTCGGCCGAAAACGTTGCGATCGCGTGATCGGGGTTGGCGCGCAGATCGGTTTGCGTCGCAACGATGATGTCTTTGAGCGCCATTGTCTCTCTCCTGGAATTGGCAACGAGGTATTGCCTCGCACCAATGATACGTTTGCTAGGGCGAAAATTCTTTAGTGATTTTATTGAGTTTATAGGCCATTCGTCCGGCGTTTGGCGCCGCGCACAGCAATCTTTTCTGATGCGCGATCAGCAAGCAACCGAGCAAATAATTACGCCCGCCCGCCGCCTTCATCCAAGAAAGCCTGCACCGCCTCGAACAGCGCGAAGCGGCTCGTTTCCATCATGACGCTGTGCGTGCCTTGCGGCAGTTCAACGAGGCGCTTGCCGGGCGAATTCACCAACAGGGGAAACAGCGTGCGCGCCATGTGCGCGGGAACGTCGGCGTCCCAGGCCGCGGTGATCAACAACGCCGGCACGGTGACTTTTGCCGGATCGTAATAGGCTTTGCCGGCCCACCAGGTTTCGACGCAGTCCTGAACGATGCCGTTGGGCGCGCGGATGACCGGCGGGTTCATTTTGGCGCCCTCCGGATCGGTAGCCCAGGTCGCGTCTGCCCAGGCATCGAAGACGCCGGCGGGGATGAGCGCGGGTTTTTTGTCCTCGGCCACGCCGGCGTACCAGCGCGCGCTCGCCTGCTCGCGCGTCACTGTCCGGTACGCGTCGATACGGCTGAGATCGTTTTGTTGCAGCCGGCCGGTCTGGCCGATCCAGATCGGCGAATAGAGCACGAGACTCTCGACCTTGTTCGCATTCGCCGACGCGTAAGTCGGCGTCGAGAACGTGCCCCATGACCAGCCGAGCAGGACGAGGCGCGGAATGTTGCGCCGCTTGAGGATGAAATCGACGACGGCGGAAATGTCCTTGACCGCGGTCGCGGTGCGCACGATCGGCGGATTGGCGTCGGGTTTTTCCGCCATCTCCTTCGGACGCGTCGATTTGCCGTAGCCGCGAATGTCGAGCAGATAAACGTCGTAGCCGCGCGCGGCGATGTAATCCATCCACGACTGGCCGTCGATCGGAAGGTCGAAAGTGGTGTGCGACGGATAGGTCGCGCCGTGCACGAACAGCACGGTACGCGCGGGCCGGAAGTCCTTCAGGTCGGCCGGCCGCTTGTTGCGCACGAAAATCTCGATGCCGGGATCGAGCGCAGGCACCATGAATTCTTCGGTGGTGAGTTTTGGAATCATTCACTCGTCATTGCCGGGCTTGACCCGGCAATCCATGGTGAGGTTCGGCGATTGAGAGTATTGCGGCACAGTCTATCATGCGGATGCTCAGCATGGATGCCCGGGTCAAGCCCGGGCATGACGAACACAGGGTCACAACATCGACGGCAGGACGCGGTCCGGCGGACGGTGGCCGTCCATGAAGGTCCTGATGTTGATGATGACCTTCTCGCCCATGTCGACGCGGCCTTCGACCGTGGCCGAGCCGAGATGCGGCAGCAGCACGACCTTGCCGGCGCGCGCGAGCTTGACGAGCTTGGGGCTCACGGCAGGCTCGTGCTCGAACACGTCGAGGCCGGCGCCGGCGATCTCGCCCGCCTCGATCAGGCGCGCCAGCGCGTTCTCGTCGATCACCTCGCCGCGCGCGGTGTTGACGATGTAGGCCTCGGGCCGGACGAGCTTCAGCCGCCGCGCCGAGAGCAAATGATAGGTCGCCGGCGTGTGCGGACAATTGATGGAGATGATGTCCATCCGCACCAGCATCTGGTCGAGGCTCTCCCAATAGGTGGCGTTGAGCTCTTCCTCGATGCGCGGCGCCACGCGGCGGCGGTTGTGGTAGTGAATCTGCAGCCCGAAGGCCTTGGCGCGGCGCGCCACGGCCTGGCCGATGCGGCCCATGCCGACAATGCCGAGGCGCTTGCCCCAGATGCGATGGCCGAGCATCCAGGTCGGGCTCCAGCCGGTCCAGTCCTTGTCGCCGGTGAGCACCTGGGAGCCTTCGGCCAAGCGCCGCGGCACGGCGAGAATGAGCGCCATGGTCATATCGGCCGTGTCCTCGGTGAGGACGCCGGGCGTATTGGTCACGGTGATGCCGCGCTGCAGCGCGGTCGCCACGTCGATATTGTCGACGCCGTTGCCGAAATTGGCGATCAGCTTCAGCCGTTCGCCCGAATGGCTGAGCACGGACTTGTCGATCTGATCGGTCACCGTGGGCACGAGGACATCGGCGACCTCGACGGCCTCGATGAGCTGCGCCTGACTCATCGGTTTGTCGCCGACATTGAGGCGGGTGTCGAACAACTCGCACATGCGCGCTTCGACGCTGTCCGGCAGCCTCCGGGTCACCACGACCAGCGGCTTTTTGCCCGGTGCCATTGCTCCCTCTCGCGCCAATCAGACTCTAACGTGGAGCATGATCTTTTCGGAAAACCGGTTTCCACCCCGGATCAAGTCCGGGGCAGGCTTTTTCCGGATCATGCCCTAGCCGGCCGGCTGCACCGGCCCTTCGCCGCATCCGCCCGTTCAGGTCTCGTTAACCGCCCTCGCCGACACTGAGGCCGGGAGGCGGTGCATTAATTTTTCTCTAGCAGATGGCTGCGCTCCTACAAAGCGCGCCGGGTTCCCCGGCGTGATCGCGCTTCGCTTGGCATCCGGGCATGTCGCCATGGCACTGCGACGTGGCAGATTGATGATCGTCTGCACCCAGGCCGCGACTGCGGCCCTGTTGGTGCTGACGCTCGCCGCGGCGGCGGCGGCGCCGGCGGGCGGTGACGCCGCGTCGAGCGGACTGCCGGTTCCGCGCTTTGTCAGCCTCAAGGTGGATCGGGTCAATGTGCGCGGCGGACCGGACAAGGACCACGACGTCGCCTGGATCTATACGCGCGTCGGCTGGCCGGTCGAAATCACCGCCGAATTCGAGAACTGGCGGCGCATCCGCGACTCGGACGGGTCGGAGGGATGGGTCTATCACTCGCTGTTATCGGGCAAGCGCACGGCGGCGGTGCAACTGAAATCAAACGCTGATCTCGCGCCGCTGCATGCCAAGCCCGATGCCCAGAGCGCGGTGACGGCGCAATTGCAGTCCGGGGTGCTCGGATCGATCAAGTACTGCACCGGAGCCTGGTGCCGCCTGATCGGCGATGGCTTCGACGGCTGGATCGAACAGAACCGGCTCTGGGGTGTCTATCCGGACGAGAAGGTCGAGTGAGCGGGCCGGGCTGGCCGATTACTTCCTTCGTCATTCCGGGGCGCGGGCTTTTGCCCGCGAGCCCGGAATCCATATTCACAATCAGTGGTTATGGATTCCAGCCCTCGCCGCGGAGCCTGTCATCGGACCGGCCACTTCGGGCCGGGCCCGTTGGCGGCTCGGCCGGAATAACGAAACCCTGCGGAGCGACTTATCCCCGCTTGCGCCGCAGCCGCACCACCACGTCGATGTGGGCGATCTCGTAGCCCTCCGGCGGGATCGGAACCTTGCCGACGACCACGTCGGAAGCGGGAATGTCCATGAGATCGTTCTGATCCTCGATGAAAAAGTGGTGATGCGCGGAATTGTTGGTGTCGAAATAGGCCTTGGAGCCGTCGACGCCGACCTGACGCAGCAGCCCGACCTCGGTGAACTGGTGCAGCGTGTTGTAGACCGTGGCGAGCGACACCGGCACCTTGGCGTGGGTTGCTTCCTCGTAAAGCATTTCCGCCGTCACATGCCGGTCGCCCTTGGCGAACAGAATCCAGCCGAGCGCCATGCGTTGCCGCGTCGGGCGCAACCCGACGTCCCGCAGTTTCGCCTTGACGTCGTGCCACGGGCAGCCGGTGAGGTCGGCGCGGCCCGGCGGCGTGCGCGGCTGAATAGCCGGTGTGGTGAGCCCGGCGACGCCGGAAGCGATCGGACGCAATTGTGTCATGACGGCACCTGGCGGCCGATAACGGGCCGAGCGAGATCGTTACACGTGAAAAATCATTATACGCGGCCCCGCGCCTGCTGCAACTCCCAAGGCGATAAGTGTCAGTAAGAGGGCGATAAGCCGCGGAAGCAGGTTTCGCACTGCGGCAGAGCGGAGTTCCCACGCGAGTTCGCGGGTGGATTGTAGGAACTTCAAATCCACCGCACGAACGGGGGCGGCTTTGCCGCTATGCTCCCATATGTTAGGGATTCGGCGACTGGCCGGGCTGCGGCGGAGACGGAAAGATGCAGGAACGCCGTTCCAGCTTTGACTATGAGGACCTGCTTGCCTGCGGGCGGGGCGAGCTTTTCGTCGAAGGCCCGCAATTGCCGCTGCCGCCCATGCTGATGTTCGACCGCATTTCCGAAATCGCGGAGGTCGGCGGCGAATACGGCAAGGGGCTGGTGCGCGCGGTGCTCGAACTCAAGCCCGACCTCTGGTTCTTCCCCTGCCATTTCAAGGGCGACCCGGTGATGCCGGGCTGCCTCGGCATCGATGCGCTGTGGCAGCTGCTCGGCTTCTTTCTCGGCTGGCTCGGCTCGCCGGGCAGGGGTCGTGCGCTCGGCATGGGCGAGATCAAGTTCTCCGGCCAGGTGCTTCCGACCATGAAGAAGGTCGTGTACGGCATCGACATCAAGCGCGTGATGCGCTCGAAGCTCGTGCTCGGCATCGCCGACGGCTGGCTCTCCGCCGATG
>Ga0187860_1004389_pt1 | contig 10620 bp, 10 predicted proteins | sample June2016WEW_10_4_FD_132981 | JGI IMG/M metagenome (GOLD analysis project Ga0187860, IMG submission 132981) | Peatland microbial communities from SPRUCE experiment site at the Marcell Experimental Forest, Minnesota, USA - June2016WEW_10_40 | ecosystem: Environmental > Terrestrial > Soil >... | reverse complement strand
GCTCACCGGGGCCCCGGAACGGCTGGGCTTCGACCACCCCGGCCGGCCTTTCTGGCAGCGCCGCGGCTGCTTTACCCGCCTCCTGCCCCGGCCCGCGGTCAGGATGCACCTGGTGGACCAGAACCTGGAGGCCTTGCGGGCCCTGGGCCTCTCGCCTTCAGGACCGCGGCTGCAGTTTTATTGGGATCGGCAGGTGGAAGAGCGCACCCGGGAGCTGCTGGCTTCCCGGGGGTTGGCCTCCCGCGCCTTTGTGGTGATGCACCCCGGGGCCGGCTGGCGCTTCAAGTGCTGGACCTCCCGGGGATACGCCCGGGTTTTGGAGGCCCTGCAAGGCGACTGGCGCCTGCCGGTGATCCTCACCGGCAGCCGGGCGGCGCACGAGCAGGAGCTGTTAGCCGCCATCCTCCGGGAGAGCCGGCTGGCCCCCATCAATCTGGCCGGCCGCCTCACCCTCAAGGAACTGGGGGCCCTCATCCAGCGGGCCCGGTTTTTCTTCGGCGTCGACAGCGCCCCCATGCACCTGGCCGCGGCGGTAGACACCCCGGCGGTGGCCCTCTTCGGCCCCAGCGGCGCGTTTAACTGGGGGCCCTGGGGCGAAGGCCACCTGGTGCTCCAGAAGGATTGGCAGTGCGTCCCCTGCGGGCGGGACGGCTGTGAGGGCTCCAAGATCAGCCGCTGTCTCACGGAAATCGAGCCGGAGGAGGTTCTGGAGGCCATGGCCCGACACTTCGGCCAGCCGTGAAGACGGCGGTTTTCGGTTTTCGGTTAAGAATTCCGGTGGCACAGGCGCCCCGACATGGGCTTTCTGAGATCACGGCGGCCAGGGGCCGCCCTGGATAGTGACCCCAAAATTTAACCAGACCTTCTCACATTCCCAGCCCCTCTCTCCCGCCGCTTTGCGGGGGAGAGGGCTGGAGTGAGGGGGATAGAGGAGCTGAAACCATGGCCCGCATAGTGGGTGACCGGCTGTTGGTCAATGTGGCCCGGAAACCCGGGGAAGAGCAAATCATCGATCTGATGCAGCTTTTCAACCGCAACCCCAACCGGATCATCGCGGTGGCCGGCACAGTGGGGGCCGACGGGGCGCCCAACACCTGTCCCGTTACCCTCATCTACGCCAAGGACGAGCGGACCCTGCTGTTGGCCACCCTGAGGACCAGCGCCACCACCGCCAATCTGCGCCGGGACGGCCGGGTTTCCCTGGAAATCCTGGGCTCCGAGGATCTGGTGCTGGGCATCCAGGGCAGCGTGCGGCTCCTCAAGGAGCCCATGGCCATGAGCGACGGTATGGCCATGTGGGAGGTTAGGGTGGAGAAGGTCAAACAGGACACCTCCCCGGCCCAGCGGGTCATCCAGGGCCCCGCCTCCCTGCCCCGCTCGGAGAAGGCCGTGGAATTTGAGCAGGCTGCCATTGCCGAACTCATGGCCGCGGCCAGAGGCGCCGCCACCTGAGCCGTTAACAGGCAGCGGCGGCGTAGGGGCGACTGAGCGAATCTCCCGTAGGGACAGAGCTGCCCTGCCCGAATATCTGGTCATGGCGCAGCGAGCAACGCCCCTGCAGCTCCCCAGGCTGGAAAGCCTGGGACACCCAAAATACCGGCCCGGGCGAGACGCCTGTGCTACCAGAAATCCATGAAAATCGCCATGTTGAGGCAGAGGGTGGGGGGCCCCGGCGGGGCCGAGACCACCGTGCAACAATTGGCCCAGGGGCTGGCGGCGGCGGGCCACCAGGTGGCGGTTTACGGCAGCGAGGCTGAAGACACCGCCCGGGCCGCCCTGGGCCCGCAGGTAGGTTATGTGCCGGTGCCGGTGTGGCCCGGCAAGACTGGCCGTCTCCTCTCCTACGTGCTAGGCGCCCGCCGGCTCCTGGAAAAGGCCGGCCCCCAGGTAGTTTTCAGCCTGGAACGCACCCTGTCCCCACAGGTTTACCGGGCCGGGGACGGCTGCCACCGGGAGTGGCTCAAGTTGCGCACCCCCTTTCTCTCCCCCGCCGCCCGGGCCTTCCAGGGCCTCAGCCTGTTCCATCGGGTGATGCTGGCCCTGGAGGAGCGCCTCTTTGCCGACTCCGGCCTCCGCCGGGTCATCGCCAATTCCCGTCAGGTGAAGGAGGAGATCATCCGCCATTACCGCCTGGACCCGCAACGGTTGGCGGTGATTTACAACGGCCTGGACCGGCGGAGATTCCGGCCCCTGGAAGAGCCCCGGCGAGCGGCCCTGCGGGCCGGGCTGGGGGCGCCGGCCGGCCCCATCGTGTTATTCGCCGGTTCCGGGTTTGGTCGCAAAGGTTTGACCTATCTCCTCGAGGCCTTTGGCGGTCTGCGGCATAAAGAAGCGGTTCTCTGGGTGGTGGGCAAAGGCGAGCCCGCCTCCTATCAGCGACAGGCGCGGCGGCTGGGAGCAGCGGCGAGCCTCAAGTTTTGGGGACCCCAGGCCGAATTGGCGCCCTTTTACCAGGCCGCCACGGTGCTGGCCCTGCCCACCATCTACGATCCTTGCAGCAACGTGGTCCTGGAGGCCCTGGCCAGCGGCCTCCCGGTGGTCACCACCGCGGCCAACGGCGCCTCCGAATTCCTGCGCCCCAATGGCCACGGGGAGGTCCTGGGGCGAGCCGATGACGTCCCCGGCTTGACCCGGGCTCTGGAGGAATATCTCTCCCGGGGCGAGGCCCCGGAGGTGCGCCGGGCTGCGGCCGCCGCGGTGGCGCACCTGAGCTGGGAGGCCACGGTAAATCAGACCCTGTCGGTGCTGGAGGAGGCCACGGCCCCAAGCAGACCATGATTGCCCTGTACTTCGACGGCTCCCTGACCTTGAAAGAGCTACCCACCCCCGCAGCCTTTAAATCCGGGGAGGTCCTGATTCGGGTGCGTCTGGCCGGGGTGTGCGGCAGCGACCGGCAGATTCTCCTGGGCTACCATGGCTTTCGCGGGGTGCCGGGGCACGAGTTCGTGGGGGTGGTGGCCGGCCCAGACGGCTCTCCCGGGCTGGGCCAGAGGGTGGTGGGAGAGATCAACCTGGGCTGCGGGACCTGCGACCTGTGCCGGGAGGGCCTCTCGCCTCACTGCCGGGAGCGCCGGGTTCTGGGCCTCAAAGACCATGACGGGGCCTTCGCCCAATACCTGACCCTCCCGGTAGCCAACCTCCATCTCGTGCCCCCGGAGGTCCCGGACCAGGTTGCGGTCTTCACCGAACCCCTGGCCGCGGCCCTACAGGTCGCTTACAGCGTCGGGATTTCCCCCGGGGAACGGCTTCTGGTGGTGGGGGACGGGCCCCTGGGCCTGCTGATCTCCTGGGTCCTGGCCCTGCGGGGCGCCCAGGTGCAGTTGGCCGGCCACCACCCGGAACGACTGGCGCTGGCCCGCCCCTATGGGGTGGCCACCTTTCTGGAACAGGACCTGCCCGCCGCGGATTATCACACGGTGGTGGAGGCCAGCGGCTCTCCGGGAGGGTTGACCCTGGCCCTGGCCCGGGTCCGCCCCAGAGGCACAGTGGTGCTGAAGAGCACTTATGCCGGCGCCTTTCCCCTGGACCCGGCGGCGCTGGTGGTGCCGGAGGTGCGGCTGGTTGGCTCTCGCTGCGGCCCCTTCCCGGAGGCCCTGCGCCTGTTGCGCCAGGGTTGGGTGGACCCCCGGCCCCTGATTAGCCGCACCACCCCCCTGTCCCAGGGGGTGGCGGCCCTCACCACGGCCCGGCTTCCGGCAGAACTGAAGGTCTTGATCGACTGTGTCGAAGGTTCTGATTCTCCATAATTCAGCGCCAATTTCAGCCAGACGTCCCCCGGTTCCGGGGGATGCGATGGTTCACCCCAGCCAGGCGACCTCGAAGTACGAAAAGTTAGATTTATTAATAAATGGGGCGGGTCCCTCTCTAACTAGAAGAAGTCCATTATGGGAACCCTGTTTTTTATCTTGGAATATGAAGTGACCCCGGGCGGCAACGTGGCCGAAGGCCTGCCCCGGTTGGGGTTGGAGGTGCTCTCCCCCATCTGGCGGGGGGAGACCCTGGTCCTGGATTACCCCGACGGAGAGAGCCACACCCTAATTGGCTGGCAAGGCCCCGGTGGCGGCGGCCCCTGCCCCCTCAGGGTCTTCTGGACCCGCCAGCGGATAGGGGCGCCGGCTGTCTGCCTGGCCATCGGCGGGGACGCCGGCCTGCGCAACGCCACCAGCGGCCAGGGCTTGCCCTTCCTGGCTCTGGCGGATAGTATGATCCCCCGGCAGGTCATGGAGGTCATCGGCCCGCGGCCGGAGGCGGCACCTTTGCTGCTGCCCTAGCAAAAAAAGCAAAGAAAACCGCCAAGGCGGATAGCTCGCGTGGTCCAGCAATTCCCTGAACTTGACGCTCCCGGGGACTAGAGTTATGATAATCTTGTTGCCAAGTTATTGGAAATTCTTCCACTAATCGGAGACTTCCATGCGCAAGTGTTGCTCCTTGATCTTGCTCTCCCTGGGACTGGCCCTAACCGTGCCTGCGGGGATAGGGCCGCCAGGGCCCGGCCCGGCGGCAGCCGACTCCGCCGCCACGGGGCTGCAATCCGACTTTGTCCGGGTGGCCCAACAGGTGATGCCTTCGGTGGTTAGCCTGAAGGCCGTCAAAGTGATCCAGACTGAGCCCTCTGGGTCCCAGCAGGATTTCTGGCGGGGTACCCCCTATGAAGGGACGTTCCGGGAAACTGGCGGGGGCCGCACCATCCGCCAGGTGGGACAGGGCTCCGGGATTATCATCGACCCCAGGGGCTATATCCTGACCAACAGCCACGTGGTGGCCGGGTCCCAGGAGATTCAGGTGAAACTCTTTGATGGCCGCGAACTGCGGGGCCGGTTAGTAGGCTACGACCAAAAATTTGACGTGGCCCTGGTCCAGGTGCAGGCCCAGGGGTTGAAGCCCGCGACCCTGGGGGACTCCGACAGATTGCAGGTGGGCCAGTGGGCCATCGCCATCGGCAGCCCCTACGGGCTGGAGCACACCATGACCGTGGGTATTATCAGCGCCACCGGCCGCCGGGGTCTGGGCACTGGCCAATACAGCGACTTCATCCAGACGGATGCCTCCATCAACCCCGGCAACAGCGGCGGCCCCTTGCTGGACATCGACGGCCAGGTGGTCGGCATCAATACCATGATGGCCCAGGGGGCCCAGGGCATCAGTTTTGCCATCCCCATCAACGTGGCCCGTCGGGTCATTGCCGGCCATATGAGATGAGGCCGGGCCAGCCGCGGCTCTGAACATCCGACTATTGAGGGGCGCGGTTTCAAGCCGTGCCCCTGAATTATTGGAATGTCCCAGATAAAGGTAGCAAGCTTGCAATCTTGATTTTCATAATTATATATAATAATTTCGCTTCTCTGTGGGCAAATTTCGTGGTATGGTCGCACCAGTGGCAAATACATTCTTGCAAGGATGGTCCATGTGCTAAAGTTAACTGTTCCGAAGGAAGATAGGGAATATCTAGTTCATTTGTTCCTATTAAACCAGGAATCAAGGGATGCTTTTCTAAAAACAATCCAAGACCCTGCCAATATCTCTCGCTTGAGTGATTTTGCCAGGATTTTTCAAAAAATCACAAAAGTCGATCGGCATAAAGCCGATGAAATAATGCGCGTCTTATTCACTATATATAATGCATTCGATAGTCCTGGAACAGGGATTGAAGCCTTCGCTTCGGCACTAGTGGATGCCTTTAAACAGTCTGCTGGCAAGTCGGTCAAGGGTGCGACAGAAAAAGATTTCAAGTCATTTCAAGAATTTTTTGTAAAAATACTTTCATTGCATGACACAATTGGTGTACGAGCCAAAGCCTTCCGATTAATGCCACAACATCAACATTTATTTATTCGATCTGAACTTTACTCAGATATTAGGCCAGTGTTTAGACCTGATAATCCAACTATTAGGCCATCCGCTGCTGTTATTGTGCATTCTCTAAAAATAGTCTACCAGGAAGGTATGGAAACAAAGGATTTCTATTTAGGACTCGATGATTATGAGGACCTTCAAGAATTGAAGGCAACAATTGACCGCGCGATATCCAAACATGAATGTCTAAAATTGATGATCTCAGATATTGGTATTCAATGTCTGGAAAGAGAGAGAGAAGAATAATGTTAAATGTTGCTTATAAGAATAACATAGTTGCTAAACCAACTGAAAATGACTGGCTGGTTACAACTAAGAGTCTGCTGGAGAAAAATCTACGCACAAAAATGCGCGAGCGGTATATATCTGAAATAAATCGGTATCAGAAACATCAAAACCGGCCCACAAGGTGTCAGGTTACGGCTTGTACAATTGAGGCAGAGCCCCTTCCTGTGAAATTTAAACGACTTTTAGTCGAGTGGAGGGATCAAGCGGCTCATCTGTCTTCTATGCCGGCAAAGGCAATGACACTTCCTTATCAAGAAATAATTGGTATAGGAAGGCCAGCCTTGCCAATGATCCTTAATGAGTTAAAGGAAAGGCCGGTTCATTTATTCTGGGCTTTGCGGGCTATTTCTGGAACCAATCCAGTAGAGCCAGAGGATAGGGGGCGTATTGATAAAATGAGAGAAGTTTGGCTCGAATGGGGTCGAAAGAATAAAATAATCGAATGAGTGATTTGATAAAAATATTCCCAGGGCTATCGCATAGCCATCTTAAAGTAACAAGCCCAGAAGAACCACGATATAATTGTATTGCATTCGCTGCTGAAGATGATCAAGAATGGTGGTGGCCAGATATAGATTCTTATTGGCCTCCAAATGTACCACGTGAGGAAACGATTAGTTCTTTTATTGCAGCTTTTGTAACGCTTGGATATACTACATGTCAAGATGAAAATTATGAAGATGGTTTTATAAAGATTGCTATTTTTGTTGATGATAATGGCGTGCCTACTCATGCCGCTCTCCAATTAGCTAATTGCAAATGGACTAGCAAATGTGGAGAGTTAGAAGACATCGAACATGATTTGAACGCACTTTGCGGGCCAAACCCGGCTTATGGCAAGATTGCTCGTTACATGAAAAAACCCGCCTGAATCAGTTTTCTGCTTTTTATTCCCCACCAAAATCGGGGTCTTGTTGACTACCAGGCTTTAGAACAGCTCGATTAAATAGCCGCATAAATTTTGACCAGTTTGGAGAAGCCTTCATAAATGCATCTGTCCAGGCGTATAATAAAGATCGTTTTCCCCGATGAACCAGCGAAAGGAGAGGAGCATGCGCCAATATGTCATCCATCCCCTGGTGGTGGGGGCCAACGAAACCGACCAGGGCGTCATGACCTATTTGAAGGGCTATGGCAAAAGGATCTGGATACCCATCTACGTCTTTTACCTGGAAGGGGGTCCGGAAAAAATCCTGGTGGATACCGGCTTGGAGCAGTTCATGGTGCCGCCGGCGGTGGAGGAGCAATACGGCCTGAAGATCCAGGAGTTCGAGGAGGCCCTGGGCAGCTACGGCCTCAAGCCCGGGGATATCGACATCATCATCCACACCCACCTGCACAACGACCACTGTGAAAATGACTACAAGTGCAGCAACGCCAGAATTTACGTACAGAAAAGGGAGTACGACTTCTTTAAAAATCCCCACCCCATTGACCACCGCTACTTCCCGGACCTGCTGGATGACCTGGAGATCGTGCTGCTGGAGGGGGACGCCGAGATCGTCGAGGGCATCCAGGTGCTCCTCACCCCAGGGCACACTGTGGGCGGACAATCGGTGGTGGTGAACACCCGCCGGGGCAAGGCGGTGATCACCGGGTTTTGCTGCAACGAGCAGAACTTTCCCGCCAAGGGTCCGGTGGTGCCCTCGGGAGTGCATCTCAATGTGATCGACGCCTATGAGAGCGCCCGGCGGGTCAGGGAGATGGCGGACATCCTCATTCCTCTGCACGACCTGGCAGTGGGCAGGCAACGCAATATTCCGGATGACTAGTGTTGTGCTTCATAAATAGTATGGCATTAAATCAAGTGAAAACCTAAGTTCCAAGAGTATTAAAGTCCCCCTTTGGAAAAGGGGGATTTAGGCAGTGCTGTCCGGTAGACAACACTTGGATTTAAAAGAAAAAGCCCCAAAACAGCCGATCGGTGCTATAATTCTTTTGACCAAAAAACCAAGCATCGAAAGGAGTTAGGGGCTTATGGCACATAATAACACTCTCTTAGGACAAATGCTACAACTTCTCCCGAGACATGTTTTGGAGCACCAGGTGGAGACCCATGCTTGGCAGGGTCCCAAACCCCGAAAATTAACCTACTGGTCGCAGTTGGTCGCCATGCTTTTCGGCCAACTCAGCAGCAAAAAGAGCCTGCGTGACCTGGTCTTTAGCCTGGACCGCCATCGGCAGAAGCTCTACCACCTGGGCCTAACCCCCGCCAAGCGTTCCACCCTGGCCGAAGCCAACGAGAAGCGCCCCGCCCTCATCTTTCAAAAGACTTACGAGAAACTGCTGGCGCGCTTTCAGGCCGAAGCCGGCCGCCAGCCTGCGGCCCGGCGGGTGAAGATCCTGGATGCCACCTACGTGCCGGTCTGCGCCAGTCTCTTTCCCTGGGCCAATTTCCAGCCCAGCAAAAACGCCGTCAAACTCCACGTCCTCCTGGACTCGGTGGGCGCTCCCCAGGACTTGCAGGTTACCGCCGGCCAGGTCCATGAACTGGAGGTGGCTCGGCGCCTGGACTTCGCCCGCGGCGACTTGGTGCTGCTGGACCGGGGCTATGTAGATTTTCCCTGGCTGTTCTCCCTGCACCGACGAGGGGTGGGGTTTGTCACCCGATTGCCCCGCCACATCCGCTATCGAGTCCTTGAGGAGCGGCCCGGCCCACCCGACTCGCCGGTGTTATCCGATCAACTCGTCCGGCTCAGCACTTATTACAGCCGGCGTCACTATCCCGAAACCTTGCGCCTGGTGCATTACCGGGACCAGGACGGCAAGGGCTATGTTTTTTTGACCAACCTGCCGGACTTGCCAGCCCTGACGGTGGCCGACCTCTATCGACAGCGTTGGCAGATCGAAACGTTTTTCCGCTGGATCAAGCAAAACCTCAAGATCAAGGCGTTTTACGGGACCTCAGAGAATGCCGTTCTCATCCAAATCTGGACCGCCATGATCGCTTACCTGCTCCTCCTGTGGCTGAAGGTGAAGAGCTGGGCAGGCTGGTCCATCTTGGAACTCACCCGACTGGTCAAGACCCTGATCATGGAGCGCTGCAACCTCTGGGCTTTACTCTGTCCACGAACCTCTGATCCACCTGGTTATGGCCAATTAACCTTGTTCAAATTAGGTGGTGCCTGATAATGTTCCTTCGCTCTGGCCCATGCAAAATGCCTACCGGACAGGCCTGGGATTTAGGGGGATTTCAGGAGGTTATTTTAAATCCCCCCTGCCCCCCTTTTTCAAAGGGGGGTTACTTCGCTAACCTTCCTGGCGGCTTGAGAGGTCCCCAAGGATTTTTAGGTCCCCAATCTCCCCGGGGGCCTTTTCCTCTTCAACAAGAGGTATCACTATTATCAACGGCGGTTATTGGCGCGAGAGCGGCCTCACCGCCGGATCCTCCCCCCATTCCTGTAGGAGGGTATGCCGATGGCTGGACTTGGCAGGCTCTTGGCAGCCGCCGCCCTGGTGCTGGCCTTTACCGGGACGCCGCTGGCCGCCACGGACATCCGCATCAACCCGGTGCCGCCCCAGGTCCAGCCCCAATGGACGCCGGTGCCCAACGCCCCCGGGGTCGATTGGGCCCCCAACCTCCCCACCGATGTCTTCCGCCACGGGACCGGATATTACTTTTATTGGGAGGGCTATCTCTACCAGGGGAGCAAGCCCAGCGGCCCCTGGAAGTCGGTAATCAAGCCCCCCGCCTGGTTCCCGGAAATCGACCCGGTCTATTTTAAGAAGGTGAAGACAGAGCAGCCGGCCGGGTCAGCCGCGCCCCCGGGCCCGGGGCCCTCGCCCCCGGAGGCGCTCCCCCCGGCAGCGCCCCTGCCTCCTCCCCCGGGGGAAGCCCCCTCGTCTCCCCCAGGGGCCCCCAATCTCCCCAAGGTGATGTGATGGCAGGACAGCATCTGCGGGGGGCGGTGGCGGTCCCTCCGGAAAGTCAAAGGCCTCGTAGCAGGGACGGAAAACGGAAAACGGGGGGAGAGCGCCTCTCAGATATCTAATTTGGCGGCAATGGGGATGCGCCGCCCCATGCCGAAGGCCTTGGAGGTGACCTTCAGGCCCGGGGCCGCCTGCCGCCGTTTGTACTCACTGCGGTCAATGGCCTGGATCACCCAACGCACCGTGTCGGGCTGGAAGCCCCGGTCGACAATATCCTGGTAGGAGCAGCGCTCCATCAGGTAATAATCCATGATCTGGTCCAGGATCCCATACGGCGGCAGGGTATCCTGGTCCTTCTGGTCGGGGCGCAACTCCGCCGATGGGGCCCGCCGGAGGATCTCTCCGGGGATCAGCTGCCGCTCCCGGTTGAGATGGTGCGCCAGCTCGTAGACCATGGTCTTGGGGACGTCGGCCAGGACGCTCAGACCGCCGCTCATGTCGCCGTAAAGGGTGCAGTAGCCCACCGCCAGTTCGCTCTTGTTGCCGGTGGACAGCACCATGTGCCCGAACTTGTTGGAGATGGCCATGAGGAGGTTGCCCCGGATGCGG
>Ga0187860_1004387_pt1 | contig 10622 bp, 8 predicted proteins | sample June2016WEW_10_4_FD_132981 | JGI IMG/M metagenome (GOLD analysis project Ga0187860, IMG submission 132981) | Peatland microbial communities from SPRUCE experiment site at the Marcell Experimental Forest, Minnesota, USA - June2016WEW_10_40 | ecosystem: Environmental > Terrestrial > Soil > Wetlands... | reverse complement strand
GCACATGCGACGATTATCATGGTCTCAATTGGTCAGCAAAGAAAGCGTACTAGGCCAGATCGTAACTGGCGGGAAGCGATACTCCGGCTTGAGGGCGCCTATTCCGAAAACACTCTCCGCAGCCTCGACGCAGTCGAGATGCTTGCGTCGGCCGACAGCTTTGCGATCGTCGCCTTCGGCGACTCGATTACCGACGGCACGGCTTCAACCTTGAACGGCGACGATCGCTGGCCGGACGTGCTCTTACGTCGCCTCCAAGCGATCTACGGAAACCGGGTTGCCGTGGTCAATGCCGGCATTGGCGGCAACCAAGTAGTGGGGCCGCCGGAGTACGGACCGCAGAAGCCGTTTCCCGGCGGGCCGTCGGCACTAATGCGCATTGACCGCGACGTGATGGAACTGTCGGGCGTGTCAGCGATGATCTGGCTCGAAGGAACCAACGACTTCAGTCGTAACGGCAATGCATCGGTCGAGACGGTGATCAACGGCATGAAAGAAATTGTCGGCCGCATTCGCGCAAAGCGGCCGGAGCTTCGCGTGTTCGGCGCGACTGTCTTGACCGCGCTCGGCTCCACGAGCGCCGCTCACGGCTTCCCTGAGCAGGACGAGAAACGGCGGGCGCTCAATGATTTCATCCGCAAGTCCGGATTGTTCGACCGGGTGGTCGATTTCGACCGGGTAACGCTCGACGCGCAGTCCGGCGGTCTCAAGCCGGAATTTGTACCGGAGAGCACGACCGGCGGACCGGGCGATAGGCTGCATCCTAATCACGCGGGGTACCTCGCAATGGGGATGACAATCGACCTCAATCTATTCAAGCGCACTCCATAATTGTTGATGGCAACTTTGGGTCAACAGCGCCGTTTCGAGTGAGCGCCAGCGACTTCCGCAATTCCCCTGAGAGCTGACATTCGCGTGCGCCGCAACATCGGACGCGCTGGGCCACTAACGGGAGTTATGCTGTCGGCCGCGATGTGGGTAGCCGTTACGGGCTTGCTTCCTAGCTAGTGTACGCCGTAGCGGGCAAATTGCTCGGCAATGTCAGGGATTATTGCCTTGGCAGCAGAAATATCGGTATCGGCACCAGATCTATCTTGTTTCTCCCTTGCCAAGCCACGACCGTATAACACGATAGCTTTATTCAGACCGACCATTTTTGGATCGTTCTGGAGTGCTGCATCATAATCACCTACCGCCTTATCGAAAAGGCCGGCTTTCAAATAAGCGAAACCTCGAGTACCCAGCGTGGCGGCATTGTTGGGGTTAAGACGTAGTGATTCATTGCAATCGGATAGTGCATCGGTCAAATGCCCGATGACAACTCGTGTCCAACAACGGTTATGCAGCGCCACCGCGGAGTTGGGATTTAGCCGGATTGCCTCGTCATAATCGGCAACGGCGCGCTCGATTTGATTCTGTTCCGAATAAGCACGGCCGCGGTTGTCAAAGGCAGTCGCCATAGTGGGGTTGAGCCGAATCGCTTGATCGTAGTCCGCAATGGCACGATTGAAGTCCCCAGTGGCCGCGTAGGCATTGCCGCGATTGTAGAGCGCCTCCGACAGACCATGTGCGTTGCCTCGCCCTGAATCGATCAGCGCGGTACACCCCGAGATTTGCTGCTCTGTCGATGCATCGTTCTTGCCACTGCACCAATCAAGTTGTTGCGAAAACGTCGATGGACCCGAGAAGCTTACGCTGTAATAAAATTTCGTATTGCCAAAGCACAGACTTACGACAACAACACCAACGACCGACAGTAACAACATAATGGCGATATTACGTAACCGATTACGAGATGGCGCCTGTTCCCTTTTTGGAGGCACATATCGTCTGCGTCCAAACGTCGACTGACCGAACGGCTTCATATCGGACTTCCTGTGCTTGACGAAACAGCAATAGCTTGGATCAGGGAATTTAGCTGCGACTTAGCTAGTAGAAATAATTGACGGACTGATTGATGAAATTCCTCACACCGTAAGACGCGGAGACACTTTGTATTAACATTTCTCAAGCAATCGAATGAACCTTTCGCAATGCGGCAATTGATTGCTGCGAAGCGCCGCTTTAGGTCAACACCGCCGGATCGCGCGCAGTTCAGCCACGTCCGCTATGCCTCCAATCGCTCCCAAAATGGTGCGCCGCGGCGAACGTCGAAAGGGGCCAGCAGCGGGCTCATGCACTCGAAATCGGTTGTCAGGCGTGCAACTCGTCAAGCAGCCCCTTGGCCTTTTTCAGATCGAGCGTATCGAAGCCTTCGGTGAACGAGCCATAGACCGGAGCGAGAAGATCACGGGCCGCATCCCGCTTGCCCTGATCACGCCAGAGCCGCGCCATGCTCATCGCCGCGCCATGCTCATCGCCGCGCGCAGTTCCAAGTCGGATAAGGCCTCGGCGAACCCCATCGAGATGCCGGCGCCTACCGCAGCCGCGAGCCCGACCAGGAATGTCGACCAGGTGTGGGTGACCTTCACGCACACACCGCCAATATGGCATCTCTGGGCCTTTACACGATCGCAGGTTCGTCACCACGGCTGATGCGGGTATTATGGTGCAAACGGCACAAACGGGTCTGACGGTATCGCGCCGCGGGCCACCGACCATGAAACACTCGTCCGAGAATCAGCAGCAGGAGGTACTTGCCGGTCTCGTCGAGCGCGTCACGTACCATAATGCCGAGAACGGCTTTTGCGTTCTGCGGACCAAGGCGCGCGGGCATCGTGATGTCGTGACCGTTGTCGGCCATGCCGCAACCATTGCCGCCGGTGAGTGGATCACGGCGTCGGGCGAATGGGTCAATGATCGGACACACGGCCAGCAGTTCAAGGCAAGGTTCCTGCGCACATCGCCTCCGACCTCGGCCGACGGCATCGAGAAGTACCTCTCGTCCGGCATGATCCGGGGCATTGGCCCGGCCTACGCCAGGAAGCTCCTGCGCGCCTTCGGCGAGAAGGTCTTTGACGTGATCGAGGCGGCGCCGGACCGGCTACGCGAGGTCGACGGCATCGGGCCGGTCCGCGCTGCCAGCATTCTCGCCGCCTGGGCCGAGCAAAAGGCGGTGCGGGAAATCATGGTCTTCCTGCACAGCCACGGTGTCGGCACGGCGCGGGCGGTGCGCATCTACAAGACCTACGGCCCTGACGCCATACAGGTCATGACCGAAAACCCGTATCGCCTGGCGCGCGACATCCGCGGCATCGGCTTCAAGACGGCCGACGCGATCGCCATGAAGCTCGGCATCGAGAAGACCGCCATCGTGCGGGTCCGCGCCGGTATCTCCTATGCGCTGACCGAGGCCATGGACGAGGGCCATTGCGGCTTGCCTACGGAAGAGCTGATACCGCTTGCCGAGAAGCTGCTCGAGGTCCCGCAGGAGCTCATCCGCACTGCGCTCGATCTCGAGCTGCAGGAGGGCACGGTGGTCGCCGACCGGGTTGGCGAAACACCCTGTGTATTTCTGGCCGGCTTGCATAAGGCGGAGCGCGCCATCGCCGAGCGGCTGATCCGCCTTGCGAACGGCAAGCTGCCTTGGCCCTGGATCGATCCCGACAAGGCCTTGCCGTGGGTCGAGGGGCGTATCGGTCTTGCCCTTGCTGAAAGCCAGGTCGCCGCAATCCGGCTCGCACTGATGTCAAAGGTGCTGGTCATGACCGGCGGCCCCGGCGTTGGCAAAACGACCATCGTCAATGCCATCCTGCGTATCCTCGCGGCGAAGGGCACCCACCTTCTGCTGTGCGCTCCGACCGGCCGCGCTGCGAAACGCATGACCGGGCGACCGGCTTTGAGGCCAAGACCATCCACCGGCTGCTGGAGGTCGACCCCAAGGGCGGCGGCTTCAAGCGCGGCGACGACAACCCGCTCGACTGCGACTTGTTAGTTGTCGACGAGACCTCCATGGTCGATGTCATGCTGATGCAGGCACTCATGAAGGCAGTCCCAGATAGGGCTGCCCTTTTGATCGTTGGCGACATCGACCAGCTTCCCTCGGTTGGGCCCGGCCAGGTGCTGGCCGATGTCATCTCGTCCGGCGCGGTACCGGTGGTGCGCCTTACCGAAGTTTTCCGGCAGGCGGCCCAAAGTCAGATCATCGTCAACGCCCACCGCATCAATCAAGGTGTCATTCCCGATCTTCGCAAGCCCGAAACCGAGAGCGACTTCTATTTTGTCGAGGCTGACAATCCCGAGACCGCGGTTCCGCGCATCATCGAGCTGGTCAAAACCCGCATCCCGCGCCGCTTCGGTCTCGATCCAATCCGCGATGTCCAGGTTCTCTGCCCGATGAACCGCGGCGGCGTCGGGGCACGCTCCCTCAACATCGAGATCCAGGCCGCATTGAATCCGGCGGGCGAGCGCAAGATCGAGAGATTTGGCTGGACTTTTGCGCCCGGCGACAAGGTCATGCAGATCGAGAACGACTATGACAAGGAGGTCTACAACGGCGACATTGGGTTTGTAGCGGACGTTGAGCCTGAGGAAGGCAAACTCACCGCCAGCTTCGACGGGCGCTCGGTCACCTACGGATTTGGCGAGCTCGACGCCCTGGTGCCGGCATACGCCGCGAGCATCCACAAGAGCCAAGGATCGGAATATCCAGCCGTGGTGATCCCGGTCATGACGCAGCACTACGCCATGCTGCAGCGTAATTTGCTCTACACCGGCGTCACCCGCGGCAAGCGGCTTGTCGTTCTGGTTGGGCAGAAAAAGGCCATCGCCATCGCGGTGCGCAACGTCTCGGGCCGGAGGCGTTGGTCGAAGCTGAGCGAGCGGCTGGCAACGAAAACGTCTATGAGCACGGATCATAGAAGGTTAGAATGATGAATTCCAGCAAAGCGCATAAAATCTGGATCGAGCAGTGCGAGGCAACTCAAACGATCAGGGCTCGATTTGGACTCAACGCAGCTTTCGATTATATCGTCGGCGAGAAATTGATAAATTTTGCCGACGCGGCATTCCGTCATCGCGATTTTGCGCAAGAGCTGCCGCGATTTATTTCAGAAGTGAGAAGAATGTTCACTCCCGAAGAGATCGCGGCGCAGCTGACGCGCATCGAGCGCAATCGGAACCAAAAAGACGAAGACGTTGTGGACGAGGACGATCCTCTTGATGAGGATCCGGCGAGTATCGCAGAGCGAGCTCGGCAGTTCATGACGATCAAGGAATTATTGACCGCAACTACGCTTGGCACTTCGTGACCAATTCGAGCTTGCGAAATGCCCTTGGATGAATGAACTCATGCAGGTCCCCTGGCACTAGCCGACATGGCAGGTCGGATCATGAGAATGTATTTGTTATGATGATGCTGGCACCCGTTCTTACGCCACGTGGTTTGCTGACCCTGCGGCAAGCGGGTGAGGGACTAGCGTTGGAGCCGGAACGGGGCACGCGGCTGGAGAAGGCGTTCATGCGAGGGTCCGGACATGGACTCTTGTGTCTGGGCGCCGATGAAGTCGGAACAGCTCTCCCGCCGGTGCTGTCGTATTGGCGGGAGGTTGGGGCGTGCTATGTGGCCGCGCTCTGCGCACTTCCTGGTGTTGCCGAAGGTGCTACCAAGCCGCGCGTATCCATTCCCGAAAAGAACGAATTGGACCAGATCGCCGCGGCCGTTCCGCCCATGATCGGCGCGGAATACCTGACGGCAGATGTGCTGGCCGATCTGTGGCGCAGCATGGATGCGGCTTTCGATGCCGAACTCGCGGAAGCCACGCTCTCCGTCCAGGAGTTCCTCAAGCGCCGTCATCCGGCCTGGAACCTGGTCGGGCGTGTACATTTCAACCTTGCCGAGAATAGGAAGGACGAGGAGGCTCCATTTGCCTTTCTGGCGACCTATACGACACGGCTTTCGGCTGCGGCCAAGGCGCAGCATCTGCCGCTCGGGAAGGCTTTGCAGGAGTATGCCGGCGCGAGGAATCGCGAGCGCCTACTGTCGCTGCTAATGCCGGTCCAGCGCGCCGGCGAACACTGCCCTTGGCTGAAGACCATGATCGACGCGGGCGAAATTTTTCACCCGCTGCGCTGGAGCCCGCAACAGGCACTGCAATTTCTTAAAGACGTTCCCGCGCTCGAAAGCGCCGGGGTGGTTGTACGGATGCCGGCCAGTTGGCGCATGAACCGCCCTGCACGCCCGCAGGTGAAGGCAACAATCGGAGACAATGCCCCATCGCGGTTGGGACTGGATGCGCTGCTCACCTTCCGGATGGAAGTGACGCTCGATGGCGAAAGCCTCTCGGCGGCCGAGATCAAGCGATTACTGGCACAGTCCGACGGGTTGGCGTTGATCCGTGGCAAATGGGTCGAAGTCGACCATGACCGATTAGGCCGGACTCTTGAACAATTCGAGGCGATTGAGCGCCGCGCTGTCACCGAAGGCTTGTCGTTTGGTGAGGCGATGCGCATGCTGGCCGGAGCGAGCATCGCCGAGGACGGGACCGCCGGACAGACCGACATTGACTGGAGCCAGACGGTAGCTGGTCCGTGGCTGGCGCAGACGCTTGCCGCTTTACGCAGCCCCGAAGGGCTCGCGCGTATAGATCCCGGTCGGTCTTTTCGGGGTACGCTCCGCCCTTATCAGCAGGCTGGGGTGCAATGGCTCTATCTGCTCACGCAGCTCAGGCTCGGGGCCTGCCTTGCGGATGACATGGGGCTCGGCAAGACGATCCAGGTCCTGTCGCTGCTGCTGGTTCTGAAGCACGAAACGAAAGTCGGGCATAAACCGTGTCTTCTGGTGGCGCCAGCCTCGCTGCTTGCCAACTGGGTTTCGGAGGTTGCGCGTTTTGCACCGAGTCTCAAGGCAATCGTGGTGCATCCCTCGGCAGCGCCGGGCGAGAACCTGAAGACCGACGGCGCCGACAATCTGGCGGATCTCGATCTGGTCATCACGAGCTACGGATATCTCGCCCGCGTACCATGGCTGAGTAGCGCAGCGTGGCGAATGATGGTGCTTGACGAGGCGCAGGCAATCAAGAATCCATCGGCCAAGCAGACGAGAGCCGTCAAGCAATTGCAGGCCGAAATGCGCATTGCACTCACCGGAACGCCAATCGAGAACCGGCTCGGCGACCTCTGGTCAATCTTCGACTTCCTCAATCCTGGACTGTTGGGATCGTCGAAGCATTTTTCGGCCTTCGTCAAACATCTCGCCGAACGGCCTCATAACTCCTACGGACCACTCCGCGATCTTGTACGTCCCTACATCTTACGGCGCTTGAAGACCGACAAGAGCATCATTGCAGATTTGCCTGACAAGACCGAGGTGAAAACCTTCTGCCCCCTGAGCAATAAGCAGGCGGCACTTTACCAGCAAGCGGTACAAGATTTGGCAAGCCATCTCGAAGATGTTGACGGCATCAAGCGCCGGGGCGTCGTTCTGGCCTTTCTCATGCGGTTGAAACAGATCTGCAACCATCCATCGCAGTGGCTCGGCGACGGCGCATGGATGGAGGAGGATAGCGGCAAGCTTGCGCGTTTACGCGACATCGCGGAGGTCATTGCCGCCAAGCAGGAGAAAGCGCTGATCTTCACCCAATTCAAAGAGGTAACGACGCCGCTGCAGGCATTCCTGGGCTCCGTGTTTGGGCAGCCCGGTCTCGTTCTGCATGGCGAGACGCCAGTCAAACAGCGCAAGGACCTGGTGCGGCAGTTCCAGGACGACGACAACGTCCCGTTCTTCGTGCTCTCCGTCAAGGCAGGGGGTACTGGCCTCAATCTCACCGCAGCCTCGCACGTCATCCATTTCGACCGGTGGTGGAACCCGGCTGTGGAAAACCAGGCCACCGACCGGGCCTTCCGAATCGGGCAGAATAAGAATGTACTTGTGCACAAGTTCATTTGCCGTGGCACGGTCGAGGAAAAGATCGACCAGATGATCGAGTCCAAGAAGCAATTGGCTGGAGATTTTCTGAGCGCCGGGGCGGACACGCTGCTGACCGAGATGAAGGACGCGGAATTACTCAAGCTTGTCGCTCTCGATCTAAATGCCGCGATGAAGGAGGGGTGATGGATGAGCTACTTCGGATGGCGGCCCTATGTGCCGGTAGCCGAGAAACGGCGACAAGCAGAACGCAAACTTGCTAAGCTCAAGAAACAGGGACAATTCGTTGCGCCTGTGACGATCGAGGGCCGCATGATTGCCAAGAGTTTCTGGGGCAAATCGTGGTGCGGAAACCTCGAACGATACAGCGACTATGAGAATCGCCTTCCGCGTGGCCGCACTTACGTTCGCAATGGCTCTGTTGTCGACCTGAAAATAACGAAGGGCGAAGTCGCCGCGATGGTCGCGGGTTCTAAGCTCTACGAAGTCAAGATTGCCATCAAACCTGTGACCGCGACGCGCTGGAAGGCCATTTGTCGCGATTGCGCCGGGACTATCGATTCATTGGTTGAGTTGTTGCAGGGCCGGCTGGCCAAAGGCGTCATGGATCGGATCTGCCGGGAGGGCGATGGCCTATTTCCCGCGCCGGGCGAAATACGGCTGTCCTGCAGTTGTCCGGACTGGGCCGACATGTGCAAGCATGTTGCGGCGGTGCTCTATGGCGTCGGTGCCCGGCTCGACGAAATGCCTCGCCTACTTTTTGTGCTGCGCGACGTGGATGAAAGTGAATTGCTCGCGAGTGTCGAACAGGATCTTCCGCTGACAAGAGCAACGCTGAGCGCGGAAAAGGTTCTCGACGACAGCGATGTTGCCGCCCTTTTCGGGCTGGAAATGACGGAAACCACCCGTATAGATGCTCCCGCGCCGACCGCCCCAAAACCGCCGCCGCGGTCGAATACGCCTAGCAAAAAGCCTACCCAATCGAGATCACCAGCCGTCAAGAAAAGAAACTCATCTCGCATAGCGCGGACCAAGCCCGAGCCTAAGTGGGCAGTGCTCGTGCATGCCCGGAAAAGGCGCGCGCAGCGGCGGCTTAAACATCCCGTATGACTGTACCGGCCGAGTTAAACAATTTCTGTTCTTCCTTCGAAAGCCGCACTCTGCGTCGTGTCGCCCAATTGCAGATTTGCCCCTGCCGAATCTCCCCGAATTTGCTGCGATGCAAAAGGTCGTTCATGGCCCATTTCGACGTTCGCCGCGACGCATCAATACTTCCGCAGTTCGAACACAAGCGGACATTGCGCGGAGATTATCGACCCGTGTCAACTTCAGGATCTATACTCGACGCTCAAGCGGATACAGTTGATCTTCGCGCCGGCAAACCCAGCAGTTTCCGTGTTTTGGCGTCGAGCTGCCAGTACTCGCCGCACGCGGTCAATCGGTCGTTGAGATAAATCTCGGCCTGGTCCAGCCGATCCGCGAACGTCGCCGGCTTGTCGTCACGTCCGCTCCAGAAATCATTGAATAGCGCTCTGACCAATTCGCGACGACGCTGGATTTCCTGCTGGTCAGGTGAAATGGAGGCCACACCAGTGACCTGACCGTCCTGGCCGATCTTCGCATCAGCGGCGACAGCGGAAATCGCCGTCGGTGTTGCAGTGGCAATTTCGGTCGCGGTGGCAACGGCTCCGCCCCCCTCCGCCACGCTCTCGGCGCGACTTTCAGCCGCGATATCCGATACAAGAGGCGGCGCTCGCGAAAAAATATCGCTAAGCTTCGTGAATGCCGCAGCGATCCGCGCGAACCACTGCAAGATACTTCCCACCGGGCCTCTCATGGGGTGACGCCGTCAGCATTGGAGCACCAATATTCCGTAACCTCGATCTCTCCGCAATCGAAATCCTAAATTATCCCCGCTGATCGGCAGAATCTATGCACGGAATAGCACCGCCGTCTTTCGAGACTGGCCTCAGCCGACAAAAACGACCGCGTATTCGCTTTTGCCGGTCGGCTGAGCGTGACGCGTTTATTTGCTAAGCGCAAGAAGCGGAAGAAGGTGCTCGCGGCTGCGGTCGGCACGCAGCCGCTCGCCCATGGCCTGGGCAAGCTGCCGGAGCGTTGATTTCCATTGACGTGGTGTCGCGCGCGGTCGTGTCGGCGGCGAGAAATGACTTCGCGGATGCCGTAGCCGACCCAAACCCCAACCCCAACGACGAAGCCGAAGATCCGATGGAGAGCCCCATGGCACAGCCGAACAATTTGAGCCGGTCCCTCATTCATCGCATGAACTCCCTTCTGGGCCGGCGACCCGCTCGCAGGTTGGCTGACGTAGCCATTGTTCTCCAAATCGACCGGAGAACTCGCTAAATTCTAGGCCACCTTTGCTGCAAAACGCTTCACCTTGATCGACTGTGAATAAGCGACGAACCGGGACCCCTTAATCGTTTCTTCTATCCATCTGACTTTGTTGGCGGATCCTCAAATCTGATGGGGTCCCAACCGGCGCGGATCGGAACCCCACCACTGCTCGTATTTCGGATTAGAAATCAGCTTGATAGTTCGATTTCGATTGGGGTCCCGATCCGGTGCCGAACCACACGCTTTGATCGTACTTCAGCTTTCATACTTTTTAACAGGCCCTGCTCGATTCGATGTAGGAGCCACGAATTTGTAACTTCCAAAATCTCATATGACACGTATCCATCCGGTGAAGGCCCTGCGCACCGAAAGGGTCCTGCGGACGGTGCGGGCTCCGAATTCCGCGGATCGCGATTTGGAATCTTGTAAATAAGCCTCCCTTTGAAATGAGCCTCCGCTC
>Ga0187860_1004386_pt1 | contig 10623 bp, 8 predicted proteins | sample June2016WEW_10_4_FD_132981 | JGI IMG/M metagenome (GOLD analysis project Ga0187860, IMG submission 132981) | Peatland microbial communities from SPRUCE experiment site at the Marcell Experimental Forest, Minnesota, USA - June2016WEW_10_40 | ecosystem: Environmental > Terrestrial > Soil > Wetlands... | reverse complement strand
GAGTTGATGAACGCCGCGCAAGTCGCTTTAAAATGCACCGGCGAGGACGCCCCCAGCGCGACGCTGGATATTTCGGTCACCGCCACGCCCAGGTCGCACCGGGCGCTCTCTTCCAGAAAGGATCCCGTGCCGGCGGAACAAGCGTTGTTCATCGCGTAGTCAACCGGAACTCCATTGCGCAAATGGATGTACTTGGAATCCTGCCCGCCAATTTCCATGATCGTGTCCACTTCAGGGTCGAAATGGCTCGCCCCGGCGGCGTGGGCGGAGATTTCGTTGAAGACGTATTCCGTCCCCAGGTAGGCTCCAACGATTTCCCGCGCCGAGCCTGTCGTTCCTATCAGGCCGATGCGGGCGTCGCCAACTTGTTCGGCCAGTGCTCGCAAGCACGCGCGCGAGGAAGCCACGGGGTCCCCTTGGGTGCGCAGGTAGTGCGAGGCCACCACGCCGCCCGTGGCAGGATCCAGCAACACCGCCTTGGTGGTCGTTGATCCCGCGTCCACTCCCAGCACCATTGGGCCGTCTGGCGGCGGCTGCAGGGGCGGCGCGGCGATGATTTGGACCAGGCCGGCGAAACGATTCAGCGGTGGAAGCCGGCCAAGACGTGGCTGGAACGACAACTTCGGAGACCGGTGCAGGGGTTGGTCCCGGGTCAGTAAAGCCGTGCCCCAGGCCTCGAACCACGGGCTTTCCTCCAGCACCACAAACTCCGTGTTGGGAAGCTTCGCCCGCAGAGCCGCGAGCATGGCCGCATTGCGGCTCACGCCCCCGGTCAATAGCACCCGCCGCCGCGAACGCTGGCCTTTTTCCAGCAACGCGACCACCTTGTTGGCCATGCTGTCATGCAGAGTGTGAAGGATATCCGCCGGCACTGCCTCATTCCGGTTCAACTTGTGGGTGATGTCCGACTTGCAGTGAACGGAGCACCGGGACGCCAGCGGCACAACCTTGCCCCGCAACGAAAGTTGGATTGCCGCCTCCATCCCAAGCCCCATCCGCCCGATTTGCTGCACCAGGAACTCCCCGCTTCCGGCGGCGCATTTGTTGTGCGAAAGGACATGAGTGATCCTGCCGCGCGTGAGAATATAGACCAGGAAGGCTTCTCCCCCCAGCGATGCCACGGCGTCGAAATCTTCCCCCAGTTCACGCAAGGCGCGCCGAATGGCCGCCACCTCCGTCAGGTGGCCCAATTGCCCCGAAACCCCGAAATAATCCACGTCGGCAAATTCCGCCTCGGCCAGTATCTCCTTGAGCGTCTCCAGGGGACGACCACAATGGAGCGCTACACGGGCCTCCCTCCGCTCACCATGAAGGGCAACGGCCTTCACCGACAAGGCACCGATGTTCACGCCTGCGCACGACACAATTTTAATATCCTCGCCTCACCCTCGACCACCCCCGCAAAGGTACCGTTCAACCCTCATTCCGGCTTCGCTTATCTTGGCAATAGTCGGTCAATTCTTGTGAAGCGCGGAAATCATCAAGCCGCCACCCTTCGCGGCACTGCAATCCATCCAGACCGAACGCCCCTGGGATGATTGAAAATAGTTGCGAATAATGCTTGTTATCCTTCTGAATGCGCTTACAGTGGCTGCCTGTTCGATAGCTTGTCACTTTCAAGACATGACGAATCCTCAGGTGAACATGGTTCAGTGATGATTTTAAACCCGATGGTCGGGATCAGTCTGGAAAAGCAGTTCGTCGGGACAGTAAAAGTTCACATGAGTAATAAATTGTTCGTAGGAAATCTTTCCTTCAACACCACTGAAAACGACCTCCAGGATGCGTTCGCAGCCCATGGCACGGTCACTGAAGCCAACCTGATGATGGACCGGTCCACAGGCCGTCCGCGCGGGTTCGGTTTCGTCACAATGAGCACGCCCGAAGAGGCGCTCAAAGCCGTCGAGGCGATGAACGGCAAGTCCATTGACGGCCGCCCGCTCACCGTCAATATCGCCAGGCCGCGCGAAGAGCGTCCCGCCGGCGACCGCGGCGGCTACCAGGGTGGCGGCGGACGGCGGCGCTACTAATCACATCGGTTGAACGTGTTCGAGGTCCGGCTTCGCCGGGCCTCAAATCATTTTCCGGGCCGCTTCCGGCTGTGCCGGTCCGCGTGAGCGCCCCTCGGGGCAAAAACCGGTTGAATTCGGGGAACGACCAATGAAACAAGAACATATTGAAGTGGAAGGGCAGGTGCAGTCGGTGTTGCCGGGGACGATGTTCCGGGTGGCGCTGGACAATAAACATCTCGTGCTCGCCACCATCTGCGGCAAAATGCGCAAACGCTGGGTGCGCCTGACCGTCGGCGACCGCGTCAAAATGGAGATGTCTCCCTACGATTTGGATAAGGCCCGCATTACGTGGCGCCTCAAATAGAGCGTCGAAGGTTCCTGAGAGGGTTTGAATGCTTTGTGCTTCGAGTACGGCCGCCGACCTGTTTTAATGGCGACGAATCAGAGCGTGGGATTTTTGGTCGCTCTCGCCCGAGTTTGATCGTTGGCGTTTCTGGATGCGTGCAGCGCCTGTTTCGATGGCCCTGACCGCTTTGCGTGTCCGTCCATGTCCATCCCTCCTTTCCCTTCCTCCCCTTGCTTGCATTCGTGAATTCGCCCTGCTCAGGCCGTTTGCCGACAATAGGTAGTTTGACAGCCTGCTCCCGCACCTCTACAATCCGCTAACGACAAGCGTATGGAGAAATGATGCAATGAATACCCAAATCAACCGGCGTGACTTCGTTAAATCCACCCTCTTCGCTTCAGCCGGATTGCCTCTGGCGCTGAGTGCGCCGCCGAGAGCCGCGGCTCAAAACCTATCATCGCCTCAAGCCGAATCATCCGCCGAGGTTCCGGAAAAGATGCCTGTGGGCAAAATGGGCGGGCAGGAATTCAGCCGGTTGATCCTGGGCGGCAATCTCATCGGCGGCTGCGCGCATTCCCGCGATTTGGCCTACGTCGGCACCCTGGCGCGCCGCTACAACACGCCGGCGAAAATTCGGGAGACATTGGAGTTGGCGGAAGCGCAGGGCATTAACTCCTTCAACACTCATATCATGCAGGATAACTCGTCCCTCTTCGACCATTGGAAGAACGGCGGCAAAATAAAATGGTTCGTCCAAGTGGGGCCGGACGACGATGGCGGTTATTCCCAAATCGACAAGGCGATTGACCAGGGCGCAGCCGGCCTTCATGTTTGGGGCGTTGCCGCCGAGAGCCTGCTCGGACAAAACAAATTGGAGAAAGTGGGCAAAATGGTGGAGTTGATCAAAACCAAAAAGCGCGTTGCGGGCGTGGCCTGCCACGACCTTCGGGTCATTGTTGAATGCGAAAAAGCAGGAATGGACGTCGATTTCTATCAAAAGACTTTCCACAGTCACGAGTATTTCACCGCTCCCCGATCCGGAGAAACCGACGTCTGCGGCCCAAATGATAACTCCTGGTGCAGCGATCCGCAGGCCGTCATCGATGTCATGGCCAAAATCACCAAACCTTGGATTGCCTTCAAAATCCTTGCTGCTGGCGCCATCAACCCGGAAAGGGCTTTCCCCTACGCCTTTATCAATGGTGCCGACTTTGTTCTGGTCGGCATGTTCGACTGGCAGGTGGCGGAAGACGCTGCCCTGGCCCGGCGTATCGTCCGTCTCACCAGCAAGCCCGGTTCCAAACGCACCCGCCCCTGGGATGGCCGCGTCGCTGTGGGTTAAGCTGTCAACGGCGGCCCAAAAGTGCGGCGGGGTTGCGGTCCCAAACCAAGGATCGGAGTCAGGAAAGCAAGCATCGGAGTCGCATCTTGGCATCTGACTCTGATGAACGATTCTGGGCTGAGTGCCTGCTGTCTCCAAGGAGTTTTAAAATGCGCTCTCAGGGGTTTTGCTTGGACAGCAGCGTGGACAGGCGCAGGGCCATTTCCAGTGATTGTTCGTAGTTGAGGCGGGGATCGACGGGGCTGCGGTAGTCGCGGGAAAGATCGGCTTCGGTTAGTCCACAAGCGCCGCCGAGGCACTCGGTGACATTTTCTCCCGTAAGCTCGAAGTGAACTCCGCCGAGGCGCGCGCCGCCGTCAGCAAGAATCTGGAAGGTGGCTTCCAACTCGGCCAACACTTTCTCAAATCGCCGCGTCTTAACGCCGGCGCTGGTGGTCTCGGTGTTGGCATGCATTGGATCGCAAACCCACAGGACATTGTGTCCGCCCTGACGCACAGCTTGGACAATGGCCGGCAGTTCCTTCGCGACGGACGCCTGGCCAAAGCGGGTAATCAATGAAAGCCGGCCTGGTTCGTTGGCGGGATTCAATGTCTGGCACAGAGCAACGACTTGGTCCGGGGTGATCGGCAGGCCGATTTTAACGGCAATGGGATTGCGGATGCCGCGGAAGTACTCGACATGCGCGCCATCGAGATCGCGCGTGCGATTGCCGATCCAGGGGTAGTGGGTGCTGAGATTATACCAGCCTTCGCGCCGTGGCACCTGGCGCGTGACCGCCTCTTCGTAGCACAGGTGCAAGCCCTCGCGGCTGCTGAAGAAATCCACCCGATTCATTTCCGGCAAGGCGCGGCCCGTGAGCGTTTCGGCAAATCGCAGGGACTCGGTGATCGAATTGACCATCCGATGGTATTCATCGGCCAGCGAGGATTTATGGCCAAAGGGGAGTGCCCAATACTCCGGGTGATGCAGGTCGGCAAAACCGCCGTCCACAAGGGCACGGATAAAATTGATCGTCAACCCGGCGCGCTCGTAACCGCGCAGAAGCAATTCCGGGTCAGGCTGCCGCTCGTCGGGACGGAAGGCCATGCGGTTGACCAGATCGCCGCGATAAACGGGCAGGGTGACGCCATCGCGGGTTTCGGTGTCGGAAGAGCGCGGTTTGGCGTATTGACCGGCAAAGCGGCCGACGCGCGTGACGCGCTGACGGGCGCCCTGCACCAGCACCAGGCTCATTTGGAGGAGGATTTTCAACTTGGAGGCAATGGCCCCCGATTCGCAATCGGCAAAGGTCTCGGAGCAATCGCCGCCTTGGAGGAGGAAGCGCCTGCCGAGGGCGGCTTCGGCGAGTTGCTGTTTGAGGGATTCGACTTCCCAACTGCTGACCAGCGGCGGCAAGCGGTGCAACTGCGCGAGCGCGGCATCCAGCGCCGTTTGATCCGAATAAACGGGCTGCTGCGTGGCGGTCTTTTGCCGCCAGGAATCCGGGCGCCATTCGCTGGACTGGATGGTTGCGCTCATTGGATTGAGGATGCCTGAAGATTGTTGTGGGTTCAAGAGCGTGGGCAAGTGACGCTTTGAGAATTCGGACGTCTTGATTGAAAAATGGTCATTGAGAATCTGTCATTGGTTATCGGGTGGCAGGGGGACACGGGCTACGTTGTTTATTGGGCGGGTGAGTTTGAGGAGGGTCCAATGAGAGGCGGTCCTGGCCCGCCAGAAGGCCACGCACGCCATGCCGTGCGCCAGGACGGCGAAGAGAGGCGGGGTCTGATGGGTGTAGTAGGTCCAACATTGTCGGGTGGTGCCCCATCGTTCGAGGAAATATCCCAAGGCGGACCCGGCCACAAAGGTGAGCGTGGCCCAGCGGAAATCGACGGGAGTGAGGATGAACAGGGCGCATAAAACAAGAGCGACCCAGGTCAAGGATTTATCCAGCGACGGCGCGGCAAACCACACGAGCAAGGCGTAAAACCCGGTGAAGACGACCCAGTAGGCGACGCAAAAGCATCGCTGGCGGCGGTCAAACGGGCGGTGATCAATGAGTTTTTCCGTCCAGCCAAGCAGGCGGGCCAGGCGGTCCGTGGCGAGGGTGGAGATGGGCCACGCGGGGATGATCCAGAGGGGAGGTCGTTGGGAGGTGTAGTAGAACCACAGATTGGTTTGCGTTCCCCAGCATTCGATGGCCAACCCGCCGGCCAGGCCGGCGAGAGCGATTTTGAGGTCGGCGCGCCAGTCGGCTTTAGCCATGATGAGGAGGAACATCGCCACGAAGTTTCCCAGCAGCAGCCAATCGAAGCGCCAGTGGCGTTCGCCGTCCCAGCCGGCATCGACGACGAAGGCATCGCGGGCCAGAGGCCACCAGAACCAGGCGATGAGGGCCATCACGGCCAGGTAACCGCCCAACAAATAAAATGATTGACGCGACCAGCCCGGCAGCGAGGCGGCATGACGGAGCAGGGATGGTTTGGGCATGAGCGGAGTGTATTTGGTTTAGAGGGCGGGTGGCAATGAAAAGTCGTTTTGGATTGCAGCCGGGCGGCAATTCTGGTGATGTGGGGATTGCGGGCGGCAAACGCGCCGCCTCTTCATCACCAAGGCAAATTCTATGAGAAAACTGAGTGTCTTGAATCTGACGCCGGCTCTGATCGGGCTGGGGTCGCTTTTGGTCTATATCCTGGCTTGCACGTCCTTCAGTCCGGACGACACGAAGGTGCTTTACGACACAGTCGATGGAAAAACGGGCATGACGGGAGTGGCCGTTTATGACCGAAAAACGGGGAAATCGGAAGTGCTCTTTCAACCGTTCACGCTGTATGGGCCGAACCTGGAGCGCAAGGCGGCGCTGTTGCGGCCGCAATGGGTGGAGGGGGGGCACAGTTTTCTGACCGCGTGGCGCGCGGGCGGGGATGATTCCGACAACACGTCATTGAATATCGCGGTGCTTCCGTTTGACCGGCGGGGGCCGGCGCGCATCTTCGAGGCGCCGGAGTTGGGCGACGATGGGGCATCGTTGTTTTATTACTGGCCGGTGCCCGTGGTTGGGAAGCACCTGTTCCTGGTCGGCCGGTCCAACAGCATCGTGCGCCTCGATTACGCCACGGGGGAGATGCGGCGGGAAACGAACCAGGAGGAAGTCGTGCCGCTGCCATCGCCCGACAATGACCGGTTGTTTTATTTGAGCGGGGCGGACAAAACCAACGGGGCGTCGGAATACGGAGTGATGGACCCGGAAACATTTGCGCGCACTCCGCTTTTTCACATTGCGGAGGGAAAGGTGTCGGTGTTTTCGCTGGCGTTGAGCCGTGACGCCAAGAGTCTGGCATATCAGGTGGAGGATGAGAAGCCGCCGGTCATTCATTTGCTCGAAAGCGGCAAGGCGGCGAAAACGCTGTCGCTTGCATCGCTGGGTGGGGAAGCGGAAGTGAGCGTGCGGCAGTTTTCGCCCAAAGGGGATATCTTGTATGGTTGCTACGAGAGGCCGGAAGAGGGGGGAGGCAGCGTCGAATGTGGGTTGGTCGAAATCCCGCGGGATGGGTCTCCGGCGCGCAAGACTGTCCTGATCAGCAAGGCGCCGGCGGGCGGCAAAGATCAGTGGGCATCACTTCAAGTCGATCTCTCGCACGATGGCAAGACGGTGGCCGTGGAGTCGCTTTGGCTGGCATGCAACGAGCACCCGATCAACAGTGAAGATTGCGCGCTGTTCCTGGTGGACGTGTCGGGGTCCGGGCGCGAGGTCACCAAGGTGGCGATTCCGATGCCGCCCAAGGAGGCGTCATCACCTTTCGGGAAATGACGATGCGCCAGATTCTATTTGCGGTTTTTTCGGCGGTTTGCGGGGAGAATCCAGAGCACGTCTGGGCGCCGGGCGGGGAAGCGCTGCCGTGTTGCGAGCGTTGCACGGGCCTTTATGCCGGGGCGCTGGCAGCCATCGTGCTGCGGCTCTGGCTGAGGCCGCGCGCAAGCGGACAGAGCTTGCGCATTCACGGGCTGTTCCTGTTGCAGTTGGGGTTGTTTGTTTTCCCGTGGATGCCGCAAGGGGCGGTGTTAAGGACGATATCCGGCGGGCTGTTTGGATTCGGGGTGGTGGCATTTCTCTGGCCCGCGGTTTGCGCCTGGCTCCCGGCGGCGAGGGTGACGACGTTCGGGGGCATGGCATACGCGATGGGATTGGCGGGCTGCCTTGGGCTGACGCCGGCCATCGCCGAATGGGGCGGAAAGGCCGGGGCGTTCGTCTTGACAGGGCTGGTGCTGGCCGGCGCAGTGGCGCTGGCGGCGCTGGCCGGGGCCAACGTGGCGCGCTGCCTGATAGAGCTTTTGGCGATAATTCTCGACAAGAAAAGGCCAGAGTTTAGCCAATAAGGGTGTTGCCGGACGGCGTGGAATCTGGTTTAAAGCGGTCCACATGAGTTCCCATTATCGAAAGAGGATTGTCGCAGCCCTGCTGATGGCCGGGCTGTCCGCTGGTTTCATTTCAACGGGCTTTGCCGAAGAGTGCGTTGCGGCGGGGCCGCCGGCGGCGATCAATTCGGGGGACAACGCCTGGCTGCTGGCCAGTTCGGCGCTGGTGCTGATGATGACGGCGCCGGGGCTGATCCTTTTTTATGGGGGACTGGTGCGGAGCAAGAACGTGCTTTCGACGATGGGGCACAGCCTGATTCTGATGGCGATGGTGTCGGTGCTGTGGATGGTTTATGGGTACAGCGTGGCGTTCGCGGCGGGGAACGAGCTTTTCGGGAATCCGACGCAGTATTTCATGCTGCGGGGCGTTGGGGCGGCGCCCAACGGGGACTACGCGGCGACGGTGCCGCAGCAGAGTTTCATGCTGTTCCAAATGATGTTCGCGATCATCACGCCGGCGCTGATCAGCGGGGCGGTGGCGGAGCGGATGAGATTCGGCGCCTGGGTATTGTTTACGTGCCTGTGGGTGACGGTGATTTATTTTCCGTTGTGCCATATCGTTTGGGGAAAGGGTGGAATGTTCAACTGGGCGCTGGGGGGAAAGTACCCGGTGCTCGATTTTGCCGGAGGAACGGTGGTCCACGTCAGTTCGGGCGTCTCGGCGCTGGTGTGCGCGGTGGTGCTGGGCAAGCGGGTGGGTTTTCCGCATGAGCCGATGCCGCCGCACAACGTGGTGCTGAGCCTGGTGGGGGCCGGATTGCTGTGGGTGGGGTGGTTTGGGTTCAACGCGGGCAGCGCGGTCAACGCCGGGGCGCTGGCCAGCAGCGCGTTCGCGGCGACGCATTTTTCCGCGGCGGCGGCGGCGCTGGGCTGGGTGGGGGCGGAATGGATGGGGAAAGGCAAACCGAGCGTGCTGGGCGTGGCGTCGGGAATGGTGGCGGGCCTGGCAACGATCACCCCGGCGTCTGGGTTTGTGTCCGTTCCGGCGGCATTTTGCATTGGGCTGACCGGGGGCGTGGTTTGCTATTACGCGGTGACGAAACTCAAGAGGCGGTTTGGGTATGATGATTCGCTGGACGTGTTCGGGGTTCACGCGGTGGGGAGCACGGTTGGACTGCTGATGGTGGGATTGTTTGCCGACGCGAGCGTCAACGCGGCCATCGGCACGACCTTCAAGAGAGGAGGCAAAGTGATTTCGCTGAGCGGAAGCCCGGAGCAGTTGATCAATCAATTTCGCGGAGTGGTTTTTACGGCGCTGCTGGCGGGAGTGGGGACGTTGGTGATACTAAAAGTGGTGGACCGCCTGGTCGGCTTGCGGGTGACGGCGGAGGATGAAGATTCGGGACTGGACTTGAGCGAGCACGGAGAGAGGGCGTACAACGAGTAATATATAAGTGTTGCGCAAGGAAGGGGGTTGGGCCTTACTGGTGCGCCAGAATGGCACGCTTGGAGCGTGGATAATCGAGGAAATATGGCCACACCAAAATCCAGTTTTCTGGACCGGGTCCTGGGCCGCATCGGGCGGCTGGACACCGAGGGGTTGCAGAGTGTGGTGCAACGGCTGGCGCGGGAGCGGCATTTTCTGGAAACACTCTTCAACGCCATCGAGGACGGGGTGCTGGTGGTGGACGAAAATGGGCGCGTGCTTTATCTGAATCAGGCGGTGACGAGTTTGCTGGGCTGGGCGGCGGAGGAGGCGGAGGGGCGGCCGGTGGGGGATTTGCTGCCGGAGCTGGATTGGGAGAAGTTGAGCGGGATCAGAGGCGTCGGGCCGCGCGTGAGGCATCATGAGATCGAGGTGACGTATCCGCAGCCGCGGTTTTTGCGGGTATCGGCGGCGCCGCTGGACGGGGAGGCGAAGGGGAAGACGGGGATGGCGCTGATATTGCACGACGCGACGGAGGCGCGGGAGAAAACGTTTGAGGCGATAGAAAGCGAGCGCATCCACTCGCTGACTCTGCTGGCGGCCAGCGTGGCGCATGAGATCGGCAACCCGCTCAACGCGCTGCACATTCATTTGCAGTTGTTGACACGGGAGGTGAGGAAGTTGCGCCAGCCGGAGGGGGAGACGGCGGGGCCGGAGATCGCGCGGAAATTGGAGCAATACCTGGATGTGGCGCGCGGGGAGATCACGCGGCTGGATTATATTGTGACGCAATTCCTCCAGGCAATCCGGCCCTCGCCGCCGCAACTGGCGCCGGGGTCGCTCAACGACGTGGCCCGGGAGACACTGGAGTTGCTGCGGCCGGAGCTGGAGAACCGGGGGTTGACGGTGAAGGAGAAACTGGCGCGGCGGCTGCCGCTGTTGCCGCTGGACGCCGGGCAGATGAAACAGGTGCTGGTGAACCTGATCAAGAACGCGATGCAAGCGATGACGCGGGGCGGGGCGCTGACCGTGCAAACGGGAGTGGCGGGGGACTGCGCATGGGTGAGCGTGGGCGACACGGGCGGGGGGATACCGCAGGACCGGATCAATCACATATTCGAGCCGTTTTACACGACCAAGAAGAAGGGGACCGGGCTG
>Ga0187860_1004376_pt1 | contig 10642 bp, 10 predicted proteins | sample June2016WEW_10_4_FD_132981 | JGI IMG/M metagenome (GOLD analysis project Ga0187860, IMG submission 132981) | Peatland microbial communities from SPRUCE experiment site at the Marcell Experimental Forest, Minnesota, USA - June2016WEW_10_40 | ecosystem: Environmental > Terrestrial > Soil >... | reverse complement strand
TGGCGTTTCGAGAGCCACGGAGGCAATGCGCCCTTCATACGCTGACCATTATCATCGTCGTCCTGATGCTGCTTCTGACTGGCATTGCCTTCCTCTGCAACGCCTACGGAATTGGCGCCACCGATCCGGGACAGGCCGGTTATCAGAGCGTGTTGTCTCAATTGATTAGTGCCATCACAGGCAGGGGCTGGTTTTATTACGTCACCATGATTTCTATACTCTTGGTGCTTGCACTACAAGCGAACACGGCATATGCTGATTTCCCTCGCCTTTGCCGTGCGGTAGCTCAGAATGGATATCTGCCGCGCGCATTTGCTATTCGTGGACGTCGGTTGGTCTACTCGTACGGAATCTACGTGCTCGTGTTCTTGGCAGGTTTGCTGCTGGTTATCTTTGATGGTGTAACTGACCGCCTGATTCCGCTTTTTGCGATAGGAGCATTTCTGGCTTTCACTCTATCGCAGGCGGGTATGGTTGCTCATTGGAAGCGAAGGAGAGGTCTACATGCCCAGCGTAACATGCTGATTAACGGGCTGGGCGCAATTGTCACTGCTATTACCGTTATCGTGGTAATCGGTTCAAAGTTCAGTGAAGGAGCCTGGATCACGCTGCTCCTGATTCCAGCACTTATCATACTGATGATAGGGATCCGGCACCACTATGGTCGGGTAGCGAGGGCATTAACAGGATCCAAGGTGCTGTCTACCGTAAATTTGCGTTCGCCGCTGGTGGTCGTACCTATTGAGGAATGGAATAGAGTATCGCAGAAGGCAGTCCGTTTCGCGCTTACGCTTTCGCAGGACGTAGTTGCAGTGCACATTGCTTCTGAGGAAGAGGACGAGAATCTAGCGATAAAATGGGCTGACTATGTCGAGGTGCCCGCTCGAAATGCAGGGTTATCCGCACCCGAGTTAGTGGTGCTCAAATCACCTTATCGTTACGTTATCGCGCCCTTTCTCGACTATGTCCTTGAGCTTGTGCGGACTCATCCGGATCGCCAGATCGCCGTACTCGTACCGACCTTGGTAGAACGTCACTGGTATCAGCGTTTTTTACACAACCAGCGCGGAGAAATCTTGAGTGCACTTCTTCTGCTTAAAGGCAATCAGCGTATTGTAATCGTGAATGTTCCCTGGTACCTCAACGAATAATGGGGAGCGAGACGTACTTCATGAGAAATAAAAGCCCGGGACATCCAACAATGAGATCCTTCTATCATGTCGGCTGACAATAGTCACACTTATCAGTGGGCCCTATTGCGGTAGAAACTCTGGGGCTTACTCGTCATTTTGGTTCTTTGGCCACTATGGATAATCTGAACACTGTTTCTCATGAGCCAGCGACCTTTATGAAGGATTCATTTTTTCTTTGACTGGCGCTGTCTGTCTTGCTTACCTTCCTGTCCCATGATTTCCGGATTTTCCCGACTTATTTTTTTGTAAAGTTCAAGGTTAACTTTTTCCAAACATTTAGGACAGATGCCGTGAGTAAAAGCCGCATTCGTGTGTTCCACGATATAGGCTTCCAGCCCCTTCCAATAACCCTTGTCGTCCCGGATCTGCCTGCACCATGCACACATGGGCAACAGACCCTGAAGCGTTTTTATCTCTTTAAGGCTGTTTTCAAGCTGCGTTAGAAGTTTCTGGCGTTCAATAGAATACCGGATAGTACGAATCAGCTGACTCGTGTCTATCTGGCCTTTGATAAGATAATCCTGAGCACCGCTCTTCACCGCCCCTAACGCGGTCTTTTCGTCGTCAAAGCCGGTCAACACGATCAGGGGAATATGCGGATAAAGGCTTTGAAGTTTCACGGCTGCCTCCAACCCCACACTGTCGGGCAATCCCAGGTCCGCTAAAATGACATCAAAATGCTTCTTCTCAAGAAAATCGACTCCCGAAGACAATAGCTGCGCGAGTTCCGTATCGAAATGAATATTTTTCGCTTCTGAGAGGAAGCTGCAGATTAACTCTGAATCTTCGGCGCTGTCCTCGATTATCAAGACCCTTATGTGCTGTTTATCCGCGATATTTATTTTTTTCTCTTTCACGGTTACATCCTCACAAAAATGCAATTAGGTGATCCCTCATGCATGCAGGCATCGCATAGAACACTGCTCAGGTGTTTCATCGATTGCACCGCATAGAGCACATGCATATCCTAACGCACTTACCCCTTGGTGTCAATGTGAATCGACCCTGCTCAGCACCAGGAAAACTGAGATGCCTTTCCACCCGCAGGCGCTCGAGGACTATAGAAATCAAGAGGTTACGTATGAACGGCAACCTCTTCTTTTTGGGGGGATAGGACGTTCGCTCCGATTATAGGTTTGAAGTTCTGGCTGCCCTTCCCCACCCCGAATTCCCCATAACAAAAAAAGGCGAGTGGTTCGAGGTGAATTGCGGAGGGTCATTTCTCAGGACCGATAAAATCGCCGGGTGTCTTCTGAATTCGTCATCAAGAAACAGCCTCACGCGTCTCCTATCCCATCCATACGGATGGGTAAAGTCGGTGTAAAGGGAAAGGTCCCCCTGATAAAACCCTTTCGTCTCAATCTCTGACGGAAGCGCTCCACAGACAGGTAGGTTGAATATCGCGAGATTGAGGAAGTTGATGCTATCGCGGTGATGAACAGTAAATTCCAGTGTCTTTCTCGCAGCTGATTCCGTCTCGACCGGCGTGCCAAAGATAAGATATACATAAGTGGCAATCCCCGCTTTTTTCAGATTCTTTAGAACAACCGATGCCATCTCAACAGTGATCCCTTTTTCCAGGGCATCGAGCACACCCTGCTCCCCTGATTCGATACCGAGCTTGAGCATGACACATCCAGATCGTTTGAGCTCCTCACAGAAATCTGGATCAGTCAGCGGAAAACCGATGCGCGAGAATCCGTACCAGGGAACTCGTGCACCTTCTGCGCTCTTCATCGCAATGGCGTCAAGGAGCGCCGGACTTATTGCGTTGTCAAGAAGATGGACAAGCACCGGCTTAGTCTTTACCGCAAGGTCTTCGATGTCCGCAATCACCTGCGGGGACGGAATGGCGGCATACGTGTTATCCTCAGCCTGCTCGGGACAGAACGTGCACCTGTTCCAGTAACATCCTGTGGCAGCGCTGTAGGGCAGGACAAAACCTGGTGAAAGGTATTGGTGAATCGGGAAGGCAAGATAATTCGGTTGCGGCATTTCAGCTCCCGTTAAATCCAGCCCGAGAAGCGAGAGGAGCTGAAACTCGCCCGGGCCTGCCACAAGATGATCCACCAAGCCGGAAAAATGGTTTTTCCATCGCGGATTCTTCAGCCATGAGGTAACAAGCCCTCCTCCCAGAATCACCTTCGCTCCGGGAAATTCGCGTCTTAGGAACCCTATCATCGAAAAGGCACACAATGCCTGACTCAAATAGTTAAGGGAGATACCGACCATCGAGGGTTCCTTCTCGCGGAATAGCCCTTGCAGCCGCGCTCGGAAATACGGATAAAAAGGGCTCAGTTCATGACGCTCTGCGGCAGTCAGGAGGTCTCCACTTCTTACGGGAGAAAGCCCTTCCTGTTCGTAATTCACCAGCCCTGTTGTTGAGCCGCCCGGGGAGACTGCGGTGAGGACCCGGCCCAGATCTCTGACCGCTCGCTTGTAACGGTCAAGATGTCGGTAAAGGAGTGGGTCTCTCAGGGCAGAGAGGTCACGTTCGCGATTCCGGAAAGCCCTCCTCGTCCAGACATCCTCTGCTTTTTCACTGGGCAACGGCCGCCGGAGAAGATAGAGAAGTCCCTCCATGTTCGCATCTAGAACGCGGTGTTGAACTCCGTGTTTCGAGAGCATTCCAGAGAGCCTCGAGATTCCCGCAGGCGGTTCGCACGGCTTTGCAACTGGTGGGTAGATGAGGGCTATCAAGGTCCCTTACTTTAGCAGAGAAACCGTCTCACTTTCCAGCCGTTTACCTATTGTTTCGTGATGCGAACGAAACAACAGTCACCGAGCATATTGTGAAAATTGTTTCTCATCCTCTGAAAAAATGCACCGGTAGAACTAAGTCGCAAGACCTGATCGCGCACTCGCGGCCGCATATTCGGCTCGGAGAAAATGTCTGCTCAAACAGACCTCACTGGGTGTCAATGCCTAGCTCTGTATTTCTATTCATCTGTATGCGTCTGAACTGTATGGGCACTACTCTCAGAGAAAAAAAAAGGCTTAAGAATTTAGCGTCATCGCACGATCTCGATCCGGTGGAACGCCTCCGCGAGTTCACACTCAGCACCTTCTGCACTCAAACGAGCCCGCTCTCGCACCCACGCTTCCAGACCCGGGATTCCGAGTTCTGCCATCTGGCTTTCATGACAGCGGAGGGCAGCAACTTTCAGGTCAAAGGTCATCGTGATGTCAGAGCGGTAGTTCACGTCCTCTGAACCAAAGAAGAGCATCTCGCGGACCTTGTGAGGTTCAAGTCCTTCTTTCAGAAGGTCCGGATACGCGAGGTGATCCCGCGCAAACGGATAGACCGCGTCCAGCGTCACCTGCCCGACAACCCTGTGATCCCGATGCCAGATATAGCGGCGGTACGGATCTGAGGTGACAACGGTTTCCGGCCGATACGTTCGGATTGCCCGAACGACCATCTTCCGAAAGTCGGCAGTGTCTTCCAGTCCCTGGTCGGGAAGTCTGAGGAAGACCACTTCCCGCACCCCCAGGACTCGTGCTGCGGCTTCTTGCTCCCTTTCCCTTATCACGCCTAATCGCTCGGGGTTTATTGTCCTGTCTGCGGTTCCTTTGTCGCCGCTCGTGCAGACAACATAGACAACCTGTTTGCCTTCCCGAACCAGGCGCGCTACCGTTCCCGATGCGCCGAACTCGGCATCATCGGGATGCGCCGCAACCACAAGGATATCAGCAGAAGCTACCATCCGCGCCCTCCTCGCAATCCACCCTATTCATCGCTGCCGACAGCAAGGCTGAACAACACTCTCATACTGCTGTATGACCGCAGAAGCGACGTTCGACCAACTGTAACCGAGAACGGTTGCACGTATTTCCTCTCGAGACACGCCGCCGGTCGGTGAAGCCACGATGAATCCCTCGATTGCCGCTGCGAGCGAACGTGGGCTCGGGGTCTCAACGAGAAGCCCTGTCTTGCCGTCCTGTATTAGAGTGTCCATCGCACCCACGCGCGTGGCGACGACGGGCGTGCCGCAAGCGAGAGACTCGAGCGCCACGAGGCCAAAACTCTCATAGTAGGACGGTATAACGAGGATGTCAGCGGCGCTGTAGTATAAGGGGAGAAGTTCGTGCTCGACCCTGCCATGAAATTTCACGACGCCTTCCATAGAGGCCCTTCGAGCAAGCCGACTCAGTTCAGCAGATGAACGCGTCTGCCGGCCTTCACCACCAATGATCAGAAATGTGAGTCCTCGGTGAGATCGCAGGTGTGAGGCTGCAGCCACAAGTCTCTCGAGTCCCTTGATAGGGGAGAACCTGCCGACGTACAGGACAACGGACTGCGCATCCGAAAGCCCGATTTCCTTTCGCGCCAGATCTCTCGGCATCGGCTGAAATCGTTCAAGGTCGACGCCGCAGGGTACCACCCCGACCTTCTCCCCCCGCACGCTAAAGTATCTCACGAGCAGTTCCTTTTCCCTCTCCGTGGCGGCGAGAATCAGGTCGCTTGTGTGGGCCAGCCTCCTTTCAGCGATCAGACGGAGCAACGGTTCTCTCTCTTGGCCGCAAGCGACTCGCTTTGCCACGCCGGTCGTGTGGAACATCACAACATGAGGCACATACCAGCGGTCCTGGGCGAGACGCCCTAGCCTGCCTGATAGCCAATAGTGACTGTGAATGAGATCATAGCAGACTTTGTTTCGGGTGACATATTCCTCCAGCGACAGAAACACTTCCGACAGGTGTCCGAAAAGCGTACTTTTCGAGACATGCCCGTTGTATCCGATGCCCAGATGGATGAGCCGTACGTTTTCGGACAGATATAGTTCAGGACTCAACCTCCCGCTGTCGGCGCAGGTGTATATGTCGATGTTGTGCCCCGCTCTGCCGAGTTCCCGCGAAAGTTCACGGATGTAGACGCTCATGCCGCCCGTGTCCGCCGTCCCGAGCTCACCGAGGGGGCTCGAATGGATGCTGAGCATGGCGATCCTCAGGGGCCGGACATTGGAGACCGGATGGTGGCCGTTCTGAGCACGATTCGAAACAATGACGGAAGTTGACGTCATCTCAGGATGACCTCGCACTGATGGAGCTTGAGCGGATGGGCGCCAAGACGTCCTTTATATGTCTCGTTGCCCCGAAGGAGATTAAACTTCTTCCTGCCATGCGTTATGCTTTCCCGTATGATGAAGGCCGTGTTCAGAAGACCCACACTGAGGCGGCTGAAACGTCCATCATAGCCGTTGTTATAGAGGTACACCGTAGAACTGTAGTCAAAACACATAGCCGCCGCGGCAGGCGCATCGTCGATATCGAGGGAAAAAAGCTTTAAAAGCCCGGCATCGGCCATTTCACCTGCCAGGGACCTGAAGAAGGACTCAACAGCACCAGTCATAAACTGAGCCTTTTCGGGCCGATTGGATCTGAAGAGCGCCACGAAGGTGTCCATTTCGGCTAAGACATCCGCCTTGTTGCCGATCACCCGCTGTCTGATATGGCCGGCGCTCTCCAAACGCCTGAGTTTCCGGCGCATCTCGTGCCGCTCTCTTCCCGACAAGCTGCTGAGGTATTCGTCCCACGTCTCCGGCAACTCCATTTCAGACGACACATCCACGGGCTCGCAGGAAAGGCTACAGCCAAGCGGCTCAGCGTATGCTCGGAGACAAGAAACCGCTGCCGAATCTTCACGCACGCGTCCTGTTTCGAGACGACCGATGCCCTGCCGCCTGAGGTGGTCGACAAGGGTCGAGAGAAACTCTTTTTCCCGTGAAGGAGCAACAATAAAGTCACTGTAATCAATCAGGTCGCTGTCGCCGATTAGGTACGCTGTGTCTCCTCTGACCATGAGCGGGACCAGACCGAGGAGCACATCATGCTGCCGTATAACATAGAGGTGCGTCTTTGAGACCTGTCCAAAATACGACAACCATACACCAAACCATGGGGGGAGCATAAATAAACAGTCCCACCTGAGCAGGCTCCCTGCATCCTGCCAGTAGCGCGCCAGATGATGCACCGGCTCAATCGTTACCGTCCCGACGGGCGCAGTCACATCAGCCACATCCTTCATGATCTCCTTCCTGACACCTATTCATTCCGTTCGTTCGATCCGCTCCTCCTGGGAGCTCACGCGCCCAGCCGCCAATGGTAGCCTTTCGGGGTGTCGTCAACTTCGATGTTCACCCGCTTGAGGCATCCGCGGATCGCATCGGCTTCACGCCACTGATTATTTTCCCTGAATCGAGCTCTTAATGCAAGCAATTCCTCCACGAGCGGCGCCAGGCACTCATGGGCGGGCTTTGGCGCAGAGGCGAGACGCATACCAAAAAGAACGATGAACTCGCGAAAGCGCTCTCTTGCCTCGGAAATGGAATCGGGGTCCTCCTTCTCCTGCTGGGCTTGCCAGATTATTCTGTCGAGATCCAAGAGAGCGTTCGCGGCTTCCTGGGCATCTTCGGTCAGGCGCCTGGGAAACGCACCTTCGAGGGCATGAACAGTATCCCACACACCGGCATCCCCCTGCGTTGGTGCCCGCTCCACCACAGGTGGCCCTGAGAGCCCTCCAGCCCTGATGGCACCAGTCTCTCTCCTTGACAACTCACTGAGGGGAAACCGTTCTCCTCTCAAAAAGATCCTCTCGAATCCTCGGTACCGTAGCATCACAGTACCAATACCTTTAATAGAAACTTCTTCCCTGTCAAGGTCTATGATGCACGCCGTATGTTCATCGACACCGAGGATACTCACATCCTCCGGAAGCATGGACTCAAGCGTCTTGAAGCGGATCTCTCCCATAAAGCAGACACTGGTGTCATGAGTTCCGCCCTCGGCGTTATTCCAGTGAGGAACCACAACGGTATTCAGTCCAAAGTGACTCATGATATCGAGGCCTTCCACCCAGTGTAACTCTTGACCAACTTTATAGATCTCATAAACAGGCAGTGTAAACCGCCCGATCGTGAGAGCCGCCGCGCTGGCCGCCACAAGGCAAGCGCCACTTTCAATGCGTTGCCTGAGTATCTCGGGGATAGGAGTGCCCTGCCACTGCCGGAGCGCATACGTTGGGCTCCCGGGGCCAACGAGGAGATAATCGGCCTGCTTCAGAAGGCGGAATGTCTGCTCCGCCTGAGAGGCTGGAACGTCCTTAGACTTGAATGATGCGACCGCTAGTGAATGGCCGACATTCACGCGGAAATACTCTACCGCTTTTTGGGACAATTGATCCGCATTCAACTGGAATCCGGCAGGCGTATCGAGAAATACTGCTTTTGTATCACTGCCGAGACGCATGAGCATCTCCTTATGGACCTCGACCATTGTGGCTGTTAGTTCACCTGAACCCATGAGAGCGATCACGCCCTTTTTCAATGACACACCAGTTCCCCCCTGTCTTTGACTGCCCCGATGTCTGGGACGACGTCTCACACCTACTCAAATTTGAGCGTATTTTCGGCCGGTTGTCAAGTCTGCAACCTTATACTGTTACCTTTCGGGGTTTCGCCGATGAAGGTTCCGCCAGTATTACACGCTGGAAAAACTCTGGCCTTAATCAAGCAATACATAGAGAACCAGAAAAACGTATGAAGAAAACCATCGAATTCAAGTTCAAACCTCCCTTCGAAGGCGCAAGGAGTACAGGTATTGCGATAGGCTTAACCAATTGGGTATGATAAACTTATAGTTAGATTCTATGTGCATGCAGAACCCAGTCCTCATGGCAAGCACTCAGGGAGGTGCACAATGCTGCTCAGACTTTACTTCAATGATCCGCCAGGCAGGATATGACGGAACATCAATTCTGTGGTCACAGAACTCAAAAAGCAGTACACGTTCGACGTTGAGGTCGTCAAGAAGACCGACACGGTCCTCATCAAGAGGCTCTTCGGCCTGAAGTTCCCCTCCGTCGAAATTGATGGCACGATGATCGCCGAACTGCGCGATGTCACCCGTGAAGAGCTCGAGACGGCTTTGCAGCAGTGCTGCTGACAGCACCGTGACAGCGGTGAGCCATTCCAAGAACTCGTAACAACATGATACAGCACCCTCAGAGTCTCCATGAAAAGAACAGGCCGAATCTCAGGAGATACAGGATAACCGCGCTGTTTTACGACCTGCTCGACCTCCCCTGGGAGATAATCTACCGAAAATGGAGGCCGATCCTCGTGGGAGATGTGCGCGGAACCGTGCTGGAGGCTGGTGTAGGCACGGGCCGAAACCTGCGGTACTACCATCGCGACGTGACCCTGACTGCGATGGATCTCAGCCCGGCCATGCTCAGGAAGGCTCAGAAGCGCGCCAGAGACGCAGTCTGCAGTATCGACTTCGTCATTGACGACGCTTGCCTCATGACCTCGATCCCCTCAGCCAAATATGACTGGATCATCTCTCTCTTCCTCTGCTGTGTCATGCCCGAAGAAGTCCAGCCCCTTGCCCTTGAGCAGTTCGCTCGGGTCCTCAAGCCGGGTGGCCACTTCAGGCTCCTGGAGATGCTCTATTCCCGCATCCCCTCCATACGGAAAAGACAGGAGCGGTTCGCCGGCTTTGTAGAGAAAGTCTACGGTGCCCGATTTGATCGCAATACGCTTCAACTGGTCGAACGGACACCGGGGCTGGAGGTGACAGGCACCAGATTTTTGAAGGATGATTCCTATCTTCTCATCGAGGGAACAAAACCCGCCGCGACGATAGAATGATATACAATGAGGGCTGAGCGCGGCCTGCCCATGCGGAACCTTCACTATCTTCTTCCCCTGTGTCGCCAAAGCAAAGGAAAAGACATTTCCAAGACTATCCCTTTTTGTGTTTGCCCGGAATAAACCACCGCAGAGGTTCCTCCCCCCTACGCCTATTTTGAGTTGTGCACCGACTGCAATGAGCTAACTCTTGTGCCAGACGATCCGGGTCAAGGAAAATGGCAGTATTGCGATTGGTCCAGCGGGATCTTGCGTCTCTATTTTTGCAGCTATTCTATCGAGGTTGAGAAGGTCTGACATGGCGAGGGTTTCGACGAGGCTCGGATGCCGTCCCTTGACCAACGTCAAAGGATCAAAGGAAAAACTGGTAGAAGAGACATTCTCAACTAGAAGTGTCGTACGTCCCGAAGACTCGAAAAGGCCTCCCTCGACTGGAAAATAGGATTCATTCTTCGCTCCACCACCGGCAACCGAATGTTCGCCTTCTTGTACTAAGCGTTGGAATGAACCGCCGCTGTTGGCCGCCTCACTCAACCACTGCAGTGCGGCAGCTGTGGGAATCGGGGAGTAGCTTCCCTGGCCATTCCGAACAAACATCGCGTGTGGATCTTGTGGTCTAAAACTATACATGAAAAAGAGTGAAGCGGTTACCGAAGAATGCCGCAGATGAACTAACCCATGTTCCGCAGTTTGAGATTTTAAGTTATTGCAAATCAATGAGTTAGCTGCTTCAGTCGGCCAAAGTCGGCACTACATCTTTAACAACCTTCGGTCTGCTGGGCAACGGTAGTTTCAGGC
>Ga0187860_1004375_pt1 | contig 10643 bp, 7 predicted proteins | sample June2016WEW_10_4_FD_132981 | JGI IMG/M metagenome (GOLD analysis project Ga0187860, IMG submission 132981) | Peatland microbial communities from SPRUCE experiment site at the Marcell Experimental Forest, Minnesota, USA - June2016WEW_10_40 | ecosystem: Environmental > Terrestrial > Soil > Wetlands... | reverse complement strand
CGCTTCGGTGTCACGTTGAAAACTTGATTTCGCGGAGATCGGAATGAGCGATATTTACAAGGACATCGGCTTCGACTCAAACCGGATCGGCTACGGCAGGCGCGCCGGCGTTGTGGTGGTCGATTTTCAAAAGGGTTTTACCGAGAGCCGCTTTCCGCTGGGCGGCCGTCCGATGGTGGAACGCGCAGTCAACAACACCGCGAAGCTCGTGACAGCGGCGCGCAAGGCGGGGCTGCCGGTGGCTTGCTGCTATACCGCCTATTCAAGCGCGCGCGACGCGCCGTTGTGGAAAATTCCGGCGGTCGTCAACGAATTCCACCACGGTCATCCTTCCACGGAGCTTGACGGGCGCATCTATGATCGCGCCTACGACATGGTCGTGTGCAAGAACGCGCCGTCGATTTTTTTCAACACTGCCGTCGCCTCTTATTTCATCAAGGACGGCGTCGACACCGTGATTGTTTCCGGGTGCAATACTTCGGGTTGCGTCCGCGCCAGCATCAATGATGCGTTTTCCTACGGCTTCCGCGTCATCGTACCGGAGCCCTGTTGCGGCGACGTCGAGGAAGGCCCGCATCGGGACAATTTGCGCGATGTCGGCCGCCGTTATGCCGACGTCGTCGAACTCGAGGAAGTACTCGCCTACATTGAGACGACGGGTCGGCGGAATGACTGAGTTGCCGTGACAACACCAAATCTGGCCGCGGACCCGGGATCGGTCGAGGAGATTGCACGCGCCGTTGCGAGCCGGCGGACCGATCCGGTCTCGCTGGTTGAGGCCAGTTTGCGCCGCATCGATGCGGTCGAGAACCAGGTGCACGGCTGGCGTCTGCTCGATCGTGATCGCGCACTCGCGCAGGCGAAAGTATTGCGGAAGGAAGCCGAAGCTGGCCGCATACGCAGCCCGCTCCACGGCATCCCGATCGCCGTGAAGGATGTGCTGGACGTGGCCGGTCTTCCAACCCGCGCCGGCAGCCCTGCGCGCGCGGACATTGCCCCGAGCACCATTGATGCCCAGGTCGTCGCGCAGCTCCGCGCCGCGGGCGCGATCATTTTGGGCAAGGCGCACACCACCGAATTCGCGTATTTCGACGGCCCGCCGCCGACCCGCAATCCATATAACCTCGCCCATACACCCGGCGGATCGAGCGGCGGTCCGGCCGCTGTCGTCGCTTCGGGCATGGTTCCGCTGAGCCTCGGTACCCAGACCGCCGGATCGGTGAGCCGCCCGGCCGCTTATTGCGGCATCGCAGCGTTCAAGCCGAGCACGCGGGCATGGTCGAGCTTCGGCGTCGTTCCGTTTGCGCCGAGCTTCGATACAGTCGGCGTCTTCGGCTACCGGGTGCGTGACGCTGTGGCGGCGGCGCGCGTCCTTATGCCGCCCTATCTGCGCCGGAGTGCGGCACTGCCCTCCCCGGCCTCGATCGGCTTCATCGACGATCCTATTGCCGCAGCGGCGAGCGCCGTGGTCGCGGACACGCTCCGCTCCGCTTTCGATGCGCTTTCCGGTTCGGGCTTTCGCGTCGAGCGAGTCACATCGCCGGTGCCGTTTGCCGACATCGTCGGACGGCACAAGACAGTGATCGAATACGAAGTCTCCCACGCGCATCCCGACCTCGAATACAACCCCGAAGTGAGCGTTGGACTGCGCGACGCCGTGGGGCGTGGGCGGTTGACCGATGATCTGGCCTACCGCGATGCGTGTACGGCTCTCGATGCAAATCGGGATCGCTTCTGGGCAACGGTCAACGTCGACGCGCTAATTTTTCCCGCCGCTCCGGATGTAGCGCCGGAGGGCATGAAGACTGGCGACCCGCGCTTCATCGTTCCATTCACGGTGCTCGGTGGTCCGATCGTCTCCATTCCAGTCGGCTTCGGCTCGGGCGGACTGCCATTGGGACTGATGCTGATCGGCGCACCGGGAACCGACGCGGCGATCGTCGGCACTGCGGAGCAGGTCGCGAAAGTCATCGAACTACCGCGCTGACGCCAGTGTGCAGAGCCGGTCAGTCCTGCAAAAAGTTTCGGCTTGATGCACCGCCGAGGGCGTTGCACAATGCCGCCACTATTTTTTTCATGCGCCATGCGACGGCTTCGCGATGTGCGTAGTTAATTGGTCGCGCAAAAACAAACCGGCCTGATATGGCGTTTCGGATTTCGGTCGATACCGGCGGTACGTTTACAGATGTGGTCATTGCCGATGCACGTGGCATACGGACCATCGGCAAAGCGCTGACCACGCCCGACCGGATTTTCGACGGCATGCGGGCGGCGATCGAGGTGGCCGCCCAGGAGATCGGGCTGTCCCGTGAGGCGTTGCTTGGTCAGAGCGACATGCTCATCTACGGGACGACGCGGGCGACCAATGCAGTCGTCACCCAGTCGACAGCCAAAACCGCGTTTCTGACCACACGCGGTTTTCGTGACGTTCTGGTGCTGAAGGAAGGCGGGAAATACGATCCGCACGACTACAGCTACGACTACCCTCCCCCTTACATCCCGCGGCGCTACACTTTCGAGATCGATGAGCGGGTCGACGCCCAGGGCAACGTCGTCCACCCGCTTGACCAAAATCAAGCGCGCGACATCATGCGCACTCTCGCCGAGCGCAAGTTCGAAGCAGTCGCGGTTTGCTTGCTGTGGTCGATCGCCAACGGCAGCCACGAGAAGCAAATCGGACGACTGATCGAACGGGAGCTGCCGGGCGTTCCCTTCACGCTGTCCCACGAGCTCATTCCGATCGTGCGGGAATACCGCCGCGCCTCGACGACCGCAATCGACGCCTCGCTCAAGCCGCTGATGCAGCGCCATCTGCGAGAAATGGAGAGCGATCTGCGCGCCGCGGGCTTTTCGGGCGAGCTTCTGATCGGCACTTCAGGCGGCGGCTGCCAGCACGTAACCGAGGTCGTGGGACGTCCGGTGACAATGTTGAAGTCCGGTCCAGCCATGGCGCCAGTCGCCGGCAAAGCGTACATCACCATCGAGGATCTCGGCCGCGATGCGATCGTGTGCGACACCGGCGGCACGACCTTCGACGTCGGCCTGGTGCGCGACGGCGAGCTTGTCTACACACGCGACAGCTGGCTTGGCCGGCGGTGGCTCGGCCATATGGTGGCGATGTCGACGGTCGATGTGCGCAGCATCGGCGCGGGCGGCGGATCGATCGCCTGGATCGACGCCGGTGGTCTGCTGCGGGTGGGTCCGCAGAGCGCGGGCGCGGTTCCGGGCCCGGCGTGTTACGGGGCCGGCGGCGACCAGCCGACGGTGACGGATGCGTGCGTGGTGCTCGGCTGGTTCGATCCCGATTACTTCAATGGCGGGCGGATGAAGCTCGATGCAGCCGCTGCGTATCGCGTGGTGGAAAAGCTTGCCCAAAAGATCGGCCGCACCGTGCCGGACACGGCATTTGCGATCATCACGATCGCGAATGAGCTGATGATCAAGGCTATCCACGAGATCACGGTGAGCGAAGGCGTCAATCCGCGCGAAAGCGTCATCGTTGCCGGCGGCGGTGCAGCCGGATTCAATATCCTGCCGATCGCGCGCGAACTCGGCTGTTCGACCACCATCCTGCCGAAGACCGCGAGCGCGATGTCCGCCTGCGGCATGCAATATTCGGACATCGTGTTCGAACAGACGCGAAGCCGGGTGACGATGTCCGGCAGCTTCGATGCGGACGGGGTAAACGCGGCGTTGACGGAGATCGATGCAGCACTCGATGACTTTCGGCGCAACCTTCACGGCGCCAAAGGGGCCAAAGTCCGCAAGGAATATTTGGTCGAAGCGCGTTATAAATCGCAGGTCTGGGAACTTGACACGCCGCTTCCAGTTGAGCGTTTTCGTACGCGCAAGGACGTGGCGGCGCTGGTCGAAGCGTTTCATACCGTGCACGACCGAGTTTATGCCGTACGCGACGAGCAGAGCGAGGTCGAGTGCGTCAACTGGCGCGGCCGTATCTCGATCCGTTTGTCGAAGCCCGCGACGCCGGTACGCCAAAAGATTACGCGCCGTAAGCCGAAGCCGTGGGCGCGGCGGGCTGCCTACTTTGGGCCTGACGACCTGCGTAAGACTCCGGTATTCCGCGGCAGCGAGCTTGAGCCCGGCGCCTTCATCGCCGGACCGGCAATTATCGAAGAGCCGACGACGACGATCGTGGTCTATCCGGACATGAGCGCCACGGTCAGCGCGTCCGGCCATTACATCCTGAAATCCTAGAGGACAGCCGTGGCAAAGACCAAGCGCCAGTCCGCGAAACGAAAACCGCAATCCGACGTTCTCGATCCCGTCGTGATGACGGTGATTGCCAACCGGCTCGACGGCATCGTACGCGAGATGACCAACACGCTCCTGCGGGCCGCCCGCTCCGCCGTGATTTCCAGCGCGCGGGATTTCTCCTGCTGCATCCTCACCGGCGACAATCAGCTCCTCGCCTCCGCCGAGGGCCTGCCGGTCCACATTTTCGGCGCCCATCTGCAGGGCGAGAATATGGCCATCTATCACAAGGGCGACATCCGCGAAGGCGACGCCTATCTCGACAATGATCCTTACGGCGGCAACACCCACCCGGCCGATCACACGTTTCTGGTGCCGGTGTTCATCGAGGGGCAGCATCTGTTCACGACGGTCGCCAAGTGTCACATGGCGGACATCGGCAACAGCATTCCGTCCAGTTACTTCGCCAAGGCGCTCGACGTCTACGAAGAAGGCGCGCTGGTGTTTCCCGGTGTGCGTATCCAACGCGACTACAAGAATGAACCGGATATCATCCGCATGTGCCGAGCGCGCATCCGTGTTCCGGATCAATGGTACGGGGACGCCCTCGCCGCGCTCGGCTCGGCACGCATCGCCGAGCGCCGGCTCAAGGAGCTGTGCCGGAAATACGGACTAAAAACGATAACGACGTTTGTCAAGGACTGGTTCAAATACTCAGAGCGGCGCGCCGTCGAGTCGATCCGCAAGCTGCCGAAGGCTAGGATCGTAAATACCGGACAATCCGATCCGCTGGAGGGTATCCTTCCGAAAGGACTAACGCTCAAAGTGATCATCGACATCGATCCAAAGAAAGCAATGATCGATGTCGATTTGCGCGACAATCCACCGAGCGTCGATTGCGGGCTCAACACATCACGCGCCGCAGCGACGAGTTCAGTGGTCGGCGCGATCTTCAACACGCTCGACAAGGACATTCCGCGCAACGCCGGATCGTTTCGCCGGTTCTCGTTCCAATATGCCGAGAACAGCGTAGTGGCTTCGCCGGTATTTCCGCATAGCTGCTCCACCGCGACCACAAACGTCTCGGAGCGTCTGGTGAATATCACCCAGTCGGCTTTCGCCAGGCTTGGTGAAGGTCACGGTCTTGCCGAGGGCGGCACCGGGCTCGGCGCCGGCATGGCCGTGCTTTCCGGCAAGGACCACCGGCGCAACGACGCCCGTTACGTCAACCGCATGATGCTCTCGACCAACGGCGGACCGGCGAGCCCGACCGCGGACGGCTGGGTCAACTACGCGATTCCGGTCATCGCCGGCCTGATGTATCGCGACAGCGTGGAAATCGACGAGCTCAAGCACCCGTTCCGGGTGGAGTCACTGGGCTTGGTTGCCGACTCCGCCGGCGCCGGCCGCCATCGCGGCGCGCCTGCGCAGGAGGTGACCTACACCGCACTCGAGAATCCGGTCCAGGTGGTCATTCCATGTGACGGACAATTCGCGCCGCCGCGCGGAGTCAATGGCGGGCACAACGGCACGCCCGGCTCGACCCATCTCATCGACCACAACGGCGGCACCACGAAGCTGCCAAACCTCGTCAACATGCAGATCAGGAAGGATCAACACCTGCGCGGACGCGACAGCAGCGGCGGCGGCTACGGCGATCCGCTTACGCGCGATCCGGGGCGGGTGCTTACTGACGTGCTTGAGGGCTACGAGTCCATCGGCAAGGCGCGCGACATCTATGGCGTCGTGTTCACCGGCAATATCGACGACGATAGCCTCGCAGTGGACACCGCCGCGACAACGGCGCGGCGCGCCGAGCTTGCGACGCCCGTGCATCAAAGCGTCAAGTAGGCCCGCTGTATTTCGGTGTTCTTCGCCAGCTCGGCCATGGTTCCGGCCCACCGAATCTGCCCCTTCTCCAGCAGATAGGCCCGGTCCGAAACCATCTCGGCGAAGCGGACATGTTGCTCGGACAGCAGGACCGACAGGCCCTGCTTTTTCAGCTCCACGATGGTGTCGGCGATCTCCTCGACGATCAGCGGCGCGATGCCTTCGGACGGCTCGTCCAAGAGCACGATGAGCGGATTGCCCATGAGCGTCCGCGCGATTGTCAGCATTTGCTGCTCGCCCCCGCTCATACGCCCGCCGGGGCGATGACGAAGCTCGGCGAGATTGGGGAACAGCTTAAATAGACTTTCAGGCGTCCACGACGGCGCCGGCGTGCCGTCGGTGAAAGCACGCGGCGGCTGGCGTCCGGCGTCGAGATTTTCCAGCACGGTGAGATCGGAAAAAATGCGGCGATCCTCCGGCGTGAACCCAACGCCCAAGCGGGCGATCTCGTACGGCTTGAGCGCGGAAATGTCTCGGCCGTTCACCTGTACCATGCCGTCTCGTCGCGGCATTAGCCCCATGACGGCCTTCATCGTCGTCGATTTTCCCGCGCCGTTCCTTCCCATCAGGGCCACGACCTCGCCACGCCCGACAGCAAACGTGACGTCGTAGAGAACTTGCGCGGCGCCATACCAGGCGTTGAGGTGTTCAACCTCAAGCGCGGGCGACGAGCTCATGAAGCGGCCCCTGCCCGCTCGAAGGTTCGTCCGCTGCCGAAATAGACTTGCCGCACCTGCGGATCGTCGCGGATTGTTCTGGCGTCACCGTCGGCGATTAGCCTGCCGCGCGCCATGACCACGATCCGGTCGGCAAACGCGAAGACCACATCCATGGAATGTTCGGTAAAAAGAACCGACACACCGCGTTCGACGACGAGCGACTTGACCAATGCGATGAGCTCGTTGCGTTCGCGCGGCGCCATGCCGGCCGTCGGTTCATCCATGAGCAGAAGACGCGGATCGCTGGCCAGCGCGATCGCAAGCTCGACGCGCTTCACGTCGCCATAGGCGAGCTCACGGCATGGCCGATCCGCCGCCTCCCGCATGCCGACCTGCGCGAGCAATTCAACCGCCCGGGTCCGATGATACGATGTGGCTCGGCGCCACAGATGGTACGTCTCGCGTGCATGCGCGATGAGCGCCATCTGCACATTCTCGGCGACGGTCATCGAGCCGAAGGTGGCGGCGATCTGAAACGTGCGGGCGATGCCGCGGCGGCAAATTTCGCGCGGCGGCAGTCCGGCGATGTCGCGACCGTCGAAACGGATCGTTCCGGCATCGGGCGCCAACTGGCCATTGATCGTGTTGAAGCAGGTCGATTTTCCCGCACCGTTGGGGCCGATCAGCGCCAAAAATTCGCCGCTCCGTACCGAAAAGCTGACGTCGTCGACTGCACGTACGGCCTGGAAGCTCTTGCAAAGTGAAGCGACCGCCAGCTCGGTCATGAGGAACGCCACCGTGCGGCAAGCCGTGCGAAGCCGCCGGTGAGCCCGGACGGAAACGCAAGCACCAGAACGAGAATGATGCCGCCCAGAAGCGCGTGCCAATATTCGGTCTGCTGCATGACGAAGTCCTGCAAGACGGCAAAAACCGAGGCGCCGACGATCGGACCGGCCAGCGTCTGAATGCCGCCGAGAAGTACCATCACAAGTCCGTCGATGGAGCGGCCGATGCTGATGGTCTCCGGAGATATAGAGCCCTTGGCGAAGGCGAAAAGACCGCCTGCTACACCACAAACCGTCCCGGCGATGGCAAAAGCAAGCCAGTGAACTCGTTTGACGTGGATGCCGATAGCCTCCGCGCGCAGTGGCGAATCCCGGCCGGCGCGCATCGCATAGCCAAACGGTGCGAACAAAAAACGCCGCAGCAACAAAATCCCGGCGACTACGGGCGCGAGCGCAAGAAGATAGAATGCGGGCAGCCGGTCGAATGGGGCGCTGGGCCAGATGCCCAGCACGCCATTCGAGCCGCCGGTGAAATCCTGCCATTGGAAGACGACCGACCAGACAATCTGGGCAAACGCCAGCGTCAGCATGGCGAGATAGACGCCGGAGAGCCGTACCGCGAACCAGCCGAACAGCAGCGCACCAAGCGCGGCCACAATCGGTGCGGCTGCAAGCGCGATGCCCATGGGCGCCGCCAGCCATTTCACGGCCAGCGCCGCGCCATAAGCGCCGAGGCCGAAATACGCGGCGTGGCCGAATGAATGCATCCCGCCCGGCCCCATGATGAAATGCAGGCTGGTCGCGAACAGCACGGCAATCAGGACATCGATTCCAAGAACAAGGGTATAAGGCGACGAGCGCGCCAAGAGTGGCAACAAAATCAAAACAACAAGAACGGCGCCGCCGAAAATGACCAGCGGCCGGGAAGCGGGCCGGATCGGCGCGTCAGGCTCGCCCGCGCCGCGCACGGCAAGCTGCGCGCGTCCGAACAAACCCTGCGGCCGGGAGATCAATACGACTGCCATGACCAAAAACTCGGCCACCAGCGTTAACTTGGAAAAGTTCATGGAAAAGCCGCCGAATGTGACGAGCCCAAGGCCTATGCACAAGGCTTTGACCTCAGCGATGAGCACGGCAGCCACGTACGGCCCGACGATCGAGCCCATGCCGCCGATGACGACCACCACGAAGGCGTCGGTGATGACGGTCAGGTCCATGCCGAGATTTGCCGGCTCGCGCGCAAGCTGCAAGGCGCCGCCGAGGCCAGCGAGAAAAGCGCCCAAAGCGAATACGGCTGTAAACAGCACCGACTGATTGACGCCCAACGCGCCGAGCATCTCTCGATCCTCGGTCGCCGCACGCACCAAGCGGCCGAAACGCGTGCGCGCGAATACGAGATACAGAATGCCGAGTACGAGCGGCGCAACAACCATCAGGAAGGCGTCGTAGCTCGGCAATTGTCGGCCGAGGACTTCGATAGCGCCGCGCAATCCCGGAGCGCGCGGCCCAAGCAGATCCTCCGGTCCCCAAAGCCACAGCGCGGCGTCATTGATGACGAGAAGGAGCGCGAAGGTAGCGAGAAGCTGGAACAGTTCCGGTGCGGAGTAGATACGGCGCAGTAACAAGATCTCGACCGCTGCGCCGATACTGCCAACAATGAGCGCGCTCGCGATGATCCCGCCCCAAAAGCCGACTGGGCCGCCAATCGCCGTCACCAGGGTGACGGCGATGTAGGTGCCCAGCATGTAAAGCGAGCCATGCGCGATGTTGATGATCCGCGTGACGCCGAAGATGAGGGAAAGCCCAGCGGCAACGAAGAACAAGCCGGACGCCGAGGCCAAACCATCGAGGGCTTGAAACGCAAGGCCTTCCCAGTTCATTGCGCCTCCAGCGGCCTCAATTCGCCGACGCTGGCCGCAACTTCTTCACCTCGGCATCGGAGGGCAGCACGCTGGCCCCGTCGACATATTTGAAATCGACCATCGTGCCGTGGCCGTCCTTCAGCGCGAGCTTGCCGACGAAAGCGCCAAGCGTCGCCTGGTGGTCGCTGGCCCGGTAGGTGAACGGCCCGAAGGGGCCGTCCACTTTCAGGTCGCCGAAGGCGGCGACGAGCTTCTCGGTATCGGTCGAGCCGGCCTTGGCGATGCCGGCGGCAAGCGACTTGATCATCAGGTAGCCGACGATCGACCCGACCCGTGGATAGTCGTTGTAACGTTTCTGATAGGCCGCAACGAACGCTTTGTTCTCCGGCGTATTCACCTCGTTCCACGGGTAGCCGGTGACGATCCAGCCAACCGGCGCCTCGTCCTTGAGCGGATCGAGATATTCCGGCTCGCCGCCGAGGAGGTCCACCACCACGCGATCCTTGAACGTGCCACGCGTACCGCCCTCGCGCACAAACTTGGTCAGGTCGCCGCCAAACAACGCGCTGAAGATGGCGTCGGGTTTTGCGTCGTCGATTGCCTGGGCCACCGCTCCGGCATCGATCTTGCCAAGCGGCGACGCCTGCTCGGTGACGAATTCGACATCGGGTTGATGGACCTTCATCATCTCCTTGAAAGCGGCCGCGGCGGATTGGCCGTATTCGAAGTTCGGATAGACGAGCGCCCAGCGCTTCTTCTTGGCGGCGAGCGCGTCAGGCAGCAGCATCGCAACCTGCATGTAGGTCGACGGCCGCAAACGAAACGTATAGCGGTTACCGTTCGCCCAGGTGATCTTGTCGGTCAGCGGCTCGGCGGCGAGAAAGAACACTTTCTTCTTGCCGGCGAATTCGGTGACCGCGAGCCCGACATTGGAGAGGAACGTACCGCAGAGAATGTTCAAGCCATCGCCGGTGGCCAGTTCGTCGGCGACGCGCACCGCATCTCCGGGATTGGCGCCATCGTCACGGGAAACGATTTCAAGCTTCTTTCCCAAAACCCCACCGGCGGCGTTGATCTCTTCGACCGCCATTTCCCAGCCCTTCTTGTAGGGCTCAAGGAAGGCCGGCTGGCTCTTGTAACTGTTGAGTTCGCCGATCTTGATCGTCTGCTGCGCCGATGCCGGCATAATCCCCGACACAGAGAGCGCACCGGCAAGAACGACGATGGCGTGAGCG
>Ga0187860_1004371_pt1 | contig 10644 bp, 8 predicted proteins | sample June2016WEW_10_4_FD_132981 | JGI IMG/M metagenome (GOLD analysis project Ga0187860, IMG submission 132981) | Peatland microbial communities from SPRUCE experiment site at the Marcell Experimental Forest, Minnesota, USA - June2016WEW_10_40 | ecosystem: Environmental > Terrestrial > Soil > Wetlands... | reverse complement strand
GCCGTCCTGTCCAATGCCGACGTGCTGGCCTCCACCTTGATGGGCGACCGGTTCCTGGCCTTTCCCAAAGAGGCCAGGGCCAGCGAGGTTTTGCGGACGCTCCGGACTTCCCCACGTGACCATAGGAACATCTCCTACCTTTACGTCATCGCGGGCGAGGAGAAATTGCTGGTCGGGGTGGTGGACCTGCGCGACCTGGTTATCGCGCCCGAGGAAACCAGCCTCGGGGAACTGATGACCTCGCCCGTCGTTACCGCCGAGCAGGATTGCCTGCGGGGGGACTTAGTGGCGCTGCTCGCCAAATACCAGTTCCGCATGTTGCCTGTGGTGGACGCGCACGATCACCTGCTGGGCGTCGTGCGCTACAAGGATATGATGAAAAACGCCAAAATCGAACTCCCGAGCTAAGCCGCCGCCTGAATGTGGCCGTCCGCGCTCCGGCGCTCATTTAACTTATTTAACCCATTTAACTCATTTAACTCAACGCCCACGAGCTATGCCGCGCATCAAAACGACACCCATGGTCCGAATTGCCCTGTGGGCGCTGCGAATTTACCTGCTGATTCTCCTCTCGTTGATCGGCTTGAAGTTCGCGCGCGTCTTCTCCGGCCCGCAAAAGCAGGAAGGCTCGAACACCGGCGCCCAGCCAGTCCAAACCAACTCACTGCCCCCTGCCGTCAGGCAGTAAATAGGCATCGGAAGTCTTGCACGGAAGTCCGTAGGATACGCTGCGCTCAGCATGTGTGGCGGCTCTCCCCATGAGCCTCGATTCGCCAGAGAGCTGGTGAGTATTCCCCCTCCCCCCATCCGATGGGGAGAGGGCCGGGGTGAGGGGGCGCAGTGCGTAGCCTATGCGCCAGTCTGCCCTGGAAGCCCATTGTCCTGTTCACCGCAGCGGTGTGCTCCGCAGCGTCGCCTACGGCTGGCGCCAAATGGCGCGGCCGGCCAATGTTTTTAGCCTAAAACATTCTATTTGACACAATACAGGCGACAGGGTAAAGGGTGGACAATGGCAAAGACGAGCAGCGCGACCTGGGGAAGTTTTAGCCCGCAGGCTCCGCGTATTGACATCACTCAAAATGGGGCCGCGCTCAGGAGAACGTGGCCGCTCTGGTTTGCCTCCCTGAATAAATCTTCAGGCGGCCTTAAGTGGCACACCCGGTTCCAGTGTCATACATTCGGCGGAATCGTTCTCCGGGCTGTGCGGCGATTCCTGCCGCTCCCTTAGGGCGATCACTGGACCGAAAAGATGATGCAGAAATGAAAACGAAGCGGAGCCTTACAGGGCGGACTGGAGGATCGGTTACGCACCGCGCCTCCTCACCCCGGCCCTCTCCCCATCAGATGGGGAGAGGGAGAGCCGCCCCACGTTCTGAGTGTAGCGTAGGCTACGGACTCCTCTGTAAGGCGGTTGCCCTGTCCACCGCGGCAGTGTGCGCCGCCGCGACACTGGCCATGGCGGCGGACACCTCCACAAATTCCCTGGACGCGGCGGGGGTCAACACGCCCACGGAGACGCCGGAGCAAACCTGGAACTGGCACGCGCAGAATACGGACATTGTCCAGTATCATCCCGGGTTTCCGGCCAGTTATTCGGGGCCGAACAGCTTGCGTAACGCCGCTGAGGTCGCGGACACCGTGTCGCTGGATTTGTATGCCGGGGCGCGTTTGTGGCCCGGTGCCGAGGCGCACATTGACGGGCTGATGTGGCAGGGATTCGGCCTGAGCAAGACCCTCGGGGTGGAAGGATTTCCGAACGGCGAGGCCTTCCGCCTGGGCACCAAGGTTCCCAATGTGACTTTCGCGCGGCTGTTCATCCGCCAAACCATCGGACTCGGTGGCGAGCAGGAACCGGTCGAGGACGACCAGCTTCACCTGGCCGGCAAACAGGATGTGTCACGGATTACGCTGACCCTGGGGAAGATAAGCGCCAAGGACATTTTTGATAACAACGCCTACGCCAACGACCCGCGCACCCAGTTCATGAACTGGGGGCTGATGGCCAATGAAGCGTGGGATTATCCGGCCGATAGTATCGGCTACGAGACCGGGTTTGCGGCTGAACTGAATCAGCCTCACTGGACGGCCCGCTACGGCTTTTTCCAAATGCCGCGCTCGTCTAACGACATGGCGCAGGACTCGCACTACCTCGAGGCGTGGGGAATGGTGGCGGAATTCGAGCGCCGTTACACCGTGAACGCCCACCCGGGGGCTGTGCGGCTCCTCGGCTTTCTCAACTCGGCGCACATGGGCAGCTACCAGGCCGCGGTTGATAATGCTGTGCGCACTGGGCTCCCCGCTGACATCGAGGCGACCCGGGCCTATCGCTACAAGTATGGGTTCGGGTTGAACCTCGAGCAGGAGATCATCAAGAACGTCGGGGCCTTCGCGCGGTTGGGCTGGAGCGACGGCCAAAACGAGGCCTGGGTGTTCTCCGACGTGGACCGCACAGCTTCACTGGGTCTGAGCATCAAAGGCGAGTTCTGGGGGCGCGCGAACGATACGGTCGGCCTGGCGGGGATCATCAACGGCATCTCGCGCGTGCACGAGGAGTTTCTCGCCGGCGGCGGGACGGGCATCCTCGCCGGGGACGGGAACCTGGACTATGGCTTGGAAAAGATTCTGGAAACCTACTACGACTTTGCGATCTGGAAGACCCTGCATGGGGCGCTGGACTACCAGTTCATCACCGACCCGGCTTACAACCGCGACCGCGGCCCCGTCTCCGTCCTCGGCGCAAGACTGCACTGGGAACTTTGAGCAACGGATTCTGGCTTAAAGCGGCGTGCTTCGGGAAGCCGGTCGTTGTTTTTGGAGCCTTCCCTCCGTGTCAATCCGTGGAATCCGTGTCTCTGACGGTGTTTGTCGCCCTACGCAAAGCCCTACGGTGGCCTGAACGGGGTTCCGGCTTGGCTCTGGCGTGGCGCGACGATAGCGGTCCGGTAGCACTCCGGTATCAAAGGCGGATCCCCCCCGTCCCCGTGTCCCCTTTTGAGACAAAATACCCCACTCCCGCTCACCCCCAAACCCCATTCCCTCCCCTTTCCAGTCCCTGTCGCCGTACACCCACGCCACCCCGTATAACCCACGTAACCCATGTATCCTGCTCCTTTCCATGAACCTGCCTTTCTTAATCTTAATCCTGCTCGTAATCTTAATCGGTTCATGGTCCCAATGCGCGGGCAAAAGACCGTGGAGGCTAATCTTAATCTGCCCCCCATGTAACCCATGTCCGTGCTCTCCGTCCCCAGCGTCAATCCACAGACCTCAGATTGCTGATCTGTGTCCATCTCTGTCCATCCGTGGTCGCATGGCATTACGATGGTCGGGCGGCTCAACACCGGTCCCGCCTGTGTAGTAGCGTAAGCCTCCCGCTTGCGGCAGTGGGTGGCTGGACGGCCCAAGACGGGTTCCGCCTGTGGCGCCGGCACAACAAACGTAAACTCCACCGGTTTGTCCTGCCATCCATCAATCATCTGGTTGACCCGCAGGAATATCTTCGAGCCCACCCGCGGAACCCCAAACTTGGCCGTGTAGCAGGCCGTGATGTCGGCGAAACCCTGGTCTGGCGGCGGGCAAATGCCGATAATGCGGAACTGGGTGCAAGTCTTGCGGCCTGCGTTCAGCGGGGCCGAGGCGCGCAGGATGATGCGCTCGCCGGGGTCGGTGGGACAATCCAGGCTGATCCTGATGATGTCCGCGACGTTGGTCACCAAAAAGCCCGCAACCGCCAGTTCGGGAAACCGGGGTTGGCGGGGCGGCTCGTCAAACTGCTCGCGGCCCCAATACGCCAGCGAGTAGTTGTTTTTGACAAAGAGGACCTCGCCAGTGAGCTTGCCCTGCGTGAGGTGGAGCTTGGAGTTGATCTTCTCCGCTGCGGCGTTCCAACGGACCATCTGCTCTTGGGTGAGCGTGGGCCAACGCCCGTTGACCGCGCGCCAAGCCTCACGCCCATGCACCTGATCGGGGGTGCGGGGGTTGATGGGGATGAAGGCCAAATAGCAGATTTGGCCGTAGCGAGCGCGTTGATAGACCATGATTCCACACTTGCCGGATTTCGTGTACGGCACTTTCATAACTGACTATAACCAACTTTCATAACTTGAGCTTGCCGACGGGCTTGGCTGGGCGCTTGGTCCGGCTGCAACAGGCCAATCAGGCAAAACCTCAACTATCACCGCATGATATATCACACAACGGCCATTAGTCAAGCCCGAAATCAAGAAATGTTGGGGGGGGGGTGGATTCTGCGGGTCCCCAGGGCCAGGCAGGGACGCTGTCCCCAGCGTCCCCAATTCCGGCGGTCCCCAGGGCGCAGGGGTGTTGGAGCCACCCGTTGCCCGCTTGAAGCGCCTCTGATGCCGAGGCCGGCACGATGGCATTTCCGGCTGACTGACCGACTACAGCCCTTTTGCGCTTGTCCTTGAGCCGGTTTGGAATACGATTCGCGGCGGTGGTGCCGCGCAGCCTCGTTTCTGAGCCATGCCGGCAATCGCCGCAGCACTGGTCCGCCGACTCAAGCGAATGAGGGTCTGTTTACAGGCAAGGCAGCAAGCGTTGACGCGGAGAGTCAGCAATCTCCGCTTGCCATAACTATGCCCACTGAAGCCGATACCTGCCGGAAACTCGTCGTGCCCAAGCTCCAGGCGGCGGGCTGGGACGACGAGCCACATTCCGTTGGCGCGCAGCGGGTGTTCACAAGGCCGCAACTGCTCACCCCCGACCTCGCCCCGCTCACCTGCCGCAACGTCGTGCTCGTGCGCCTCATCAACTCGATGGTGGAGTTCAAGCAGACTATCGGGCGCGGCACGCGCGTCCGGGACAACTACGGCAAGCTTTGGTTCAACGGGTTCCACTACACTGCTGAGAAAGTGCAGACGCTCTTCGCCAGCCCGGACGAACTGCGCGCCCGCTGGACCGATGCCGCAGAAACGAACTCCAACGCGCCAGCGAAACGGGAGTTTCTGAGGAGGTGCTCGCGCCAGCCTCACAGACTCATTGCCGCTCGCAAAAGACTCTGACCAATTCAACTCACATTCAATCCAATGCCGGACATCAAGCTTGACAGCATCACCGCCCGATGTGGCAGCCAAGCCAATGCTTTTGAGGAATTGTGTTGCCAACTAGCCAGACGAGGGTGTCCGGCCAACGCCGCCTTCGAAAGGTATCGCGGCGCAGGAGGAGACGGGGGCGTGGAGTGCCTCGCGCGCCTCGTCGACGGCTCCGTAACAGGATGGCAGGCCAAGTTCGTATTCGATATCGACGGCCTAATCACCCAATCGAACGACTCTCTTCAGACCGCACTTTCAATTCACAAAGACCTGAAGAAATACATTGTCTGCTTTCCATTCAACCCAACGGGCAAGACTGGTCGCACTAATAAGCTAGGACGACCCGCCAAAAGTGAGACTGACAAGCTTAAAGGCTGGATTTCTGAGACCACCAAAGCCGCAAAGACCGATGGACGTGATATAACCATCGAATGCTGGCCGGCGAGCCTCATTCAGAACCTCATATTGCAGCACGATCTGTCAGGCGGAATTCGGCACTATTTCTTTTCTGCAACCGTACTTTCACCTGAGTGGTTCAATGACCACCTCGTCGCCGCAGCGAAAGCGGCGGGGCCCCGCTATACACCCCAGCTAAACGTAGAAACGGCCTTGTGGCGATGGTTTGCAGCATTCGAGGGTGGCGCCCTCTGGCGTGAAAGCCTCCAGCTTCTATTAGTCGAGTGTCGTCACGGAATCAAGCGCCTGCAGCGACAGGTCAGCACCAGTCGCGGCGACCCAGCTAATCCGCCGTGGCCAGCAAGCGAGTTAAATGCGGGCCAACAGGCGCTAAGCGCATGTCAGGCAACTCTGGCCCAGGCGGAGCTCCTGCAAATGAGTTCCAATGAAAGTGGGTTGAATCAGCTCCTTGCCGCGCTCACAGGCCCGCAGTCGTCCCTGCAAAAGCTCGACGCTACGCTCGCTGCCGCACTCGACGCGGAGCACGGCCAAGGGACCGCGGATTCCAAGCCCTTCCGCACGTACATGGCCGAATACATGGTCAGTTTTCCGGCGGCGAATCTCGACGCGGTGAGAGATGCTGCAGCGGCATTCGACGCATTGGCAACATGGGTTCGCTCTCCGGAAGGCAGTCTCGCCTTCAGGAAGGTTTTTGTCCTTTCTGGTGCGGGAGGGTCCGGGAAAACACATGGCATCTGCGACATGGCCCTCAAGCGCTTCGCACAGAAAGCATACACGTGTGTGCTGTTTGGCCACCAGTTCAGTGGCCAACCCGTAGAGTGGACAAGACTAACCGAATCGCTTGGGCTTCCCACAACCCTGGGCAAAGACGGCGTCCTCGATTCGCTCAATGCAGCCGGTGAGGCCTCAGGAAAACCTCTGATATTCTGTATTGATGCTGTAAACGAAACGCGGCCACGCGATTACTGGGTTAATCGGTTCCTGCCGCTTGCGCACGACTTCCAAAAACGGCCTTTCCTGAAGCTGTGTGTCTCGTGTCGAACATCTTTCCTCTCCACCTGCTTGCCGAACACCCTTCCCTATCCAATCGTGGAACACCAAGGTTTTGCGGGTATCGAGCGGGAGGCATGCAATGCATTCTTTAACCATTACGGGCTAGAGCCGCCGCTCGTGCCCGTGTTGCAGCCTGAGCTGTCGAATCCCCTCTATCTGAAGCTGGTTTGCGAGACTCTGAAGCTGAAAGGACTGAAGCACCTGCCCAATGGCTGGCTCGGCCTTGCCCCGGTCATCCGCGAATTCCTCGCTGAAAAAGAACGGCAGTTTGCCCAGGAGCATGGCACCTCAGTTGGTGCGGCAATTGTTGCCGGAAGTCTCGCAGCCATCGCTAGCGCCGTAGCAGACTCAGGCAATCTGGCCTTGCCCTGGTCTCAGGCCCATCAGGCAGTCGATCAGAAGGTCCCACAAGCGCGGGGAATGCGTGTTCTTGAGTGGCTCGTAGGGGCCGATCTGCTCATTGAAGACGGCCCCGGTGGTTCAGGGCTCCTTGCCGGGGAGAGCGTTCTTCGTCCCGCATTTGAACGGTTCGGTGACTTCTTGGTGGCTGCGGAATTACTGCCAAAGACTTCACCACAGAATTTCGCTGCGGTGTTTAAGTCCAGTCAGAGCATTCAGTTTCTGCTGACAAATCCAGCGGCTGTTCGACAAAACACCGGGGTACTCTCGGCCATGTCAGTTCTAGTTCCTGAGCACATAGGTGTCGAGTTGCCAGACTTGGTCGAGGACCCTCAGGTCCGAGAAGCTGCACTCGCGCTTACCATCCGGGCACTTCCATGGCGGACAGCAGTTACGTTCACTGGGGTAACACGCACCATTGCTCGTGAAGGATTGGCGAAGAATGGAATAGAAACGATGGATTCCCTGCTCGCCGTCTCCGTCCAACCATCAGCCATTGATTCGTACTGGGTCCACAGCCTCCTTGCGTCTCGCCCGATCGCCAGGCGCGACGCAGGCTGGTGTCCGTATCTGCATGACAGCTTTGAGAAAAACGGGATGGTCAACCGCCTCATCCAAGCGGCCGCCGGCGTCGAGCTTTGTAAACTCGACCCCGACACCGCATCCCGCTGGGCACTGGTGCTACTTCTGTTCACCGCCGCGGCAGACCGTAGGGTGAAGGATCATGCGACACGCGCAGCCATCGCCATCTTTCGCGCTAACCCGGAGGTGATACCCGCGCTGGTCGACATATTGATCGATTCAGACGATGACGAATTGTGCGAGCGCGCTCTCCTCTGCGCCTATGGTGCGCTCATCGTATCACAAGATACCAACACTCTCAAATCCGTTGCGGAGGACCTTCTCATCAAATACGAATCCACTCCGGCAGCATTTCAGAACGCCATCATTCGCGATGACATCAGATGCATCGGTGAACTAGCTCGGCAACGCGGGTGTCTGGACGCTCGGTTCGATCCACTGGTCACATCGGCACAGCAGAAGGACTCCGACTGGCCAATAAGCCCGCCGACCGACCAGCAGGTTGAATCCTGGAGCAAGCCCGACGGGGCGGTTTACCGCGTCGCAAATAGCTGCCTCCACGATGACTTCAATCACTACTCAATCAATTGCCTCAATTCCTGGGCACACAAGATGGACAATCAAGCTATCGGAGGCTGGATTCTAAAACACGTCGTCGAGGAGTTTGGTCTGGGCAGCGCGGGCTGCGACAACTACGACAAGTTTACTGCATACATCGGAGGGGGTGGACGGAGCAAGCCCGCCTGGGCGGAGCGGATTGGCAAGAAATACCAATGGACTGCCCTTTATCGGCTCGCCTCCCGGTTTAACGACCACTTGGCCTGCGAAGAGCGAAGGTGGGAACCGGAGCCGGTGCGCACCCCACTGATCCTCCTCGAAGAACGGAAACTTGACCCTACCCTTTCCCATACTGTAGTGCCGGACAAAACACCATCAAAATGCTGGTGGATGCGTGGGAGCATTGACCTGCCCGCAACTCGGAACTTGGATTTTGCCGCCTGGCTACAGAAGCGAGACGATCTGCCGGCCCTTGAAACGCTGCTCGCCACGACAACGCATTCAGGACAGCGCTGGATTGTCCTAACCACTTATCCGACTTGGAGCGAATATCGGAGCGATGCCGAACGCGACACACCGTACCGCTGGACCTGGTTCCACATACACAGCTATCTCGTGCCACAACTAACCCTGGAGCCAACGGTTCAAGCCATAGATGGCCGCAACTATTTCGGAGACTGGCTGCCACGACACGCAAAATGGCTCCACGCTTTTGCCGGCGAATACCCTTGGGCGACCGCGTGTAACACCGACCCTGACTGGTATCTGGGGGCCAATGAAAAGGTCAAAGGCTCATCTCTGGAACTTATCCATTCCAGCAACGAGATCGTGATAGAATGGGAATATGACGCCACACTTTCCAGCAGCATCTACCTGGAGGTTCCAACGAAGACGCTTTTTTCCCCAGGCGATCTGTGGTGGAACGGAACGGATGGCTTCGCCAAAGTTGGCGGTGCAACGGTATTTCGTGATCCACACCTCAAAGAAGGAGGTCCCCCGACACTGCTGGCAGACCTGGATGATCTACTGCCGCGGCTGAACAAGATGGGTTATCGAATGGTTTGGACTATGCTTGGCGAGAAAAACATCCTCGGCCACCACACAGATAAAACCCCTCCACTGCACTACTCTCAATGGGCCGTGCTTAACCAGGATGGTTCACTGCGCGTGGGCAAGCGCTCGTTCTTCGACGACCCAGGAAAAGACCAGGGTTTCGCGAATGTGTGAGACGATACATGCCGTTGCCGCAGGTTCTCCAGCGCCTCATGACGGGGCGCTCAGTCGCCTCCTGCGTGACGTCATCAACAAGGTCGCCGGCATCCATTTCACTTCCAGCGACGAGTTGCACCCGCTCGACGCGCTCTTCGAGCAGCGCCGGATCGTTGCCGAGTTGGACGCGTTGCAGGCGGGGTTGGACGCCCTGAAGCGCCTGCAAGCCGAGACCGCCACCGAGCTGGACGCCCTGCTCCCGGCCATCCTGGACAAAGCGTTCAGGGGTGAATTATGACGAGTGCTCCCGCCGCCTTTTCACTTCAGCCTCTGACTTTAGCCTACGCGGGACGAAGGTTGCGTGCCTTGGCCGCGGCCAGAGCGCCCGATGGCGCAGACTCGGCAATCAGGTAATAACCGAATCAATCAGGTAGTGAATTGGGTAATACCTGTTAGGCTGCAACTCAACGATCGAATTCTATGTGGACATGCCAAAAATGCGGGGAGAAGGTAGATGACCAGTTCGACTCCTGTTGGAAGTGCTCGACGCCCAAAAGCGAGGTTCAGACGGCTGCTTCAGAAAATCCCGATGGCGGCGGGGACAGCAAGAAGGTATGGCGGCTCTCTTACAAGTACTTTCGCGGCACGCTGGCTGCCTGGGATGAGTTGTTCAGCCAAGCGGCGCAATTTGCGACGGAGGTTGGATCAGAGTATGTGGTTGGCATTTCGCATTCCGCCGACCGGGGTGACGGCGTAGTGACGGTATGGTATTGGACTCAAGCAGATGAGACCGCGAACACATAACCTGTCGCCGGAACTCGCAAGCGATTGATCGCGCCCTTGGCCAAATGCATTGACTGGTCGGCCATTCAGGTCCTGGCCATGCGGCTTCGCGGAGAACAACGTCGCTTATGGCCGGCTCTACCGTTGCGCGGAGCGCTGGCAGGAACGGCCAGTGATCGTCCTGCTGCATGGTCAGGGTGGCTTCCCCGATTATCGGTTCCGATTCCCGTTGATCGCCCGCCGCTGCAATCGAGCGGGATTCAACGCCGCGACGTTGGTGGCGCCTTACCATTTTCAACGTGCTCCGCGCCAGTGCGGGGCGTTTAGCATCCCCAATCACCTGCTGTGGGCGCAGTCATTGGCGCAAGGGGTTGCCGAAATACGCGCTCTGACCGGGTGGCTGTTGGGGGAAGGTTGCCCCGCCGTGGCGCTGTGGGGTATTTCGCTGGGCGGGGGGCTGGCGGGGTTGGCGGTTGTAGAGTAGGCGGGAGAGGATGGGTTGAAAGGCCCAGGGCCAATGACCAACTCTCTCCCGCCCCTCATCGAACCGAACAGACGGATTTCCCATATTCGGCTCTCCGAACTCATTCAT
>Ga0187860_1004367_pt1 | contig 10652 bp, 13 predicted proteins | sample June2016WEW_10_4_FD_132981 | JGI IMG/M metagenome (GOLD analysis project Ga0187860, IMG submission 132981) | Peatland microbial communities from SPRUCE experiment site at the Marcell Experimental Forest, Minnesota, USA - June2016WEW_10_40 | ecosystem: Environmental > Terrestrial > Soil >... | reverse complement strand
GATCTGGTATCGTTTCTTCATAGCGACTCTCTCCTTTTTCTTGGCAGAAAAACTACCCTCGGTCATTATGACCGGGGTTGAGAGTCGCTACTTTCTACGAATTAACGGGCATCCTCCCGTCGCGGTCGGGACCTGCCTAGTGTCATCTGCCTTCGACATCTCATGTGCCGTAATCGAGCCTGCGGCAATCCTGCTCACCTTGTAGGCGGGACTTGGGAGGATAACCGCGAGGATCAGATGTTCATTGATGGCCCACCAATGGCCTTCGGCCCAGGACACGATACGGGAGGAGAACCAGGGAAGCGATAAGAACCAACTGTATACTGTACACCCCAAAATCCGAGCCGATGAACTAACAAACCAGAGCAAGCCAGAGGGTTCCAGCAGGTTTGTAGTTAAGGAAGATTGAATTGCGCATCCCTATACCAAGGCAGTCCCAATGCACCGCCCATCCAATTGTAAACAGGGTAGTACCACTCGAACATCACGCCAATCAAAGAAAAGGCAGTGTTTGCCGACCATCTTTGATGGGCACTCACGTGCTGTCTACAGAGGCATCGTTTTGCGCAAAGGGCTAGGAGGGGTTGTTTGCAGCCCGTTAGCAACCGATGTCGTGCTCTACTTTCACGGTTGACCGCATGTGACCCCAGTAATTACGCTTCCCGTAGCAATGGTCAATATAGTTGGATTAGGAAGTAAGCGTGACCGCGAGGCCATCGAACTCGCCACACGTGCAGGTACCTTTATTCCGAATGTGCGTCGCCGTGAACAGCCTCCAGCCCGCATGAAAGCTGCTTGGGACTTATGGAAGGAAAAACACAGTATAGTGCCACGTTCGCATTCGTCTTCCTACAACTGCATGGGTATGGTCTTTGGCAGTCGCCGGACATGCGTTGAACCGGATTCTTTAGGCATGATTCTTCGGGAGGATGGTTTTCGGAAAATCTCCATATCTGAAGCTGTTCTAGGTGATATTGTTGTGTACCGCGATGGCTCAGGTGGATTCGCACACGTCGGACTTGTTCTGTCAAAATCCGCAGACATAGAACTGGCGTCGTGGAAAGTGGAAGTGTTGAGTCAATGGGGCGCAGATGGCGAGTACTTTCATGAAGCCTATGATGTACCCCATTTGCTTGGCAAGCCCCAAGAATATTGGACAGAACGGAGAACTCTTTGATGTCACTACAGCAACTTGCCGAGCAAATAGAGAGTCATGAGTTTGCGATTCAAACGAACGTTGTCAGCGGCACTCGACAGTTCTTTAGAGCGATTGCTGAGCAAGAACCCGTTCGTCAGCTTCGTTCCGAGATTCAGAGTCAGGATTTGGCTCGTGAGCTTGTGATTCGGATTTCAAAGCTGTCACGTCAACGAGTCGACGTTCGGTATGAGAATCCATTTGATACGGCATTTGCGACCTACCTGTGGGCATTACAGTCCGTTCATCCCGAACTGGCCCGTGTTGCGGCAGAAGGAATTGTTCAGGCACCGAACTGTTTTTGGTCATCTCGTCTTGCCGAGAGCCTCTTGAGAGAACCGTTCACTGTCGGTTCTGGCTCGACAGTGAATGAAAGAGAGGGCCGCACACCCACCGAAGTTTTCGCTACGCACGATGCTGGCGAGAACCAGATTCTTGCTGACTTTGCCGTTTCGTTTCTGTACCAGTCCGAGGGCCTGCTCTTTAGGGGCAGTCCATCATCGCCAGCTAGTTCGAGTTGGCAAGAGGATTTGAGGACAGGGCTTTCTACCCAAATCGCAATGTACGACTCGTCCATTGATGTAACGTTGAAGGCGGACGAGAGCGGTGATTCTGTGACTGAAGTGGAACTCAGCGCGGTGTAAGGCCATCCTGATGATTCAGCATGTGTGGTCTGTCTTGTGTGCTCGTGCCGTAATAGACAGTGAGTCTAACAACATCAGCCTCTTCGATGTCGTCGAGCAGATTGTGGCCATCGGGCCGGGAATTGCCGCCATCGCGCCGGGAGCGGAGGGCGTCGCCCCCGTCTCTCTTGAGTTGGTTACACTGTGGAGTCGAGATTCTCTGGATGAGGCCACACGGGGACGTGCTCGACTCCGAATAGTCGGGCCGGATGGGATGCAAATTGGCAATCCGTTCGAATACGAAGTTGACCTAACGAACTTCGTCCGCATTAGGAACCGTTTCCGTATGGCCGCATTTCCAATCCGAGGACCGGGGAAATACTCTGTCGTGATCGAAACTGAGCAGGATGGTTCTTGGCGACAAGTAGCGCAGGTTCCTGTCCAACTTGTTATGCAGATTCAGGAACTTGAATCTGGTGAGCGACAACCTGTTGCAGCCAGACCAATTTAGCTCTGGCTCGCTCAGAGCATTCAGCAAACTCAAATCCAAATCTGCAAACTCTAGCCTGAGGCAAAATCTTCGCCATGACTTCGGCCTGCTGAGAACGAGACAGGATCACGACAAACGGATGTACTCCGAGATCATTTTGCCTCGTTCCCGACGGAGCGCCCAATTTCTCCTATTGGCGTCCTCTTCAGGGATGACGGTCGAGTCCGTTGCTGTGCAATGCGCCTTGGGACAGGCATTTAGAGCGTTAAGCAGCAAAGAGCGCAGATGCACGATGCGGTTCAAACTGGTACTGGATGGCCGACCAATCTTTCTCTCGCTCTTTCAGTTGTTTAGGCGGCTATTGCCGCCTCAGTTTTTTCGGTACATTTCGGTACATTCGGTACAACTGAGGGTAGTTGGAACCCAAAGCCACATCTTTCCGCCCACTTCCTACGGAATGCAACGTCCTCTTTGATCTTGTCGTAGAGGTCGCTCATGTCCTTTCCAGCATGGCCCATCCAGTACTTGTATAGGCCCTCGGGACATTCCGCATAGTTCCGCAGGTACGTATTCCTAAAACGACGGAACGCATGGTTTCCAGCTTTGTGCGTTCCGGTAAACGGATTGATGTAGCCCAATTCCTTAAGGGCCTTGTGCAAATGGCGACGGATGATGTTTGACGGAGAGACGGGTTTCCCTTGTCGAGTGCAGAACAGGAAGCCCGATGCTCGTTTGCCAACGAACTCTTTGAGAAAAGTGGCGATCGTCGGGTGGAGGTCAACCTGGCGACAACCATTTGCTGTTTTGAGCCGTTGTTCGACCCTGCCGTGATGAATTTTCTGTTGGACAAAGATGGTCAGAAAATCCGGGGAGATGTGCTTGTCAATCTCGATGCCAAGCGCCTCTCCGACTCGTAGACCACCAGCCCCACACAGAACGAAAATCATCCGCTCCCGCTCCTTCTTCCACCGTGCTAGACCTGTCATCACTTCAGACGAGAAGGATGGCGTGTTCTGCTTGTCCTTCTCGACCACAGGCAGGTCGATGAATTCGTGATTCCACTTTCGAGGATAAATTTCCTCTCCTTGTTCATCGACGGCAGAAGCCACGACCATCTTCACAACCGGAACATAGTTGTCGATGGTTTTTGGAGATAAACCCTGTTCCGACATCTTTGCAACGACGGACTTCAAGACCGCATTGTTGATTTCGGACAGGGGCAAATCTCCAATATTTGGGTTAAGCCAGTTATTGAGACAGGCCTCCCAGACTTCCAAGGTCGAAATTGCAATGGGCTTGCGCTTCCGACTTCGGACGTGGTTAAGCCACCATTTTGCTTGTTCACGGAACGTGACACCGTTTTTTGGCTTGACGACTTCGTTGAAATACTCAACGGTGTCGGCTCCGCTGTTCGTGATGATTTCACGAGCGCGGCGCTCCCTTACGGTCTTGGACAGGCTACCGGGGCCTGAGATCGGGCAAATTCTCTCCCGCATATGTTTTCTCTTTTCTAGTCCCGGTACATCCATCCACCACCGAACAACCCACCATTTACCGCTTGATTCAATGTGACCGCTCTGACCAGTTCTGCGGAACATGCTCTTTCCTCTCCGCTTCACTGGTGTCGCAATTAAAACCTTAGTATCGATGGCGCTTAATTGCAACGGCTTAGGGATTGCGGCGACATGGCTCTGAGCCCGTGGCAAACGAACCGGCAGCGCCGTGACCACGGCGTTCTGTTCGTGCCAATCGTTTACGGGTCCGATCATCTTCGAAACAGCGGCCATTCTTGTAAACTCAGTCCGGAGCGGAACAACCACTTGGCGCATCGCCTTTTCTGGGGGCAAATTTGATGCATTACTGGCGCTAAGTCCAACAACTTCTCGTCCGCGTGATATTCCTGCCGGGACTATCAAACAGCAGCGAACCGATTCGTAACCTCACATTTCCTTGAGCAAATCTCTTCGCGGAAGCGGAGCCGGCGTTACAGGCGCGCCGAATCAAGCAGACAACGACGGTCTCATCTGTTTCATTGGCAGGCAGTTGGGCGCTGATTTGCATGGACAACGACTGCGGGCCCGCCACCACAACTGCCTCTCAGGGACTCCTAACTGGGGGGCTTCCGTATAAAGGTGTCCGAGTCGCATTTGCCGATGAATCCCTTTTTGAGGAGAATTCTTTACCGAAAGTATCGGGCCGAGAGGCGCGATTTACTTGGTCGCGACACCAAGGTCGCTGTTATTCCTCCCAGGAATAACAGAATGACGAGAAGTTGTTGGACATCGTGATTAAGTGGGGCTAGTTTTGCGCCACACGCAGCAAATTCTAGCTGCTTCCCGGAGGCGCAAATGTCATCACGTTGGTTCCAAATCCACCTCGTCCGCCCAATCCAACCCGTTCTTCGGTGGAAGTGGGTACGTCCAACCGCCGCCGTTCTTACCCTACTTCTTGTCCTGCCTGTGGCCGCGATCGCACAGGGTTCACCGTTCGACACCGGCTTTAACGCTATCCAAGCTCTCTTCACCGGCACAATCGCGAAGGTGGCAAGCCTCGTTGCAATCGTGATCGGTGGCTACGGCTTCGCCCACGGCGAACCCGGCGCAAAAAAGGCGCTGGCCGGCGTCGCCGCCGGAACGGGCATTGCCGTTCTCGCGGTTAATGTCCTGAGTTGGCTCTGGGGCGTATAGCGCCCTTCCCGGCCACCTTCCACCCATCTTTAGACGAGGACGTATGCCAGAACAACCACGGCAGCAGCACCGCACAAACCGAGTCTTCAAGAGCCTGCATAAACCGCTCACGTACCTGGGCGTGGAACGCACATTGTTCTACTTCGTCTGCGTCGGCGCTGTGGGAGCCTTCAATCTCTTCAATTCGATCCTGGCGGGCATCGCAGTATTCATCGGGGGTTTCGCCTTCGGCCATTGGGTAACGAACAGCGATCCGGCATTCCTTCGCATTCTGGCAAAGTCCGAACGCTACAAGCCTCGCTACGACGCCGCGAAACAGCAAGTCCCGCGTGTGGAGGTCGTCTGATGCTGCGTCTTGATAAAGTCATCAAGCCGTGGAAAGAGAGTGCGTCTCTCAACGACCACATCAACCTCTACGGCTTCTGGAACGAGACAGCCTTTCTTACCAAAAGTGGCGATCTAGGCATGGTTCTGAGCGTTCCCGGCGTGGACTACGAAAGTCTTGACCGTTCCGAACAGGAGTACGCAGTGAAGCGGTTGGAAGCGGCACTGAAAGCGTTTGACCCAGGCTTCCACGTTTACCAATACCTCTTCAAATCGAACCGCCCCGATATACCCTTCGCAAAATATGACGATCCGATTGTGGAAGCGGCGATCGAACAACGGCGAAAGTTCTTTGAAGCAAAACGCGACCATCTTTATCAGGTGGAAATCTTCTACTGCATTCTCCTCGAAGGCGCCAGGTCGAAGACCGGCGTGGGCGCCGCAATCGCTCGAATCTTGCGCGATCCCGCGGGCGCGGTTGGCGAACTAAAAGTGCAGTTCACCAACGACAGTATCAAGACGTTGTTGCGTACGCATATCGAGCACGATCTTCGACGGCTCGACCAAAGAGTGCAGGCATTCGCGCGGCAGCTTGCGGATTTCATGCAAATCGAGATCTTGAATCAGCAGGGGCAGTTCACGTTCTTCCGCCGGTTGCTGAATTACGACGATTGGCGCGTTGCGGGCAGGCCGCACTCCACGCAGTTTCTCGACTATCAGGTCGTCAACTCGAATATCGAAGCGGAACGCGACCATCTGCGCGTCGGCGATCACGTAGTCCGTGTGCTGACGATGAAAGAGGCGATTACCGAAACACGGCCCCTCGTGCTCGATGTGCTGCTAAAGATTCCGGCCAACTTCTATGTCGTCACGGAATGGACGCCGCTCCCGGCGGACAGAGCCCGCAAGGAAGTGAACAAGCGCCGCCGCCACTTCAATATGTCGAAGACCGGGTTTGTCTCTCAGATGGGCAACGACGCCACGAAGACGAACCCGCGCGATGTGCTGGTGGACGAGTCCAAACAGGCTGACATTGAAAACCTCGGAGATTGCCTGCGGGCCCTGGGTGACGGTCAATCGCTTGGAGATTTCTCGTTGACGATTGTGCTGTACGGCCGTTCAAAAACCGAACTGGAACAGCTCGGGGCCGAGTTCACCGGCCTCTTCACCAACGCCGACGGCGATCTCTTTGCCGAAACCTACAACCAGCTGAACGCCTATTTCGCCACCGTGCCCGGCAACTATCCGCTCAACCTCCGCAAGCTGTATCTGCTAAACACCAACTACGCCGATTTGTCTTTTCTGTTTACGATCCTTCCCGGCGAGAAAACGAACGCGCATCTTGGCACCGAATACCTGGCCGTGCTGGAAACCGACAACAGCACGCCCTACTATCTCAACCTGCATACCGGCGACGTTGCCCACACCCTTATTCTCGGGATGAGCGGGAGTGGCAAGTCGTATTTCTGCGTTTTTCTGCTGCAAAATGCACAGAAATACAAGCCCCTTACCTTCATTTTCGATATCGGCGGCAGCTTCCAGTCGCTTACCACGATCTTCGGCGGCTCGTACCTGAACGTCGGGCAGGAGGCACGTGACTTCACCATCAACCCGTTCTCACTGCCTCAAACGAAGGAGAACCTGCAATTTCTCTTTAGTTTCTTCCGCGTGCTCATTGAGGGCAACGAGCAGCGTTACCGACTGGACTTCAAAGAGGAACGGCGGTTGTGGGATGCGATCGAGCGCATGTACGTACTGGAACCGGAACAGCGGACCATCTCGAACTTTACCAATATCATTGGCGAGTTGAAAGAACGCCTACACCGCTGGACGCGTGGTGGACAGTACGGTTTTCTCTTCGACAACGCTGACGACACACTCTCGTTCTCGCGCTTCCAGACGTTCAACTTTCACGGCTGGAACGATGCGCCCGAGGTTTTGGAACCGCTGCTCTTTTACGTATTGCACCGCGCGTCAAATGAAATCACCGACGCGGAGAAGCTCGCCACCGTCAAGATTTTCCTGCTCGATGAGGCGTGGCTGTTCATTAAGAACGAGACGATCCGCAATTACGTAGTGCAGGCGCAGAAGACCTGGCGCAAGCACAAAGCGGCGATGATCCTGGCGACGCAGTCCATCAAAGAGCTTGAGGAGTCGGGAATGCTGGCAATTGTGGCCGAGAGTTGCCCTACAAAAATCTTCCTAGCCAACCCGGACATGAACCGCGACGTTTACCGAGAAGCGTTTCATCTGAACGACACCGAGCTGGATCTTATCGGCGGTCTGATTCCGCCCGGTCAGATGCTGATTCGCAAAGCACAGACCTCAAAGAAAGTGCATTTGAACGTCGATTCCGTCTCGCACTGGATGGCTACCAACAACCCCCGCGACAACCTCAAGAAACGGGAATATTTCGACCGCCACGGTTTTGCGGATGGCCTTCGGCGTCTGGCGGAAGAGTGGCCATTCCAGCCGCGCGCCCTGGCTGTATCAACCTCTAACACCAAATAGGAGACATACTATGCGACATCCGAAATTCCTCATCAATTGCGTATTGGTCATTGCTTCCATCGGCGCCGTGGCACAGGACTCTGCACGCACGGTGCAGTATCACTCCCAGGACATCGTTCCGATCCGAGCCAAAGTCAAATACACAACCCTCATCGAACTCCCCACCACCGAGAAGATCATGGAAGCCGCCACCGGCGATAAGGACTTCTGGATCGTGGATGTAGTTGGCAACTTTTGCTTTGTGCATCCGGCGAAACAAGGCATCAGCTCCAACTTGAACCTTATTACGGACAAGGGAAACATTTACAGCTTCACCCTCCAGGACATCTCGGGATCTACCACGATCAGCCCTGACCTGAAAGTGATCGTCGAACCCGCCGATCGCTCTGCGATTGTGGCCGCGAGCGGCCCTCCGCAGTTCGTGCCCGTCGCGCAATTGGAACAGTCGCGGCAACAGGTTGCCGCTCTTCAGTCGCACGTTGAGCAGGCCGTGGACGAATACAAAAGCGCCTATCCGACACAGCTCAAGTTTGACTACGTCTACAAGGCGAACGAATCTCCTTTCGATATCCGAAGGAAGGCAAGGATCTATGCAAACGCAGGGTCTTGTTCCTTATGCGGTGGGTATTGGTACTGTTTTTCTTCTGTGGTTGCTTTATAAAGTGGCTTCTGGGGGAAACATTGGGAGCCTCTACGAAGGAAATGATGGACGCCCGAGCACGTCCAAGTTCCAGTTCTTTGCATGGACAACCGTGGTGGTGTTTGCCTATGCGGCGATCTATTCTTTGAAGGTCGAGGCCCACCACTTCGACGCTATAAACGAAATACCCAAGAATGTGCTGATCGCAATGGGGATGAGCGTGATTAGCGCAGCGGCGGCGAAGAGCATCACGGTGAGCTACATCTCAACTGGGCGCATAACAAAAAGCGCAGCGACCAAGGATACTTCAGGCTTCGGCGCGATCTTCCAAGACGATTCGGGATTTCCCGACCTGTCAAAAGTCCAGATGATTGCTTGGACATTCATTGCCATAGCGACGTATCTGATTGCTGTGGGCAGCAAAATCCATCAGCGTGATTATTCGTCTTTGCCGGACATAGACGGCGCGCTGATGGTTCTGATGGGGCTCGGGCACGGTGCGTATCTTGGTAAGAAATTGGTGACGCAGGATACGACTGCGCCCAATGCGGCCCAGGCAGCTGCTCGCTAGCTTGCCTCCCCCAGCGTCACTGGGCACGCAAACGACTGCCGCGGATCTGCATCGCATCATGAGGGCCGGAATCGGCGGAGAGCTAGCAGCCCGGGGTGTAAGTCCGGATGCGTAAGCAAAAGAGTTTGAAGAATCCACAGGTAGGCTTCGTAGAATGCGCGTATGGCGATGGGGACGCGCAAGCAGCGGGAAAAGCAAGAAGACATTTGGATTGCTCATACGGAGCTGCCTTCGGCGCCAGGACATCCGTTCTATCAGCGGCTCAATGAACTGCTAGAGGCGGAGAAGTTCGATGAGTTTGTGGAGAGACGGTGTGCGAAGTTCTATGGCGGCTAAGTATGGCCGACCGTCGCTGACCCCGGGGATCTACTTCCGGTCGCTGCTGCTGGGATACTTTGAGGGCATCGACAGTGAACGCGGGATTGCCTGGCAGTTGGCGGATTCGCTGGGGTTGCGGCGCTTTGTAGGGATTGGGTTGGATGAGGACACACCGGATCACACGACGATTTCGCGCACCCGGCGTTTGATCGACGTGGAAACGCATCGCGAAGTGTTCGGCTGGGTGCTGGGGGTGCTGGCCGAACGTGGGTTGGTGAAGGGGAAGCGGATCGCCATCGATGCAACGACGTTGGAGGCGAACGCGGCGATGCGCTCGATTGTGCGCCGCGACACGGGGGAAAGCTATGAGGAGTTTCTGCGTGGTCTGGCGAAGGCTTCGGGCATAGAGACGCCGAGTCGGGAAGACTTGGCACGGTTGGACCGCAAGCGGAAGAAGCGGATGTCGAATAAGGAGTGGGAGAGCCCGGCGGACGGGGATGCGCGGATTACGAAGATGAAGGACGGGCGCACGCACTTGGCGCACAAGGCCGAGCACGCGGTCGATCTGGATACGGGTGCGGTGGTGGCGGTGACGCTGCAGGGAGCCGACCTGGGCGACACCGTGACGCTGGACGCGACGCTGAGCGAGGCGGGGATGGCGGTGGCGGAGTTAGTGAAACGCGAAGCAGCGGAGCAGAGACGCGAGGATACGCCCAAGGTCAACGTCGAGGGAATCGAAGAGATGGTAGCGGACAAGGGTTAGCACAGCGGCGCGGTCTTGGGGCGGGTGAAGAGTTACGAAGTGCGTACTTACATTCCAGAAAAGAAACAAGCGGGGCAGCGCCACTGGGAAGGCAAAACCGAGGAGCAACAGGCGGTGTACCAGAATCGGCGACGGGTGCGCGGCGGCTACGGCAAGAGTTTACTGCGGCGGCGCGGGGAACTGGTGGAACGCAGCTTTGCCCACTGCTACGAGACGGGCGGCATGAGGCGCACACATCTACGCGGACACGAGAATATTCTGAAGCGGCAACTGGTCCATGTGGGAGCGTTCAACTTGAGCCTGATCCTGCGGCAAGTGCTGGGTGCGGGCACGCCGCGGCAGTGGAAAGACCTCGAGGGGACGCCTTTTTTGCTGTTTATTTACTACTTACTCGTCGGGAAAATCGAAATCGGCTCTCCGGAAGCCGAATCTCAATATCTTGTACGAAATCGGTCATCGAATCACGAAGCTCGACTCGCAGCTCGGCGCGGCTGGTCGTGCCGAAAATTAGTTACTTCCACCCCGGGCTG
>Ga0187860_1004366_pt1 | contig 10653 bp, 5 predicted proteins | sample June2016WEW_10_4_FD_132981 | JGI IMG/M metagenome (GOLD analysis project Ga0187860, IMG submission 132981) | Peatland microbial communities from SPRUCE experiment site at the Marcell Experimental Forest, Minnesota, USA - June2016WEW_10_40 | ecosystem: Environmental > Terrestrial > Soil > Wetlands... | reverse complement strand
TGGTGATGGCGTAGGCGAGCGACACCTCGTTCAGCTCACCGAAGTCGTAAACCACCTCCCGCTGGTCGAAGAGGATCGAAACCTCTCGCTCAATCGGATCGATCTTCACGACCTGCCCGATGTCGCCGTTGAACACGTCTTTGTCATAATCGTTCTCGGTCTGGATCACCTTGTCCCGTGGACGGAACTGCCAGCCGAATTTCTCCACGACCGGCTCATCAGCGCGGGCCGGGTTCAATTCATGCTGGAGACGGGCGTTCAGTTCTCGGACGCCCAATGAACCCCGGTTCATCGGGCAGAGCACCTGGATGTCCCGAATGGCGTCGAGCCGGAATTTGGCCGGGATGCGTGTCTTGACCATCTCGACCAGCGTATCCGCAATCTGCCCCGGCTCCGCTCGGTCGATGAAATAGAAATCAGAATCGGTGTCCTTGCCGGGAACCTCCGGCATCCGTCCTACATTTATTCGGTGGGCGGTGGCGATGATCCGGCTGTGGGCCACCTGTCTGAAGACCTCGGTCAACCGCACTACCGGCACGACTTTGCTTTCGATCACATGCCGCAATACCATGCCAGGCCCCACGGAAGGCAATTGGTCGATGTCGCCCACCAGCAGCAGGCTGGCCTTCGCCGGCAAGGCACGGAGCAGATTCGCCATGAGAACAACGTCAATCATAGAGACTTCGTCCGCAACAAGGGCATCACAATCCAGAGGATTGGCCTCGTTTCGGGCAAAACGGCCTGCGGCGGACTGGACTTCAAGCAGCCGGTGGATCGTTTTGGCCTCAACGCCGGTCGCCTCGGAAAGACGTTTGGCCGCCCGGCCGGTGGGCGCGCAGAGCAAACAGCGCACTTTCTTTGCCCGCAGGATAAGCAGGATGGCGTTCAGAAGCGTCGTTTTGCCGGTCCCCGGCCCGCCCGTAATTACCAAGGCTCGACTCGTCAGGGCCAGCTTGAGCGCATCCCGCTGGCTGGGGGCAAGCTCCTTGCCGGTCTTCTGCTGACACCAGACGACTGCCTTCTCGAAGTCAATTGGTGGGAAGGATGAAGGCGAGCTGGCGAGACTCCTGATCCTGTCCGCGACTATTTCCTCCGCCCGTTTCAGGTGCGGCAGGAAGACCAACTCCTGCCCGTTGCTCGTTTCCTTGACCAGATCGTTGCTGGCCACCGTGCGCTCCAAAGCGTCCGTCACGATCTTCTCCTCCACCAACAGGAGCTTTCCGGCCTCGTCCTTGAGCAGTTCCACCGGCAGGGCGCAGTGGCCGTCACCGGTGGCCTCCAACAAAACATGGTTTAAGCCGGCGCAGGCGCGGACCAGCGAATCTACCGGGATGCCTATCTTCCGGGCAATCTGGTCGGCGGTCTTGAAACCAATGCCGTGAATGTCCCTGGCCAGCCGGTACGGGTCGTTGCGGACCTTCTCAATGGCCCCCTCGCCATACGTCCTGTAAATGCGCACGGCCCGGCTGGTACTGACGCCGTTGGAGTGGAGGAAAAGCATGATGTCCCGGACGACCTTTTGTTCGTCCCAGGCCGCTTTGATTCGTTTCCGGCGCGTTGGGCCGATGCCGTCCACATCCTCCAGCCGGGCAGACGCCTTCTCAATAATGTCAAAAACACCCTCGCCAAATCTGTCCACGAGCTTCTTGGCGTAAACAGGGCCGATACCCTTGACCATCCCGCTGCCCGGGTATTTCTCGATGCCCTCCTTGCTGGTCGGCGGCGTGCTGGTCAGCATCTCGGCCCGGAACTGCTGGCCGTATTCCCGGTCCTGAACCCAACGGCCCTGGGCCGTGAGCCATTCCCCGGCACTGACGGACGGCAGGGAGCCGACCACGGTCACCAAATCGCGGTGCCCCTGGGCTTTGACCTTGAGCACGCCAAATCCGCCGTCCTCGTCGAAAAACGTGACGCGCTCAATCAGCCCCGAAAGGCTCTCCGGTAGTGTTGTGGATGCGTTCTGCACTGCGCACTGATTTTGAAACCTGTCCCCAAGAACGGCAAGCGCCGAGTCTGGAACGATGCGTACAAGCTGGTAAATCCGCCAAAATGACGCACGAATGGCGCGGCAAACCAACGTCACCCAAATGATGCTGCAAACCGCCATTTTCGTGCTCGCGTTCCGCAAGTCGTTCTGATACAAGAATAAAAGCACGCCGGGAATTGACCCGATGCGGGTCCCACTTTGGCGCGATTGAGGAGATTTCATGCAGTTCAGGATCGGACATCTTGAGAATGAAATTGTGAAAGGCGGTGAACCGTGAATCAAATTCGATCTCCGCGACCGCGCCAGTATGAATGTGTGATCGAACGCAGGGCCCAACCGAATGGGGAATTACCTCGTGCCTCCGGCCCAGGCCGAGTCGCGCTTCAATTCAACCGTTTCGCATGGGTGTTCGATGTGTGGATGGGCAAGGAGGGACTCGAATTCCGGGCGCGTTGGCCATCAATCTCAAGTTTAAAAGGGGCCGCGCCCTCACGGGCGCGGAATCGGTTCGGACTTCGAACCGCTACTTTGAACAACAACACGCTTCAACGGGGCCTCGATTCAGTTGGTTTTCCCGCCAGCCTCATCGAGGAAGCTTATGTTGCCGGGAGAAACGTCGAGCAAATATATTCCCAGCCTTTCAAATGCCGCCAGCACCTCTTGGACCACCGGCCAGCACCCCTCAAACTGCTCCCGCTTTTCTTCCTCCCATGTCGCCCAGGTGTCATCTGGAAACTCGGGCCGCTTGTCGCTGTCGAGATACGCCGAGGCAAAATCCAGGACGAATGGCCGTTTTACAATGGTCATTTCGAGCACCAGCAATTCGTCGTCAAACGCGATCAGTTCAGGCACGTTAAATCCCAGCACCTTGGTCACCGCCATACTGGCGAGGCGCTGATACGCCCGCTTTTCCCGCCAGTAGCATTCCGCGCTGTGAAGAACTTTGATGGCAACATTTGCTGGTTTGGCCTTGTATTTTGCGGCCAAAACGATACCGTCCTTTCCGGATCCCAGCGGCTCGTCCAAATCGAGTTGACGCTGGGCGGCATAGAGGCGAGCTTTAGGAAGCAGTATTTCGTTCATGATAACGGAACAGAATCACGGAGCACATTCGGCCCAGGTGGAGATGCAGTTGATCGTCAACGGCGAATCCATCGGCATCACGCACATGGGACCAGACTTTCTCATCGTGGAGTCGCCAGGCAAACACCCGCCCGGAGAGGCCACCATCGTTTTGCAGGTGGACCAGAGCGAGCGCCGTTGGATCGTGCGCCTGCCCGATGGCCTTCATCCGGGCCAGAAACGCGTCCCGATTTCCAGATAAGATTTGACATCATGTCCTCAATATGCCAAAATCTCACTGGATGTCAATGCTTTTTGTGTTATTGTTTAAAGTATGAATTTTGATGAGTTTTTCAAATTGGCCACTTGTTACCATCAAGGACCTTTCGACTACCAGTGCCGACTTGCATGTGGCGAACGCAAGGGGCGCGTCGAGGCTGAGTGGCTTGATGATGGGACTGATTGTCGTTCTCAACTCATCAACATTCCAACCGGCCTCGGCAAAACAGCCGCCGTCGTGCTCGCATGGCTTTGGAATCGCGTTCAACTTCAAAATCCGAAGTGGCCGCGCCGCCTCGCTTATTGCCTGCCGATGCGAACGCTAGTGGAGCAGACCGAGACCAACGCTTGTAAATGGCTGGACAAATTGAAGCTGGCCGACGCCGTTGGCATTCATGTCCTCATGGGTGGCGAAGAAGTGGATCGCGATTGGGACATCCGTCCCGAACGCACCGCAATTCTCATCGGCACCCAAGACATGCTACTCAGCCGCGCGCTGGATCGCGGCTATGGCATGAGTCGCTACCGCTGGCCCATACACTTCGGATTGCTCAACAACGATTGCCTCTGGGTGATGGACGAGACGCAACTCATGGGCGTCGGCGTGGAAACCAGCGCACAACTCGACGGCTTCAGACACAAGGGGACAATGCCCATCTTCGGCGTGTGTCCGACGTGGTGGATGAGCGCAACGCTCGACGACGCGCGCCTAACCACCGTGGATCACCCGAAGCCCGCTGATGGCTGGCTCGTGGAAAAACTCAGCGACACCGAACAATCCAGCGGCAGGCCGCATGATCTCATCACCGCAGCGAAGAAATTGTCGCGGGCTGCACTTAAAGATGCGCCTGCTCCGCTCACGCTCAATTCCGCAACGAAAGATTACGCTGAGCAACTTGCCAAGCTCGTCAAAGAGCGTCACCAAACCGGCACGCTCACTCTCGTCGTCGTGAATCGTGTCAAACGGGCACGGGAGATTTTTGAAGCCCTCACCACGGGAAAGAATCCGCTCTCTGCCCCGGAGAAAGTTGCCCTCATCCACTCGCGCTTCCGGCCAGTAGATCGCGAGCGGCATACGAAACTGCTTTTCGATGAAGGCGACCGCATCGTCATTGCCACACAAGCCGTCGAGGCGGGCGTGGATGTTTCCGCGCGGCTGCTCATTACCGAACTCGCGCCGTGGTCATCGCTTGTCCAGCGCATTGGGCGCTGCAATCGGCGCGCGGACATTCCTGATGCGGAAGTCTTGTGGGTGGACATCCGACCCAAGGACGACAAAGACGACTTGCTCCGGCCCTATTCGGAAATGGAACTGAAGAAGGCGCGCGCCGCCATTACGCCGCTCACCAATGCCAGTCCGCAGGCGTTGCGTGAAGTGACCGTTGCGGAGGAAAACGTCATCCGCCCCGTCATCCGCCGCCGCGACCTCGTGGACTTGTTCGACACCACGCCCGATATTTGCGGCCAAGATCTTGATGTCTCTCGCTACATCCGCGACGGCGATGACAACGACGTTCAGTTTTTCTGGCGTGACCTTAAGGGCAGCTCCCCAAGCGAAAAAGAGCCACAGCCGGACCGCATCGAGCTTTGCCGCGTGGCTATCGGAGAAGCAACGAAGTTTTTCAAGAATGACAAAGTACGCGCATGGAGATGGAACTTTCTCGAAAACGAATGGCAGCCTGAAAAACGCCCGTGCCCGGGCGGAGTCTATCTTGTAGATGTGGCGTGCGGCGGCTACGAAGACGACCTCGGCTGGACTGGCGAAATGAAGATAAAAAAACTGTCAACACACCGACCGACCGATGGAGAAGGAGAATCCTACGACGCAAATCGAAGCAGCTTCACGCGCTCGTGGCAGACCATTACCGAACATACACAGCGCGTTGCCCACGAAACCGCCGGTGTCACCGACGCGGTTGCGCTCGTGTCGGATTTTGCCGCCCCCCTCCGCACCGCCGCATTGTGGCATGACATAGGAAAGGCACATGATGAGTTTCAAAAAATGCTTCGCAATGGCGATGCTGCGCATGCCGGCCAGCTTTGGGCAAAGTCTGCTAACAAAGACGGGAAATGCGCTCGTCACGGCTTCCGTCACGAACTTGCTTCCGCGCTTGCTTGGCTACTGAATGGCCCTGCTGCTGCCGCCGAGCGTGATCTCGTCGCTTATCTGGTCGCGGCACACCACGGCAAAGTCCGCCTCTCCATCCGCTCGCTGCCGGAGGAAACCGGCAATCCCAATACCCCCGACGCTCTTTATGCCCGTGGCGTCTGGCAGGGTGACATATTGCCCGCCGTTTCTCTTGGCGAATTCACCACGCCAGAAATCACGCTCGACCTCAGCTTCATGATAATGGGTGAGGGCAAACATGGCCAATCCTGGTTAGCCCGCACTGTTGCCCTGCGCGACCGAACAGACCTCGGCCCGTTCCGCCTGGCTTTTCTCGAAACCCTGCTGCGCGCCGCTGATGCCCGTGCTTCGCGTGAAACAACAACCTGACGCCATGCCCACCATCACTCTCAACGGCTGCGCTCCCATCCCGCTCGCCCACTATTTGAAAGCACTGGGTATCTTGCGATTGGTTTCTGAAGATTCGGAACTTGGCGATCCGCTCGCATCTGGCTGCTGGGCTAATGACGCTTTCATCCTCACGAGCCAGTTGGACCGCGCCCAGCTCATTGAATTCTTCGTCCAACGCTACAAACCTACGCCGATCCTCGCGCCGTGGAACGGTGGAAGCGGCTTTTATGCGGGCGAAGTCAAACAGCGTTCCGTGCAGTCGCAGCTTCGGATTTCCGAAAACGGCAGGCTGGATCAATATTCCCGCGCTCTCAACGTGGCCAGAATCGCCCTGGCTAGAAATGTGAAGGGTTTTCGAGCGGGAGGTTCACATCATTTCCGCCTCCAACTCGTACTGTCACAATCGCGGCGCTCCACTCGAAAACTCCTAATCAAAGCCGTCGAGCAGCACCTGATTACCGGAAAAGTGAGCCGAGATAAGAATATCAACGCATTGATGGAAAACGAGGCAATCAAGGAGTTCAAAAACTCTCTGTCCGACAAGGGAGCGTCGAAACGAATTGATTTGGCGGCCAAATGGGAAGTTGCGGGGTTCAAGACACGCAAGAGGCTCGTAACGGAGGTCTTGTCATCTCCAGCTTGGGATTGCTTGCAGCGAGAAGCGCGTGGCAAGGTGCTTACAAAGCTGTTTAATGATGAGTTGGCCGAGTCAAAGACTCAACTTCTTCAACTGTGTCGCAACTCCTTTCCCGAAGACGCGCTCGGCTGGCTCGACGCCGTGTTCGTGCTCGGTCAGGACGGCGCGAAGTTTCCGCCTCTCCTCGGCACGGGCGGCAATGACGGACGGCTAGAGTTCACAAACAACTTCATGCAACGTATCACCGAGGTGATGGACCCGGCCACAGGTGAGCCGACAGCAGAATCCGCTCGCTGGCTGCGGGCGGCGCTTTTTGGGAGCGCGGCTCCGGGACTTGCGACCAGAGCACCAGTCGGCCAGTTCTTCCCAGGTGCGGCGGGCGGCGCGAATGCCACTTCGGGTTTCGATGCGCCGTCGGCAGTGAATCCGTGGGATTACATCCTGATGATTGAAGGCGCGCTCCTTTTCGCCGCCGCGTCGGTGAAACGCCTGGAGAGCGCAGACGACGGAGCACTCGTGTATCCCTTCTGCGTGCGGCAGGCTGGCGTAGGCTACGCGAGCGCGGCGGAGGCTGATGAAGCCGAGGCACGGTGCGAAATGTGGATGCCGCTGTGGGGCAAGCCGACCACACTCGCCGAGTTACGCGCGATTTTCAGCGAAGGCCGCGCGCAGGTGCGGGGCCGCAACGCGCGTAGCGGCGTGGATTTCGCGCAAGCCGCCGTAACGCTCGGTGTGGATCGCGGCATCGCGGCGTTTCAGCGCTACGGTTTTCAAGTCCGCAACGGCCTCGCCTATTTCGCCACGCCGTTGGAGCGCGTCATCGTGCAGCGCAACGCACGAGCGGACCTGCTTGCCGACATCGAGCAATGGCATGACCGCCTGCGACAAAAAGCCGGGCCGCGCGCCAACCCTGAGCCGCCTGCTTCAGTCGCCCGCGCTCTGAACCAGCTTGAGCGTCGCATGGTTGAGCTGTGCCGCGACGACTCACCAGGCAGCCTACAATCACTCATCGCCGCGTTGGGCGGGTCTGAACAGGCGCTGGCTCGAAGTTTCAAATGGACGACTGGTGCCTATCTGCGGCCACTGCATGGTTTGAAAAAGCGCTGGCTCGACGATGCCAACGACAACTCGCCTGAGTTCCGTCTCGCTCAATCTGTAGCCGCGATGCACGCGTGGCTTGGAAAGGAAACGCTCTGGTTCCGACAGCACCTCGAACCGCTAAACGTAGGGTCAAACAAGGAACGCTCGTGGGTCAGTTGGCACGACACGCCCGGCAACGACGTGGCGTGGCACGATGGTGAACTGACACACACTCTCAACGCCATCCTCGCACGTCGGCTGGTGCGGACTGAGAAATCCGGCGTACGCGGCTGGCCGGATTGGTCGCCTCGCCCGGCGGCCCTGTCGGACATCACCGCCTTTATCGAACGCCGCACGAACGACGCGCTACTCGCCGATCTTATCTGGGGGCTTTCGCTCGTGGATTGGGAGAGCATCATCCGAGACGAACGGCGCACGGCGAATTCAGTTGAAGCCGAAACCGCTATTGACTTCGACCAGCGCGCCGTGCCGTCGTCGTTTTACGCCCTGCTGCGGCTCTGCTTCCGCCGCTCCAGCGGAAAGGACGACGTCATCCCACTCGTGCCCGCGATTCTCCAGCGCGCAATGAATGGCGACGGCAAAGCCGCCTCAGAACTAGCCGCCCGCCGCCTGCGCGCGTCAGGAAAAGCGCCGCTCGTCAAAGACCTGCCTGTCGGCGGTGACACGGCCCGGCGCACGGCGGCGGCGATGCTTTTCCCCATCGCCTCGCACGATTTCCGTCTCCTCGAATACAGCGTTCTTCAACATTCAAAAACACAAAACACATGAACCTCACCGCACTCAAAGACCAACCGCGTCTGCTCCTCAAGGCGGCTCTCAAGCCTATTCAGGGGACGCGCTTTCAACCCACCGGCTTTCCCGACCTCGGCGCAGCCACCTACGACGGCCCAGACGGACGGAAGATGCTCCTCGTGGAATCTGCTCAAAGCATGGCGAACCGGCTAGAAGTCGTCTGCTGGGATGTCGTCGCTGATGATTGGGTGACACCGCTCAAGGGATTGCCCGTCGTAAAAGTGAAAGATAAAGCCGGGCAAACGCTCACAAACTCTGTTCTTGAAGCACACCGGATTAACAGCCCGTACATTACTAACGCGAAGGGCTTTGATGCGATTAAGACGGCCATCGCTTTCGACGATAAACGAGCCTTCAACCGAGACCCGCTTGTTCGGGCGCTGCTCAAATATGACCCAAACTCACTGCTCCACGGAATCTTCTTGGAGAAGATTGCTGGCGTTATCCGCCTGCCTCGTGCCCTGACGGGCTTCATCGAAGCAGAAGACATTTCAGTCGCCGCTAGCGGCGGCGTGAAAAACGACCGAGTTCGTCCCGCAAAGGGTGATGAAGGAAAGACGGCTAAGGAAGGCTTCGGCAATGTCCCGTTCCACCGCGAAGAGTTCACCGGAAAAGTCACCGCCTTCTTCAACCTTGATCTCTCGCTCATCCGCGGCTTTGGCCTCGGCGAAGACGTGGAGAAGCTGCTCATCGCGCTCGCTCTTTTCAAAATCCAGAAGTTTCTCCGTGACGGTCTGCGTTTGCGGACGGCTTGCGACTTGGAACTCATCGGTGGACTCGCCACTCAGCGCCCCGAAGGATTTGCCATGCCTTCGCTCAAGGAACTTGAAGATGAAAAAGGCGGTTTGCCAGCGCTTATCAAGAAGGTCTCTGAAAAGTCTGGCAGTTTCGCTACGCCGTCAGCTACCGATCTCACCTTTGAGGAATAGCCATGACCGTCCTTGAATTGCGTTTCCTCGCCGGGCGCTATCACGCGACGCCGTGGGGTCGCCATGTGAACGAAGGCGCGGTCGAATGGCCGCCTTCGCCGTGGCGCATCGTTCGTGCGTTGATTGCGGCTTGGTATTTGAAAGCGCGTAGAGACGAAGAAATTTCCGAGCGCACTATCCGCGCACTCGCCGATGCACTGTTGAGCCAACCGCCAGTCTTTCGCCTGCCTCGCGCCACCACCGCGCACACGCGGCACTACATGCCATACAACGAGGGCAAGAATGAGAAGACCACCAAGGTCTTCGACACCTTCGTTCAGCTTTCGGAACGCGACACCATACTCGTTGCTTGGGACGTGGCTTTGCCAACCCAGCAACTCGCCGCGTTGCAAACGCTCGCCGGACGACTCGGCTACTTCGGACGCGCGGAAAGCCTCGTCGAAGCCCGCGTACTGGAAGGCATCACGGCGATTGAACCCAATGCCACGCCGCTGGACAACGACGCAAAGCCGCCGGAGAAAACCGAACTCGTCCGCCTGCTCGCGCCGATGACTCCAGATACCTATCTCAAATGGCGGGAGGAATTTCTCAAGACTTACAAGCAGCCATCGTCTGGCAGCAAAAAGAAAACAGGCAAGAAAGCCAAAGCGGAGGGTGTGCCTGAAGAATCCATCGTCCCACTTGATTTGTTCGAAGCGCTCCACGCCGACACCGGCGAACTGCAAGCCGCCGGATGGAATCTCCCGCCCGGTGCGCAATTCGTGAACTACACGCGTCCGGAAAATGCCTTCGCTCCGGCCACAAAGCCGCGTCCTCGGCAAAGCAAAGCACTGCCAACCGTGGCCCGCTACGCCGTGGTGAGCGCCGTTGCGCCGAGCATCGCGCAGGCGGTCTCCATCGCCGATCGCGTGCATGATGCGCTCTGCAAATGGTCCGACCAAGGCAAAGGCCGCGCCACCATGTTCACTGGACTTGATGACAACGGCAAGCCATGCATTGACCACGCTCACGCCCACATTTTTTGCGAAGCCAACGATGCTCGCGATGCCATCACCCACATTACCGTCTGGGCGACGATGGGTTTTGACAATGCGGCCTGTCTTGCGCTTCGCAGGCTCAACAAAGTCTGGGGACATGGTGGGCACGACATTCGCCTCGTGCTCCAGGACATCGGCCAACCCGGAGATTTCAAAGACTGTGCGCTTTTCGGAAAAGCCAGAGTTTGGCGGTCACTCACGCCTCTCGTTTCTACGCGCCATGCCAAAACCTTCCGCGATGGGCGTCCGAAGATGGACGCTAGCGGCTGGCAGGTCGGCTCTGGCGCGCATGACCTGCTCCGCCTTCTCGC
>Ga0187860_1004350_pt1 | contig 10674 bp, 9 predicted proteins | sample June2016WEW_10_4_FD_132981 | JGI IMG/M metagenome (GOLD analysis project Ga0187860, IMG submission 132981) | Peatland microbial communities from SPRUCE experiment site at the Marcell Experimental Forest, Minnesota, USA - June2016WEW_10_40 | ecosystem: Environmental > Terrestrial > Soil > Wetlands... | reverse complement strand
GTTACGTTGCGTAGTTGTCGCAGCTCAGTCGGCAGTCGGCAATCTCGCCGCCACCTGCTCGCCGTCGGCTGCCAGCAGATTGCGGTTAGCCAGCGACCGGCATTTCAGCCTCGTTGCCCGCGGCTCGAGCGCGAGCACCACGGCGAGCAGGCCAACGGCGGCTGCGAGCACGGCGATTGAGCCAGCCTCTGCCGACAAGGTGACCAGGACGACGATCCCGGCCGGATTGAGCAAGTAGGGCACGGCCAGCGGGAAGACGGCGACCTGCATCGGGTCCCGGCCTTTGATCTGATGACCGCTGTTCTCGTTCTGCTGGCCGAGCACCATGGTGACCGCGATGATCAGCAGGATGATGCCGCTGGCGACGCCCAGCGCGCCCGGCGAGAAGTGCAGCAGCCTGGTGAGCAGGCCGCCGAGGATCAACAGCAGCGCCGCGACCGCGGCGGCGGTGGTGAGCATTTTGCGCAGGACGCGACGCTTGGTGGCTTCGGTCATATCCGTGGTCACGTCAAGGAATGGCACCAGCGCGATCTTGGGTCCGATACCGATCAGCAGCAGCAGGAAGGTGTCGATGACGAAGGTAGCGTTGAGCGATTCGAGGTCCTTCATCCTGGCTCCGTCCGGTGAGCCTGCAGATCCACGCTGACGCCAGTTGCGGGCCGTCCCGGGTGAAGCACGACGCGCTCGACCCCGCGGCACCAGCCGATCAGCTCCCAGAGGCGCGTTCGCGGGCGAGCGCCCCAGTTGCGGGCATGCGCACGTCGAGCGGGAGCATACCGGTATTTGCAGCCGACGTGGCAGAACAGCCTGTTCTGCACGGCCAGCGCGGCGATTGTCAGCCGGCTGCCGAGTGGTCTGGCCGCGGCGGCATCCTGGGTACCGGACGGGGAGGCGGTCGTCCTGGTGGACCTGCGGATGCCCCGCTGCGACCGGCCGGCGGCGCCGATGCCGGCCGGATTTATTCGTTCGGCACGAAGGATGCCCGCCTGAGCCGGCCCGAGCCGGGATCCCCGGTCCATCCCTCGGGCGGTTCGTCATCGGGACCGATGATCGCGCCGGTCAGGTCCGCGCCCGTCAGCACCGCACCGGCCAGGCTGGCGCCGGTGAGGTCCGCGTCCGTCAGGCGGGCGCCGGTGAGGTCCGCGTCCGTCAGGCGGGCGCCGGTGAGGTCCGCGCCAGCCAGGCTGACGCCGGCCAGGCTGGCCCCGGCCAGGTCGGCGCCGGCCAGGCTCGCGCCGCTGAGGTCCTTTCCGGTGAAGTTCAGGTAGGCATGACCACCGGGGGCATACATCTTGTACCGGTCGTCCCCGGCCGGGATGCTCTCGTATTCCGCCCGTGCGCTGGCCACCCAGGCGCCCGCCTCGTCGTTGTCCCACTCGGTCAGGCCCAGGCAGATGTCTCCCTTGACGATGCAGGTATCCGCAGTCGCTGACGGCAGCGCGTCCAGCGCTCCGCGCACGACCTTCCTGCCCTCCGTCACGGCTCCCCGGCGGATCAATGCCTCGCCCCAGTAACTGCAGATCAGCGCGTGAAAATAAGCGTCAGCCGTCGCTGCTGCCTTCGGCCAGTACTGATCCGACCACCAGAAATCGTTGACCTTGTCGAGCGCCATCGCCATCGTGGTCGCCACCGCCGACTCGGGGAAAAGGGCCCGCTTCCGGGCGCGGGTGGTCAGCCTCTGCATCAGGTATTCCGCCTGCAGCACCAGCATCTCGATCTCGCGGCTGGGCGGGAACCTCTTGCCGGCCGGAAGATCGTCATAGGCAGTCGTCCGGTCGCTGATCTTCAGCGCGAGGTCGGTCAGCGCGCTCCTGGACGCGCGCTGGTCGACGCGGTTGCTGATCAGCAGGGCAGCCAAGGGCACGGCGACCGCTGCGACCGCAATGACTAACGTGAGGACGTCATTGGCCGACATGGCGGACCTCCCTGACGCGATGCGCCTCCCGCTCATCCTGCCTCATCCCCGCCGATCAGCCCGGCGGCGGCAGAACTACGGCGGAGGCCAGCCTGTCAGCCCTGGCCGCCGGCCTGGCCGGGTGCGGGTCAGCGCCTCGTCCAGGCGGGCCAGGCCGGCAGGGCCCGGCACCGCGATCCGCACGGTTCCCGGCATCCCGAAGCTCCCGCAGTCCCTGACCACCACGCCCTGCGGCGCGAGCCGGTCCCGCAGCCCGGGGGCGTCCGCCAGCAGCCAGCAGGCGTGCGAGGGCCGGGGGGCCAGGCCGTGCCGCCGCAGCATCTCGGCTAGCTGCCCGCGCAGCGCGGCGACCCCGGCTGCCCATGCCGCCAGGTCGACGGCGGCGAGCAGGTCCGGCAATGCCTCGACGGCCAGCGCGTTCACCGACCACGCGGCCTGCCGGCGGCGGCAGCTGGCGACCAGGCCGGGGCCGGCGAGCACGTAGCCAGCCCGCAGGCCCGGGCAGGCGAGCAGCTTGGTCAGCGAGCCAACCGCCACGGCGCCGGGATCCGACCGGGTCCAGCGGCCCGTGGCCAGCGGGTAGAAGGCCTCGTCCCACACCCCGGCCGTGCACTGCGGCCCGGCCAGCAGGCCGGTCGGGTTGTGCGGGTTGGACCGCCACCGGGGGCCGCCGCCGCGCGGGTACAGGGCGAAATCGGGCTCGCTGACGGAGCCGCCGAGCTCGGCGCCGACCAGCGCGATCGCCTCCGCGCCGCCGTTGGTGAGCAGCAGCCGGCCGGGGTCCACGCCGATCGCCTCGGCGAGCACCCGGGTCGCCCGGGCCAGGCTGACCGCCGCCGGGTACCGGCGGACCGCGCCGAGGTGCCGGGCGACGAGAGGCACCGGGTCGGGCGCGACCGGGTTTAGCGACGCCGACAGGTCGAGGACCTCGTCCGCGCTCACGCCCAGCCACGCCGCCACCGCCGGCCCGTCGCCGCCGTGCGCCCCGGCTGGCGGCAGCCCGGGCACTGGCGGTCTGCCCGGGGTCGGCCCGGCCGGGGGCGGCCCGGTCACCGGCGTGCCCCAGCCGCCGGGCCAGCGGAGCCGGGCGCGGCGGCGGCCAGCAGGCCTGCCAGCAGCAGACTCACGTCGCGGGACAGCCGCACCGCGCGGGGGATGTCGGCCGCACGGGCGGGCCGCCCGTCGCCCAGCGCCGCGCGGACCTCGGCCCGGCCGTCGTAGCTGTTCCTGCCGCCGAGCCGCAGGCCCAGCGCGGCCGCGAACGCCGCCTCCGCGACCCCCGCATTCGGCGAGGGGTGGCCGGGGGCCTGGGTGCGCACCGCGCGCCAGATGGCCCCGCCCCGGCTCGGCCGGGCGGCAGCGGTCAGGGCCGCCGTCAGCCGGGCTGGCACGTAGCCGGCCACATCGTCCAGGCGGGCGCTGGCCCAGCCGTAACGCCGGTAGCGGGCGCTGCGGTGGCCGACCATCGAGTCCATCGTGTTCACCGCCCGGTACCCGAGCGCTCCCGGCGCGCCGCAGCAGGCCGCCCAGAAGGCCGGGGCCACCACCGCGTCCACCGTGTTCTCGGCCACCGACTCCACCACCGCCCTGGCGATCTCCGCGGCGCCGAGCCCGGCCGGATCGCGCCCCACCAGCGCAGGCAGCCTCGCTCGCGCCCCGGCCAGGTCACCGCGGTCCAGGACCTCGGCGACGCCGAGGGCGGCGGTGCCCAGCGAGCGGCCCGCGGTGGCTAGCGCTGTCGCCGCCGTCGTGGACCGCAGCGCGGCGCCGGCGCCCACGCCGAGCGCGGCGCCGAGCGCCGCGTGGATGGCGCCCGCGGTCCGCGTGTCCCGGTAGCCGGCCCGCTCCGCCAGGGTCATGATCCGGCCGAACCAGGCCACCGGATGGATCTGCGCGGGCGGCTCGCCGAGCGCCCGGTCCAGCACGATCCCGAGCGCCGCTGCCGCGGGCCGCTCCCGCCACCTCCGGCCAGTCTGCACCGTCGCGATGATACGGCTGGCCGATCCCCGGGGGGAGTCAGGTGCTGCTCCGGGCGGTGACCGCGGGACCGCCGCGTCGGCCGCCAGCTGCCAGCAACGTGCAAGGGACGGGTGCGCGCGAGCGGGCATGGCCGGGAATGTAACGCTGGCAGCCTGGAGAGTGACTGGCGCCGGCGCGGTCCGGCCGGCCGCCGTGACGTGGGGGAGCTGATCTGGTCGTGACGTCGGGGCAGCGGGCCGGCGAGCTTCTGTCGGTCAACGTGGGAATGCCGCGGGACGTGGCCTGGCACGGCAGGACAGTGCGCACGGCCGTGTGGAAGCAGCCGGCTGGCGGGCCGCGGATGGCGCGGCGGCTCAATATCGACGGCGACGGGCAGGGGGACCTGGCCGGCCACGGCGGCGAGCAGCGGGCGGTGTTCGTTTACCAGATGGAGTCCTACCGCTACTGGCAGGACCAGCTGGGCCGGGCCGACTTCAGCTACGGGCAGTTCGGGGAGAACTTCACCGTGCGGGGCCTGGCCGACGACGAGGTGTGCATCGGCGATCGCTACCGCATCGGCGGCGCGGTGTTCGAGGTGACCCAGCCGCGGGTCACCTGCTTCCGGGTCGGCATCCGGCTGGATGATCCTCGCATTCCGGCCCTGCTGGTCTCCCATCACCGGCCCGGGTTCTACTTCCGCGTGCTGACCGAGGGCCCGGTGGAGGCCGGGCAGGAGATCGTCAAGCTGTCGGCCGGCCCGGAGCAGATGACGGTCGCGGAGATCGACGCCCTGCTGTACCTGCCCGGCCATCCCCGCCAGCAGGTGCTGCGCGCGCTGCGCATCCCGGCGCTCAGCAGCGGCTGGAAGGCCTCGTTCCGGGAGATACTCGACCAGCCTGCCGGGCCCGCCGGCAACGCCGGCCTGACCGAGGCGAGCCCGCCGCCCGCGTGGCCGGGATTCCGGCCGCTGACCGTGACCGCGATCAGTCAGGAGAGCGACACGGTGGCCTCACTGCACCTGGCCGACCCGCAGGGCGGGAAACTGCCGGCCGCCCGGCCCGGGCAGTTCCTGACGCTGCGCCTGCACCCGGATCCCGCCGGGACGCCGCTGCTGCGCAGCTACTCACTGTCGGGGGCGCCGGGCGAAGCTGAGTACCGGATCAGCGTCAAGCGCGAGCAGCACGGGGCCGGCAGCCAGTTCCTGCACACCAGGGTGCGGGCGGGCGACGTGCTGGAGGCAGCCGCGCCGCGCGGCACCTTCACGCTCCGCGCCGGAACGGGACCGGTACTGCTGGTCAGCGCGGGGGTCGGCGCGACGCCGGTGCTGGCCATGCTGCACGCGCTGGCCGCTGCCCGGTCGAGCCGGGACATCTGGTGGCTGCACGGCTCGCGCAGCCGCGCCGACGAGCCGTTCGCGGCCGAGTCCCGGTCCCTGCTGGCCGCGCTTCCCGCCGCGCATCGCCATATCTGCTACAGCAGCCCCGGACCGGGCGACGTGCAGGGCCGCGATTACGACACGGCGGGACGCCTGTCGGCGCCGGTGCTGGCCGCCCTGGACCTGCCACGGGACGCCGATGCCTACCTGTGCGGGCCCGCCGCGTTCATGGCAGACGTGTCCGCCGCCCTGGTGGCCGCCGGGCTGCAGGCCGGCCGCATCCGCACCGAGATGTTCGGGGCCGGGCCGTCGGTGACGCCGGGCATCGCGCGGGCCGCGGGGCGGCGGCCGCACCCGCCCGCCGGGCAGCCATCCGGCGGCCCGGCGGTCGCGTTCGCGCGCAGCGACCTGACCGTCCGCTGGGACCCTGGTTACGCCAGCCTGCTCGAGCTCGCCGAAGCCTGCGACGTGCCGGTGCGCTGGTCCTGCCGCACCGGGGTGTGCCACACCTGCGAGACCGCGGTCATGTCCGGAACGGTCGGCTACGCGCCCGACCCGGTCGATGACCCCGCCGACGGCAGCGCACTCATCTGCTGCTCGCAGCCACGCGGCGACCTGGTACTCGACCTGTGAGCCACTGCCGCCGCGGGCCGCGCTCTGGCAGGTCGCGTCGGGGCGCTGGCGGGATCCGTCTAGTGAGCGGGCCTGGCCGGGCCCGGCAGGCGCGCGCCGGCCCGCAGGAAGGCCCCGGCGATCACCGCGTAGCCAGCCTGGTTGGGGTGCTCGTTGGGCCCGCGCGGGGGCGCCGCGCATTCCCAGGTCCACTGGCAGATCGCGGCGACGTTAGGCGGAAGCGGGCCGAGCTCCGGCAGCGTCACCTGGCCGGCGAAGTCCGCGCTGCGGAAGGCGCTGAACACGTTGGCGACCGGCACGCCGTACGACTGGTAGACGTGGGTCAGCAGGGTGTTGTAGCCGGCGGTGGCCAGTTCGAGCAGGCGCGCGAGCACGTGGCCGGCCAGGCCGTCGCGCCATTCGGAGAGCGCGGGAAGGTAGTAGTTCATCGCGATCATCCGGACGCCCGGCGCGACGCGGCGGATCCTGGCCAGGATCGTGGCCAGGTTGGCGGCGGCCTGCGGGACCGAGCGGACGGCGCAGGCCGCGAGCGCGACCGCGCCGGCCTGGCTGATGCAGGACCCAGGGTCGTTGGCGCCGATGTCCATGGTGACCAGCGAGACATGGCCGCGGTGGGCGCCGAGGAACCGGACCGCCGCCGCTAGCTGCGACCCGCCGGGATACGAGCAGATCCCGCCGTCGATCATGGAGGCGGTGGTCTCGCCCGGGCAGCCGAGGTCGACCATGCGCAAGCCCGGGTCGCGGCGGCGGAGCGCTAGGTAGAGCTGGTCGGCGTAGCCGTCCGGAGTCCGGACGCTGGCACCCGACGAGTCAGGCTGGACGCCGGCGGCCAGCGAGTCACCCAGCGACAGGTAATAACTGGCCGGCGGCCGGCTGCGGGCCGCGGACGGCATGCTGCCGGTCGCCGGCGCAGCGCAGCCAGCGACCGTGGCGGCCAGAGCACCCGCCACGGCCAGGGCAGGCAGCACAAGGCGCATCGCTTCCCCGTCTCAGTCCGGGTGCATCATTTTACCGGCCATTCCTGCCGCCGCCATCCGCCCGATCGCGGTGCCGGGGCCCGGCGCTGGCACCCCGGGGAGCGCGAAGTGCCGAGTCAAGGGCGCCGAGCCAGTGGGCGGTCGTTCTCCGGGCCAGGAGGCTGCTGGGTGCGCTGGCCTCGAGAAAATGCCAGGCTCCGGGTACGTGCATGGTCTCGACGGCTACGCCGCTGTGACGCCTGCCTGACCGCTACGCCTGCCGCGCTCGGCAGTCGTCCCGGCTGACGCCGGGCAGCGGCTGGAGGCGCCGCGCGCGGAGCTCTCTCCGGGGAACTTGCGCATCGCTGACGTCCGCGCCGCGCAGGGGATGGCCGGGTTACGGTAGTGCCGTGATGGACGATCGCGTTGCCGTTGCGGCTATCGCCGCCATCCGGGAGGGTGACGTCCCGGCCCTGGCCCGGCTGATCGAGGCCGAGCCCGGGCTCGCGGCATCCAGGCTGAACGGGATCGCCGGGGGACGGACGCCGCTGCACATCGTCTGTGACTGGCCGGGCTACTTCCCCAGCGGGCCCGCTGTCGTCGAGCTGCTGATCGGCGCCGGGGCTGACCCGAGCGCCCGGAGCACCGACGACGAGCACGGCGAGACCCCGCTGCACTGGGCGGCCAGCAGCGACGACGTCGACGTCGCGCGGGCGCTGATCGACGGCGGCGCGGACCTGGAGACCCCCGACGGATCGATCGGGACGCCGCTGGACAACGCGGTCGGCTACGGCTGCTGGCACGTGGCCCGGCTGCTGGCGCACCGCGGTGCCGGGGTGGACAAGCTGTGGCACGCCGCCGCCCTCGGCATGCTGGACCGGCTGGAGGATCTGCTGGCGAAGGGCCCTGACCAGGAGCAGGTCTCCCAGGCGTTCTGGCACGCGTGTGACGGCGGCCAGCGCCGCGCGGCGGAGCGCCTGCTGGGCGCGGGCGCCGATCTCGGCTGGGTCCCTGATTATGCCGAGGGGACAGCGCTGGACACCGCGACCGGCCCGGGGACCCGCGAGCAGAACGTGATCGAGTGGCTGCGCTCGATGGGCGCGCCGTCGGCCCGCAGCCCGGAGTCGGCCTCCTGACCTGGGATGGCGACTCCTGTACAGTTGGGTGCCGTCCAGGGTGTACGTTAGAGGGATGGAAGTAGCCATCACCGACCTGCGGGCTCATCTCAGCGAATGGCTGGAACGAGCACGCGGGGGCGCCGAGCTCGTGATCACCGACCGCGGAGTCCCTGTCGCGAGGCTGATCGGCCTCACTTCCACCGCCACGCTTGAGCGGCTGACGGCTGAGGGTGTCATCGGCCGGCCCCTGGCCGCCCAGCGACCGCGGGCATCGGGGCGGCCCCGGCCGCGCCCGCGCCGGCCGCTGGCTGATGTCGTCAGCGAGCAGCGGCGCTGACGGATGACCCTGGTCTACTTCGATGCCAGCGCCTTCGTGAAGCTGCTAGCCGAGGAAGCAGGAAGTCAGCTCGCTGCCGAGCTGTGGGACGGATGCGACGCCGCGATGTCCAGCCGCCTGGCCTATCCCGAGGTGCGGGCCGCGCTGGCCGCCGCGGCCCGTAACCACGACCTCGGCGCCGAGGACCACGACGCAGCCGAGGAAGCCTGGGACGATTACTGGGCGGCTACGCGTCCGGTCGAACTCACCGCCGCCGTCGAGCAGCACGCGGGCCAGCTGGCCCGCCTGCACGCGCTCAGCGGCGCCGACGCCGTCCACCTCGCCAGCGCACTAGCCCTCAGCGATCCCGACCTTGTGGTCGCCGTCTGGGACCGCCGCCTGCACGCCGGAGCTCAGGCAGCCGGGCTTCGCGTGGCTCCGGCGCGGCTTGAGGCGCCGCGGTAGGCGTACGGGTCGTCGTACCCGGCTATGTTTCCGCGAGGTGATCAGCCAGGATCCTCTCGATGACGCCCGTGGTGAAAGCGGCGTCCTGCGGGTCGTCTTCCAGCGCGCCTGCGAGGACCTTCACGGTCTTCCAGATGGCCCAGCCGCGGCCGCTGGCCCAGGTCGCGGGGCCTTGCGCACCAGCGGATCGTCGCACGGCCTGACCGCGCGGACCACAGACTTCCGCAAGACTCGCGCCTCCGCGCGATCACCGCACAGGTCAGCGCCGTCCCCATCATCCCGCCGCTGCGCCGTGACCTCTGCGCGGTCGTCGCCGCCGGGCGGCCGCCCACCGGAGCCGCGCAGGCGCTGCTCGACCTGCTGGCGGCCGGCCCTGGCGGGCACCTCGTCAGTCAGCCGCCGGCGCCCGCCCGTGGACGGCCGTGAAGGCAATGGTCTGCGTCCACCACGCCGGGTCCGCGCACCGGGCGAGGAAAGCGTCGATGGACGAGGGGCCCAGCTTCCCGGAGTCCTCCAGGCGGGGGCGCAGCTCGATGACCGTCTGCTGCCAGTACAGCGCCCACGGCGACCCGCCGTTGTAGAGCGCCGTCTCGGCGGTGGCCGCGACGTCCGCCAGCCCCTGCCGGGACAGCATCCCGGGCAGCCGGCGGCCGAGGAAGTAGTCGATGCCCTGCTGGCGCGACCAGGCCAGCCAGCCCATCCAGAAGTCCCGGATCTCAGCCGGCTCGGCGACCGTGACCGGCAGGAAGTCCGGCTCGATCAGCAGGATCGTCCCGCCCGGCCGCGCGCTGGCGATCAGGTTTGCCACGGCGGCCTCAGCGTCGGCGACATGGTGCAGCACGGCGCGGCAGGTCACCAGGTCGAAGCCGCCAGGCGGCACCGGCCCGGCGAGGATGTCGGCCTGGCGGAGCTCAAGCCCGGGCGCCTTCGCGTCAGCCAGGGACAGGTCGAGGTCGGCCGCCACCGCCCGCCCGCCAGGCACGACCTGCCCGGCCAGCCAGGCTGACAGCGAGCCGTTACCGCAGCCGACCTCGAGCGTCCGCGCTCCCGGCCCGATCCCCAGCTGCTCGATGTGGCGGCGGTGCATCGGATCGAGCAGGCGCGACATCAGGGCCAGTCGCTGGCGCTCGCCTTCATGGTGATGATCAAGGACGTACTCTGGCACAGTGCTCCCGGCAGGCCCGGCCGGCGCTTCCCGGCGGTCAGACCGGAGGCTACCCCCAGTGACATCCCGTGCGCGCTCTGACGCGCCCGGCCGCCGGGCAGTCACCGCGCGCCGCGGCGTGTCTCTCCCCATGGCCGCGGCCGGCCCGAACATGGCCGCGTAGGTCCTGTCGTAGACGCCGGCCAGCTCCGGGCCCCACAAGGCCGAACCCATGAGCGGCAGCCTGCCGCGAAACCAGGCGGCCGGCCACTGGTTTTCCGCGCGGCCGCGCTCAGTCCCGGACGAGGACCACGCGCGGGCCGGTGGCGGCGGAAGCGGTCCAGGCCGCGCTGACATCGGACAGTGCGAAAGTGCGAAACGGCACCTCGACCGAGCCGTCGGCGATCACCTGGAGGTAAGCCGGGATCTTGGTCTTGATGTCGCGGGCGGAGACAGACCCGGCCCCGCTCCCGGAGATCGTCAGCTTCCTGCTGCGCAGCAGGGCGGCGGGGACGGATGCCCCGGCCCCGGCCAGCGCGCCGATCTGGACGTACCTGATCTCGGCGCTGTCCTCGCCGAGCCCCCGGCGGCCGAGGGCCCGGAAGGCGGTCTCGGCGACCGGTCCCCAGACGAAGTCGAGAACCAGGCCGGGCGCGTCACCGTCGAGGGCCCCGGCCAGGGCCTCGGCGTCGGCGTCCCGGTCGCCGGTGACGGTGAGGGTCTGCGCGCCGGCTGCGGCGGCGCGCTCCAGGCCCGGCCTGCTCCGTCCGGCGCCGATGACGCGGGCGGCGCC
>Ga0187860_1004347_pt1 | contig 10676 bp, 11 predicted proteins | sample June2016WEW_10_4_FD_132981 | JGI IMG/M metagenome (GOLD analysis project Ga0187860, IMG submission 132981) | Peatland microbial communities from SPRUCE experiment site at the Marcell Experimental Forest, Minnesota, USA - June2016WEW_10_40 | ecosystem: Environmental > Terrestrial > Soil >... | reverse complement strand
GACTGTTCGGCAAGTTCGCGCAGGTTGGATACAGTCTCAGTAGCCGCAGTCGTCATCATCTAAGTCCATAGACCGTAATCGGTGCTCATGAAATCAAAACGGACTGAGCGGGAAATAGCGCAGCCATAGGTCGGTAAAGCTGCCCTTCTCCCACAGCTGGAAAAGCGCCCAATTCAACGCCAACCGCAGTAGATCGTTGCCGCGCTTGACTGCGATCCCGACGCCTTCGCCGAAAAACCGGCTCTCCAGAAATGGTCCGCCGCGGAAGGCGCAGCAGCCTTCCGAATCGGTGCCGTTGAGCCAGAATGCCAGCGCGATGCCATCGCCGAACAGAAGATCGACATCCTTGTGGCGCAACGCATCGCGGGCCGCCTCGGCATTGGGATAGGGCCGCACTTCGGCCTCGGTGAACATCGCGTTGAGGTAGGCCTCATGCGCGGTGCCGGAAATCACGGCAATCTTCTTTCCTTCGAGGCGCTCCGGCAGCACGTCGGCGATCGGGCTGTCGACGCGCGCCACAAACCGCGCCGGCGTGCGGTAGTACGGGTCGGTGAAATCGGCATGGCGGCGCGTCTCCGCAGTGGGCGCGATCGAGGCGATCACGGCGTCGCCGCGATTGTCGTTGAGCGCATCGAGCAGCGTGCCGAACGGGCGCGCCTGGATGGTGCAGCTGATCTTGATCTCATCGCAAATGAGGCGGGCGAGATCGACGTTGAAGCCGGCCGGATTGCCATCCGGCCCGGCATAGTCGAACGGCGGATAGTCCATATCGGTGAGGAACCGGATGGTCTGGATGCGCGAGAGATCGGGCCGCTCGGGCCGGCGGCGCGGGTCCCAAAAACCCGGAACCACAACGGCGCGGGGCTGCGAGACACTCTCGCCGGCCGCTGCGGCCTGCCGCTCGCCAGCCATGACCGAAACGATCGCACAGACCAGACACGCGATCGGCCATAACAAACGCGCAGACGGACGGTGGCTGTCGTCGAATCCCATCATGGCATGTGGCGTCAATCGCGATCCCGGCCTTGTGCGGCCCGGCCCGCTTAGCGGGAACACGGGAAAATGTCGAGACGAGGCCGCCCCCGTGGGGCGTTTGACCGCTCACTTAGCCCGATGCTACCAAGCGTTTCAGCACTTTCTTTTGCTGCGGTTCGGAGCGGACACCTTCGGCCATGAAATTACCGCCCTTCGAATACGCCCGCCCAACCAGCATTGCCGAAGCGGTCGCGCTCTTGGCCTCCCACGGCGGCGAGGCGAAACCGCTGGCCGGCGGCCAGAGCCTCGTGCCGATGCTGGCATTCCGCGTTGCCGCGCCCTCCCTCATCGTCGACCTGGGCAAGCTTACGGAACTGCGCCAGATCAAGATATCCGGCGGCGGCGTCACACTCGGCGCCATGGTGCGCTGGTGCGACATCCTCAACCACGAACCGCTGCGCACGGCGCACCCGCTCCTGGTCGCAGCCATCGAGCACGTGGCGCATTATCAGATCCGTAATCGCGGCACGGTCGGCGGCAGCATCGCGCATGCCGATCCCGCGGCCGAGATGCCGTGCATCGCCGTAACCTGCGAGGCCGAAATTGCCGTCGTCGGCGAATCCGGAACGCGCGTGATCGCCGCGGCAGAGTTCTTCCTCGGCCCGCTGATGACGGCGCTCAAGCCCGACGAGATCATCACCGAAATCCGCCTGCCGGCATGGCCGTCGCCCCGTCGTTTCGGTTTTGCCGAATTCGCCCGCCGTCAGGGTGACTTCGCCCTGGCCGGAACCGCTTTGTTTTATGATCAGGACAATGGCGGAAAAGCGCGCGACGCCCATGTCGGCGTCATCGGCGCCGCCGACCGGCCGCTGCGCCTTGCTGCCGTCGAAGACGCTCTCAACGGCAATGAGATAAACGCCAAGACAATTGCAGCCAGTGCTGCCGCCGCCCGTGCTGCCGTCGATCCGCCGGACGACATTCACGCCAGCGGCGCCTACCGCCGCGCCCTCATCGGCACGATGATCGAACGCGCGCTCAACAAATGATCTAAAGCGCGGCCTGATTTCACTTCAATCGCTTCGCCGCCTCTTCGACCAGACTAAGGTCGGAATGGGTGCGGACATCGAAGCTCGCGTTGACGAAGCCGAGCTCCTTCGTCATGTCCACATTGCGCTGTAAAGCATCGAGATGCGGCAGCAGAAATGGATCGCGGTAATAGTCGCTCTTGGTGAAGACCCAATCGAAGCGATCGGCCGGCTGCTTGGTAACCCGCGCGGCGATTGCGACGACGGCATCGTGATTTTGCGGGTCCAGAAACCAGCGAACGATGCGCAGCGAATCCTCCAGATAGTCGACGAGCGCGGCGCGATGCGCCTCGATGAACGGCTTGCGCGCGGTCAGCATAATGAACTGCGAAATGCCGATCGCGTCCTTGCTGGTGAAGAGGGAACGCGCGATCTTCTTAAGTTCGGGGTCTAGCGAAAACGGCAATACCGCCGATATCAAATCGACCTTCTTTTCCGCCAGCATGGCGCGCATGGCGGGGAACGGTGTCTCGATGATCGTATAGTCGCGGTTGCTCTCCAGGCCGTGCTTGCGCAGCATGGCGCGCATGGCCACGTCGACGGCACTCCCGGCGGAGTTGGTGGCAACGATCTTGCCTTTCAGGTCTTCTATTTTCTTGATCGGACCGTCCGCGAGCACGTCGAACTCATTGGAATAATAGCCATCGATCCCGTCCAGGAAATCGTCGGCAATCACCCTGATGTCGTCCATGCCGGCGTTCTCGATTGCGATCGGCAGGGTCGAATAGGCCAGAGCGCCAATCTCCAGCTCATTGTTGGCGATTGCCGTGATCATCGGCGGAGTGCCGCGGTAGCGAACGGGTTCGAACACATATGACTTGCCGTAATTGCGGGCGAGATCCTTCTTTTCCAGCCAGATTGAAGCCAGATCGGAGAGCGGCGCCACCCAGGCCACCCGAAGCGTCACCGGCTCCGCTCGGGCAAATCCGGCGGTGAACGCCAGCAGGGCAATGGCCGCCAATCCTATTTTTACGCACATGGGCTTCTCCGCATTACCGATTTACAGCTTCGTCAAGCACACGTTATTTCAAGTTTAGCGATCAAGCTGCTAGCGGCATAGCGTCCAAAAAACGGGCGATCCGGCGTTGCCCTCTGGCCGGGGGCTGCACAAATACTTGCTAGCGCCCGATACTTGCTATCGCCCGAGTGGGGAGACAAATCATGGACCAGATTTACGTCAAACACCAACCCGCCGGCGCGGTGCGAGAGCCCCCTAAGCTGCCGGGTCAGGTGGTCCTGGTATTTCAAGGCGGCGGCGCGCTGGGCGCCTACCAGGGCGGCGTTTATCAGGCGTTGCACGAGGCCGGAATAGAGCCTGACTGGGTCGTCGGCACGTCGATCGGAGCAATCAACGGCGCCATTATTGCCGGCAACGATGTCAGTGCGCGGCTCGATCGCCTGCGCGAGTTCTGGGAACGGATAGAGCGCAAGCCGTTGTGGGGCGACACGCCGTGGAGCCAAATGGCCGGCAATGCCGCCGCCTACCTCACGACGATTTTTGGCGGTGTACCCGGTTACTTTATGCCGAACAGTGCCGTTGCCTGGGGCCTCAACGCATTGGTCGGCGTCGAGCAAGCAGCCTTCTACACAATCGATGACTTGCGTAAGACGGTTTCCGATGTCGTCGATTTCGAGCGCATCAAGACCAAGCATCCGCGCTTGACGGTTGGAGCGGTCAATGTGCGGACCGGCAAGATGAACTATTTCGACAGCCGCGAAGTCTCGGTCACCCTCGACCACGTCCTTGCCTCCGGCGCCGTGCCGCCCGGCTTCCCGGCCGTGCGTATCGATGGCGATGCTTATTGGGACGGAGGGCTCTATTCCAATACGCCCATCGAGGTGGTGTTCGACGACAATCCGCGGCGCGATTCCGTGGTGTTCTCTGTTCAGATCTTCCCGATCGCCGGACCGGAGCCGGAATCGGTCTGGCAGGTGCTGAGCCGGCAAAAGGACATTCAATTCGCCAGCCGCGCCGACAGTCACATTCCGCGTCAGGAGCATATCCACCAGCTCCGGCACATGGTGCGCGAACTGGTTCGCCTGATGCCGGAAAGCCTGCGCGAAACCCCGGAAGTCAAAGAGATGGCCGGCTATGGCTGCGGCACGCTCATGCACATCGTGCGTATCAACGCCACCCCCTCCGACCATGAGGACTATCTGCGCGATCTCGACTTCTCACGCAGCGGCATTCAGAGGCGCTGGCAGTCCGGCTATGCCGACACCAAGCGCACCCTGGAACGCCGGCCGTGGGAGACGACTATCGATCCGATGGTCGGGGTTGCGGTCCATGATTCCGACGCGCCGGATTCTCCCAGCAGCTTGGAAAAAGCTCGATGAGGAAACGTTAGCCGGATCAAGCGCGTTCTTCCGTCTCGTGATGCCACACCAGCAGCCGGCGACGGATCAACGTCATGGCCTTGATCAGCGCGTAGCCGACGATCGCGATCTCGACAATGCCGGCGAACACGCCGCGCGAATCGGCAAAGCGGGAAGCGCTCATCATCGCGCCGCCGAGCCCGTAACCTCCCATCGCCATCTCGACGACGATCTCGACGATCAGTGCGATGGGCAGCGCAACCTGCAAGCCGGTGAGGATTTGCGGCAGTGCCGCCGGCAACGCGACTTGCCACATCAGCTCGCGTTCGCCTGCACCCATATTCCGCGCCGACCAAATAAGCTCCTTGTCGACGGCCGCGAGGCCCGCGACGGTCGCCGTTACCACCGGAAAGATCGCGTCAAACACCACCATTGAAATCTTGGACACGTCATAGACGCCGAGCCAAAGTATCACGATCGGCAGGAACGCGATTTTCGGCATCGGAAAGCCAACGGAGATGATCGGGTCAAAGAACCACCGTATAGACCTCACGCGCGACATCGCCGCACCGAGCGCAATCCCGCCGAAGGCTGCAATAAAAAAACCCGCCATCGCGCGATAGACGGTGAGGCCAAGGTTGGGCCAGAGGTGTCCGGTAATCGCTTCTGTATAGATGCGCACCACGACCGCGCTGAACGGCGGCAGCATGAAGGGAGTCACCTTGCCGCTGCGGGCAAACGCCTCCCAGGCGACCAGCAACAACGCAATCACCAAACAACGCGCACCGATCCGCAAGACGATGCCGGCGCCGTTCGCAGATTGCCGATCGGCCCCCGCCCGCACAACAGTGGCGGCCGTTTGGTCCCCTATTCGCGCCATCGCAGCAACCAGTGCATGAGAATCTGATAGAGCCGGTCCGCGGCGAAGCCGAGAAAGGCGACGGTGAGAACGACCGCGAACATGCCTTCGTACGAACCGGTATCGCCGAGATACCCGATCAAGTAGCCAAATCCCCGCTGCGCCGAGATCAGCTCGGAACTCACCAAGAGAATGAAGGACAGCGCCAACGCGGTGCGGATGCCGTTGAGCAGTTCCGGCAGCGCGCTCGGTACCAAGACATCCCACAACATGCGCAGGCGGCCAGCACCCATGCTCTGCGCCGACCAGACCAGCGCGTGATCGCTCCCGCGCGCTCCATTGTAGGCACCGATGGTCACCGGGATCATACAGCCGAGAAAGATGAGAAGAATTTTCGAGGCATCGCCGAGGCCGAGCCAAAGAATGGTGACTGGAATGAGCGCCGATTTCGGCAGTGGATAAAACAGCTCCACCAGCGGTTTCAAAAGCATATCGAGCGGCCGCCACGCGGCCATCGCCACACCCAATATGCCGCCGACGACAACGGCGAATAACAGACCGACGACTCCGCGGTAGATCGAGATCAGTCCATTCTCGACGAGTTCTCCGTCGCGGGCGAGATCAAGCCACGCTGCTGCCACGTGGCTCAGAGGCGGCAGCGCAAGCGCGGACACGACGTTGAGCCGCGTGGCGGCCTCCCAGACGAGCGCCAGGATCAGGAGCGGCAGATACCGCATGACGGTCCGCGTCACGATCCCGCGTGCTCCTGCGCTTTGATCGCTTCGACGCGCACCAGATTCCAGATTTCTTCGACCTTTTCGATAAACTCTTTGCTGCGCAGTATGCCCGGATCGCGATTGCCGAAGCGGGTCTCGACAATCGCCTTGATGCGGCCTGGCCGCGCCGACATCACCGCCACCCGGTCGGCCAGATAGACCGCTTCCTGGACATCGTGCGTGACAAAGATCACGGTTTTGGGCGTGCGCTGCCAGATGCCGAGCAGCTCGGTCTGCATCAGCGCGCGCGTCTGCGCGTCGAGCGCGCCGAACGGCTCGTCCATCAAGAGAATGCGGGGATCGACAGCGAGCGTGCGCGCGATGGCAGCGCGCTGCTTCATTCCACCGGATAGCTGCGACGGGTAACTTTCCTCAAATCCGTTCAAGCCGACAAGATCGATGAACGCCTGGGCGCGGCGCGCCCGTTCCGCGCGCGGCAGCCGCTGCCGTTCGAGGCCGTAGAGGACGTTCGCGCGCACCGTCTTCCACGGAAACAGCGCGAAATGCTGAAAGACAATGCCGCGATCGGGCCCGGGCGCCGAGACCGGCTTGCCTTCGACCAAGATCCGGCCTGCCTCGGTCGGCAGAAACCCGCCGATGAGATAGAGCAAAGTAGACTTGCCGCAGCCCGAGGGTCCGAGCAGCGCGAGGAATTCGCGCGAACGCACCTCGAGCGAAACATCCGCAAGCGCGAGCACGGTGCGTCCGTGCGCCGGACGGTAGGTGTGCGTCACCCGATCGATGACGATCTGCGCCTGCCCATCCATGGACCGTTCAACCAATTTGCAAAAGACGCTATATTGGTAGCCTCCACATTGGGCCGGAGGCAACATGGGTAGCGCCGGAGTGAGAGGCGCACGAGCGACCCGACAGCTAAAAAGCGCCGGCCGGATTTGGCGTCTGCGGAAACAAATACAGCGCTTGTACGATTTTCTTCCGTGTTCAGTACCGTGAGGTCTTGCCTATGGCTGGCACTTCGACCCGGCGAAAAATGACGCGGCCAAAATCGAACCGCCAAAAGGCGACACGCCGCAAAGCCACGAGCTACTGGTCCGGTCGCGTGACCGCAGAGAGCAACGCGCTCGATCTCAAACCTGGCGTTTTCAGCCTGAAAGACCCCAAACGCATCGCCGCGTCGCTCAAACGCTCGGCGGAGCAGAGCCGACGGCGCAAGGCCGAGCCATACCGCTCGGCGCTGTCGATGCTGGTGTTCTACATCAATCGTGCCGGCAAGAACTTGCCCGCCAGCCGGCGCCGGACGCTAGAGCAAGCAAAAACCGAGCTGCGGCGGCAGTTCGGGCGGAGCTAGGCGCTCGCCAGCGCCGACCCAGCGGAGCACTTTTCCGCGTCCAAATGCGCGCGTCCGGCTCGGCCCGATCATGACTCCGGCCCCAAGCCGATTTTCCATGCAGGTTCAATGATTTTGAGCCTGCCAGAAGGCATGATTTTACCGCAAATTAACCAACCGCATCAATCATGCCGCGATTGCTGTGGGCCGGTCGATGGCAGCTTATGATTTTTCGATTCGTACCAAACTCGCCGTCTGGGCGGGCATTGGCGTATTGCTGGTCGCCGGAATGCTGGCCGAACAGCAATACGGCGACCACTTGGCCGGACGGCAGCGTATCGCCGCCGACAACAGGCAGCTCGCCGCCGTCGAGGCTTTGCGCGCCGCCGACGATTTGCGGAGCATGCAGCTCGAGTCGCGGGAAATTCGCCTTTCGATTGCGCCGGGCGAATTCGATCGGGCGCTGAGCAGACTCAACGCCGACGAAACGTCGGCGGCGGGGCATATTGAGATCGCGCTCGAGATCACCGACGATCCGGCCGATAAAGAACGGCTCGAGCGGCTCGCGGGACTGGTCAAAAGCTATGTCGGCGTGGTCAGCGAGCTCGCCGCCGCGGCGAAGGATTACGGCAACACGGTCGACAAGGTCAAACGCAGCGGCGAGATCGGCAACGAAATCAACACGCTGATCGAGGTCACAACGGCTGCATTGATCGAAGCGGCCGAGCAACGAAAGACACAAGCAAATACCGAGACGGCGCAGGTCAGCCGACTCGACCTCGGCATGGGCTTATTCGTCATCGCCGTTCTCGCCGGTGTCGCCGTGTTTGGCGCGGTCGCAATCAGTGGCCCGATTCGCCGCATCGGCGAAGTCCTGTTGGAGCTCGCCGGCGGCAACAAAGACATTGAGGTTCCTTATACCGGACGGCAGGACGAGGTCGGCGACAACGCGCGCGCGGCGCAGACCTTCAAAGAGAAACTCATCCGCATCGAGCAATTGGAGATCGCGGAAAAGGAGACCGCGCGACGCACCGCAGAGCGGCGTCAAACCGAGATGCAGGCGCTCGCGCGCTCGTTTGAGAAGACAGTGGCGAACGTCGTGCGCTCGGTGTCATCGTCCTCGACCGAGCTTGAAGCGGCCGCCGAAGCCTTGAGCGCGACGGCCGGAGCGACGCGGGATCTGTCCGGCAAGGTTTTGTCGGCATCGACGCAAGCCTCGGAGAACGTCCGGTCGGTCTCGTTCGCCACGGAGCGGCTCATTGCGTCGGCCGCCGAGATCAGCAGACAGGTACAAGATTCGACCCGGATCGCGGCCGAGGCGGTAGCGCAAGCGGAAAAAACCGACGCCCGGATCACCGAACTGACCCGGGCGGCGGGCCGCATCGGCGATGTCGTCAAGCTGATCACGGCCATTGCCGAGCAGACCAACCTGCTGGCGCTCAATGCCACGATCGAAGCGGCGCGCGCCGGCGAGTCCGGCCGTGGCTTCGCGGTCGTCGCGCAGGAGGTCAAGGCGCTCGCGGCGCAGACTTCAAAAGCAACCGACGAAATTGGCGTGCAAATCGCCGGCGTGCAGGCGGCGACACAGGACTCGGTTGCAACAATCAAGGAAATCGGCGCCACGATCGGACGCATCTCGGAAATCGCTACAGCGATTACGTCAGCGGTCGAGCTACAGGCGGCAACGACGCAGCAGATGGCCGAGAACGTGCAAGCGGCGGCCCAAAGTGCGTCCCACGTCACCGCCAATATCGCCGAAGTCAACGACGGCGCGACCGGAATTACCTCGGCTTCCACGCAGATTCTCGCTTCGGCGCAAACGCTTTCGCAAGACGGCAATCGGCTTACGGCGGAAATGGAAAAATTTCTCGCCGCTGTCTGCGCCTGAACGCCGTTGGCGAAAGTGACCGGACTTCACGGACGCGGCGCAGGTTCGTCACCGGCGGAAGCCGAGCAGCGATGCAACGTCGGCCGCAAGTTGTGCGAGGACGTCGCGTTCCTTGATGCCGAGGCTTGCGGCATCGCCGTCCGCGACAGCGTCGCACAGAATCTCGAACAGCAAGAGGCTGGCGTAAACTCGCGCCCTAGTGACGCGCACACCGCGCGAGCGCAATAACTCGGAAGTCTGCGCGATCTGCCGCCCGCGTTGCGCCACGCGGGCCCGGTGAACGCTTTCCTCGGTGACAGTCAGGGCGCGCAAGCTGGCGCGGAAAATCCGCCACGCGCGATGATGCTGCAAAACAGCTTTGGCGATCCGGCCGCTCTCCGACCGGCTTGGCATATCGGGTGTGAGAACCGAGGCAATGGCCTGCCATTCCAGATCGACCCAGCGGTGATAGACTTCAAGAAAAATCGCCAGCTTGTCGGGGAAGTGCAGATAGAACGTCCCCGGTGCGTAGCCTGCTTGGCGTGCAATCCGGTTGGAGTCGGTGCCGAAATAGCCGACGCTGTTGAACAGCTTTGCTGCCGCGGCGATCAGATCGTTGCGCGTTTGGTCAGGCGCGCGCGGCGCCGATGTTTTCCTCATTGTGCCATGTTGCCGCGGGGAAAGACGCCTGCTGGTTGCGCAAAAAATGGACGCCGGCCAGGGCAAAGGCCAACTCGAAGAAGGCGGTGCGCGCCAGCGCGAACGGCACCGTCGTCTCTGCCGGGACGGCGAAGGTGATCATGCCGAGAGGCACATAGCCGAGCCATAGCAGCCAGGCAATGACGCGGCCCAGCCCGCCCAGCCGGAAAAACCCGAAGGCGAAGAGGAACGAGCCGATATAACTGGCGTGAAATTTCAGATTGGATTCGACCATTTGAAATTTGAGCTCGTCGCTCGACAACGGCGCACCGTGCTGCAAGGCGTGGAGCACGGCGAGGATGTGTTGGTTCTCAAGCGCGTCGAGGAGACCGGTAAGCAACAACGCGGCCAACGCGACCCCGATCGTCACCGGGCTGAGCAAGCCGCGCAAACGGACCGCCAAAAGCACGAAAAACGCGCAATACACGACGATGAAGAGATTATCGAGCCCAAGATTGAGCCGCAGCCCAAACGCATGGGCCGGCTGATCGCTCAATTGTTCAGCGACCGCGCCGATGGAAGGCGCTAGCTGGAAAAATTCCTGCGAGAAGCCGGTGGCGAAAATGCCGACCACCATGCAAAGGACGATCGCCGAGGCCAGGAAAGCCAGCGTCGCCAAGGTACGGTTCAAGCCCCTGTTGTCGTTCATCGGCCCGTGCTCCTTGAGTGATAATGATATCAATATCAGTTGAGAGCCAAGATGCGCGATTCCGCGTCCGAGAGCATTGCCGTGACCGCCGCACGTGCACGACACTTTCGATCTTCGCCCCAGCATGCCGCTTCGCAGCACCCAGTTGCGCAGAGCGGATAT
>Ga0187860_1004332_pt1 | contig 10700 bp, 10 predicted proteins | sample June2016WEW_10_4_FD_132981 | JGI IMG/M metagenome (GOLD analysis project Ga0187860, IMG submission 132981) | Peatland microbial communities from SPRUCE experiment site at the Marcell Experimental Forest, Minnesota, USA - June2016WEW_10_40 | ecosystem: Environmental > Terrestrial > Soil >... | reverse complement strand
GCGACGAAATGATTTTGGAATGCGCGCTGGCGGCGGAAGCGGACTTCATCGTGAGCGGTGACAAAAAGCATCTTCTCACGCTGCGAGAATTTCAGGGCATTCCGATTATCAACCCAGTGGGATTTCCGCGGCGGCTGGCGGTGAAATAAGCCAGCGACAATAGTGCAAAAGTATGGTCTGACCCCGTGGGACCCAAAGTATGGTCTGACCCCGTGGGACCCCGAATGCGCTTCGCGCAGCCGGCGGCAAAGGATCGCAATAAACCGGTATTTGCGAACTATATAATCCCGAACATCCGGGCCATCCGAATGAGGACCGGAAGAGTCACCACGGATTTCCCGGATGACACGGATGGAAAAAAAGCATGGCCAACGCCAAGCTTCGGATGCGGCATCCCACCGATAATGTCGGGGAACTATTCTGCGATGCGTTAGCGGTAGTGCTCGTAGCGGCGGAGGATGGAGCGGACGTAGGCCCGCGTGCCGGGATAGCCGATCTGATCGATGAACAGTTGGCTGTTGGTCGCCGCCGCGCCGCCCAGCCACTTGAGCACGTTGGCCCGCCCGGCGTTGTAATCGGCCAACGCGTACGGCAGCGCGTTGTCGGCATGGCTGTAACGCCGCAGTTCCTTGCTTAAATACCACGCGCCGGCCAGGGTGTTGGTTGCGGGATTTAAACAGTCGGATTCTTGAAAGGATTTGACGTGTTCGGCGCCGGCCCACTCCCAGGCGGCCTCTTCCCGGACTTGCATCAATCCCAATTCGCCCGCTCGCCCGCGCGCATCCGGATGAAAGCGGCTCTCCCGCCAAATCACCGCCTTGACCAGCGCCGGCTCCAGTCCGTAACGGCGGGCCGCCTGCGCGATCACCTTGTCAAATCGGTGCTCGCGCCAGTAGGTCCAACCCCAATAGGCGACGATGCCAATGGCCGTCAGCAGCACCAGGTTGCGCAGTCGTTTCAACACGGGCAATTAACATCATTTCGGGGCGCCCGCCAAGATTTTGGCCTTTTTAATTGCCCGGCTTTCCTCTTTGCTTGGCGGGTGATCGCGCGCGTAACCCTCGAAATTGCCCTGGGCAAGGAGTTCGACTACCTCATCCCGCCCGAGTTGGAGGACGCCGTGCAAGTGGGCGCGCGGGTGAAAGTCCCCTTTGCCAGCCGCCAGGTGTTGGGCTGCGTGACGGCCTTGCTGGAACGTTCACCCCATCCCAATCTCCGTCCCATTCTCAAGACCATCGGAGGCCAATCGCAGGTCACTCCCAAGATATTGGAACTGGCCCGCTGGATGGGAGAGTACTATTGCTGTCCGCCGGAGATTGCGCTCAAGACCGTTTTGCCGGAGGCCGTGCGCAAGGAGAAGGCCGGCTGGCGCGAGCAACTCTTCGTCCGCGCCCTGCCGGCTCCGGGTGCGGACCCCAAGTTGAGCAAGCGCCAGGTGGAAATCCTCCATATCGCGCGCGCCCGCAAGGAATTGCCGTTGCAGGACTTATTGCGCCTTGCCAACACCACCGCCCAATCCGTGCGCCGCCTCGAAGACAAAGGCCTGATTCACATCGCGCCGCAAATCTCCGAACGCGACCCCTACGCGCGGGAAACGATCCTGCCCACCCAGCCGCTCACTTTAAACGTGGAGCAGCGCCGGGCCGTCGAGGCGATCACAACCGCCAAACCGCCCTGCGTCTTTCTGCTCCACGGCGTCACCGGCAGCGGGAAGACCGAGGTGTACCTGCAAGCCATCGCCGAGGCATTGCACCAGGGCAAGGGCGCGATTGTGCTCGTGCCGGAAATCTCGTTGACACCGCAAACGGTCGAGCGATTCAAGGCCCGCTTCAGCGGCGGCGCGGCCCAAACGCTGGTCGCCGTCTTGCACAGCCATTTGTCCGCCGGCGAACGCCATGACGAATGGCACAAAATCCGCCAGGGCCGCGCCCGCATCGTCATCGGCGCCCGCTCGGCCATCTTCGCGCCGGTGGACCCGCTGGGATTGATTATCGTGGATGAGGAGCACGAGCAGTCCTACAAGCAGGAGGAAGCCCCCCGCTACCACGCCCGCGACCTGGCGGTCGTGCGCGGACGCAGGGAGGGAGCGGTGGTGGTCCTGGGCACCGCCACTCCGTCGATGGAGAGCTTCTTCAACGTCGAAAAGGGCAAATACCGCCTGCTGGAAATGCCAACGCGGGCCGACGACAAGAAAATGCCGGTGGTCCGTGTGATTGACATGCGCCAGGCGGCCCGCCTGGAAAAGGGAACGCCGATGTTTTCCCCGCAGCTCAAGGAGGCGATCGTCAAACGCCTGGAGCGCAAGGAACAAACGCTCTTGTTTTTGAACCGCCGCGGCTTTGCCACCTCCCTGCAATGTCCCCTCTGCGGTTTCGTGGCCCAATGCCCCGATTGCAGCCTGGCGCTGACCTACCACCGGCAGGCGGCCAAATTGCGCTGCCACATCTGCGGCCACGAAGCCGACGCCCCGGCCGTCTGCCCGAACCCCAAATGCCGCAACCCGGCCATTCGTTTCGCGGGCATCGGCACCGAAAAAGTCGAGGCCACCCTCGCCAAACTCTTCCCCCACGCGCGGGTGCGGCGGATGGATTCGGACACGCTCAAACGCAAGGAGGATTACCGGCGCATCCTGGGAGATTTTCGCACCGGCAAAATCGACATCCTGGTGGGCACGCAAATGATCGCCAAGGGCCTGCACTTCCCCAATGTGACCCTGGTCGGCATCATCCATGCGGACCTGAGCCTCCACATTCCCGACTTCCGCGCCGGGGAACGGACCTTTCAATTATTGACGCAAGTGGCCGGGCGGGCCGGGCGCGGGGAGGTGGAGGGGGAGGTTTTCGTGCAGGCCTTCACCCCGTTTCATCCCGCCATTCAGTTCGCCCGCCGGCATGATTTCGCGGGCTTCTACGAGCAGGAAATCGAATTCCGCCGCCAATTGCAGTATCCCCCCGTCAGCCGCATCGCCCTCCTTTTGCTCAAAGGCCGCAACGAGGAGAAAGTGGCCTTCTACGCCGCGCACATCAAAGAGCAGATCACCCAGCACGCCGCCGGCCTGCCCGATCTGGTCCTGGCCGGCCCGGCCCCGGCGCCGCTGGCGCGCGCCCACACCTTCTACCGCCACCAACTCATGCTTCGAACGCGGCACATCTCCGCCCTCAGCCGCGTGCTGGCGGCGCTGTCCGCAACATGGTCGCTGCCGGAGGATGTTTGGCTCTCGATCGATATTGATCCGGTGAATCTGATGTGAACCGGAGGCGTGGCACCGCGCATTCCGGCGCTTTGATCCGAAGATGGAAGATTGAGAGTTTGTGATTGGCTGTCTCAGGCGGCGTGGCGAACCGCCTGGCAGTTGTCGGGCATAGTGAGGGTGACCACAAAGCCCTTGCCCGGCTCGCGCGCGACGCTGGCGGAACCATCAATGCACCACAGCCGTTCATGAAGGCAAAGCGCATCGACCGATTCCACGGCCAGCGCGGACTCCCTGCCATTCTTCTCCACCGCGCACACCCGCAATCGCACCAGGCCCTCGGCCTGCTCCAGTGAAATCGACGCCTCGGAGACGCCGCCGGGCGCGAAAAGATCGGTCACAATATCGGCGCAGATGGCCAACAGTTCGTTGGCGGCAAAGGGGGGCAGGACCACGGGTTGCTCCGGCAAACTCAGCCGGCAGCACAGCCCTTTGGGACAAACCTGGACAAACCATTGCAGGGCCGCCGGCAGTCCGGCGTCATCACGGATGCGCGGCTGCAGTTCCGTGGTGATGTCGCGCAGCGACTGCCCCAACTCCATCACAATCGACGACCATCTTTTGCATTTCTCAGCCCAGGCCGGAGGTGACTTGCTGTCCAGCGCCGCCATCGACAATTGCAGCGATAGGAACGTGAGCTTCTGGTTGATGTCGTCGTGGATGCGGCGGGCGATGCGATTCTGATGTTGCTGCTGAAGCAACTGCTGGCGGGCCATCAGCGCCCGAAACTGCACCAGAGGTGAATTATCCATTCGTGTCTCAATTCGCTTTAAATCATTTGCTCCGCAGTCCCGGCCCAGCCATGGGTCGTTCTAAATTACGGACCTTACCGGAATTGCAAGGAGCATGGATGATGCCAAGCCTTTCGCCGTGAAGTTGCAAACGGGTGCAAATGATCGCCCGAAGGCTATGCCCCCGGACACAGTGGATCATCGCCAACATCCTGCCGGAAAAGTGCTTGCAGAGAGCAAGCAAACCCATCCCCTTCCCTCCCGCAACAGCTTATTCTCGTCCCGTTTATGTGAGGCACTTGTCGAAGAACAGGACGGCCGGGCCTATCCAATCGCCTTGACCGGAACCGGTTTTCGAATCAACTTGGCGCCGTTGGTTCTGAGGTAGGCCTGCACCGCCGCAATGCCGCCCAGACTGATGGGAACGCGCTTCTGACTCTGAAAGAGCCGGTAGTGGGTGAGCGTCTTGCCCACCTCCATGATTTCGATGTGCTTATCGTCCATTTTCCACAACTGGCCTTTGACCAGGGGAACCGGCGACGGCTTTTTCAAAGTGGTTCTCTTTGGAGTTGTCGCGCGTCTTACCATTGTAACATCTGTTCTCATTTTACAACCGTCGAGTTTCTGAGTTGACTGACACCCTGAGTTTCCACCGGCCTTTTATCGGTGCTTTTATTTAACGCAAAGAGGCCCAAAAGACAACCACAAATTTTCGCCCGCCCGGTTTATTACTGGAACAGAGACCCAGGCCTTTTCGGGAATGGCAGGACCGCTGGCGGCGGTGTCGCGGGACCTTGCCCTGTGGTCACAGGCTGATCCCAACCGGCCGCGCGCTCACTGGCCTGCCGCGCCACGGTCCGCGTTTCCCATGCCCGCAACCCAGCCGGCGAATTAAACGTCCCATCGGCTGCCCGCTGGGTGTAATCCGGGATTAAAGTTTCATTGAAGCCGGGAGGAAAACCCGCGTTTTGCAGTGGATCGGTCAAACTCACCTGTGGCGGCAGCCGGCCACCCGCGGCGCCTGGCTCGAAGACACTGCGCAACCCATCGTCCCTGGCCCCAAACCCGCCTTCCTGCATCCGTTGCAGCGACATCGGACTACGGTCATGGAAGGCTCCACGCATCCAACTCCATGCGCCGCCATTGTCGGACGATATCCGGCCCATCCGCTCGTCGCGCCAATTCGATTCCCGATCCAACAAGCCCGGCTGCGAATTCTTGCCCTGGCCATTTTCCAAGACGTCTCTGCCCCTCGCCAGGCTGCTGTCAGCGCTGGAATTCAATCCTCTCTGCAAATACAATCCATTGGTCATCCTCAACGGCCCCTCCTGGTCAGGCGACAAATTGAGCCGCCCGCCTTCATTGGGCTGGCCATCAGTGCCGGAAGGTGTTTCCCACGCGCGTTTTTCCTTCGCTTTTGCCGGCGGAATGATGATGGTCGGCTGGATGCTCCCCATATAATCGCCTCCGGGCAATCCTGGCGAGAGGCTGCCTGTGCCGGCCCGGTTCTGGTCGTCTTTTATCTCACGTTCTTGCTGCGGCACTCCGAGGGGAATGGCCGGGGAGGAAAACTGAATCTTCTGCCCGGCGCCGGCTGCGGGAGCCAAAAGGCAGCACCCGCCCAACGCCAAAGCCAGGACCCCCGCAAAACGTAAACTATAAGACGCCATACAATCCAAACATGCTTCATACCGTAAATGCCGCCGACGGTCAAACCTTTTGCGGCATTCTTTTGCGGCAACCCAAATCCGCCCCCCGATCGCCCATGGAGCTCTCACGGCCCCCCATTGGCGTGCCCGCTGTTCCAGAAATGAAACAGGCTGTTGTCACACGTAAATTGGTAGGCGATGTAGCATTGAAAACCAACCGGGCCGTCTATGGACCGGCCAATGGAGAAAAGCAGATGATGATGGTCGCTGAAATCAATGACCGTGCCGACGTTAAACGCCGTCTTAACATTGGGAAAGTCGGTTTCATATATCGTCTGGTGATACACCTCCACGCCGATCAGCACGTTGGTCAAGACCTGCTTTTGCAGAACCCCCCCCGCAAAACCCCAGTTTTCGTGGCCCGAAAACGAATTGAGGCCGTAGCCGCCTCCGCCGTAGGCCGTCCACGAACCCCAACTCTTCTGCATCCACAACGGTAGAAACGCCTGCGAATGACCATTGCCCAGATTGTCCGATGCGCTGCCGGTGGGCACTTCGAGCAACGGAAAAACGCCCACCTGCGGCCAGCCGTTCGTTTCCTGGAGAAAGCGGTATTTTGCCCCCAGTTCAATGTCGCCCAGGCCGTAATGCCCCGCTCCCTGCGGCGGCGAATCGTAAGCCAGAGGCATTATCAGGTGAAGCTGCAGATTCGGAACAGCGCCATAATTGACTTCAAAATGTGGCGCCGTGCCGGACCAATCGCCCCCGAGTTCTGAATGCATCGAGGCAATATAAAACTCCCAATGCTGGTAATCCACCGGCTCGGGATCATCGGTGACGAATGGCGGGCCGCCCAGAGCCGTGCCAGCCGCCCCAATCATAACCACGGCCAATGGAGTAACGATTCCTGGGCGTTGTGTGCTTCGCATGAGACTTTCTCAATCGGCGATCAAATAGAAACCCACGATGGTCACAACGCCTGCCACGACTCCCGCCAGGATGGTCATGGTCAAACGGTTGACCGCCATTTTCGGTCCCTGACCGTTGTTCATTCCGCCGAACAACCAGCCGAACAAACCAAAGAGAATGAGAACAATGGCGACGTGCGTGATCCACTGATGGCCGGTGATTTTTTGCATCCCGTCCACGACACCTTTGCGTTCCTCCTTCGCAATCACCAGCAGGGCGTTTAATACGGCGCACACCGCCAGTGACAGGCCGAACGATATGGTGTGTTTTGAAACGACGGTGTTGTCCATTTGAGTTCTCCTCAATTCAATGGCGCACCGCCAGCAACGCCACTTTCACCCCCATCGCAATGATCGCGCCGTGCCCCTCGGCCATCAAGGCCAGCGCCGCGACCAGGGCTGCCACGCACAGCACCAACCGGCGGGCCTCCTTGTTCGCCGCAAGGTTGTTGCACGACGAAATCGGGAGATAGGCGGCCAGCAACAAAAGTGTGATGACGAAATGCTCTTTTGTCTCCATGAAGTAATTGTGCGCGAAAGGCCACGGTCCTTTGAGGATGACCGCCTTGTCCGCCTTGTAATCCGCCACATACCAATAGCCGCCGATCACAAACGCAACCCACAGGAACAGCGCCGCGGCCCGGCTCATCCATCGAATGCGAACCCGGTTGCCTTCGTTTGCGTTCAACACGTCCACAAATAGCCATACCGTCGCAATGATGCCAGCCACACCGAAGAGCACGTGGCTCAGTAGAAGCACTTCTTTCATGCCCGGGCGCCCTAATCGGGGCGCGTTATTGGCTTTTTAATCATCGACGAGCAGCCAACAAGCCAGGGGGCTTACTGAAAAATCGTCTCCTCCGTCTCCAGGAACCCTTGCAGATGGCGCAGACGGGTCGGGTGACGCATTTTGCGCAGCGCCTTGGCTTCGATCTGCCGGATGCGTTCGCGAGTCACGTTGTACTGGCGGCCGATTTCTTCCAGCGTCCGCTCGTATCCGTCCGCCAGCCCAAAGCGCATTTCCACGATCTTGCGCTCGCGCTCGGTCAAGGTGGCCAGAACGTCGCTCAACGTGTCTTTGAGCAGGCTGTAACTCGTGACCTCCGACGGATTGGCCGCTTTCTTGTCCTCGATGAAATCTCCCACGCTGGCGTCGTCGCCGTCGCCCACGGGCGCTTGCAAGGAAACGGACTGCTGCGCCATTTTGAGGATCGAGCGCACTCGCTCCACAGGCAGGTTCAATTCGTCGGCGATTTCTTCCGGCTCGGCTTCGCGGCCTAATTCCTGCATGAGGCGCTTTTGAACGCGCATCAGGCGGTTGATGACTTCGATCATGTGGACGGGGATGCGCACCGTGCGGGCCTGGTCGGCCACGGCCCGCGTGATGGCCTGTCGAATCCACCAGATTGCGTAAGTGGAGAATTTGTAGCCGCGCTGGTACTCGAATTTCTCGACGCCTTTCATCAGGCCCATGTTGCCCTCCTGGATCAGGTCCAAAAAGGACAGGCCGCGATTGGTGTGTTTCTTGGCGATGGAAATGACCAGGCGCAAGTTGGCCGCCGCCATTTCGCACTTGGCTTCGTCGGCGCGGCCGGCGGCCTTTTTCATGGCGCTGTGGGCGGCCAGGAATCGGTCCTGGGGCATGCGCACAAATTTCTCCAGCGCCGCCAGTTTGTTGCGTTCGGCCAAAACCTGCGCCGCGTTGGCGGCCGTTTTGCGATGGCGCTGCAGGTCCTCGATGGCGCGCAGTGTGGACTTGATCTGGTCGGCGACGTTGTCGGAGACGACCATGATCTCCTCCGCGACCTTGGGCTTGTAAGAAAAACGCGCGAAAGTTCCTTGCAGCGCTTTGTCCAAATGTTGGTATTTCGCCAGCGCTCGGGGCGTCGGCCCTTTGCCGTTGCAGACTCGCACCTGGTCGTAAGCCCTGTCCAGCCTCTGGTCCAGGTCGCGCGCCCGCTTGATGAGGCGGCGCAGGGCCGTCAAATGGCTGGCCCGGCTTTCGACTTTCTTATTGACAATCACGCGGTCAAACCGTTCCCGCGGAGGATCGCACAACAACTTCTCCGCCAACGCAATGTGTTCCTTGCCGGTGAACCCGAAGCCGAAGAGAATGCCGCGCGCCTCCGTCTCACCCTCCTCGATTCGTTTGCAAATCTGCACTTCCTGCTCGCGCGTCAGCAGCGGGACTTTGCCCATCTGCCGGAGGTACATCTGCACCGGATCGTCCAGAATATCCAGCCGGCTTTCGTCCTCTTCTTCCGGTTCCGCCGCCGGCTTGGCCCGGTCCAAATCGGGGGCTTCCACTATTTCAACCTCGAAGCCCCGCAGCTTGGAATAGACGGCGTCGAGAATCTCCGGTGTCACGCATTCGTCGGGCAGGACGTCGTTGATGTCGTCATAAGTCAGATAGCCCTGGTCCTGGGCCAACCGGAGCAAATCCTTGATTTTCTCCACTATGATCGGGGAATCCACCGTCAAGGCGTGAGCCGACGCGGCGACCACCGGCGCCGCCGGCTGGGGAGGCTGCAATGTCCGGTGCGAAGTCGTGCCGCCGCCTTTTTCGGACGAATGTTTGCCCTGGGGCGGGGTTTGAAGCGTAAATCGCGCCTCTTTCGTACAGTGACTCAATCGCGGCGCGGATTTGGCGCCGATCTTAAGCCCGTCCTCCCGATACAATCTCTTTCGCAACATATTAAGTGGACATCTTTTTGACTTTTCGGTTCATTCAAACCGTCCGCCGTTCTTGACCGCGTCAATAGACACCGAATGCTGGTTGTCCCGGTGTTCTTTCAAAATTCAAGAAGTCCGCGCCGCCATAGAATACATACATTAGCGCGACTGTCAAAGAAAGACCGACAGTTTTTGTATAATTTTTAATGAATAAGTCATAAGATTCTGTCCTCAAGCAACTTACAATGTTGTCAAACGTCACGCGCCCGCAACCTCCTCAATGCCCGCCTTACAATGCCGCTGCCAGGAACTGTCCCGTGTGGCTTTGGCGCACTGCCGCCACCTCTTCCGGCGTGCCTTGTGCGACAATCTGTCCCCCTTCCTCCCCCGCTTCAGGCCCCAAATCGATCAGCCAATCGGCTGACTTCATCACCTCCAGGTTATGCTCTATGACCAGGACCGAATGACCGGCCCGGACGAGCCGTTGAAACACTTGCAACAGCACCCGCACATCGTCGAAGTGCAGCCCGGTGGTCGGTTCATCAAAGACAAACAAAACGCCGCCGCCGTCAGTTTGCCGGGCTTGGGCAAGGTGGTTGACCAGCTTCAACCGCTGGCTTTCCCCACCGGATAGCGTGTTGATCGGCTGGCCCAGCCGCAGATAGCCCAAACCCGCTTCCTGAAGCAGGCGCAAGCTCCGTGCCGCCTGGCAGGCGGGCCGCGATTCCGGAAACGCGCCCAGGAATTCAATGGCCTCATCGACCGGCGCGTCCAGAAGGTCGGCGATGCTCCAGGCCCGCCGGGCCGCCGCCACCGTGACATCCAGGATGTGCGGCCGGTAACGCCGTCCGTTGCAATCGGGACAGCGAATGAAAACATCGCTCAGGAACTGCATTTCGATCTTTTCAAAGCCCGCCCCGCGGCACCGCTCGCATTGGCCCTGGGCCGAATTGAAGCTGAAGGCGCTGGCACTGAGGCCTCGTTGCCGGGCCGCGTCCGTCCGCGCAAAAAATGCGCGGATTTCATCAAAGGCGCCGATGTACACCGCCGGATTGGACCGTGGAGTGCGTCCCAGGGGGGATTGATCCACTGTCACCACCTGGCTGAGGTTTTCCCATCCTTCGATGCTTGTTTCGACGGGCGCGGATGGCGGGGCCTCTGCCTCCTCCTCCTCGCCTCGGTCCGGGCGAGCCGCGTTTTGCATTTTTGCGGCGATGGCGGGGGCGAGCAGGCGCGTGATGAGTGTGCTTTTGCCCGAACCGCTGACGCCGGTGACGCACACAAACCGGCCGAGCGGAATTTCCACCGTCAGGTCTTTGAGATTGTGGAGCCGGGCGTGGCGCAACACCAGTTTGCCCCCGCCTCCGGCAAAAACAGGACGCCGCGGCGGGATTTCAATTCTCTTGCGGCCGGAAAGGTACGCGCCGGT
>Ga0187860_1004327_pt1 | contig 10704 bp, 10 predicted proteins | sample June2016WEW_10_4_FD_132981 | JGI IMG/M metagenome (GOLD analysis project Ga0187860, IMG submission 132981) | Peatland microbial communities from SPRUCE experiment site at the Marcell Experimental Forest, Minnesota, USA - June2016WEW_10_40 | ecosystem: Environmental > Terrestrial > Soil >... | reverse complement strand
GGAGTCGCCTTGATCGTTGGAATCGTAGATCGACATTAGGCCATCCACTCGCGGTAACGGCGGGCGTCATGTCCGTTCCTGGCCCTTCTCGGCCACCCCGGTCGCGTGACGGCGCGGCAGGTTTCGAAGGTAGTCCGGCCACGCCGGCCTTTAGCAAGGCGAGGGCTGATTCGACCCTTGGCGAAAGTTGCTCGCTCACTTATTCGATCGTCTCGTCGGCGCGGGCGCACAGCGAGGGCGAATGTCTCCTTATGTCCCAGTGGCTCGGGGGTTTACCCGGATGAAGCAGACCCGCGCAGCAGCTCCGGCAGCTTCGCGAAGTTCACCGCCATCCGCCGCGCCTCGTCGAGGTTCAGCAGATTAACCGCCGAGCGGCGCGTGGCGCGTGGCCAAGCTGCGATACTCGCCCCGCGCCTTTTTGGGGATGAAGAGGCGGCCATGCTACGAGAGCTAATCAATTCGTCGAGCAAAGACGTGGGGAGAAAGATGGCTACCTGGAAGCGACTAAGCAGGATGACTGTCGGCGAACAGGTTGATGTGAATATGGACACAGTTCTGCATATGCAACGGTTTAAAGATCAGACCACGATCCATTTTGCAGTATCGCAAGGTGACACAGTCTACACGCTGACCGTCAAAGAGACGCCTGACGAAATTCACTCACGGCCTCCCCAGGCCGCCCGCGGAGGGTGACCGGCGCTACTGTTGACGCAATAGGTCCGGCAGCTTGGCGAAGTTCGCCGCCATCCGCCGCGCCTCGTCTTTGGTCAGCAGATTAGCCGCAGCGCGCCGACCGGGCTCTTCCTCGAAATAGAAATAGGCGCGAGCGCTTGCCCGGCGGCATCCTTCACGATGAAGCATGCCTCATTGTATTCGTCTATCGACCACTGTGTGTACCGAGAACTCTATCCGTATTGATTTGGTGACAGAATCACTTAGCTTCTGTGAACATGATTGCGCTGCTATGCTTCTTCCTGGCGCTGGTCACATCGCCCCACGTTCGCCTTGGCAGAACGGCGTCGCAGAAAGGCTCATCGGATCGATCCGCCGCGAATGCAGCGACCCATGTCGTCGCCTTGGGCGAGGGACACTTGCGTCGGACCCTGCAATCCCACGCGCGCTACTATAATGAATTGAGGACTCATCGCTCTCTGAACAAAGACGCGCCTTTCCATCGGCCGATTGAGGGCCACGGTGCCATCATTTCACGGCCGGTCCTCGGTGGACTTCACCACCAATATTGCCGAATCTGATTTTCGGTACACACAGGGCAGGAGAATCCCAGCGTGGGATATGATGGTCTGCACAAGCTGCTATAAAAGCAATTGGGACGGGACCGTCCCCGAGGTGTTTCCGCACTCGGATGGACCGATGTTCCCGCATTCTTGGCGAATTGACCCTTGATGCCTCCACGGACTACTATGCTTATTCCCAATACGGCGTCGGTCAATAAGGCGCCGATTGTTGAGTAAAAGGGAGGTGTTTCGTGCGTAAGAGAGTGCGAGTTGGTCGAGTCCCATCAAAAGTACTTAAGCAGAAGTCGCAGAACGTCAGAACCAAAAAGCGCGCTGCTAGACGGTCAGCGGGTTTCAAATCCGATAATTGGAATGCAAGTGCCGCGCTGTCGATTGGCGTTAGAGCAAGAGCCGAACCCCGCGCTAATTGAAAGCCTATTGGCAGGAGAGCACCATGGCAAAGGACCCCAATCCTTTGGAGGATTTGAATGCAAAGGCAAAGCAGGCAGTCGAGCAAGCAACGGAGCAAACTCGGGCGGTGGATAGCTATTTCAATTTTCTTCAGAAGACAATTTCATCCTATCCGTCGGGTGGAACAGATTTGGGGGAAAAGCTGAAAAGCTATGCCGAGAAAAATATCGCCGCCACGCACGAATTCGTACTCAAACTGAGCCAAGCCAAGGATTTCCAGGACGTCGTTCGAATTCAGACCGAATTTATGCAAACGCAAATGAATGCGTTTGGCGAACACACAAAAACCCTCGGCGAGGAATTTACGAAGGCAGCGACAGGCGCAGTCAAGACGCCTTTCAAGACGTCTCTTTGATTAGGCAACTTTTTTGCCTCGCTTATGACCCGCTTTTACGAACCTGATCTTGTCGTTGACCCAGATAGTCCGTTCGTGCGGGATGTTGCGAATAAACTTGTCCGCCGTAGCTATTGGTTGGACATGAATGATCGCACTCTCGTGATGGTGATGGTCAGCGGAATTGGCGCGCATCTAACAAACGATGAGAAGAGAGCGCATTTGACGGATTTGAAGCGCGCGCATCTTATTGACCAAGTCTGTATTCAGGAAATTTTGCCGCCCGGCAGATAGTTCACTGATGATGCAATCTGTGCCATTTCTGTAACAGAGGTGTCTGTGCATCAAACGCAGCGGCTCCTGCCCGAGCAAAAGAATCTTAGCCAATCAACCGGACGGAACAAACCGGCTTTTGATAAGGGATACCTGCCGGCTTCTGTATCTGAGGCAGGTGCTCAGCTCTATTTGGTCCCACATTAACAGGCAATTCTGTTTGAATCTGGAAAATCCGGCTGAACGCGGTAGCTCAGGGGTAAACAGCCCAATGTCGGCAGCCTAACCAGCAACCGGGGCCGGCGCGCTCGGACCGAGCTCAGCAATAAAGCGACTTTGATGCAGGGATACGACCCCATAGTTTACCCCCGCAGGCTGTATCCCTGATTGCATCGCGTCCGCGAGTGTCATGGTCCGGCTCCCAGTCATCATCAGACTGCCCTGGCCGGTTCGAGCTCGGAGCGGCCTTCACGCGCGTAATCCCCACATAGAAGAGCCGCCGCTGCTCCTCAAGAATCGCCTGGCGTTCCGCGATCGATGTCCCCTGTTCGGGTTCAGCCGGAAGCAGCCCGTCGACACGGCCAGCAATAACGACAATCGGCCAGTTCAAACCCTTGCTCTTGTGCAGACTCATGATCCGCACTTCGGTTACATCAGGCGGAATCTCAGGTTGGGAAACAGCCTCGATGATCTGCGAGAGCAGCCCCTCCGGTGTCTCAGCCGCAGCCATCAGCGGCTGACGCGGAAGCATTTCGCCGTAAACGGCTGTGATTTGGTGCGGCAACGCTTCGATTTGGGATGCACTGACCGCGAGATAGGGATCGAAAAGATAGGCAAGACTGATGCGGTAAGCCTCGGATGCCAGTTGCAACAGGCCGCGGTCGACGTCGAAAGCGTATAACCGTCCGGCTTCAATGGGACGAACGAGGCTTCCTCGCCGCGATAGACGGGACGTTCCCCCTACCCGGCCGTTCACCCGGAACGCGAGATTGAGGGCGTCAGGCCCAAATCACACGACCTGCACGACCTCGGCCACGCCCTCGGGATCAAGACCGCGCAAACGCGAGCCGGGTTGAATGTCTTCAAGTGCAACCATGCCAAAGCCCCATGTCGGGAGGCGGCCGAGAACCCACACTGCGGAAGCCGCCATCTTGGGGTCAGCGCGAGACGGTGACGAAAATCAAATCCGCCGGCTACCCGACGCGAGCCCAGCTTTTTTGCTCGCTGTTACCCCCGGCGTTACCCGCCGGACCATTCCGCTCCGCGACTCTTGCGAGTTTCCTAGCTAAGCTATTGAAATCATTGGTGGGCGGTGACGGGCTCGAACCGCCGACATTCTGCGTGTAAAGCAGACGCTCTACCAACTGAGCTAACCGCCCTGCGGCGAGATTTATCTCCCCGGAGCGGCGGCACGCAAGGGTAAGGGCATCCGCGGTTCCCGCAATGACGCCAAAAAGTGGTGGGCTGCCTTCCGTGCAGAGTGACGCGACGCAAGCAATTATGGGATAGTCGTTGGGGGCGGATCTGCCGCCCGAAGGGAGAAATCATGCTTCGGACGCTCGTCTTCACGACCGCGCTTTTGCTGACGGCAGCGACTGTGGTACCTGCGCAGGTACCAAAGCAGCCTCCGCCTGTGGCTTCACCCCTTGGACAAGGGGACGAGCAGGAACGCGCCGCCTGCCATCCTGACGTGATCAGGTATTGCAGAGAATTGGTGAAAGATGATGCCAATGCGGACGTCTTCGGCATCCTCAGCTGCCTGCAAACGAATCGTAACAAAATCAGCGGCGCATGCCGCCAAGTGCTTGCCAGTCACGGCCAGTGACTGAAAGCATCCGCGGCGCGCGGCGGCGCGCGGAGCCCTGCCGCTGTTTCCAGGGTTCAATCCGAAGAGTGGGCGGCGAAAACGTCTTCGCGGCCATGGGCGCCGCGCTCGGCCGTCGCGGAGCGCGCGACATGCTCAGCAAGCCGTACCCACGACTGCGCCAGCGTCAACCATAGGACCTTGTCTTGGTCGTCGTCCGAGGCCCGCGCCATCGCCACGCATTCTTACGCGCACTTTCGATGATCCCGAGTGGTCCCCATCGCACAATCCCCGACTAACGCCACACCGTCGCGATTATGGGTAGGTAAGTACGGCGGAGAATCGATCAACCGGTGACCGAATGCGGGCGTGTTCGGGTTCAATCGCGGCGCACCATTTCGCCCGGCCAAATGAGCCTGGTTCCTGTTTTGGGTTAAAAATACCTTTAGAACTCAATCCACTGGCATGCGCCCGGCTCTTAGCTGCACTGCAGCAAAAATACATGGTGCGGCGCACACTAAGCCCTATATTCCCCCCCATGATTCCGGCACTTGCCGGAGAACCGCTGGGGAAAGGACCTGAGCCATGATTTCATCGATTACCCGTCTTTTCCACGCCTGGAAGCGCTACGGGACCGTCAGGCGCGAGCTGTCGCATCTCAGCAACCGCGAACTGGCCGACATCGGCATTACCCGGTCGGACATTGAACGGATCGCCTCTGAAGACATCCATAACTGAACCAGCGAAGCCTGCTTTCGCAACGCAGCGCCCGCTTTCAGCGGGCGCTGCTTTTTTGTGGGCTAGCGGCCGTCGCCGAACCAGCCGTTGGTGCGTTTTTCAGCAGGACCGTACCGTTCATCTTTTGAACAACCCCATGATCTCCGCCTTTGCCAATGTATTGAAATGCAAATTGAAGCCGACGACCGCCGCCGATGTGTCAGCCTTCACGTCGAGCTTGTCGATCTTCACGGCGAACACAGTGAATAGATAGCGGTGCGGATGGTCGCCCTCGGGCGGGCACGGGCCGCCATACCCAGGCGCGCCGAAATCGGTGCGAGTCTGCAACGCGCCCGTAGGCAGATTGCCGTTCGTACTGCCCGCGCCTTCGGCAAGCTCACTTACACTCTCCGGGATATTCACCACCAGCCAGTGCCAGAACCCTGAGCCGGTTGGCGCGTCGGGGTCGTAGCAGGTGACGGCGAAGCTCTTCGCCCGCTCCGGCGCGCCGGACCACCTAAGATGTGGCGACATGTTGCGGCCGGCGCAGCCAAAGCCAAAGTCGGCGGACAGGATGAAATCGCCCGGCAAATAGTCGCCGTCCTTGAAACTGTTGCTGATGACCGTGAACGCCATGTGCCGTCTCCTTTCAGCAAGCGATCCGCGCCGTTTGGCTAGGCCAATGGTTTTTCAGCAACACAGGCTGAAAGTTTGCGCGCATGCGCGATACGGCGAGAATAGTCGGGCGGCATCGCTTGCGAAAGGCGCGGCGAGCAGGGTGACCGCCCTCTACGGTGCGTGCTAACGACGCGCCATGCCCGTGCTTGCCCTCACTGAAGCAGCCGCGCTCCTTCCCGCGCGCGGCGCGCTGCTCGGCCTTGATCTTGGGACCAAAACCATCGGCGTTGCCGCGAGCGACCCGGATCGGCGTCTCGCCACACCCGTCGAGACCATTTTGCGCAAACGGTTCAACCTCGATGCCGAACACCTCTTCAAGCTTGCCGGCGAGCGGCACGCCGTCGGTTTCGTGCTCGGGCTGCCCATCAACATGGACGGGACCGAAGGACCGCGCGCACAAGCGACGCGCGCCTTCGCGCGCAATCTCGCCATGCTCACCGCGCTGCCGATCGCATTATGGGACGAGCGGCTGTCGACCGCGGCGGTGGAACGCGCGCTGATCGAGGCAGACGCCAGCCGCGCCAAACGTAAGGCCGTGATCGACCAGCACGCCGCCGCCTACATCCTGCAAGGCGCGCTCGATAGGCTGGCGCACGATTAGAGCGATCACGCCTCCGGTAGCGCGCGCTGCAACAGAGTCTCGGCCGTCCGTGCCTCGATGCCGTCGGCGCCGTAAAGCGCGGCGTGCTGCTGCATGAGCCGGGTGCACGCAAACGCTTCGGTGACCGCCGGCGGTGCGCTCACCTCGAGCGCGGCGACGGCGGCAATGGCGGCGAGCTTTCCCACCGTGATGCGCGCGGCGGCTTCGCCGGCGAATTCGTTCGTCGGTTCGAGGAGCGCCGCGTCCTTGCCGAGCATGGGCGAAGCCTGGCGCGCCAATTCGCCCATGAGGTCGGCGGCTTCCTTATCGCGCTTGAGCGCGCGAAGCACGTCGAGGCACATGACGTTGCCGGAGCCTTCCCAGATCGCATTGACCGGCGCTTCGCGATACAGCCGCGGCAGCACGCTCTCCTCGACGTAACCGTTGCCGCCGAGGCATTCCATGGCTTCGTAGATGAAGCTCGGCGCGGTCTTGCAGATCCAGTATTTTGCCGCCGGCGTGACCAGCCGCGCATAGGCCGCCTCGCGCGGATCCGACGCGGCGCGATCGAACGCGCGCGCAAGGCGCATGATGAGCGCCACCGCGCCCTCTACCTCCAGCGCCAAATCGGCCAGCACCGCGCGCATCATCGGCTGGTCGTACAAATGCTTCTGGAACACCGAGCGATAGCGGCAATGGTGCACGGCCTGCGCCAGCGCCATGCGCATGAAGCCGGCCGAGGCGAGGCCGCAATCGAGCCGCGTCAACTGCACCATTTGAATGATGGTGCGCACGCCGGCGCCCTCGTCGCCGACCCGCAATGCGAAAGCGCCGGCGAATTCGATTTCGCTCGACGCGTTGGAGCGGTTGCCGAGCTTGTCCTTCAGCCGCTGCAGCCGCAGCGCATTGACCGAGCCGTCGGGGCGAAAGCGCGGCACGAAGAAGCAGGTGAGCCCGCCCGCGCCCTGCGCCAGCACCAGGAACGCATCGCACATCGGCGCGGACAGAAACCATTTGTGTCCGACGATGGCGTAAGAGTCTCCCGCCGGCGTGGCGGTGGTAATGTTGGCGCGCACATCAGTGCCGCCCTGCTTTTCCGTCATGCCCATGCCGAGCGTCACGCCAGACTTTTCCCACCAGGGCCGGAAGGTTGGGTCGTAACTCGCCGTGACCACTTTCGGCGCCACTTGCGCCAGCAACGTCGGATTGGCGCCGAGCGCGCCGAGCGCGGCGCGCGTCATGGTGATCGGACACAAATGCCCGCTCTCGATCTGCGCCGCCATGTAATAGCGCGTAGCTCGCGCCACTTCCGCTGGCGGCGCCGCGCGCTGACCGGACGCCGTCCAGGTCGAAGCATGCAGCCCCGCCGCAACGCTCGCCCACATCAAATCGTGATAGGCCGGATGGAATTCGACGACGTCGCGGCGGAAGCCCTTGGGATCGAAGGTATAGAGCTTCGGCGGGTTCTCGTTGGCACGGCGCGCGAGCGCGAACATCTCGGCCGTGCCCCATTGCCTCCCGAACGCCGCGAGCGCGGGCGCTTCATGCCCGGCGCCATTCGCCATGACGGCTTCTTGGAGCGGTAGATCGCTCGAAAACAGATCGATGTTTTCGTAGAGCGGCGACTGGTTGAATACCTCTTGGGTGTCGAAGCGCGGCAGAGTGTTCATGGCAATCGCCCTCGTTGGGGTTAGGCATTATAGCACGATCCCGCCGGCCGGTTCCGGTGCATTCCGCCTGAGATATACCCATCTCAGAGCCAACCGGGCTTGCCGGACCGCTCGAATTTGGCCTATAGCACCGCTTTGATGACGAAACCCCAGCCGCTCACGCGCCACATCGTTTCCATCAACGATCTGACCAATAAGGAGATCGAGACGATCTTCCAGGTCGCCGCGGGGTTTTTGAAGGAACTTACGGACAAGAATATCCCCTACCGGATCGGGCGCGGCACCAGCGCCGCATCCAAATTCATTCTGGCGAGCCTGTTCTACGAGCCGTCGACGCGCACGCGGTTGTCGTTCGAGAGTGCCATGCTGCGGCTCGGCGGCGCCAATATCACCAGCGCCGATCCGGCGGTAAGCTCCGCGGCCAAGGGCGAAAGCCTGGCCGACACCATCCGGGTCATCGGCAACTACGCCGACATCATCGTCATCCGCCATCCGCGTGACGGCGCCGCACGCCTTGCCGCCGAATATTCGCAGATTCCGGTGATCAATGGCGGCGACGGCAGCCATGAGCACCCGACGCAGACCCTGTGCGACTTGTTCACACTGCGGTCGAAGAACAAAGGCCTGCGGAACATGAAGGTGGCGATTTCCGGCGACCTCAAAGGCAGCCGCACCATTCATTCCTTTGTTTATGCGCTGGCGCGCTTCGGCGCCACCATCGATCCCCTGCCCGCGCCGGGCATGGAGCTGCCGCCGCACGTCGATCGCCGGCTGCGCGAGGAATTTCATTGCCGGATGATCTCCAAGATTCCTGAGCAGGCCGACGGCTCGATCGATGCGCTCTATGTCACCGCCGATCAGCCGCATCAGCTCTCGCTCTATGCCGAGCCGGAAGTCGATTACGGCCTCGTTGTGCAGAAGAAAATCGACGCCGTTTACGTGACCAGGTTCCAGAAGGAGCGATGGACCGAGAAAGAGCGGCCCTATCCGAAGATCGACGCCAAGTTTTTGCGCGAGGCCAAATACTCGCAAGCCAGCGTCATGCACCCACTGCCGCGCGTCAACGAGCTCGACGCCTCGCTCGATACCGACCGACGCGCCATCTATTTCCGCCAAGCCGCCTACGGCGTTCCGGTTCGCATGGCGCTCATTTCGCTCCTGCTGCATGTGCACAAGAACAAGTCCTTGCACACATACGCCGGCGGCTTCGCCAAGCCCGAACATCCGCTCCATGTGCAGCCGATCGGAGCGGGCATCGCGTGCGTCAACACAAATTGCATCACCCACGATCCGGCCGAGCGCCAATATGCCGCCAACAAATTCTATATCGTGGAAGAGCACTCCGCGCAGCGATGCAGACTTCGCTGCCTCTATTGCGAAACCGACATCGAAGCGGAAGCAGCCGCCCATTTCGTCGTCAGCGACACGACGCGGAAGACATATTCGCCCGGCCTAAGCTCGCTCGCGCAGGCGCCGGCAGAAAAACTCAAGCACCTCATCATTCATAACAGCGAAGCCGAAGCAGCGGCAGCAGGCTTTGCGCCCCGCGAGAGTGGAAAAAAGGTGCGCGCCGGTTAGCTCCGCCATTGCGAGCAGCGGAGCAATGACCTTCGGGAGCTCTATTACCGCTTTCGCGGTAATGAGCGGGCAAGTAGGCTTCCGCCATGCTCCATACGCTAGCCTACGCGGCCACGTCTTTCGTCTTCGGTTATCTCTGCGGCTCGATCCCATTCGGTGTTTTGTTGACGCGGGTGACTGGCGGGCCGGATCTGCGCACCATCGGCTCGGGCAATATCGGCGCGACCAACGTTCTACGCACCGGCCGCAAGGGGCTCGCGGCGGCGACGCTTGGCGGCGACATGCTCAAGGGCGCGGCTGCGGTGCTCGTCACCGGCTATATCCTCGGTCGTGACTTTGCGTTCGTCGCGGCGGTCGGTGCTTTCCTCGGTCATCTGTTCCCGGTCTGGCTGGGCTTTCGCGGCGGCAAGGGGGTGGCGACCTATATCGGACTCCTTCTTGGTCTTGCGTGGCCTTCGGCGATTGTCTTCTGCATCATCTGGCTCGCGATCGCCGCCATGACCCGCTATTCGTCATTTGCTGCGCTGGTCGCCAGCGCCCTGACGCCGATTTTCTTATGGTGGTACGGCGACGTGCAAGCCGCCCAGGTGTTTTCGCTGTTGTCGATCCTGTTGTGGATCATGCACCGCGGCAATATCGTGCGGCTTTGGCGCGGGACCGAAGGCAAGATCGGCGCTGGCGCAAGGGGCGCCGGCGAATCCTGACGCGGCCCTCGCCATTGCGAGGAGCGAAGCGACGAAGCAATCCGGCACTCCCACCGCCCAGACTGGATTGCTTCGCGGAGCCTGTCATCGGGCCGGCCACTTCGGGCCGGACCCGTTGGCTCGCAATGACGCTGCAGTTTCCGCTTTTTGGAGCTATGCTTGCGCCTCAACGCGGCACAGCAAGGCGCGTGGAGGCGAGGTGGGCGAGCGCAGTGAGGGCGTCCAACTGACGGACGAGCAACGGATCGACTGGCTGCGCCTCATCCGCAGTCCGAATGTCGGCCCGCGCGGCCTTCGGGCCCGCGCACGTTCCGCACCCTGATCAATCATTTCGGCGGCGCACACGCAACTTTGCAGGCACTGCCGTCGCTCGCGCGGCGCGGCGGCGCGAGCGGCGCGGTGCAGATCTGCTCGCGCGATGACGCCGAGCGTGAGATCGCCGCCGCAAAAAAGCTCGGTGTTGCGCTCGTGGCTTCCGGCGAAGCCGGCTATCCGATGCGGCTGCAGATGATCGACGACGCCCCACCCTTGATCGCGATCCGCGGGCAAGCTCGCGTGCTTTCACTGCCGATGGTGGCGGTCGTCGGCTCGCGCAACGCCTCAGGCGCGGGACTGAAATTCACCCAACGGATCGCGCGCGAGCTCGGCGAAGCCGGTTTC
>Ga0187860_1004318_pt1 | contig 10716 bp, 10 predicted proteins | sample June2016WEW_10_4_FD_132981 | JGI IMG/M metagenome (GOLD analysis project Ga0187860, IMG submission 132981) | Peatland microbial communities from SPRUCE experiment site at the Marcell Experimental Forest, Minnesota, USA - June2016WEW_10_40 | ecosystem: Environmental > Terrestrial > Soil >... | reverse complement strand
GCACCCGGCGCGACGAAATGCTCGCGGTGGTCGCTCTCTACAAAGCCCTTGGCGGAGGCTGGCACGACGAATCCAACACGAACTCCGCCTCCCTGAAAATCCGCCGCTTCGAGCGCGTTGCCGCAACCGGGAGTGAGGGTCCATGATTTGGTTTTTTCCGCGGCACCGTTACGGCCACCGTGTGTTGGGTCTGCTCTGCCGCATCTCCCTGGAGCCGGACTCCTGTGTCCGACGCACGCAGGATGTGTTTGCGCGGCGCGGGATGCAACGAAACCCGAATCCGTCAACAAACCGAATGAAAAGCAGGAAACAAGATTATGCCTAAACCTGTAATCTGGACAGTGGACGACGACCCAGACGTCCTGCGAGCCGTCGAACGTGATCTGCGCCGCCACTATGGCGACCGCTACAAGGTCATTTCCGCGGATTCTGGCGCATCCGCCCTCGAAGGGGTGAAACAACTGAAGCTGCGCAATGATCCGGTGGCGCTGTTTCTGGTGGACCAAAGAATGCCGGGCATGTCGGGGGTTGGGTTCCTTGAAAAAGCCATTGAGTTTTACCCGGAAGCCAAACGCGCCCTGTTGACGGCTTACGCGGACACCGACGCCGCCATTCGCGCCATCAACAGCGTCCATATCGACCACTATCTGATGAAACCATGGGATCCGCCCGAGGAACGGCTTTATGGAGTGGTGGATGATTTGCTCGATGATTGGCAGGCTGGGTATCATCCGGTTTTTGAAGGAGTGCGCGTCATCGGGAACCGGTGGTCTCCCCGCTCCAACGAAATCCGCGATTTTCTCGGGCGCAATTTTGTACCACACCAATGGCTCAATGTCGAAACGGATGAGACGGCGAAGCAGCTTCTCAACTCCACGGGAGCCGACGCGGCGGCGCTGCCGATCGTGGTGTTGCCAGACGGATCGTTCCTGGGCAACCCGACCATTACCGAGGTGGCGCGCAAACTGGGATTGAAAACAAAAGCGGAATTTCCATTTTACGACTTGGTGGTTGTTGGCGCGGGGCCGGCCGGCTTGGCCGCGGCCGTTTACGGCGCCGCGGATGGATTGCACACATTACTCATAGAAAGAGAGGCCCCTGGCGGACAAGCCGGACGCAGTTCTCGGATCGAGAATTATCTCGGCTTTCCCGTGGGTCTCAGCGGCGGGGACCTGGCGCGGCGTGCCATCGCCCAGGCGCGGCGCTTTGGCGTGGAGATTCTCGCTCCGCAAGAGGTCAAGAGCGTCCGGGTCCAAGGTCCCACCCGCCTGCTGAGCCTTGAAGACGGGGCGGAGGTTGGCTGCCGGGCACTCCTTATTGCCACAGGAATTGCCTTTAGGAACCTGGAGGTGCCGGGGTTGGAAAGACTCCAAGGTGCGGGCGTTTACTATTATGCGCCCATGTCTGAGGCCTTTTCTTATCGGGACGGCGATATATACATTGTGGGCGGGGCCAACTCGGCGGGCCAGGCCGCCATGTATTTTTCCAAATTCGCACGCCAGGTCACCATGCTGGTGCGCGGCCCATCTTTGTCCGAGAGCATGTCGCAATACCTGGAGAACCAAATCACCGCCACGAAAAACATCGCAGTGAGATTCAACTCAAAAGTCGTTGCGGTGGAAGGCGTGGACCGGTGCGAAAACATTACCATCATTGACAGTAAGACCTGTTTGCGGGAAACCGTGCCTGCCAGCGCGTTGCTAATCTACGCGGGCGCCATTCCCCGCACCGATTGGCTCGCCGGAATAGTCGAGCGCGACGCCCAAGGCTATCTGATTGCCGGTCAGCATTTGATGCGGGAAGGACGGCGTCCGACCGGATGGACCGCGGAACGCGATCCCTTCTATCTTGAAACCAGCGTCCCAGGCATTTTCGTGGCTGGCGATGTCCGTCACCGGTCGGCCAAAGGTGTCACTTCCGGTGTGGGCGAAGGCGCTATGGCGGTTAAACTCGTCCACGAATATCTTGGCCTTTTATAGCTATGGACCAAGCGACACTCCGGCAATTACGCTCCATTCCATTGTTTTCCGGGTTGACCGATGCGCAACTGGGATGCATTGAACCCGGCGAAGTTATCGAAGCGCCCGCCGGAACCGTGCTTGTTTCCGAAGGGGAACGTTGCCCATTTTTCTTTGTCGTTCTCGATGGGGAAATTCGCCTGAGCCGGACTTATGATCGTCAATCAGTCCTCATGGGTGTGATCAAGCCTGGCAAATACACGGGTGAAGTCACACTGTTGCTGGACATTCCATGGGTCGCGACGGCTCGAGCGGGAAAAGCAACCAGATTGTTTCGGCTCAAACAGGACGATTTCTGGCGGATGTTGAGCAACTGTCATGCGCTGGCGCGGGAGATTTTTCAATTCGCCGCCGCCAAGATGCGCAACATGGAAGGCTACTCGCAACAGCGGGAAAAGCTGGCCTCGCTCGGCACCATGGCCGCTGGTTTGGCTCACGAACTGAATAATCCCGCGGCCGCGGCGCACCGGGCGGCAGCGCATTTGCGGGAAACCACCGATAAAACGCAAGTCCTCCTGTGCAAACTCTCCAAAATCCTATCGCAGGACCAATGGCATGATCTGGCGTTGGCCTCGCAAGAGGGCATGGAACGACTCGCGCGCGCCCCGGCGCTTGACCACATCAAACGCAGTGATCGGGCCGACAAGATAGCGACTTGGCTCCAGGCCCGCAGTGTCGCCACGCCCTGGGATCTCGCTCCCACCTTTGTCAGTGCGGATGTGGACATCTCATGGCTGGATGAACTGGCTGACAAACTGCCGGCAGAAAGCCAGGCGGATGCTCTGGCCTGGCTGGAATCGCGCTTGAATTTGAAATTGTTGTTGAGTCAGGTCGAACAGAGCACCGGACGCATCTCTGAATTGGTCAAAGCCATGAAGTCTTATTCTTACATGGGGGAATCTTCGATGCAGGAGGTGGACATCCATGAAGGCATTGAAAGCACCTTGATTATGCTCGGCCACAAATTGAAAAATGTGACGCTCAACCGGGCCTTTGATCGCTCCATTCCGCGCATCATGACTTACGGCAGCGAACTCAACCAGGTTTGGACCAATCTGATTGATAACGCCATCGACGCGGTCAACGGCACCGGCAAGATCTGCATTGGGACATGCCAGGAAGACAACCAACTCGTTGTTGAAATTGTGGACAACGGTTCCGGCATTCCGCCGGACGTTCAGCCCCACCTGTTCGAGCCGTTTTTCACGACCAAAGCGGTGGGCGCCGGCACTGGCCTTGGATTGATTATCAGCAACCGCATCGTCGCCGACCGGCATGGGGGTGAAATTGAATTCGAATCCAAGCCCGGCGAAACCCGCTTCAAAGTCCGGCTTCCTCTCCACCGCAAGCCCTCAAACTGAAAAGATGCCACAACTCTCGCAGAACGAATGTGAAGCTGACGTTAAAGTCGGCCCGGATGGTCTTGCGCGCGTTGTCCTTAAAGGACGCCTAAGCGCCCGATCAGTGGTGGAATGCTGGAACAGCCTGGAGCAGGAATTGCGTCGAGCGCAAATAAAGACACTCAACGTCGATGTGAGCGCGGTTGATTTCTGCGGCGGCGCTGGCTTTGCTCTACTCCGCTATTTGAACATGGGGAAAATGACACCGGGAGCGGCCGTCTCGGTGGTTGGGTTGGCCGCGGGATTTCAAACCATCTTCGAAGGCTTCACCGCTCAGGATTACGACGCGTTTCACCCGCGGGATCAAGGCAAAAGCTATCCATTGATTGACGAAACAGGCCGCGCGGCCAGGCAGTTGATCGGAGACTTGCGCGACCAGGTGGATTTTCTGGGAAGCGTCGCCGCCAACCTCCCTCCTTCGCTGGTGAATCCAAAGCGAATGCGATGGCCGGAGGTGCGTCATGTTTTTGAACTGGCGGGCGCCAATGCCGTGCCCATCGTTTCGCTCGTGAGTTTGTTGCTCGGCTTCATCATCGCCTTCGAGTCGGCCCAACGGCTGGCCGATTTTGGCGCGCAGATTTATGTGGCCAACACGATCACCGTCGTCATGGTGCGGGAGATGGGACCGCTCATGACGGCCATTCTCCTGGCGGGCCGCTCCGCTTCGGCGTTTGCGGCCGAAATCGGCACCATGAAGGTCAACGAGGAACTGAACGCGTTGGAAACTTTGGGACTCAGCCCGATCCGGTTTTTGGTCGTGCCGCGGATCGTCGCCGGAGTGCTGGTGGCGCCGCTGCTGACCTGTTACTCGATTCTGATGGGTGTGGTGGGCGGAGCGCTGGTCATGCTGGGGCTGGGTTTTTCGCTGATGCTCATTCTTCACCAAATGGCGTTGAGCGTTCATTTGGGCGATCTGGCGGTGGGCATCGAGAAAAGCGTGGTTTTCGGAGTCATTGTTTCCGGGGTGGGATGCTGGCGCGGACTGCAAACGCAGCAGGGGCCGAGCGCCGTCGGCTTGTCAACCACTCGGGCGGTCGTCACCAGCCTCCTCCTCATCATCATGGCGGACGCCTGTTTTTCCACCATTTCTTACTTCCTAAAGTGATGAATGAGCCGGCTGACATCGTGATTTCTGTTAAAGACCTCAGCATCGGTTACGGCGAGAGGGTCATCCTCGAGAAGGTCAACTTCCGGGTCAGGCGCGGCGAAATATTTGTGATCCTCGGTGAGTCGGGTTGCGGCAAGAGCACGTTGATGAAGACCATGATTGGGCTTAACCCGCCCCAGTCGGGCGAAGTATGGATCGAAGGCGGCAATTTGGTCACCGCGGAAGGGGAGGAAAGATTGCGGCTGCTGCGCAAATTCGGGGTCATGTACCAGAGCGGCGCGCTCTTTGGTTCGATGACCGTGCTCGAAAACGTGCGGCTGCCGCTGGACGAATTCACCGAATTGCCGGAACAATTGAAGGAGTTGGCCGCCCTGGCCAAATTGAAACTAGTGGGGCTTGGCGGCGCGGCCAACAAAATGCCGTCCGAATTGAGCGGCGGCATGCAGAAGCGGGCGGCCATCGCCCGGGCGATGGTGATGGATCCGGGGATTCTGTTTTTGGACGAACCCTCGGCCGGACTGGACCCCATCACGTCGGCCGGGATCGATCTCCTGGTTTCCGGTTTGGCCCGCCACTTCGGCATTACCTTCGTCATTGTGTCACATGAATTGGCGAGCATTTACGCCGTCGCGGACCGCGTCATCATGGTTGACTGTTCGGCCAAAGGGATTATTGCGGAGGGCAAACCCGCCGAGCTGCGCGATGGCGCCGCCGATCCCTGGGTGCATCGATTCTTCAACCGTGAAGCCGACCCCAGCCACTCGGTTCAACCGACCTAGACCTCCATGAGCGCGAAAACGAACAATTTCAAATTGGGTCTCTTCACCCTGGTCGGCCTTGGACTGCTGATCACGGGCATTCTTGCCTTCGGCACGTGGAGCGCCGTCGAAAAGAAGACTTTGTTTGAAACTTATGTGCCGGGCGATGTGAGTGGCCTTTCGGTTGGTTCGTCCGTTGAATTTCGGGGTGTCCATGTGGGCAAAGTCACTCGCATCGGCTTTTCCTGGAACGAATACCAGCCCAGCCAGCCAGGCTGGGTCGTGGTGGTTTTCGAGATGAACGATGACGTTTTCGCAGGGCCGCCGGGCCACGGTTGGGACGAGCAACTGCGGGCCGCCATTGACCGGGGATTGCGCGCCCGCCTCAAAGCCCAGGGAGTGACCGGGACTTGCATCGTGTCCCTTGAATACCTGGATCCGGTCGAAAATCCAGCCACCCAGGCGCCGTGGATTCCCCGGCATACTTATATCCCGTCGGCCCCCGGTTTGCTGGGGGATTTGCTGGTTTCACTGCAAACGGTGCTGCATCGGGTGGAGCGTCTCAACGTCACCGCGCTCAATCAATTGGCTCAAACGGACCTTAAATCCCTCGGACGCGTGCTGGGCCGGGTCGAGCGGGTGGACCTTGAGGGCCTCAGCACCAATGCCGCCGCGCTCCTGGCGGAAATCCGGAAAAGCAACGCAAAACTTGACAACTTCATTGACGACACGGATGTCACGGTAAAAAAGTTACAACTGGATAAACTGACTCATGATGCCGACACCCTGCTTCGTGATGCGGACGCACTGGCAGGGCAATTGCGGGACACCGTCATCAAGCTGGAACCCGGGTTGACGAGCGTTGATTTCGATGCCTTAAATCAAACGCTGGCCAAGGCTCGCCAAGCCATCCAAAACATGAACGAGGTGCTGGACGAGTTGAAACAATACCCTTCGGGATTTATTTTCGGACGACCCCCACCCCGGCTCAAGGAGGTTCAGCCCGCCAACAAATAACGATCATAGCGCATGCATGCCACTATAAAGGCCATTTCTTTCGCCGCCGTTTGTTTGATGACTGGCTGCCTGGCGCGTCCACACCTGGACCCGCAATCCTTCATCTTCGCTCCGCCGTCGCCTCCGGCTCCCACGGTTGCACCGGGCCGCCGCGTGCTCGGCATCCGCACTCTGCAAGTGGCCGCGCCGTTCGAAGGCCGGGCCTTTGTTTATCGCACAGGCGAGTTCTCCTACGACCGCGATCCCTACGCGCAATTCATGGTGCCTCCGGCGGAGGGATTGATCTCTCCCATCTGCCGTTGGTGGCGAGAAGCCGGCGAATTCCGCGACGTGGCGGAAGCCGGCAGCGCGCTTAAACCCGACACGCTGGCCGAGATCCATGTCGCCCAACTTTACGGCGACTTCCGCCCAATGGAAAACCCTGCCGCGGTCCTTGCCATCCGCTTCGTGTTTTTTGACGTCACCAACGGCGCTCCGGGAAAGGTCGTTTTGCGGCGGGAATGCTCGCGCAGCGTTCCGTTGAAAGCACGGACGGCAGCCGCGCTGATGGAAGCCTGGAATCAGGCGCTGGCGCAGATTCTTGATTCGACCGCGCTGGAACTTGGACGGAACGATGCGAATCCTCCGAATCCATGAGGCTTCGCTAATGCCGTGGCAACGACTCCTTCGAAAGGAGGAGATCGAAGCCCTTCCCCTGAGCAATGGCACTCTGGGCGTTGCGTGATAACTTTCAATTCAACGTGTTTCAGGCTTTGAAGTTATGGAATCAGAACCTTTCCTGCTGCGCATTTACCAAAGCGACGGGACGATTGAATCGTTCGCGTTGCGCAACGCCGCCCAGGCCAGTGGCATCTGCCGAAAGACGGAGGCGGGGCGCCTCTTCGCCCAGCCCCGTCTTATTGTGGCAGGCGATTGTTTCAAATCCGTATTTGTCACCGGGCGAATTCTCCGGGTTGATTTCGTTCAAAACAACCTCAAGTGTTGGGAATTTCCGGGGGGCTATGCGGACATTGTCGAACTCACGGAAGAGGAATTTCGCAGCCACGCGCATTTGGACCAGCCGGAACTAATGGCGCGCCGGGAGGAATGCACCCCGGTAGGCGATCTTTTGGTGTCGTTTCTCGAATTGCGGATGACCGGCGGAACGCGATTTTTCCTGATGGCCGAGTTTCCAGTAAAACTCCCGGCGGAAAACCAGTCACTCATGCGGTTTTTGCTCTCGAGCGTGGTCTTCCACATGCGCCTGCCCTGCGGCGGAATTGGCCTCGTAAACCTGGCCAATCTCGTCAGTTATACCGTGTATCCGGGCGTGGCCCAGGTCCCGGCTGACACATGGCTGGCCGAACGACCTGCTGAGCCGAAATGAAAGCGGCACCGTTGGAAGAATATGATGTCCTGGTGCTTGGCAGTGGCGAAGGAGGAAAGTCTATCGCGTGGACCCTCGCCCAACAAGGCAAACACGTCGCCGTGATTGAGCGAAAATACATCGGCGGGTCGTGCCCCAACATCGCGTGTCTGCCCAGCAAAAACATCATTCATAGCGCCAAGGTCGCTTCGTACTTTTATCGGAGCGGGGAATTCGGGATCACCAAGGACAATTGCAGAATCAATCTGTCGGTCGTGCGGGATCGCAAACGCAAGATGGTTGACGGGCTGATCAAAATGCACCTCGACAATTTCAAGGCCAGCGGAGCGGAACTGGTCATGGGTTCTGGTCGTTTCGTAGGACCAAGAACAATTGAGGTGGCGCTTGCCGATGGCGGGACCCGCGTTCTTCAAGGGGAAATGGTCATTATCAGCACCGGCACGCGGGCGGCCGTTGAACACATTCCCGGTCTCTCTGAAGCAAGTCCGCTCACTCATATCCAAGCTCTTGAGCTGGATGACATCCCGGAGCATCTCCTCGTCCTGGGAGGCGGTTACGTCGGGCTGGAACTGGCCCAGGCCATGCGCCGCTTTGGCAGCAGGGTGACTGTCATTGAACGAAATGATCGTCTGGCCCACAGGGAAGATGAGGATGTTTCAGAAGGTCTTCACGAAGTTTTCCGGGACGAGGGAATCGGCGTTGTGACAGCCGCCCGTGTCAATCGGATCGAAGGAAAATCCGGCCAGTCGCTGAAACTGCAAGCGACTCAAACTGGATCTGAAATCGTCCTGGAGGGCACGCATCTGCTCGTCGCTACGGGCCGCATTCCTAATACTCAGGGCATTGGGCTGGAATTGGCCGGAGTCGAACTGACCGAACGCGGCTACATTAAGGTCAACGAACGGCTTGAAACCTCAGCGCCCGGCGTCTGGGCGATGGGTGAATGCGCGGGCAGTCCGCAATTCACCCACATTGCCTTCGATGATTTTCGCGTTGTTCGGGACAATCTTGCCGGCGGTCATCGCGTCACCACGGGCCGTCAGGTTCCGTCCTGTATGTTCACCGACCCCGAACTCGCGCGGATCGGTCTCAGTGAATCGGAGGCGAAGACAAGTGGCACTGCCTATCGCCTGGCCAAAATTCCGATGAAGGCGGTATTGCGCACCCGAACGCTTTCCGAGACGCGAGGATTCATGAAAGCCCTGATCGCCGCGGAGAGTGATCACATCCTCGGGTTCACTGCATTCGGAGTGGCAGCAGGTGAAATAATGGCTTCCGTCCAGGTCGCAATGATTGCGGGACTGCCCTATACGGCCTTGCGCGATGCCGTCTTTACCCACCCCACGATGTCGGAGGGGCTTATCCTGCTGTTTTCAGCCGTCCCACCGATTTCTATATCAAGTGGCTCGCGTGCCGGTGGGACCATTGACCTGGCCTGCAAACGATCTGTTGTCGAGACCGTGGATCGGCTTGAATCTCTGCTGAAAGCCAAGGGCATCAAGGTTTTCGCGCGGATTGATCAAGCCTCCGAGGCCAAGGCCGCAAGTTTGGCGATGCGCCCGATGGTGCTTTTGATTTTTGGCGACCCGAAGGCTGGCACCCCGTTGATGAAACGCTATCCTTCCCTCGCCATTGATCTGCCGCTCAAAGCCTTGGTCTGGGAAGAGGCCGAAGGCAAAGTCTGGTTAAGCTACAATAGCCCTGAATTCTTGCAGCAGCGACATGGCCTCAATAGACGGCCGTTTGAGGCGATTGGCCAACTTCTTCAAGCAGCAACGCAGTAGCAGAAACAATGAACTCTAATATTGGTTATCCGCAAAAGGAGCATTCCATGAGTACATTTGCCAACAAAGTCGCCCTCGTGACGGGCGCAACCAGCGGCATTGGCCGCGCAACCGCCATCGCATTTGCCCACCAAGGCGCCAAAGTCGTCATCTCCGGGCGCCGCGAGAAGGAGGGCCGGGAGACGGTCGGCATCATCGAGAAAGCCGGTGGCGAGGCCACGTTCGTCAGGACCGACGTGACGAATGAATCTGAGGTCGTCGCGCTCGTGGCCAAAACGCTGGCGACCTATGGACGCCTTGACGCGGCATTCAACAATGCGGGCGTCGAGGGCAAGATCGGTCCGATTCACCAACAGACCGTGGAGAATTACCGCCAGACGATGAACGCCAATGTGCTGGGCGTGTTTCTTTCGTTAAAGCACGAGATTCCCGCCATGCTGAAAAATGGCGGCGGCTCCATCGTCAACACTTCATCCGTGGCCGGTATTCGCGGATTGCCTGGCGTGGCTATCTACGTGGCCAGCAAACACGCCGTGGTGGGCCTGACCAAAGCGGCGGCTCTCGAATACGCGGCGCGAGGCATTCGGATTAACGCTGTCTTGCCGGGTCCCATTGAGACAGCAATGTTGGATCGCTTTGCGGCCGGAATAGGGGCCGATGCTGCCAAGCTCCTGGCCGCGGGCCAGCCGATCGGTCGCACGGGACGGCCCGAGGAAATCGCCGCGGCGGTCCTGTGGCTCTGCTCGGACGCGGCGTCGTTTGTCATCGGTCAATCGCTCGTCGTGGACGGCGGAAGGACAGCGCAATGAACCAAAACTAAGACAGGAGGACTCGATTGTGAAACGGAAGTCAACGATGCAACTCGGAATGATTGGGCTGGGCCGCATGGGTGCCAACATGGTGCGCCGGCTCATCAAAGGCGGTCATCAATGCGTGGTTTTTGACCGTTCACCGGATGCCGTGAAAGCTTTGGTCAAAGAGAAAGCCATCGGTGCCACCGCGCTGGCCGATTTGGTAAAGAAGCTCAGCAATGGGAGACTTACTCCTGCGAAATCTCAACGATTTGGAACGGGGGGAAGCCACCGAAAGAACGGGAAAAACGACCTAACCTTCAATAGCACGAGAAAAGTTCATCATGGGAACGATGGCAACAAGGCCGGGCTGCTGTGCGGATTCTCCAACAAATGTCCATCCCCCCACTATAATACCCTTTTTGGACCACGAGGAAGTCTTACCCGCCTGCAGCCGCCACATTTGCTGGTGAT
>Ga0187860_1004314_pt1 | contig 10723 bp, 11 predicted proteins | sample June2016WEW_10_4_FD_132981 | JGI IMG/M metagenome (GOLD analysis project Ga0187860, IMG submission 132981) | Peatland microbial communities from SPRUCE experiment site at the Marcell Experimental Forest, Minnesota, USA - June2016WEW_10_40 | ecosystem: Environmental > Terrestrial > Soil >... | reverse complement strand
TCTCACACCGCAGCTTCGGCTTCCACTCCCCCGACCCCCTGATCGCCCTCATCTACCTGTGCTGCGCCGGCATCACAATCGACCTGCCGCGATGACATTCACCACCCAATGGACCGGAGCACCTCTCATTCTCGTTAGCGGCACGCTTCTCACCGCCGCTCGAATCATTCGCGAGCCAGTCCGTGCTTTCGCCTCGCCGGGCGTGGCTGCCGCGTTGGGCGCAGCGTTCGCCGGCGGACTGGTACCAAGCCCTCTGGCCGGTGAGGTCGCACGCCTTCCCAGCCTTGTGCGGGGCATTGCCTTGTCTGCTTTCGTCGCCGACTCGCGCGCCATCGACCCTGTGCTGCTGCGCAACGCGCTCCGTGCGAACTCGGGTCGCAGTCTGCTGGCTGTCTGGAGCGCAGCACGTGGCGCAGATGTGCCTGGTCTCATGAAGGCGAGCACAACTCCCACAGATCTACTCTGGGGCGCCGATGATCGCCTGATAACCGCCGACGACGTGACCTCCGCTCGCCGCCTCCTCAACACTGACCGTGTACGGTGCCTGCCAAACTGCGGGCACTGGCCATTGCTTGAGCGACCAGCCGAAACCGCCGAATTCATAGTGACCGCCGACGTACGGTGACACGCCTTTCGTTTGACCCATTTCGAGTCGTGTCCTTTTCGTCGCGGCTCCGGAGCGTGCCCACTCGGCGCGTAGCCGTGATCGTGCCGGCCCTCTCCGCGGTCATTGTGGGCGTTGCGCTCATCGAGGGGCGGCTCGCCGGCACATTCCAACCGCTGGCTGACCTTCGTATCGCGTTCGGCACGCATGGCGTTTCTTCGCCGCCGAACTTCCCGCTTGTGCGCGACGTGGTGAGCATGTGGTTCGGAGCGGTGGTTCTTTACACCTGCTTGCTGGTTCACAAGCAATGGCAGCTGATGGCAAGGTTCATCCCCGACCTGGAGTCCAGTGGCGCGATCAGAAGCCTGCGGCGCCCCATCCCAGGTCTTCCACGAGTGGCGCAGATTTGGAGGATTGGCGAATCTGACCCCAAAGATGACGCCGTGAACATGGTAGTTAGACGCATTGACGCCTATCTCAGACTTGTCGAGAGGGCCGCGCCTTTTGTTGCGTTTGGCGCGGCGGTTGCGGCGTTCTTGCTCATCCTGGGCGAGGAGCCGAACATATTCTCGGTCTTTGCTCCGTCGAACCTTCACGGAGGTGGTCGCGCTGCATGGCTTGACGCTGCGTATAGCTCGTGGTGGGCAGGCACCGGCCACCCAATCGGCTGCGTGCTCTACTTCCTCGTTGCGACTCTCGGCATCTACATAATCGTGATGCAGAACCTCGTGGGAGTGGCATGCGTCTACTTCGTATGCGTCCTGCCGCACATCGCCCGCTTTAGCGCCGACTGGGGTAACGCCGACGGGCATTTCGGCTGGCGACCAGCGGCCACGGCGTTCCGAACCGTGTACTGGTCTCTACTAGTCCACGGCGTCACGCTTGCAGTGCTTCTCGTCGCATTGGGGCCCTCACGGGCGGGATGGATCGCCGGTCTACTTGCGATTTGGCTTATCGGCACTCCCACCTACATCGCGGTGCCCTGGTTGATATTCACTCGGGTTGAGAAGCGTGTTCGCCGCGACCGCCTGCGCGCGATATCCGCGCGATTGCAGACCGACAACGTTCATCTTGACTCGGTAGGTCCCGCCGTAGTTCCCTTCCTTTGGGAAATTGACCGAGTGCGTCAACTGCGCATCCGTCCCCTGCGTATGCGTAGCTGGCAATTCTCGACTATCGCGACCGCCATAGCCCTACCCGTCGTCATCGCGGTAGCCCAGAGGCTGAGCTAGTCACAACTTCCCGCTCCAAGCCTCAAGGTTCCAACGTGGGCGGCTTATCGATCTCCGCTCCCACAGGACACGGTTTGTCGAGGCGCGGGAGACGCCTCAGCCGTCGTGTCCGGTGCGCTCGGGATAGCACAAATCGAGCAGTTCCAGACTCCTCGCGTATATCCCTGGCGCCTCGCTCTCTCGCGGTCCGGCGATGTTCAACGTCGCACCAGCGGGAAGGGCATCGACGAGCTGTCGGATCGCAATCTTGGCCCGCTCCGGATCGAGGACATCGACCACCACGAACGGCCGAGCCAGCTCGGCCGCGGAGCGTTCGGTGAGATCGGTGCCGTGAGAATCGGTCTCCTCCGAGCGCTGGGTCAGTATCAGGGTGGCGTCGCTATCGCGCACATTCCAGGTCGTGCGCTGGGCGACGTCCGCCTCAGGGGTCTCCTTGAGGTCGGGGTACTGCGCTAGGAGACCCGGTGGCGTGGTCTGATCTTCAGCCCAGCCGCCACGTGGGCACCAACCCCCGTAGGGGATGTCGCGCGCGATCGCAAAGTCCAAGGCCGCCCGGTCGGGACCAGTCTGTCCGCCCGAGACAATGCGACCCAGCTGCGGTCTAGTTGCCATTTGTCTTGACTCCGACATCGTGGCGGTGGTACACCGCCGCCTCCGAGTAAAGGGCCGCAAAATGCTTGAAGAACTCGATCCCGGTGCGAGTTGGTGTCTGCTTGTCGGCCAGGAACTCGTGAAGAGTCTCGTACTGATCGCAGATGCTCTCTCCCCACGAGGACCCCAGGAAGAGGTGGCGCGTGTCGCGGCGCAAGATGCCAGCGCTCAGAAGCAGACCCGCCTGGTCGTAGCTGGCGCAGACGTTGTTCGCCGCCGCACGGTCGTCGGGGTCCCAGCTCTCATAGGGGCGGTCGACCAGCTGCTTGCGAACGCGGCTACGTGCCGCGCTGAAGACCTCCTGGGCCAGGTATTGGTGCATGTAGAACAGTGACTGCAGGTTCTGGCCGCGCATCTCCTTGGTGAGCTGGATGACCGCAAAGAAGACTGAGAAGCCGGCCAGGGCAGATCCCAGCTCGGCCAACGTCGTAAGCATTGCTCCTCCGGATTTCGAATGAACGCGGCCGCTTGGTCGCAGGCTGATGTTGCCGGATGGGAGACGCGAGCGCTCGGTGCCTCGGCCGCAGTGCCACGAGCCATCGGGCGACTCCCGCGGACCGGAGCTGCGCCCCGTGCCTGGATACGCAAGCGGATGGTCACGTTGACGTTGAGACAGCGCTGACGGCATCACGGCTCTCAGTACCGCGGCAGCGGTTCGACCAGGTACTTGGAGAGCAGGCTGGAGTCGGCGAGGTCGTTGAAGGCCGGCGGGGTGGCGGTGTAGAGGCGCTGGTCGTAGTTGACGGTCTCGGAGGCTCCGGAGTTGGCGTTGGCGTAGCCGTAGGTGCGGTTGAAGCGGAAGGTGTCGGCGTAGAGCAGGCCGTTGACGGTTAGCGGGGTGTTGCAGTCGCCCACGCTGTAGGGGCCGGAGCCGGGCGCGGGGCCGGCGACATCGGCGACTTGGTAGCTGAGGCTGGAGCCGTCGGCGGCGGCGCAGGTGTTGGTGATGCCGCCGGCGACATAGAAGCCGTCCAAGGTGGTCACGCCCTTGCCGATGTAGATGTTGCCGGTCACGATCACACCAAGCGACGGGTGGTTGGTCTCAGCGTTGAGCGCCCCGCTGGGGTTGTTCGAGCCGTAGGTGATGTTGGCGTTGATGAAGAGGTTGCCGGTGACGTAGAGCGTCCAGCGGTGGTTGATGACCAAGTTCGGCAGAGCCGGACTGGTGCCGCTGCCGTCGACGGTGCTGCCCAGGACGTAGGTGTTATGGACGGTCGGGGCGAGACCGGGTTCGGCCGCCGGCGGGTTGGCCAGGACGACCTTGCCTTCCAGGTTGGCGTCGCTGTGGTCGTCGTTGTAGCTGCCGGAGCTGAAGCCGGATTGGTAGGAGCTGCCTCCGAGGACGGTCGGGGCGGTCGGCGCGCTCCCCTGCTTCAGCCAGATGGTCTGGGCGGCGGCGCAGAGGTTGGGTCGGATGACCACGCCGGTGCCGTTGGCCGATGGTATGCCGCTGGAGGAGCCGGACTGCACACCGGCGTAGGGGTTGGCCGACAGGTTGTCGCCAGCACTCACCAGGTACTGACCGATGGCGCCGGAGGCGCTGCCGCTAGCGCCGTTGTTGTAGACGATGTTGTCGTAGGCGTTGCCCAGTCCCGTGTCGGTGGTGCTGGAGCAGTAGTCGAGCGAGCTTTGGTCGCAGGTCTGGGTGGCGCTGGTCGTGCTCTGGCTGCAGCCCCCGGCATGGACATTGCCGCCGGTGGTAGTCAGGTACGGGGCGAGGTTCTGGTAGCGAGTGAAGTAGATCGGCACCGACGGGTTAGACGTCCCCGGCGCGCTATCCGGGCTGGCGGTGCCGTCTGCCGGGGCGTTGCAGTCGGTTGGGTGGCCGCTAGCCCAGTACTCGATCACACATAAAGTGGCGGTGTTGGAGATCGTGCCGCCAACCGGCACGCCGGTGGCGTTCGCCAGGCTCACCTGGAAGTTGTAGGAGCCCTGCTGACTGCCGGAGAGCTCCTCGCCGTCGCCGGCTGAGCCATCCCAGCTAACCAGTTGGCTGCCGGTGATCGTGCCTTCGCCCGGCGACTGGGTGCCGGTCTGGACCGCTATTTGAGAGTTGACGCCGCCTCCCGGTCCTTGGTCGTAGAGCTGGTAGTAGAGCGGCCCCTGGCCCGGGTCGGGTTTGACCTGGATCTCGATCGTGCCGGTGCTAGCGCCATTGCCGTTGACGCTCGAGGCGGTGCCGGGCGAGTAGGCGTAGTACTGGTACTGATTCCCGCCGTAGCAGTCGGGCACCTTTGAGGGGTGGCCGTCATCGGCGGCAAAGCCGGTGGCGAACTTAGAGAGGCACCCGACCGCCGCCGGGATCGGGTTGTAGAGCTGGTTGGACGCCACCCAGGTGTTCGCTGTAGCAGCGGGTGTGCTCGGGCCGTCAAAGCCGGCTAGGTCATAGACGCCTTCGAGCCCAGCGCTGAAGTCCTGGCAGCCCGATATCAGCGCCGCGACGGTATTCCCCGTACCGGTGGCGCAGTTCGGATCGGTCTGCTGGACCAGATCGGGGTAGACGCCGATGTTGGCGGCGGTCTTGACGGTGCCGGAGAACGTGAAGCTAACACTGGCGTAGGCCGGGAGCACCGAAAAGGACAGCGTCTCGACACCGCCGCCAGAGCTGCCGCAGGAGATGTAGGTCGGCGTGAAGAGCAGGCCCGAGCCGTTGTAGGCGCCGAACCCGTAGGAGCCGCTAAAGCACGGTATGGCGCTGTTGACGGTCCAGCCGGCCGGCATGTTGGGCGAGCCGTCCGAGCCGATGCTGTAGCCACTCGACCCGCCGCTGATGGTGGTCGGGTCGATATTCCCGGGAACGGCGTCGGACAGGGTGTCGACCAGAGCGTTGCTGCCCGGGCTGTAGCCGATGTTGTAGTCGAGGTTGTTATCCAGGGTGACGGTGTAGCTGACCGTATCGCCGGGTTTCAGGCTCGTGCCATTGCCCCCTGCCGGCGGGTTCTCGGTCACAGAGACCTTCGGGCTGCCAGTCGGCGCATAGATCAGGCTGTACGGGTTGGTGCTGCCGCAGCTGGTCGACTGGTCGCAGACGCCGGAAATCTGGTCGGAGCTACAGTCGGTGTAGCCGTCGGCGCCGGAGTTCTGATTGGTGGCGCAAGCGACCCCACTGTAGTTGGTGCCCTGGTAGGTGTAGGCGGTCGTCGGATAGGCCGTCGTGGTGATGCAGAACGGGCTGTGCTGGTAGCCGGCCACACTGAAGTTGCCGCTCGAGTCGGTGGTGGCGTTCGGAAAGACGTTGCCGCTGCCATCGGTCCAGCTGGCCGTCGGGTAGGGACCGGAGCCACCTCCCGAGCAGTCGTAGAGGGGTACGTTCGCAAAGCCCTTGCCAGTCGCCTGGTTGGGATCGGAGACGACCTTGCCCTTCAAGGCGATGATTGGGATGGTGACGTAGACGGGAGAGGTGTCCCAGTAGTAGATGTCGCCGCCGCCGCGGGCGGCCTTCCAGGTGCTGTCGGCCACCCCGTTGTCGTACCAGCTGGCCGGAGCCTTGTCGTTGCCGCCGGCCGCGTGGTCCGGGCAGCCGTTGGTGGCATCGTCGATGTCGCCGCAGAAGATCGCCACCTCGAAGCTCAGGCTAGTGGTTGACGGGTGGCTCTTGAACTGAAAGGTCACCTTGAAGTCGTGTGTGGCCGAGGCGCCATGGGAGCCCGGGCTCATGTTGATGTTGCTAAAGACGGCGGCGACGCCGTCGCCTTGGCAGCTGGACTTGCCCACGTTTGCCGCACTGACGTTCCAGGCGAGGTACTTGCCGGAGTAGGTCGTGACGTCGCTGGTCGAGCCGTCATTGGCGAACGGCGAGTCGTAGTTGTAGTAGTAGGACGGACAGCTGTAGGTGTCCCCATCGATTATGCCCGGGCCGGCGGCAGAGTCGAACGGGTTAAAGGGGTCGAAATAGTCAAAGTTGTCGTTGAGCTGGGCGGTCGGGCTAGCTTTGCTCAAGCAACCGGGAGCGCAGGCACCGCCGCCGCCAACCGCGTAGATGTCGGCGTCCCAGCGGCCACCCTCGGTGTAGCTGCCAGAGACGGTGTAGGGCACGTCGACGGTGACCTTGTCGCCGTTGATGCTCAGCTGCGGCTGGAGAATCGAGCGCTTACCACCCGAATCATCACCCGCGCCCAGCGGATCGGGCATGTTCGTATGACCTGGCTGCGAGTCGGCGTGGGCAGGTGGGGCTGAAGCGACGCCGTACCACCCGGCCGCTGCGACCAAGGCTACGAAGACTATGAGAGCGCTAACCCATCGCCTGCCCGTACCAGCTACCTCACGTTACCATCACTACAAGCTTAACTGTAATACGGGCCGTTGCCAAGGGGCAGGCGCCTGGGACGGAGGAAATGAATAAGAGCGGAGTGCGGACTCCTCGGCCGATTGATGGCCGAGGAGTCCGCTGGTCACGGAAGCGTCAGCGCCACGTGATCCAACCCCGCGAGGAGTTGGACTGACGGTTGGTGCTGGCCCTAGTGGTGCCTGCGAGCCTAGCTCTGGGCACTGATGTCGAGACCGGGCCCGAAGATCGGGCTGCGGATGACATTCGGGCCTGAGGCCTCGGGGTGACCGGGCAGGCTAACTCGGAGCCGGTGTGGGCTGTGCTTGACCGCTCGGTAGGTAAACGGCCCGGCCAGCCCGGAGGCGTTGTGGCCGATTACCACGTAGGCCTGGACGATCACGGCCGAGCCGCGACAGGTCACTATCCGGTGGTACGGGGTGCTGGTCGTACCAGTGGCGCCGGTTGAGCCGCTTTGGCCGGTGGAGCCGGTGGAGCCGGTGGCGCCGCTGGCGCTCCCGAGCTCCTTGGACATGCGGCACTTGATGTAGCGGCTGATGTTGGCAGCGACGTAGCCGCTGGTCGGAACGTACTTGGCGGTCTCGCAGCCTCTCCCGTAGATGCACTCCACGTACAGGTTGCCGACGTGGCAGGGGAACGAGTCCCCATTGCTGCCGGTGCACATTCTGTAGCCCGCCGGGTTGGTGGCGCTGGCGGTGGCCCCAAGCGGGACCACGGCGATCGCCACAATGCTCGCCACCAGGGCGAGCGTGAGCGTGATGGGGCGCATGCCCCACCTCCTTTCAGGTAGGGGCAAGCGCGGCGACCTCGAGCGAGGCCGGGCGTGAAGGAACGCGGTCTGGCGATGCTACGGCCAGAACGTAACTGCCATTATATAACAATTGTTACAAGCTGTAAAGCCCATTATTGCTGGGCGGATTGGGCCTCGGGACGGCTCCGGCTCTACGCCGATGTCATAGGCGACTCTACTGCGATGTCATTGCGTTGGGCAAGGGCGCTCGTGAGGCTGGCCGCATGCCAGCGAGCGAGACGTTCCAGCAAGCCTTGGGTGAGGCGGTACGCCAGCGCCGCCAGGAACTCGGCCTAACCCAGGAGGCGCTATCGCTGCGGTCTGGCCTCCATCAGCGCTGGATCTCCAACGTCGAGACCGGTAAGCGCAACCCGAGCTATGGCAGCTTGCGACGCTTGGCGACGGGCCTGGGGCTGCCCGCCTCCGAGCTACTCAGTCGAGCCGAGCAGCTCGAGGACGAACCGCGGAAAAATCCAGCGGAGCCACGACCGATGTAACCACGGGAGGGTTTGCAGTCTCGCCGCTGATGTCATGACTCCACCTCCGACGGTAACACGGCATGCCGGCGACTGGCAACCGCTACGGCTCTGGCCACCGATATGCGGGTTGCGTCCGACGCCGGCGCAACCATCAAGGCATGGCGGTCGCGGCCTCCGGAGAGCTACTTGCCGAAATGTGCTTCCGGCGCGTGCCCGGCGACATTGTCGACCGCGATGTAGTGCTGGCGGCCCTGTGGCACCTTCACCTCGCGGCGCTCCGCGGCGGCTTCGCGGTTTCACCTGGGCGCACGTTCCGGCATACGCTGCTCGGAGCCCGTTGCGGTCTGCGGGCGACCGACTTCCGAGCCGCATTGAACGAACTTCAGCGCGACGGCCTGATTTTCTCAGCGCTGAACCGCCACGGCCTGACCCGGCGCGGCTTCCAGGCGGTAGCCGAGATTGTCGACATTGACCGGGTACTTGCCGCCGAAGCTGCACTCGCCTCTCGGCCTTGACCGCTTTGCCCGCGAGCGCGGAGGGGCTCACGGATGGCTCAGCTCTCGGGACAGCTCGCAGCCATGACATCGCGGTAGGGTCTGGAAGCATGCGGCAGACCCATCCTCGCCTTCATCCGGCATACAAGACTCTGGCATGGTCTGGCGCCCTCGTGGCCTCGGCGACGCTCATGCTCGCACCCGCGGGTGCTGCGGTTGCTAACGGTGCCCCACTCGCTCACGCTGCCACCTGCACCCGCGTTCCAGGCGACCCATCGGGACCGTGTGCAGTCGGCAATGTCGTCGGGGGCTGCTCCTACAGCAGGCCCTGCGCGAACGGTGCCTACGTCAATTGCATTCGTTCAGCGGAGCTCGGAACTGCGCCCCCGCAGGGCGGGAATGTCGTGGATGCACACAAGACCGTCAGCTGCGTGACCCACAGGGGCGCCACGATCTTGAAGGCTTACTTGGTCTCCGGGGCTAGCCCCCCACTGAGCTACAAGGCGATACCCCACAAAGCCCACAAGCTCCATACCACGATGCGTCCCGGCTCGAATTTCTATAACGGCAGTTGGGCCGTCTACGTGGAGGTTCAGAGCTGACGCCTGCCATGCGTGGAATCAAGCAACATTTTGCCGCCGTGGCCGTCGCGATCGTGGCCTGCCTGATCCCGGCATTGGGAGCCCAGGCGATCGTGCCAGTGCCGGCTAGCGGCCAGACAACCTGCACCCATCTGCCGGGTAACCAGTCCACTCCGTGCAGGGTCGGCAACTCGGTCGGGCAGTGCGTCTATGGCCTGAAGTGCTACAACACTCCCTACATCACCTGCACGATGTCGAAGGAGCTTGGCACGCCACTTCCCCAGGGTGGTGGCGTCACCAACATGCATCGGACGGTCAGTTGCGTGACCCACAAAGGCGCCAAAATCCTGAAAGCCTACTGGCTTTCAGGAGCTACGGGCGGCTTATTCAAGTACAAGGCGATCCCACACAAGACCCACAAGCTGAAGACGACCATGCGTCCCGGGTCAGCGTTCTATAACGGAACCTGGGATCTCTACATCGAGGTGCAGAGTTAGGCGATGGTCATGCGTGGATTCAAGCAACATCTCGCCGCCGTGGCCGTCGCGATCGTGGCCTGCCTAATCCCGATAGTGGGAGCCCAGGCGATCGTGCCAGTGCCGGCTAGCGGCCAGACGACCTGCATCCACTTCCCGGGTGATAAATCCGGTCCATGTGAGGTCGGTAATTTGCAGATATGGTGTATCTACACCAAAGGCTGCTTCAATGATTCTTTCATTGTCTGCAAGATGTCAAAAGAGCTAGGGACTCAGCCTCCTCAGGGCGGCTCCGTCATCAACGAGCACAAGACGGTTAGCTGTGTGACCCGCAAGGGCGCCAAGATCCTGAAGGCATACTGGGAGTCGGGTGCTAGCCCCCCGGTGAGCTATAAGGCTATACCCCACAAGACACACAAGCTCAACACCACGATGCGTCCAGGATCGAATTTCTATAACGGAACAGTCGGTCTCTTCATCGAGGCTCAGAGTTAGACATTGCCATGCGTGGAATCAAGCGACATCTCGCCGCCGTGGCCGTCGCGATCGTGGCCTGCCTGATCCCGGCATTGGGAGCCCAGGCGATCGTGCCAGTGCCGGCTAGCGGCCAGACGTCCTGCACCCATCTGCCGGGCAACCCGGCGACCGCCCCGTGCAAGGTCGGCAATTCAGTGGCGGAGTGCATCTATGGCCTGAAGTGCTACAACAACCCCTACATCACTTGCACAATGTCGAAGGAGCTTGGCACTGAGCCACCCCAGGGTGGCAACATCGTCAACGAGCACAGGACGGTTAGCTGCGTGACCCACAAGGGTGCCAAAATCCTGAAAGCCTACTGGGGCTCAGGAGCTACTGGCGGCTCATTCAAGTACAAGGCGATCCCGCACAAGACCCATGGGCTGAAAACGACCATGCGTCCCGGGTCAGCGTTCTATAACGGAACCTGGGTTCTCTCCATCGAACTCCAGAAATAAGAGGCATGGAGCGGGGGCTCTCGGCTACAGCCGGGAGTTGAATCAGTGCGGGTTGTCCCCGATAACCTGACGGTCATCGGGGACTGAGGGCTGTTTGGCATCCTCGCCCAGTTGGCATCACTGGGTTGTGACATCTTCGGCTTCCGTCGGTGTCCGA
>Ga0187860_1004312_pt1 | contig 10728 bp, 9 predicted proteins | sample June2016WEW_10_4_FD_132981 | JGI IMG/M metagenome (GOLD analysis project Ga0187860, IMG submission 132981) | Peatland microbial communities from SPRUCE experiment site at the Marcell Experimental Forest, Minnesota, USA - June2016WEW_10_40 | ecosystem: Environmental > Terrestrial > Soil > Wetlands... | reverse complement strand
GCGCGTCAGCGCGTCGAGCAATGCAGCTTCATAGCTGTGCTCGAAGGGAATCCAGTTCTCGGTGACAACCATCAGAGCGATGGCCTCGATCGAGGCGACACCGGTCGGGGTAAGCCCGAACGTCGCGATTGCGATGAGGTGCGCCTCGGGCATTGCGCCCCACAGCGACAGCTCATTGGCGAACTTGGCGTTCATCCGATGCTGCACATCCTCATTCAACATGAACGGGAATCTCGGGAGATGCTTTACGATCATGCGATGGCCGAAACGGGCGGGGGCGATCTCCTTGACCTCCCCGATCAGCACGAGCAGCGATCGATGATTTCCGTCAGTTGCAGCGACCCGGTTCATGAACGCGACGCGACGCTGTGTGATCTCGGACTCGCGCTCCGAACGGAACATCTCGGGGATATAGAGGACGTCGAGCAACGATTTGCCTTTGGCCGTCTTCCCCTCGGCGCCCTCGGTCAAGAATTTTCGGATCACCGCCCAGTTGCGTTTGCCTACCATCCCGGGGCGCCAGCGATTGAACTCGGCTTGGTCCCAGAGATAGTGGAGCAGCGCCCGGAGTGAGAGCTTGGAGCCATCCGTTTTGACGCTGCCGACATCGCTTGCCTCATGTGGGCCGGAGGAGGCCTTAGCGCCGGTCTTCGACAGACTGAAATCGAGCTTCAGAACGGTGACTCCGTCCTCGACGTTCTCCTGGATCGCGCTGCCCGCCACGTGGCCGAACCCTGAGAGTTCGTAGGGCGCTTCATAGGAATCGCAGCTCGGGGCGTGTTTTGGTCCCGTTTCCGGCATGCGCTTGAGGATGTGGCGATCGCCGATCCGCGCGACATACATCGGCACGCCGGGGGAGCAGCAGAGGCATAGTGGGCGATCGTGCGCGGCGTGAGCCTGCGCGAGCCTCTTCTCGAGATCCGTAGCGTCGAGCAAGACTTCTGCCTCCCCAATGTGGATGCGCCTCATGTTATTCCCTGACTTGCCGATCACACGGGTCGGTCGCGCGTCGCGCCGGGCTACCGCGGCGTTGTTGGCCCGGCCGGCGAAGACATACGGACGCGTCCCCTTTGGGGACGCGGTTCTCCTCTCTCAATGACGTCTGAGGATACGGCTGCTCGGCCCGCCTCAAGGACGAACGGCTCCTCCAATTTTGTCGCGCAGAGCGACAAAATCGGCTCCTCCCTTCGCCGGCTTCGCCGGTCGCGTTGCGATCCTTGACCCGGTCCTCGGGCGCACGTGCCGCGTCGACGTCATCAAGACGGAGACGACGAACACGTGCATCATCGATCATATCAACGAACTGCGCGCTGAGCTTGCAGGATGCTTTTTCGCGAAAGACGAGCGCAGCGAAATCGAGGCGGAGTTGGCCGCTCTCGTGGCCGAGCGCGACGCCAAGGGGAGGGCTGAAGCCGAGGTCTTCCAGGGATTTCTTGCCCACTCGCCCGCTCCCAGCTAAGGCGGACCCGCTTGGGGAGGGCGCGCCAGCGCCCTTCCTCTTCCTCATCACGGCTTGCGTCCCTGTTTTCTCAAGTAGGCCGCGATGATCTCCCTCATCAGATCAGGGACCGATTTGTTTTCGAAAGCAGCTTGAATCCGCAACTCGTGTTGCTCCTCCGGGGATACGGAAAAGCGAAGCGGCACGGGCGCGGAACTCGGCGAGGGCGTATCCCCTTTCTTCGACGCGGCCTTTGTCGGCGCCGTTCTCATCGGCGCCGCTGGCTCGGGGCCGACCTCTTGGCCTGTCGCTTCGCCAAGTGGCTCGCTTGCCGGTTGCAGCACCAGGGTTGCCTTGGTTGCCCGCGCAGAGCGCCGCCGCAAGTCGTCGAGGTCGAGGGTGGGTAATGGCTTCCGGCTTTTGATGATCGCGGCATAATCCGGCTTATCGTCGGTCATTGTTCCGCCCCCACGGCGGCAATGGTCGCGAAGATTTCGTCCGCGAGCATTTCTCCGTTGACCATCGCCTTGCGAACTTGCTCGGAATCGCCCGGCATTGTGGCGAGGGATCCCCCATCCATCATCATGAGCTGCAGCACGGGTCGCTCGACGACGATCGTTTTCGTCACGGGGATGGCGTGCTCCTCGATGTAGGCCGAGGCGACCTTGAACGCGGCGGTGTTTTTGGCGATGCCGCTGACGCCGTTCAGGACGCACCTGATGACGAAGGGCTGGGCGCCCTCGTACATCGCGTCGAGGCGGGCAAGCAGCCGCACGACCTCCGGCAAATCCGCTCCGCTCGCGCGGGCGGGAATCAGAACCATTTCGGAGTGGCCCGCCGCGATGTTGAGGACTTCGTCGATGGCGCCGGGCACGTCGATCAAGATCACATCCTCGTCCGAAGCCTTTGCCAGCGTCGTCACGAGCTGATCGGCGCCATGGACGAATTCCACGGCGATATTTTCGAGGCTGCGGCCGGCGTCGAGGCTACGGGCAAACCATTGCGTCGCGGTGGCTTGCGGGTCGGCGTCCAGGATGCGAACCGAGAAGCCTTTGGCGGCGAAGACGGACGCCAGCAGGACGCAAAGAGTCGTCTTTCCAGACCCTCCCTTAGTCGTGCCTATGGTCAAAACGAGTGCCATTTCGTCACCTCAGATGAGTGCGCGAGCCGCCTGCTTCTGACGGAAGCACGGATTGAAAGATGCGCGAGCGCAAAGTCTGCGCGCAGGCTAGGTCTCGTGAGGACCTTTGTTCGCCGGCGTCGCACTGTGTGCAGCGGTGGGAGGGAAGTCGCGGGCGCGTAGACGCCGCGTCGCTCTGTCGCGTGCGAGAGGCCAAAGCACACAGGCGGACAAAAGACGCAAGGAGAAAAACGCCGTGCGCGTCTAAAAGCTGGCAACGGCAAAAAGCCGCGTGCGGACAAAAGACGCGCGAAGACAAAAGACGCGTGAGGACAAACGCCGCATGCGTCCGAAAGCCGTCGCGGGACAAAAGCCGCACGGGTCGAAAAGCCGCCGAGGGCGAAAAGCGACGTGCAGACAAAAGACGCTGGAGGACAAAAGACGTGCGCGTCTAATAGCCGCCGGAGGACAAAAGCCGCAGGCGTCGAAAAGACGCCAAGGGCGAAAAGCCACGTGCAGACAGAAGACGCTGGAGGACAAAAGGCGCACGAAGACAAAAGCCATATGCGTCTAAAGGACGCCAACGGCGAAAGACCGCGTGCGGACAAAGGGCGTCGGAGGAGAAACGCCGCGCACGGACAAAAGCCTCAGGTGGACAATCGCCGCGAGCGTCAGGTTGGGGGCGGCAGCCAAGGAGACGAAAGCCGCAGGGCGACAAAGGGTTCGCGTTCGAAACGACATAGGCGCCCGAGACGGCAGTCATACGAACGCCCAGAGCTCTGAGATGACAGGCGTAGCCAGCCTGGGAAGCGGATAGCGGCGGAAAAGCGGTGGACGTGGCGGGGAAAGGGGCGTAGGGATGGTATGTTGAATGGTATAGAGTAGGCAGGATAGCATAATTTGTGATACAAATTATGCGTGTGCCCTGCCGGGCGGGCCAAGAGGCGCGGACAGTCCCCCTTCGGGGTCTCCGCGCCGGGAAATGAGCGGACGAAGGGACCCATGGCGAAGGCGATCAAGCGTTCGGAAGTCATCCATGTCCGGCTCACGGAGGATGAGCGGACGCGCTTTACCGAGCGGTGCGCGCCGGACGATCTGCCAATCAGCGAAGCCATTCGTCGCGTGATGCGCGAAGCCGCGGAGCTTGGCCCGACTTTCGACGGGGAAGTCGCTGATGAAATCAGGGGCCTGACGCAGCAACTGAAGGCGATCGGCGTCGATATCGATCATGCCGTGCGCGCCATCAATGTCGGCAAGGCGCCGGAAGCGGCGGCGATGAGAACGACGTTCGTCGAGTTCGCGGAGGTGCTTTGGGAGGTTGAACGCTTCTATCGGTCGCTTTGCGCGAACGCGCGGGCGCGCCACTTGCAGCCGACGAGAGCTTTGTGAGCGCGTCGTCCGATCAGGGCGCGTCAAGTTTTGGTCCACGCGCATTCGTCGCTATGAAGCGCGGCGAACTCGCCGTGGGGGAAGTCAGCGGCCCAACGGAGCCGAGCCAAGGCGCCCGCGCCATGCTCGCCGCGGCAACGCCGGACGTCGCGGCGAATTCTCGCGCCCCAAATCCGAAGGCATCGTCGAGGCCATCGACAGGGTTCATCGTGTCGAGCGGCGTACGCGCCGAAGCGGCGCCGGAGGAGGATGAACGGGTAAGGCGATCCGCGGGAGCGGGCGGGGGAGGGGGCGCTCGAAGCGGCCGGATGGCGAAGAGAGGATTTTCCCCTCTTGCCGACCCGACCGCAGCAGCGCAGGCGCCGTCATCGCGAAGCTCGATCGACAAAACGCGGGGCCTGGCGTCGGGATCGCAAGCCGCGGTGATCAAACTCGCCAGCTTTGCCTCCGGCCGCAGCCGAATGGGGGCGCTTGTCCGATATCAGAGCCGCGAGGGGGAGATCCCGCTGGAGCGAGAAGATGGAACGAAAGTCGAGGGCACGGCCGCGCTCAATGCTCTTGTTGCGCAATGGGCGGAGGAGACAGCCGGTCCGGAGCCATCAAAGGACGTGTTGTTTTTCACTGTGACCGTTTCCGACTCCCGGACGCCGGATGCCGTGCGCGCCGCGGTGGGCAGTGTGCTTACTGGTCACAAATATGCGTGGCGCATCGAAGAGGACGAGAGCCAGACGCGGGTCCATGTCGTGACGTCAGCCGCCAGCTCAGAGCGCGATGACGCCGGCAGGCCCGGACGGATTTTCGACAACAACAAATCGATCGGCGCTTTGCATGATCGCCTCGACGCCGCGTTTGACGCCACGGTGAAGCTTGACGAGCGAGGCTGGGCGCATGGAACCGAAGGAGCGGCGCGATACCTCTGCCGCCTCACGAGCGACGGACGAAAGCCTGCCGTGACGTCGACGAGTCGGATTGTGGACAGTCATGAGGCCAATCTGGAGGTCGCCTTGTCGTGGAAGCGCGACCTCAGATCGCGCGAGCCGCGCGACACCGCCCATATCATTCTGAGCGCCAAGGCGGGGACGCCTCGCGAGGCCTTTGTCGATGCGGCGCGGGCGACGCTGGCGCACGAGTTCGCCGGCCACAAATATGCATTCGCGCTTCACACGGACAAGCGCCATGTTCATGTCCACGCGATCGTTCGCATGGACAATGCACGGGGTGAGCGCGTGCATCCCAACATTGGGGACTTCCAGCGCTGGCGCGAGACACTCGCCGAGGAGGCGCGCCACCGTCATATCCCGATGGAGGAGCTCAGGCGCTTCGAGCAGGCCAACAGTCCGGCTTACAAACTCAAAGATGTTTCCATGGCGGAACGCGGGGACGCCACCAAGGCGCAGCACCAGCGTTTGCACGCCGCAGGGCGCACCTGGAATTTAGCAAAGGGCGTCTGGGAGCAAACCGAACGCGGCGTTCATGTTCCCAGCCGCGAGGAGGGGCGTCGACGCGCGAACGACAGCGCGCATCAATGGCGCGCGCTGACGCAGGTTCCGTTGTTTGGCGCGGAGCCGCCCGTGAGTTCCGACGCGATCCGGCTATACAGGTCGGAGAACTCAGCCGCGCACCGGAAGGCAACGCCGCTTTTTGCGATTGACCGCGCCAAAGCCGAATCCATGGCGACATCGCGCGACGCGACTCTCTGGTATGTCGACGTTCCAAACTCTCGCCTAAACGAAATCAAGCCATCGCGTTCCGATCCGACTGATGTATTTGTGGTCAGCGCCGCGCTGGCCGCCGAGCGACGCGACATTCCGCGACAAAGCGACGATACAATGCTCATCCTCGCGACGGAGCGAGCCCGGCGCGCGGCCATCGAGGGCAGCGGCGCCGAAATCGCGAGACTCGGCCAACAATTGGGAAACCCCGCCATGCGAACCGCAGAAAATCTGACGGCCACCCGGACCTCATTGGAAGCGCTGTTCAACGAAGCCCTGCCTCATTTGCCGGAGGCCGATCGCGTGGGATGGTCGAAGCAAAAGACCGACATGCTGGCGGCAACAGACAGATTGATCGCGACGAACCGCCGACTCGAGGCCAAACGCGCGAATATCCAGGGCGAGACATTCGATCAGCCGAGGGCGCGCGAAGTCGGATCGGCGTTCTCGCCGGAATTGAAAGGCGGGGAGGTTCACTACTCCCGGCGCAATCCCGCCACCAATAAGTTTGAAGTCGCCTTTGTCGACAAAGGGAACCAGATCGATGTACACGACTGGACCCATCGCGAGAGCATTCTCGCCGCTATGAAATTGTCCTCGCAGAAGTGGGATGCGATCACGGTCAACGGTTCCGACAGCTACAAGACAAAAGTCGTCGAACTTGCCGTCGAGCATGGCTTCACGATCAGCAATCCGGATTTGCAGGAAAAGATACGTCTCGAACAACAGCGCGTCGCTCAGCACCGCGAGCCGAATGCGCCAGTGGTTCAGGGGCAAGCTGCAAGCGACATCGGCGCACAAAGCTCGCCAGGGTCCAAAGCCGAGAACCAGGTTTCGGCGCAATCGCCGCCGCTGGCCCCCACGCCCGGGGAGACGCAAATCGCCCTCGATCAAATTCGTCATCAGACGGAGCGCGAGGCCACGCTGGAAACCCGACAGGCGATCGAGGCGCGGCGACATGGCGAGACAACGCCAGCCTCCGGCACGGTCGAACATCCCTATCGATCAGGCCAGGAGGCGCGCACTGCGCGTGACGCCGCGCGGGCCATGGAGAACAACCCGAACCAGCCGGGGCGTACCGAGCCGGGTCAAAGCGAGAAGGTTCAGGAACTGGCGCGGGAGCAAAAGTCCTATCTCGAGCAAGCGCGGGTTCACAATGAGGAGGAAGCGGCCAAGACTCGAAACGAGGATAAGACCCACGAAGAGGAGCGATGAGCGAGACTCGCGGCGAGGCGGCGGGACTCGGCGGCCGCCGCGCGTCCGACGCCCCGCAAGCGCAGCTTGCGACAATGACGCTGGCGATCATCCCCGCCTCGGAAGCGCAATCCGCAACCGACGTGAATGGCGGTGCGAATCGTCGCGTTTCGGCGGCCGATTGACGGCCCGGCGTTGCCGCGTGATCCTGGCGCCCAATGGCGCCTCAGATCAATTCGCCAGATCAATTCGCCGTTGACGTGACATAGCCTGGAAGCTATATATGGCTTGGGAAGTCGAATTCGAAGACGCGTTCGAGGCGGAGTTTCTCGCGTTGGAGCCCGATGTCCAGGACGCTTTGCTCGCCGTCGCCAAGCTGCTCGCCGATTATGGTCCGCAACTTGGTCGTCCATACGCGGACACGCTCAAGGGATCGAAGCACGCCAATATGAAAGAGCTGAGGTTCGAAGCGGCAGACGGCGAATGGCGCTCCGCCTTCGCATTCGATCCGCAACGCAAGGCGATCCTGCTTGTCGCCGGCGACAAATCCGGTGGCGGTCAGAAACGGTTCTACCAAAAGCTCATCGCCCTGGCGGATCGTCGCTTCTCCGCCCATTTGAAGAGATTGAATGTCGCGACGAAGAAGGGAAAGTGAAGTGGGCCGGAACGTGAACCAAGTCATTGCCGATCTGCCGCTCGAGCGTCGGGCTCGAATTGACGCGCGCTATCGCGAGATGAAGGACGAGGTTGAGGGCCTGCGCGAACTCCGGCAAGTCGCGGGTAAAGCCCAAGCCGACATCGCGAACGCCCTAAACATCAAGCAGCCTTCGGTTTCCAAGATCGAGAAGCAAGCGGATATGTACCTGTCGACGCTGCGAAGCTATGTCGAAGCGATCGGAGGCGAACTGGATCTCGTGGTTCGCTTGCCTAAGCGACCGGCGTTGAAACTGCAACATCTCGGCGACATATCAAAAATTTCTCCGGAAGCGCGCGCGGTATCGCGGCGAGCGGTCAAATCCCGCTGAACGGCTCCTAGAGATCGGTCAGGGCGTCTTTTTCACTCTCGCACGTTTGCTGCGAGACGGACTGCCCAAAGTATTCTCGCGACGATCCTCGTCCGAGAGGGCGCCACGTGTTTTTGCAAAGGCCTCGCCGATTCGCATCAGCTCCGCCTTTCTTTCCGAGGAATCGGCTTTCCGCGCAGCGGCCGTCAATGTCGTTTTGGCAACGTCGGCCATATCGATAACTCTTGCGGCCTCTTGCCTATCAGTTTGCAGCTCGGCTGAATGCGCGCTCGCATCGGCGGTCATTTCCAGCGGGGGCTCGACAGAAGCACTCGCGATCGGAGCCGCGAACTCAGGGGCGCCCGCGCTTTGCGGCGCCGCGTCTTGATAGGGCAATTCTTTTGATTGAAAGGCCGCTTCCCTAACCGGCGGCGAGACCGCATCCTCACGCGTGATCAGCTGAGCCGCCGCCTTCTCGTTCTCGACTGCCAGACGCGCATGGCGCTCCTTGACAGCGTGGCGCATCGACAAGACGTCGCGCCGAAGCTCGGCCACCGCCGACAATGCCTTGCAGCGTTGACGATCCCAGCCGACCAATCCTTGGGCGCCGCGCAACACGCCATAGATTTCCGGCTTCGTTCGCAGATTGAAAGCGATCGTCGCCGTGGGCTCGTCGAATTGGCTGTGCATCGCCTCCTCCACGACGCCCTGGATTCGCCAACCATCCTCGTAGGCCAGCGCGGCATTCGCGGAGATCTTCAAGCGATCCGCTGCAAGTTCGTCATCGGGTTGGCCGGGAATCCCAGCTGTGCCCGCGAAGCCGGCGCCGCCGCGGAACGAACCGCCAGATCCTCCCTTCGCCGCTGGGCTTGGGAGTGGCGCAATTTCCGACCAAGCCGTATCCGGGTCTTCCGGCGCCGGCCTTGGCTTGAATAGCGGCCATTCGCGGGTCGCAAGAACCCTTGGCGCGACCAGTTTCTTTGCGAAGGCATCGCCCGCCGCGACAGAATCGCGAAACCGTCGGTCGGTATAAAAGTTCAGTTTGTCGAGAATCACGCCGTAGTGTCCGCGCACCAACAGCATCGCTTTTTTGTCGTCGAGGCGCTTGGTCACATCGGCCGGCATCAGCGGAACAGATTCAAAGCGTCCACTTACGGAGCGGCCGCCAATCCTGGAGCCATTCCCGCTGTTCCATCCGGAGCGCTCGACATAGTGCTTGCCAAAATCCCTCGAAATTGAGTCCGCGGTCACGTCGTCGCCAACTGCGATGAACAGCTTGACGTCCATGTTGCCGAGCAAAGCCTCCCTCGTCGTCTTGCCGTAACGTTCGTCGATCTGGGACAAGTTCTGCGCGATGATCGCGATGCGAAAGCCGAACCCCGCGACGAGCGGCGCGCGATAGATGATTTCGGGGAGGCGTTTGAACTGATAGAACTCATCGAGCATGAACAGAACTTTGTGCGGCTCGTCTTCGCCCGGTTCCGTGCGTAGCAGGACGTCATGGATTTGCTGGATCAACAGCCGGATCAACGGCTCGGCGACGCTGAAGTCCGAGACCGGCGCCGCAATGAATATAGAGAACGGCTTGTGGCGCAATTGCGTGATGTCGAAATCGCTGTGGCCGGTCATGTCCGCGATCAGCCGATTGTTCAATCCCGCCAGCGCTGTCGTGATATGCGATTCGAAGGATCCGCGCTGTTTGAGCTCGCGCGCCATGTGCTGTCGGAACGCGTCCGATATGAACGAGGGCAATTCCGGTTCGTTCTGGAGAACTGACTTGAGGACGCCGAACAAAGCCTCGCCGGGCTGCCCCGCATCTCCGACGCTGAACATGCGCAAGACGGAGCGCAGCGTTCGCCGGCCCTCCATCGTCTTGCTTTCCTTGGCATAGCCGACCATGCCGGCGAGCAGGCTCCTCGCGGTGTCTATCCAATAGGGGTCGACGCCCTCGGGGGTTGGCAACAGGGAAGCCGCCAGAGCGGCAAGATCGGTCGCGCGCGAGGGCCATGGCCGGACAAAATCGAGTGGGTTCCAGCAGTGCGACTCAGGCGATCCTGGCGCGATCAGGTAGACCTTTTGCCCCATCGCCGCTCGGGTTGGGCCGGTCTTGCGAAAGTTCTCCATTTTCACGTCGAGCACGATGACCGAACCCAGCCATTCCAGGAGGTTTGTCATGACGAAGCCGCGCCCCTTGCCGGAGCGCGTGGGGCCATTGACGAAGAAATGGCTGTCGCCGCTGTAGCGGACATCCCGGCCTGCGAATGATCCCAGCAGAATTGACATTCCCGGCTGACCGTCGAGGAGATCAGCCTTTTTCAGATCGGCGAGCGTTCCCATTCGCGCGCCGTCGCCAGGCGGCTTGATCACCCATGGCCGGGTGATGAGCGCGTAACCCGCGCCGGCCAAGATCGCGATCTCGAGAACGGTTCCCGCGCTGGCGATCGTCACGATCTTGCCGATGAGCGGATGGCCCCAATTGGCGATTGCCTGTTGCATCGGCAAAGTCAGATCGTGGCGCGTGACGAAAGCGCTCCAGACGTCCCATCGCTTAAACACCGCGAGGAAGGCGAGCCCGTAATTCCAGGACCACAGGAGCCAAAGCCCGAGCAGGGCCGCCACGACGACGACGGATCCGCCGCCGCCGACCAGCAGACGCTTCGCCCCGCCGTTCATCGTCGAGGACTTTCATATTTGTTGAAATAGATCTCGCAAACGCCGCGCGTTGGGGTTCGGCGGAGTTGCACGACGATCGGCACGACGAAGCGCGCGTAATCCATGATTTCCGCTTTGGTCAGGCCGAGGCCCGCCTGAAGCGTCGCGAGCGCAATGCGCTCGAAGGCGCCGCGCGGGCTATCGGCATGCAATGTCGTC
>Ga0187860_1004305_pt1 | contig 10737 bp, 10 predicted proteins | sample June2016WEW_10_4_FD_132981 | JGI IMG/M metagenome (GOLD analysis project Ga0187860, IMG submission 132981) | Peatland microbial communities from SPRUCE experiment site at the Marcell Experimental Forest, Minnesota, USA - June2016WEW_10_40 | ecosystem: Environmental > Terrestrial > Soil >... | reverse complement strand
TGTCGCTCATGACGGGCGGATAAAAAATTTGTTTTCTTCCGCTAAATATGAAAAACCCAAAACCGTCTACTGGCTAGACAACAAGCTGTACCTAAACATAACCAATCAGTGCTCAAACTGCTGCTTTTTCTGCCTCAAACGCTACAGGCGCGGCGTCGGCGGCTTCAACCTTAAACTATCTGAGGAGCCGAGCATTGCCCAAATTACGCGTGAGCTTGGTGAAGTTTTGAACATGAAAAGTTGGGATGAAGCGATTTTTTGCGGTTTTGGCGAGCCAACGGAAAGGCTGGATGTTTTGTTGGAGGTTGCTCGGTGGATAAAGCAACATTATGGCAGGCCACTGAGAATCCGAGTTAACACGAATGGACATGGTTACGTTCGTAATAGGGGCAGGGATGTGGCGGCTAAGTTAAAGGTTGCTGGGGTTGATGCAGTAAGCGTCAGCTTAAATGCTGGCGACAGGGAAACCTACATGGAGATTTGCAGGCCAACTTTTGCTGATGCCTACGAAGCAGTTATTGATTTCATAAGAGAAGCCAAGGCTGTACTCCAAGTTGAGGTTACGGCAGTAAGAATGCCCGAAGTGGACATAGCGAAAGCGGAGGCTGTTGCTGATGTTTTGGGTGTCAGGTTTAGGGTTAGAGAGTATATTCCCTGCTTCTACTGACGGATTGACGCCATGGGCGAGTCTGGGCTTAAATGTTTAATTTATGCAGTCGCAGAAACGTAACTTCAAAAGACTTGATAGCGATGGAAAAAAAGCGTTCTTGTAAGAGCGATAATGGTAAAACATATATATTATTTGCTAACGAAATATTTCTTAAGCGTGTTGAATGAGGAATAAACAATGGTTTCTCTTAGATCAATAGCCCCATCATTAACAAGAATAACAGTCGCAGCAGCAATAGGCGCTGCTTTGCATGTTGGTCAAGGCGACTGTGACTTAATCGATGCAAAAGCCATTGAATATTCAAGAGCAGTCCTTGCCCAAACAGATGTAGAAGGCGAAATAATTTGCTGCGAAGGACCAAAAGACCACGCGCCATCATTTGAACACCGCGAAAAAGTCGGAACAGGCGGAGGACCCAAAGTCGAGTTTATCGTAGATCCAGTTGACGGAACTACAGCCGCCAGCAAAGGCAGAAAAGACGCCATATCCGCATTGGCATGTGCACCAGCAGGATGCTTCCAAGTTTTGCCTGATGACGGCTACTACTTTAAAATTGCCACAGACTACCATTCCATAGGTAAATTATCCCTAGACATGTCCATTGAAGAAATCGTGCGCACAATAGCCCATGAAAAAAGTCTCCTCCTACCTAACTTTACCGTCATCATGCTGGAACGCGACCGCCACAACGAAATCCTTGCCCGACTCAGAAAACTCGGCGTACGCATTTTACTCATTCCAGACGGAGACATCGCAGCCGCAGTAGTCAGCTGCCTACCGAACAGCGGCGTCGACTTGCTAATTGGTGCTGGCGCAGGACCTGAAGCCACCATAGCCGCCACAGCAATGAAGATTCTCGGCGGAACCATGCTCGTCAACGTTTGGCGGGACAAAAAAGACGACGCAAAACGCATAGAACGTTTAAAGAAAACAGGAGTCGACATCGACAAAACTTACAATCAAGATGAACTTGCCAAAGGCAAAGAACTAGTGTTTGCAGCTTCAGGTGTCACTAAGGGCGAACTGTTAGATGGCGTAAGAATAATTCCTGGTGGCGCAGTTGTCTATTCAATTTGCATGCGGTTGCCGAGCGGAACCACAGAAAAATCTGAAACCACATTGCAGTTCAAAGGGCACCCAGTTTACCGGCAGTTCCTGCCATAATCCTTTTTTTTAGTAGAAGGCATATTGTTATAGTGTCATGAACATTGCTCGTACTTGCTGGATTCCATGCATGCCTCTTAGTCGGTTAATTAAGTTAAGTATTCTATCGTTGTTTCCTTCAGTTACGAATATTTCTACGCAGTATTTTCCATCTATGTGTCTGTGAACGTTTTCGATCACTACGTCATCAAATTCATGCCGCAACTCAGATATCTTCAAGTCAACATCCTTACGTGCATAATCACACGTTGTCATAATAGTAGCGGCCACGTTTCCCGAAGAAAATTTCGCAATTTCAGCTTCTGAGATAAGATTCCTTACGGCGTCTCGGAAAGCTTCTGATCTGCTGAAGTATCCTCTTGACTTCATAAAGTCATCAAACTGGTTGAGAAGATCCAACGGTAACGTTATACTTATCACTGTCAAGGTTGATTCTCTTCTGCTATTAACATTCAAGAGAATAGTTAATATCTAAATATTAATTTTTCCCGTCATCTTAGCACTATCTTAATATTTTCTCAGCCTTTTTCTTTAAAAGATAACAATGACTACTGAAGAAGAGAAAATCTGCCTAGAAAAGCCAGTGCAGAAACAAGCAGAGGAACATGAAAATAAACATGTAATGATTTTCTTCGCCATTTTACTAGGCTTAACTGTTCTTATTGGCGGTTTACTTGATTATCTCTATTCTGGAGTTTCCCTTGGCTTTATCATACCAATAATAAACGTTCGAGCAACGTTGAGCACGATTTTGTACTATGCGTCTGTTCTGTTTGCTTCCACATATATTGGTATAATGGGTTTTAGAGAGTTGTTTGTTGAAAAAAGATTTTCTGTTGAATTTTTGATGGCTGCCGCAGCGCTAGGCGCCTTGTATCTAAACGCGCGATTCGAAGCGGCAACTGTGTTGTTTCTTTATTCTATCGCTGAATACTTTGAGGGCTATATTGAGGACAGAGCGCGCCGAACAGTTGAGAAATTATCAAGGTTCATGCCAGACCAAGCCAGAATCATAGGTGATGGAACAGAGAAAACTGTTAATGTCAACGAAGTTGAGCCTAACATGACTTTGCTTGTGAGACCTGGTGAGCGGATACCTTTAGACGGCAATATTATTGATGGTTTCTCACAAGTTGACCAAGCCGTAGTCACCGGTGAATCCGTGCCCGTTACCAAGAAAGTGAACGATTGTGTTTATGCTGGCACATTAAACATGAGTGGCGTTCTAAAGATAGCAGTCACAAAAAAGGCTAGTGAAACTCTTGTCTCAAGGATTATGGTGCTTGTGGCTCAATCGGGCAAACGAAAAGCATCCATGGAAAAACTTGTTGACAGATTCGCAAAAATTTATGTTCCAATAGTTATCGTGTTAGCTGTTTTAACCGCTGCTTTGCCCACGTTGATCGCTGGTATGTCTTTTCACGTTTGGCTGTACCGTTCGCTTATTCTTCTTGTGGTCTCTTGCCCAAGCGCCTTCATTATTTCGGTTCCTGCAACAGTCCTTGTAGCGATAACAATTGCGGCTAGAAGAGGAGTCATAATCAAAGGTGGAATCTATGTTGAAAAACTCGCCAAGGTAAAACGAGTTGTTTTTGACAAAACAGGTACATTAACTTTGGGCAGGCCAGCAGTTCATGAAGTAAGGCTTGTGGAAAGGACTGAAGAAGATGCGTTGGCTTTGGCTGCGTCACTTGACCAGTTTTCAAATCATCCCGTCGCTCAAGCCATTGTTAGACGCGCTACGGAAAAAGGCATTGACCTAAGCAAGTTCAAGGTAACCGATGTGGCTGAGGTTCCTGGAAAGGGCATCGTGGGCAACGTTGACGGGAGTTTTGTGGCGGTTGGCAACTTGGAGTTGATGAAAGATTTCGGTTGCAATTGTAAGGAAGCCTTTGAAATCACTGAAAATGACACACATACTACAGTTTGTGTTTCCTTGGGTAAAGAAGGGTTGGCCACAGTTTGCGTTGTTGACGAAGTTAGGGAAGACGCCCTCAAAGCAGTGAATGATTTGAAGAAAAATGGCATAAAAACCGCCATGCTAACTGGCGACAGAACAGAGATTGCCAAGGAAACCGGGGATACATTGCAGATTGATGAGGTTTACGCTGAGCTTTTTCCTGAGGATAAATTGAAGTGTATTGAAGAGATGAAAGGCAAAGATGGACTTGTAGCAATGGTCGGCGACGGCGTGAATGATGCGCCTGCACTTGCCGCTTCAGACGTTGGTATAGCCATGGGCGCAGCTGGAGTTGATGTCGCTCTAGAATCCGCGGACGTAGTGTTGGTGAAAGATGAGTTAGCGCAAATACCCTACCTGATTAGACTCAGTGACAAAACGATGAATATTGCTAAACAGAATATTACTGCATCACTTGTCATAAAGCTGATTTTAGGAGCTTTAGGAGTACTCGGCGTGACAGGCTTGCTTGCCACTGTGATTGCCGGTGACGATGGACTTACGATGCTTCTTTTGCTGAACTCTTTGCGTCTTGAAAGAATAAAGTAAGTTGCCGACTTACAAACTGTAGCTCCTCAAACAGACTTTACCGTAAGCTTATGCTAAACAGGTATTTGCTGGCTTAAGGGTCTTAATTTTGAGTTAATTTGGCTTTCTGGCGCAAATTTTTTTTCTTTGTCTGAAAGAACAACAACAGTTGAGTTGTCATTTTTGTTCAGTTTATTTTGGGTTGCTTTTTTAATTCAGAGCTTGAAGTGTTTGCAGGTTGGGTCATTATTCGACATTATCCGACATTTTTCGACATTATTGGTCATTATTGGTCATAGAAAGGACTATATTGTCCTAGAAGAGATTATGGTGTTGATTCAGCCTGTCACGTGCTTTGACAAGTTAATCGAAGACTTTGCGTGTAAATTATGAAAAATTAATAAGTGAACAAATATGTCAGATTAGCTTCATGCCTAAGACGGCTAAGAATTATCTAAAGACTCAGCCTAAAAAGACCAAGCGTAAGAAGCCTCAGCCTAAGACTCAATCGAAACCAGTAAGCATAACAACGCGAAAATCTTACTGGATAACGCTGACGTTATTTACTGTTGTTTTTGCTTCTTTTTTCGGATATTTCGTGAACATGTCTTTAGAAAGAATAGTGATGATGCTTGTTACTGTTCTGTTACTGATAGGCTTTGCATTTTACATAAGATTTAAACCGTCCACTGCAACGGTCAACAAGAGAGCACTATTCATTTTTGTTGGAGCATCAATCATCGGTTTCAGCATCTGGGCTGTAATGGTGCTTTCCTTAAACGCAACTGAGCTTCAAACGCAAATAGCAAGTGCAATAGGCGATGATTTCTTTGCCATAACAAGCCTAATAATTTGCTTGATTTTAGGAGCATTTATAGGTAACTGGATAGGTGAGAAGATAAACCATTAGAAGTAACAAATTTAGAATCTATTTTGACTGCAAGATTTAAGGTCTTTTGACTAAAAATTTCGTCACAAAGACGCATCTAAACTTAATCGATTTTGTCTTCTGATATTGGTCAGTGGGTGAGACGTAATAGGCCGTAATTTTCCCTTTTAGGTACTTTGTCACAGAAACTTTAAGAGCACAATCAAATTAGCATCTTCAATACACATTAGGCAGGACAGACCCGTATTGAAATTTGGAATAATGACGCGGAACATGGAAGCATGGAGCAGCACGCAAGTTCGGGAAGCTCTAACTAAACGGGGCATCCCATACGAATGCTTTACTTTCCCCCGACTGGTCGCAAGACTTGCATACAAACCTTATTTTAAAGTTAATGGCACCAGCATTATAGACGATTTAGATGCGCTTATTATTCGTCCGATTGGGCGTGGTTCGCTTGAGGAACTGGTTTTCCGAATGGATATGCTCTACAAGCTTGAACGTCAAGGTTTCTATATGGTGAATCCGCCGACTGCAATCGAGCACTGTGTAGACAAGTATGATATTTTGGCCATCCTTGAGGATGTGGGGGTTCCTGTACCGCGTACATTAGCTACTGAAAGCGTAAACGAAGCGTTAAAAGCTTTTTCGGAACTTGGCGGCGACATTGTAGTTAAACCAATTTTCGGTTCCAGAGGGCAAGGCGCAACACGCATAGTTGACGCAGACATCGCCGACACAATTTTCAAAGCAATAACCTTCCATCACGGCGTAATCTACATGCAAGAATTCGTACCTCACGGGTACTCAGACATACGTGCATTTGTAATCGGCGACCGAGTAGTCGCATCCATGCGTCGCGTAGCTAAAGGCTGGAAAACCAACTACAGCCAAGGAGCCAAACCAGCACCAGCAAAAATCAGCAAAGAATTCGAGGAATTAGCAGTTAAATCTGCCAAAGCAGTTTGCTGCAAAATCGCAGGAGTAGACATCCTAGAAGGACCCGAAGGACCACGAATTGTTGACGTAAACAGCCAACCAGGATGGAAAGGACTGCAGGCAGTAGCAGAAGTTAACATAGCTGAAGAAATAGTAAGCTTTGTGCTATCTGAATTGAAAAAATAACTATTTTCTAGAAAGAATCAAAGCGTAAGGGTCGTCGGCAACTTGTGGAAAAGATGTTTCTTTTCCCGTTTTTATTAAAACACGTTCTTTACTTTCTGTGAATTGTCCCAAAAAGCATGCGGAAAGCCCGTTCTTTCTTAATGTTGCTTTTACTTTTTCTTGTGTTTGAGGATCTACAGCAGCCAAAATCGTGCCCGTTGAAGACAACGCCAATACCTGTTCATCAATTAACTTAAAGTAATCCTGTAAAGCCAACACTTCATTACAGAATGGTATTTTTTCCCAGTTCACTCTAAAGCCTACTTTTGATGCTTCTGCCAACTCGTTTAGCGCTGCTACGAGTCCACCTTCTGTGGCATCGTGCATGGCGTGGACGCCGCTTATTTCAGCCAGTTGCATGGCTTCCTTCACGCAGCTTTGCATGTGAACTTGCTTGGAAAGGTTTTCTTGTTGCTCTACTCCGAAGAGTTTTTGCGCTAAGGCTTTCTGCGTTAGCGAGAAATTGGTGATTGTTTCTAAACCAAGCGGCTTGGTGCATAATATTAGGTCTCCTGGCTTAGCGTTTCCTGATGTAATCAGCTTTTCAGGTTGAACCGACCCATAAACTGTTGCGACGCCAATTAAGTCTGAAAGACTATCGTACGTGCCTGTGTGTCCTCGAACGATTGCTATGTTGAGCTCGTCTGCTGCTTTGCATGTTTGCTTCATGATTTTTTGGAAGGTTGATGGTTTAGTTGATGATGGTCCTAGCAGGTTGATGGTGCAGAATTCTGGTTTGGCTCCGGAAAGCGCAAGGTCTGAGGCTGCATAGTTGATTAGTAGCCAACCGAACCATTCTTCTGGAACGCCAGTGCATGGGTCACTAGCAACCACCACGTATTTGCCATCTAAAAGGTGCACACCTGAATCGTAGCCAACCATGGGTGGAATGATGACTCGTGAATCCTTCTTTATGCAGCTTAACAGTGTTTTCAGTTCCTTATTGGACAGTTTTCCCATGTTTCTTTGAACCTTACACGTAAATGTTTAGAGTCTTGCTTTTTTGCAGTAGGAAAATTGCGAATGCACAGATTATAATGCTTGGCACCATGTAGATTCCGTTATATACCGCGGAGTAAACGATTGGGCTCATGCCTGGCGGCGCGTACTGAGGAAAATAGATCACGCCCGAAGTAAAGTGAGACAAGAAGCGTCCTGTACCGCCTACGACTACACCGATAACTGGACCAGCAACTGTAAGGTTTCGGAAGAATCCTGCAAGTCCAAGACACGCAAACGCTAAGGGATAATCAAGAATGAATTGTGCAGGGTTGACAACGAAAGGCTCAATCGCAAGGTCAACCACGCCAAGCACGGCGCCTGCAAATATGCCGATTTTTGGTCCTCTTCGCAGAGCCAACCAAAAGATAGGCACCATCCCAAGATTAATGTCTCCTCCCTGAGGAAGCACAAAGAAAAAGCGGCTAACCAAAGCTAATGCTCCCGCCAGAGCCACAAACACAATTATTTCTGCAAGTATCTTGGTTGAGAAAACATTATTATTTTTAGTCGGTTCAGTTTGTTGTTTCATTTTTGTCCCTCCGCCAGTATTACCTGGGTCAGGTTCTAAGGGTCGACAGCAATTAGCCGTCCTCTCAGCCGGGTCATTCTCCCAGCTCCCCGAGACCTTATCTGAAGGAGATATTGCTGCTTTGTCGCATATTAGTTTTGCTAAAGACTTGGTTTTCCGTGTAGTCGAATTTTTCCCCGCGGTTTATTTTTTTTCGCTAATGATATACTGTTGCTTTTAGGTGATCGTTTGGTAGAAATGTAAAAATTTATTTACTTGTAGAATATTTTGGTAATATATGAGAGAACAAATCGAGGACATAATCAAGGTTTCATCTAAAGGTCAAATAGTAATCCCCAGAGAAGTCCGCAAGAAATTGGGAGTGAAGGGGGGCGAGAAGCTTTTGGTGCTTACTCGCAATGGAGATATACTACTCAGGAAAACTAAGGAAGTATCCATTGAGGACATAGCTAACAAAATTGAAAAGGCAACCAGCGAAGAGTCTATTGATGTTGATACAATTGTGGCTGAGGCAGTCGAGTGGGCAAGAAGGTCAAAGTAGTTTTCGACACGAATGTTTGGCTTTCAATCTTCATGAAAAAGATTCTTACTGACGAGTTTTCGCAAGTAAAACAAGAACTAACAGTTTATGTTAGCAAAGACATCATCTTGGAAATGTCTAAAGTCCTATTGTACCCCAAAATCGCTGAAATCCTAAGAAAAGCAAACGTAGACGAAAGAGAAATTCTACGAGCCATCGAAGCGAACTCAATAATAGTTAAGCCCAAGTTGAAACTTCAAGTTATAGATGAAGATGTTGAAGATAACAAAATACTAGAATGCGCCTTGGCATCTGGAGCAGACATTATAGTATCCGGAGACAAACATCTCCTTAAACTTGGCAGGTTCAAAAAAACCAGAATTCTAACGCCCAGAGAATTTTTCGATAACATCAAAAGAAATTAGGCAATTAATTGCGCACACTTTTTTCGAAGGGAGAGCAGTCGAGTGAGATGTAGCTTAGTGTTAATGAATAGGCTTTACTGCAATCCAACGAAAATAGCAATTTTGACTATTCCCTTAGCCAGTATCATCTAAGTTCAGGTTCATTTGGTCGACAGCACACAGCCGTCCTCTCAGCCAGGTCAATTTTCCCAGCTCCCCGAATTACCTTACAGTAAATTGATTCAGAAATGTTGTATTTTAGAATTACGAAAGAAACGATCCAAAAAATATTATGCGGGTGGTGGACCTGGTAAATTAGCATTATTTCGAGCTGCTTTTAACCCTGTTATTATTGCTTGCAAGCCCCAGTCAAAAATTTCTGTAGGGGTGAGTTTGTGGTATTCTTCCATTATTGCGCTTAAAAATGCATCATCCTCTGAATTAGTCCCGATAGATTGAACGTCTTGCGGTGGTTCAATTCCTGCCTGCTCTTCAATTACAAAACCCCAAACATAATCGATTGTTGTGCCGGCAGCTAGACCCGCATTGAGCTTGTCAAATCCAGCTTTTTCTAAAAATCGAGTAACACCTACCATTATCTTCTCTAAAGTGTAGGCGCGGCCATACGTTGCTCCCGCAACTACGCGTCCTCCGTCTCTGTAAGCTATCAGCGCATTACGTAAGCAATGCATTAAATCGGCTAGCCATGTGGGCCAATTGTTTATGTCGGTTGGTGCGGTGAAGTTGTCGAGTTTTGCGTTTGAAAGGATTGCTTGAGCCATGTCATCTGTGAGGTCTTGTTTGTTTTTGAAATGCCAGTATAGAGCGGGCGCTTGTACGTTTAGTTTTGCTGCTATGCGTCTTAGGGTTACGTTTTCTAGGCCTTCAGCGTCTAATATTTCCAATGCGGCTTTTATGACGGCGTCGGGTTGTATGTGTGGCGTCTTGGTTTTTCTTGTTTTCATTACTGTTGATTGTGGGTTGGCTGTTTATATGTTTAACCGCGTTAATTGATTATTTAACACCGTTAAGTATTTATTTAACAACGTTAAGTTTATTTAACAATGTTAAGCAAATGAGGGCTGAAAAATGCAGTCAATCATACACGTAGAAAAATTAACCAAACGCTACCGCAAAACCGAGAAACCAGCCGTAAACAACATCAGCTTCGATGTATACCCCGGCGAATTCTTCGCGTTTCTCGGACCCAACGGAGCAGGAAAAACAACCACAATATCAATCTTAACCACAACACTGGCAAAAACAAGCGGAAACATAACCATAGCAGGTTACGACGTAAGCACCCAAGCAAAAAATGTACGCGAAAATGTCGGAATCATTTTCCAGAATCCAAGCTTAGACCTCAACTTATCGGCCGAAGAAAACGTACGTTTACACGTAAACCTCTACGGCGTCTATTCTTACAAGCCATTCTTTCGACTCATGCCCAAGGAATATCAAAATCAGGTTTTAGAGATGGCCGGGTTTATGGGTATACGTGAGGACCTGTTCAAACCCCTTAAAACCTTCTCAGGCGGAATGAAGCGTAAGCTAGAAATCATCCGCGGGTTAATGATAAAGCCCAAAGTGCTGTTCTTAGATGAACCAAGTCAAGGATTAGATGCCGTTTCCCGCAGAGATCTATGGATCTATTTACGAAAAGTAGCCAAAAACCAAAACACCACAATATTCCTCACCACACACTACATCGAAGAAGCCGAAAACGCTGACAGGGTATGCATAGTAAATCATGGACAAATTATTTTTCTGGGAACACCCAGCGAGATGAAAAACCGGTTAATTGGCAAATACCTCGTTTTAGATGCTGAAAACCGAAGCATGCTATATTCCCAGATTGCGAACTTTAAGTCAGAGACTACGGTGGACGGTAAGATCAAAATCTATTT
>Ga0187860_1004301_pt1 | contig 10745 bp, 7 predicted proteins | sample June2016WEW_10_4_FD_132981 | JGI IMG/M metagenome (GOLD analysis project Ga0187860, IMG submission 132981) | Peatland microbial communities from SPRUCE experiment site at the Marcell Experimental Forest, Minnesota, USA - June2016WEW_10_40 | ecosystem: Environmental > Terrestrial > Soil > Wetlands... | reverse complement strand
GTCGATCGTCGGTGCCGCCGAGCCGTACGGGCCGAACCAGTACAGCGGCCGGTACATGAGGTACTGGAACTGGGTGGTGTTGGCGACCGAGAAGTACTGCAGGCCCGTGAACGGGAAGATGAAGTTCGGCGTCGTGGCAGGCACCAGGGCCCAGTACACGGTGCCGCCCGGGACCTTGGTCGGCGCCTTGGTGGTGGCGCTCGGCGAGGTAGTGGTCGACGTGCTGGTGCTACCGTCGCAGGCGGCGAGCACCAGGGCACCTGCGGCAAGCACTGCCCCGACGGTCCAGGCCGCTCGCAACTTGCGCCTGCGTTGCACGGACGGCGCGGATCTCAACGACGCTGTCGGCACCGGCATGGTCAGCCCCCTTCGCTCACCCAGCATGCGGCACCCTAGAGCATCTGAAACGCTCCGCGCCGGGCCCTCGCCACCGCTGTGGGCCTGCGAGCACCCGAACGAGTCCGAGGCGTTACGACTCCGGCCGGCTGGAGTGTCCCGAACCCGCAGCCGCGACCTGTTCGGCAACCTCTCGGGCTGCTGCGGCAGGGTCCGAGGCGCTGGTAACGGCCCGTCCGACGACCAGCAGGCCGGCTCCTGCCGACGCCGCCGCGAACGGGGTGGCGGCGCGAGCCTGGTCGTCGTTGGAGCCACCGGCGAGCCGGATGCCTGGGACGACTGCCGTCAGTCCGGGTGCCACCTTGCGGACCGTGCCGAGATCGGATGCCGCGCACACAACGCCGACGCACCCCGTCCGGGCTGCCAGCTCTGCTCGTGCGGCAATCACCGATTCGGGCGCCTCGGGGTCGCTCGTGAGCACGGTGACACCGAGGATGCCGCCGGAGACGGTCGGGCCGAACCCCTCCACTGCCGCCCGCAACATCGCCTCGCCCCCGGCTGCGTGCACAGTCAGGTACGTCGCTCCGATAGATCGCGCTTGGCTGGCGGCACGCCGCACCGTGGTCGGGATGTCGTGGAGCTTCAGATCGAGGAACACCGCCAGGCCGTCGGATCTGAAGGCCTCGACGGCCGCCGGGCCGACGGCGATGAACAGCTCGAGGCCGACCTTCACGACCCCGAAGTAGGGGGCCACGCGGCTGACGAGCAACCGTGCGGCTCGCAGATCCTCGACATCGAGGGCAAGGGCCAACTGACCACGCACCTCGGTGAGTCGATCTGTCGCCAGCTCATGGGTCATCACGCCTGCCTCCTCCGTCGTTGGGTGTCTCGGTCATGGCGCCCTCATCGGTCGGCCGCCTCTGAGCTTCACCGATGACCTCACCGAGCGATCGCACCCCGTCGCTGTCCAAGCGTCGGCAGAGCTCCGACAGCACACGGTGCGGGGCCCTCGGGTCGGCCAGCGTGGCGGTCCCGACTTGTACGGCGCTGGCGCCCGCGAGCAACATCCGCAGGGCCCCCGCCCCATCGGAGATGCCGCCGACACCCACGATCGGGGCTCCGGGATACGCCGCTGCGCAGTCGTACACGGCGCGCAGCGCCACCGAGTGCAGGGCGGGGCCCGAGAGACCTCCACCACCGGCACCAAGCACAACCTGGCGCGTCCGCTCGTCGATGGCGAGGCCGAGCAGCGTGTTGACGAGCGTGAGGGCCTCTGCGCCAGCATCGAGCGCCGCGCCCGCCACCTCGAGGAGATCGGACGTGTTGGGCGAGAGCTTGGCCCACAGCGGCAGACCACACGAGGTGGCGGCCCGGACAGCCGCCGCCGTCGCTTCCGGCGAGTGGGCGAACATCCGGCTGCGGTCCTCGAGGTTCGGGCAGCTCACGTTCACCTCGACGGCGACGACGTCGGCGTCCGTGCGCTCCAGCGCCCGAGCGAGCAACTGCGCCGCGGCGGCATACTCCTCCATGCGGCGGCCCCAGATGCTGACGACCACGCGCGCTCCGGCGCGGGCAAGCGCCGGCAGATCCTCGGTGGCCCATGCGTCGATGCCGGGACCCTGCAACCCCACACCGTTCAACATCCCGCCGGGGACTGGGCAGACGCGAGGGGGTGGGTTTCCTGGCCAGGGCCCGGCCGAGAGCGACTTCACGACGATGGCCCCGAGGCTCGACAGATCGAAGAACGCTCCGAGCTCGGCGCCGTGACCCGACGTTCCCGCCGCCGTCATCACGGGGTTCGGCAGCACCACCGAGCCGATCCGAGCCTGGAGGTCGGTCACGCGCCCGGGTCCGGTCCCGACCTCGTGGCCGTCACCGCGGCCGTGGCCGCGCCCGTACCGGCGGTCCCGCCGTCGCTCGCCGTGGGCACGGCGGCGTGGATCTCCTGCAGCGAACGCACTTGTAGCGCGTGGCTCCCCCAGTCGGCGATGCCGGCCGCAGCGGCACGTGCAGCTGCCACGGTCGTGACACAGGGCACGCCGTTCGCCGCCGCCGCCTGCCGGATGTAGGCGCCGTCGGCACGCGGGCCCCTGCCGCGAGGGGTGTTCACCACGAGCTGGATCTCGCCGCGCTCGATCAGATCCACGGCATCGGCGTGATCAGCGCCCTGCGGTCCCTCGCCGACCTTCGCGACCAGCGTCGACACCTCGATACCGTGTTCGGTGAGGTGTGCAGCTGTCCCCGAGGTGGCAGCCAGCAAGAAACCCAACCCCGCGAACGCCGCCGCCACCTCCACGCCGGCGGTCTTGTCGCGATCCGCCAGCGAGAGGAAGACGGCGCCGCTCCCCGGCAGGCGGTTGCCCGCCGCGATCTGGCTCTTCGCGAACGCCAACCCGAAGGTCCGGTCCGTGCCCATCACCTCTCCGGTCGAGCGCATCTCGGGCCCCAACAGCGCGTCGACATCAGGGAAGCGGTCGAACGGCAGCACTGCCTCCTTCACGCTCACGTGACCACCCGGCGTACCCGAGCCGAGCGTGCTGCCCCCTGCTGACTCACAAGGCATCTTCAGCGCACCCTCTCCTCGTAGCTGCGCCAAGCTGGCGCCGACGATCACGCGGGCAGCGATCTTCGCGAGCGGCACACCGGTCGCCTTCGCCGCGAACGGGACGGTCCTCGAGGCGCGGGGGTTCGCCTCGATCACGAAGACCTGGGCGTCCTTCACGGCGAACTGCACGTTGATCGGACCGACGACCGCGAGCACCGCCGCGATCCGGCGTGTGTGGTCCTCGATCAGCGAGATGATGGCAGTCGTCAGTGTCGGGGGCGGGATGACGCAGGCCGAGTCGCCCGAGTGCACGCCGGCCTCCTCGACGTGCTCCATGACGGCGCCGATCAGGACCTCGCCGGTGTGGTCCCGGATCGCGTCGACGTCGACCTCGATGGCGTCCTCGAGGAACCGGTCGATCAGGATGGGCCGCTCCGAGGTCAGCACCCCTTCGGCGACGAGTGACAGCGACTGGAAGGCGGATCGCAGCCCTTCGTCGTCGTAGACGATCTCCATGGCGCGTCCGCCGAGCACGTAGCTTGGCCGGAGCAGCACGGGATAGCCGACCTTGGCGACGATTGCCCAGGCTTCTTCGAGGCTCCGAGCGGTACCGCCGGGCGGTTGCAGGATGCCGAGGCGATCGCACAGCGACGACCAGTTCTCCCGGTCCTCGGCTGCGTCGATGGAAGCCGGGCTCGTGCCGAGCACAAGGCCGGCCGGCAGGCGACTGGCGAGCTTCAGTGGCGTCTGGCCGCCGAGGGCCACTATCACGCCCACGACTCCGCCGGCTCCGGCGGCGGCCTCCGCTGCCACGATGTCGAGCACTGCCTCCTCGGTGACCGGCTCGAAGTACAGGCGGTCGGAGGTGTCGTAGTCCGTCGACACCGTCTCCGGGTTGCAGTTGACCATCACGGTCTCGTACCCCGCCGCCCGCAGCGCCATCGAGGCGTGCACGCAGCAGTAGTCGAATTCGATCCCCTGGCCGATCCGGTTCGGGCCCGATCCGAGGATGACGACTCGCGGCTTCGACGCCGGCCGTACCTCGTCCTCGTCCTCGTAGGTGGCGTAGTAATAGGGAGTTTCGGCGGCGAACTCGGCCCCGCAGGTGTCGACCGTCTTGAAAGTCGGTACGACGCCCACCTCGAGGCGAGCCGCCCGGGCCTCGGGCTCGGTCACGGCGAAGAGGTAGGCGATCTGGGCATCGGAAAAACCGAGCCGTTTGGCTCGCCGCCACTCGACGCGAGGCAGCGCTCCGATGCCGGCCGTCCCGGCGCCAGCCGGGCAGGCCGCCAGCTCCTCGAGGTGGCGCCGCTCGGCGACGATGGCAGCAAAACGATCCAGGAACCACGGGTCGATGCGCGTGACGGAGGCGAGCTCCTCGACGCTCACGCCCCGCCGGAGCGCCGACTCGAGCTGGAACGGGCGGTCCGGGGTCGGGACCGTGGCGCGCTCGACGAGGTCGTTGATCTCCACGACATCGAACCGCGCTTCGCCGTCGTCACAGTTCAACCCCGCCCGTCCGAGCTCCAGGCCCCGCAACGCCTTCTGGAACGACTCCTCGAACGTGCGCCCGATCGCCATGACCTCGCCGACCGACTGCATGCGGGTGCCGAGGCGGTCGGGAGCGCCGGGGAGTTTCTCGAAGGCCCAACGCGGCACCTTGGTGACGACGTAGTCGATCGTCGGCTCGAAGCACGCCGGCGTCGCCTTGGTGATGTCGTTGGCGATCTCATCCAGCGTGTACCCGACGGCCAGCCGAGCAGCGATCTTGGCGATGGGAAACCCGGTCGCCTTCGACGCCAGCGCCGAGGACCGCGACACGCGGGGGTTCATCTCGATGACGAGCATCTCGCCGGTCTCCGGGTTGACGGCGAACTGGATGTTCGAGCCCCCGGTCTCGACGCCGACCCGGCGGATGCAGGCGAAGGCGGCATTGCGCATGAGCTGGAACTCGACGTCGGACAGCGTCTGAGCCGGGGCGACCGTCACCGAGTCGCCGGTGTGCACTCCCATCGGGTCGAAGTTCTCGATCGAGCACACGACGACGCAGTTGTCGACCCGGTCCCTCATGACCTCGAGCTCGAACTCCTTCCAGCCGGCGATCGACCGCTCGATCAGGATCTCGGCGACAGGGCTGGCGGCGAACCCGACGCGAGCGAGATCGACGAACGCCTCACGGTCCTCGGCGATCCCGGTGCCCTTGCCTCCGAGGATGAACGAAGGGCGGACGATGACCGGGTAGCCGATGCTGTCGGCAACTGCCAGCGCGGCCTCCAACCCCACGGCAAGGTCAGGTCGCTCGGAGCCGTCCAACAGAGCTCGCTTCGGCGCCGTCACGAAACCCGACTCCGGCACGCCGAGGCCGATCTCGGTCATCGCAGCCTTGAAGCGGTCACGGTTCTCCGCCGTCTGAATCGCTTCTGCCTTCGCTCCGATGAGCTCGACGCCGAAGCGATCGAGCACGTTCCGGTTGACGAGCTCCATGGCGAGGTTGAGCGCCGTCTGCCCACCCATCGTGGGCAGCAGGGCATCCGGTCGCTCACGCTCGATGATCGCCGTCAGGACATCCGCGTCGAGTGGCTCCAAGTAGGTGCGGTCGGCGAGATCGGGGTCGGTCATGATCGTCGCCGGGTTGGAGTTCGCCAGGATCACGCGGTAGCCCTCGGCGGTGAGCACGCGGCAGGCTTGCGTGCCCGAGTAGTCGAACTCGCACGCCTGCCCGATGACGATCGGGCCGGAGCCGACGACGAGGATCGAGGAGATGTCCTCCCGCTTGCCCATCAGCGGCTCGCTTCCATGAGCTGGCGGAACTCCTCGAACAGGTAGCGGGCGTCGTGCGGCCCCGGACCGGCCTCGGGGTGATACTGCACGCTGAAGGCCCTGAGGTCCCTCCACCTCAGCCCTTCGACGACGCCGTCGTTCAGGTTCACGTGGGTGATCTCGGCGCCGTTCACACTCGATTCGGTGACGGCGTACCCGTGGTTCTGGCTGGTGATCTCGACGGTGCCGGTGTCGAGTCGCTTCACCGGGTGGTTGCCGCCGTGATGGCCAAAACGAAGCTTGAACGTCTCACAACCGAGAGCGGAGGCCAACAGCTGGTGACCGAGGCAGATGCCGAAGATCGGGACGGCGTCGATCAGTTGGCCGATCTCGATCACCAGGTGCTTGAGCGCGCCCGGGTCGCCGGGGCCGTTCGAGAGGAAGACGCCGTCAGGCTCGAGCGCCAGCACCTCGGCTGCGGGCGTGGTGGCCGGGACCACCTCCACGGAGGCGATTCGCACCAGGTTGCGCAGGATCGTCGTCTTGATCCCGAAGTCGTAGGCCACTACTCGGAGCCCGCTCAGCTCAGAGGCCGCCGAGTAGCGCGCGGGCGTCGTGACCTCGGCCACCAGATCGACACCGTCAGTCCCAGGCTCACGACGGGCAGCCTGGAGCAGCTCGGCCTCCGATGCCGTCCCGAGGGCGCACGGCATCGCGCCGGCCTCGCGGATGTGACGCGTGAGGCGCCGTGTGTCGACACCGGTGATGCCGGGGACGCCGTGACCGATGAGGTAGCGCTCCAGGCTCTCGGCGGACCGCCAGTTGCTCGGTCGATCGGTGATGTCGCGCACGACGATGCCCCGGCAGAATGGCCTGCCGCTCTGCTCGTCCTCGGGAGACACGCCGTAGTTGCCGATATGGGGGTAGGTGAAGGCGATGACCTGCCCGGCATAGGAGGGGTCGGTGATGACCTCTTGGTAACCCGAGAGGCAGGTGTTGAACACGAGCTCACCCGTGGCGATCGACGTCGGCTCCTCGCCGGCCGGCCCCTTGGCCAGCGCACCCATCGCCTCGCCTTCGAAGACGGTCCCGTCGGAGAGGACCAGTAATGCCTCCTGCCTCACCGTTGCGCCTGTTGATCGACCACGACCGGCTCGCCTTCGTACACCGTGTGCCGGACGCGACCAACCAGCTCGATGCCTCCAAAGGGCGTGTTCTTGCTCCGGGACTCGAGGCGAGCAGCATCGACGGTCCAGGACTCGGAGGGATCGAAGACCGTGAGGTTCGCCGGTGCGCCGGGCTCGATCGGGCCGCCCTGCCTCCCGCCCGAGCGGCGGTCGAGGCCGGCGATCCGTGCCGGCCGCCACGAGCAGGCCGCCAGCACATCGGCGAGCGTCCAGCCTCCGGGAAGGCCACCCCACGAGGCGTTCGCCCCGGTGACGACGGTGTGCAGGACGGCGAGGGAAGTCTCGAGGCCGGTCATCCCGAAGGGGGCCAAGTCGAACGGCTCCTCCTTCCGCTCGGCCGGGTGGGGGGCATGATCGGTCGCGACCGCGTCGATCACGCCGCTCACCAGCGCCTCGCGCAGCGCCGTGGTGTCCGCCTCGGTGCGAAGCGGCGGGTTGACCTTGAACGCGGTGTCGTAGCCGGCGACGGCTGCGTCAGTGAGCACGAGGTGGTGCGGGGTCACTTCGGCCGTGACAGGCAAGCCGTCGGCTTTGGCCCGGCGAACGAGCTCGACCGAGCCCGCCGTGGACAAGTGAAGGAAGTGCATCGGCGTCCCCGTCTCGCGGACGAGGGCCAGATCCCGGGCCACCATGGCCTCCTCGGCCAATGCGGGCTGACCACCGATCCCGAGCCGGCTCGACCAGGCACCCTCGTGCATGTGGCCGCCGCCGGCGAGCGACTCGTCTTCACAGTGCTGGGCCAGCACGACGCCGAGATCGCTCGCGTACTCGAGGGCACGCCGCATGAGGCCGGCGTCCTGCACGCCCCGGCCGTCGTCGGTGAACAAGCGGACGCCGAGGGAGGCGATCTCACCCATCGGGACGAGGGTGGTGCCCCGGCGCCCGACGGTGATCGCCGCCGCCACCGCCACTTGGGCCAACGCCGTCTGGCCGAGCGCGAGCACGTCGCGCACGACGGAAGGATGGTCGATTGCCGGCTCGGTGTTCGGCATGGCCACGACCGCTGTGTAACCGCCGGCGGCGGCGGCCCGGGTGCCGGTCTCGACCGTCTCGGCGATCTCGCCACCGGGTTCGCGCAGGTGCGTGTGCAGGTCGACGAGGCCGGGCGTCACGACGCAGCCTCCGGCGTCGAGGACCAGGGTGCCCGACGCGACATCGTCGAGCTCCCCGACTGCGGCGATCTCGGCATCCCGAACCAGCACGTCGGCTCGCCTCGAGCCATGGGCATCCACGACGGTGCCACCACGCAGGAGCACCTCACGCATGCAAGGCCCCTCTCGCCAGCTGCCCATCGGACTCGGGCAGCTCCGCACCTTCGGGCACGTCGGGCACGTCGGGCACGTCGGGCACGTCGGGCACGTCGATGAGCCCGGGCGCCGGAGCGCCGAGCAGGTGAAACAGGACGGCCATGCGGATGAGGACTCCGTTCTTGACCTGCCTCGTGATGAGCGATGACGGGAGGTCGGCTGCCTCCGGCGCGATCTCCACGCCCCGGTTCATGGGTCCCGGGTGCATGACGAGCGTCCGGTCACTGAGGCGGGCAGCCCGTTGCCTCGTCAACCCCCAGCGCCAGTGGTACTCGTCGAGCGACGGCAACAGCGCCGAGTCGGCGCGTTCCCGCTGGATACGGAGCAAATAGACGACGTCGAGATCACCAAGGACGCTGTCGAGGTCAACGGTTGCCTTGACCGGCCAGCCGTCGAGCGACGGCGGCAGCAGGGTCCGCGGGCCCACGAGGACGACTTCGGCGCCGAGCGTCGTCATGGCGAGCACGTCCGAACGGGCGACCCGGCTGTGGCGGACGTCCCCCACGATGCCGATCCGCAGGCCCCGCAGATCCTCGGGGCCCTCCTCGTCACCGGCGCGGGCGGCGAGCGCCTCGCGGATCGTGTAGCAGTCGAGGAGCGCCTGAGTCGGGTGCTCGTGCTGGCCGTCCCCGCCATTGATGACGCTCGCCTTCGTCCAGGCGCGCACTTGGGCGGGCACGCCCGAGGACTTGTGCCGGACGACCATGGCGTCGACGCCCATGGCGTCGATCGTCTCGATGGTGTCGCGCAGCGACTCGCCTTTCTCGAGCGACGACGTGGAGGCACTGAAGGACATGACATCGGCTGACAGGCGCTTGGCGGCGGTCTCGAAGGAGAGACGCGTGCGAGTGGAGGCCTCGAAGAACATGGTGGCTACGGTCTTGCCACGCAGCGCCGGCACCTTGGGGATGGGACGCTCGGCCACCTCCTTGAACGCGTCGGCGAGGTGGAAGATCCCGAGGATCTCGTCCCGATCCAGATCCGTGATCGAGACGAGCGACCGGGCGCTCATCGTCCCGCCCGATCCGCAACGAGCTCGCCGAGGCTCACACCGTCGTCCGTGACATCCACGACCTCGTCGCGGCGAGTCGGCAGATTCTTGCCGACATAGTCGGGTCGGATGGGGAGCTCCCGGTGCCCTCGGTCGACCATGACGGCGAGCTGCACCGCCTTGGCCCGTCCGTAGTTGCCGAGCGCGTCGAGGGCCGCCCTCACCGTGCGCCCGGTGAAGAGCACGTCGTCCACGAGGATGACTGTGTTGCCGGCCAGGTCGACCGGGACGCTCGTGACTTCCTCGGGCAACACCGGGCGCAACCCGATGTCGTCGCGGTAGAAGGCCACGTCGAGCGTCCCGAGTGGCACCTCGACTCCTTCGATGTCCTTCAGGATCCGTGCCAGCCGTTCGGCGAGGGGCACGCCACCGGTCTGCAGGCCGACGACGACGACACCGTCGAGGCCATGGTTGCGTTCGATCACCTCATGAGCGATGCGTTTCAATGCCCGGGACACCTCATCGGCGTCCATCACTTGAGACCGGGCAACAAAAACGCGCCCTGCAGGGCGCGTCAACCTTCGTTCTCGTTCGGCCACTCGTGGCTCCCTTTCGTCCGTTCGGGCCTCACGGGACCCGCTTCACGTCCGAGTACTGATCGTAGCGCCCGCGCACCGCTCCCGGCACATCTGGACGCCGGCCGATCCGGTTGACTCCCCCGCCAGCGGGACGCCTAGCGCAGGTCGAGTTCGGCCGACTCGAACTCGAACCCGAGCGGCTCCACGAGGACCCGGCGTGGCCCCGCCTCGACGACGCCCGCAACGTGGGCCGAGTACCCGCTCTGCTCCGCCGCGGCGACGGCAGAGACACCGGCCCCCGCCGCCACGAACAGCGAGAAACCAACCCCCATGTTCAACGTCCCGTACGCCTCCCGGGAGTCGAGCCCGGCTCGGGTGGCCAGGAACGACAGCACCTCAGGCACCTCAGGCAGGCCCGTGACGCGATAGGTGAGCGACCGATCGGCGCGCATGACCTTGCGCAAGCCGTGGCCTGTCACGTGGCTGGCGTAATGGACCGGCACCTCGGCCGCGTACAGCGCATCGACGAGCCCCGGGTAGAGCACGCTCGGATCGAGCACGGCGTCACCGAACGCCCGGCCACTCGGGAGCTTCTCGGCCCATCCGCCGGGGCACGCAGCCACAGAGGCGGCGAGAGCCCGCGCGAGCGAGGCGCCGTTGGCATGGAGCCCGCTGGAGGAGACGAAGACGATCTCGTCACCTGGTTCGAGGGCGGCGCCGTGCCATCGCCCCGCACCCGCCGGCACGCGCCCGAGCGCCGAACCGGCGAGATCGATCTGATCCGGGTCGATGAGGCCCGACAACGTCGGGGACTCTCCGCCCACCCAGGCCGCGCCGACTTTCAGGCAGGCGTCGCTCCAGCCCTTGACGAGCGAGCGGTGCCGTGAGCCCGAGTACCACCCTGCGGATCCGGTGGCGAAATAGGCGTTGACGGTGAGTGGTAAGGCACCGACGCAACACAGGTCGTTGACGATGGCGGCCACGGCGTCCGTGCCGACGGCGTCCCAACGATCGAGGCCGAGCACGTCGAAGACCTCCCTC
>Ga0187860_1004296_pt1 | contig 10752 bp, 10 predicted proteins | sample June2016WEW_10_4_FD_132981 | JGI IMG/M metagenome (GOLD analysis project Ga0187860, IMG submission 132981) | Peatland microbial communities from SPRUCE experiment site at the Marcell Experimental Forest, Minnesota, USA - June2016WEW_10_40 | ecosystem: Environmental > Terrestrial > Soil >... | reverse complement strand
TCGCTCCAGGAGGACGAACGCCGGCTCGTGCTGGCGCGCGCCATCCTCGGCGAATGGCTCGGCGGTTCCGGCGGCGGCTGGCAGGATTCCGGCGGCGTCTGGCCGGGCATGAAATTGATCGAAGGCGTGCTCGCCGCCGAGGGCGATCCCGAATTTGGCGTCAGCCGCGGCCGGCTCATGCCGCAGCATCGCATCCTCACCCACGAAGACGCCTCGCCCGCCCTGCGGCAGAAGTTGCAGGACAGCCTGGTGCTGGTGCATGGCGGCATGGCGCAAAACGTCGGCCCCATCCTCGAAATGGTCAGCGAAAAATATCTGCTGCGCTCCGAGGCCGAGTGGCAGGCGCGCCTCAGCATGCTTGCCATTTTGGAGGAAATTCTCGGCGGACTCCGGCGCGAGGACGTCGCTGCCTTGGGCGCGGCGACCACGCGAAATTTCTTTGGCCCCATCCAAACCATCATCCCGTGGGCCACGAACCTGTTCACGGAAACCGTCATCAACCGGGTGCGGGCCGAATTCGGAAAGGATTTTCTCGGGTTCTGGATGCTGGGCGGCATGTCGGGTGGCGGCATGGGATTCATCTTTGATGCTGCGAAGAAAGCTGCGGGACAAACGCGGTTGCAGGAATTGATGACGCAAACCAAGCGCGAGTTTGAATATTCCCTGCCGTTCGCGATGGAGCCGGTGGTCTATGACTTTGCCATCAACGAAAAAGGCACCTGGGCCGACCTGTTGCATGGCCGGTCCGCTCTGTTGCCGCAGGGTTATTACGCACTCATCATGCCGCCGTTGTTGCGGCAGGATGCCCGTGCCCTTCCGCCATTGCACCGCGCGGAAATGGACAAATTCGCCGCCGCCTGCCGCTCCAAGCCCGAACTCCGCGGCATGGTGCAGACGCTTTTCGACCGGCTGCTGCCGCGTTTGAAGACCGACGACACCAGCGACGAATCGTTGCCGGCATTGCTCGAGCGCTATGGCTTCGACCGCGCGCAGCACGAGCAGGTCCGCGCGGATTTGAAGTCCGGGCGAATCGGCCTGGCCCAAAACCGTTTGCCGGTAAGCACGCAAATTCAGGACGTGACCGAAGGCGACGTGTTCGACGCCACGCGCGAGTTGCCGAAGAAATATCTCGAAGCGGGCCTGGCCGCGTTGGCGGCGGGTGAAGCGGCCGTGGTCACGCTGGCCGCCGGCGCGGGCAGCCGGTGGACGCAAGGTGCGGGCACGGTCAAGGCGCTGCATCCATTCTGCAAATTCGGCGGGCGCCATCGTACATTCCTGGAAGTGCATCTGGCCAAGAGCCGCCGCATCAGCCGGCTCGGCGGCGTTCCGCTGCCTCACGTCATCACCACCAGCTACATTTCGCACCAGCCCACCGAGGCGTTCCTCGCGCGCGAAAAATTCTACGGCTATTCCGGGCCGCTGGTTTTGTCCGAGGGCCGCACGGTCGGCTTGCGGCTCATCCCGATGGAGCGCGATTTGCGGTTTTCCTGGGAGGAGATGCCGCAGCAAATGCTCGATGAACAACAGCAGAAGGTGCGCGACAGCCTTCGCCACGCGCTCATCGGCTGGGCACAGCAGGCCGGCGAGGCGGGCGACTACACCGACAACGTGCCGCTCCAATGCCTGCATCCCGTCGGCCACTGGTTCGAGATTCCCAACCTGCTCCGCAACGGCACGCTGGCGCGCCTGCTGGAGCAGCGGCCCAACCTGAAGCACCTGATGCTGCACAACATTGACACCGTGGGCGCGGACGTGGACCCGGCGATGCTCGGCTTGCACATCACGCTGGGCGGCGGGCTTTCATTTGAAGTCATCACCCGGCGCATTGAAGATCGCGGTGGCGGGCTGGCGCGCGTGAACGGCCAGCCGCGCATCGTGGAAGGCCTGGCGCTGCCGCGCGAAGAAGAGGAATTTGCGCTGTCCTATTACAACTCGATGACGAGCTGGATCAACCTGGACAAGCTGCTCGCCGTGTTCCAGCTCACGCGCGCCGACCTGGCCGACGCCGGCAAGGTGGCCGACGCCGTGCGCGCGCTCGCGGCCAAAATGCCGACCTACATCACGCTCAAGGACGTGAAGAAACGCTGGGGCCACGGGCAGGAGGACGTTTTTCCCGTGGCGCAATTCGAGAAATTGTGGAGCGACATGACCGTGCTGCCGGAAATGAACTGCCGGTTCATCGTCGTGCCGCGCCGGCGCGGCCAGCAGCTCAAGGACCAGTCACAACTCGACGGCTGGCTGCGCGACGGTTCCGCGGCGTACGTTGAAGGCTTGTGCGAATGGTGAGCGCCGCAAAGGCACAGCGCGGCGGAGCCGCAACCCAACGAAAACGCCTTCAACGCAGAGACGCCGAGGACGCAGAGAGCCGCAAAGCTTTTTCCTCAACCACGGAGGGACACGAATAAACCCAACGCGGCCTTTGGCCGCAACCACAGATTTTGGACTGCGGCGGGAATCCCGCAGAGCGGGAGCCACGCCGCTTTTGGAAGCAACCGGCAGCACGGAAAGCGGTGTCGCCGCTGTCCACCCTCCGCAGTGCTGTTACGGAGGACGGGCGCTCTGCCACCGCAGTCCAAATCTTTGTCGTCCGTGCGCGAAGTTGCAGGATTGTATTACGGACAAGGGCGCGACGCGAATTTCGCGAATTGACGCGAATTCAGTTGGCGATAATTCGCGCAATTCGGGTCAAGCCTGGTACTCCCCTCTTTTCGATCCGTGTGAATCCGCGTATAGCGGCGTGGCCGCCACGCGGCTTTACGCCGTGTCCACCCGCCGTGCTCGCGCCCGTCGCGGCAGGTCCGTGGTAAAAAATCTTTTCAGAAAGGAACGATGTCGTGAGCTAGAGCTTTTTCAAAAAATATGTAGCCGCCGACGTCAGTCGGCGCAAATTGATTAACGGAGGATAATTATGGCGCGAACTGACGTTCGCGGCTACGAGATTATTTAAATCGCTCTAGCACTGCAGAGGAAGCCGAGGACCGCGGAGGAAATTCAACTCTGCGAGCCTCTGCGTTCTCCGCGCCTCTGCGTTGGAAAATAAAAGATTTTTTAGGAATGGATGACCCGCTTCCGTTCCGCCTTTGCGGTTGCCCACTCAATTTTCGGCAGGTTAACATCGCTTTCCGCGCCGTTCAGTTGACGGACTCGCTTTTGCCGCTGCTGGTTGAATCTCCCTTGGAGCCACGACCGCGGGATGCTTCAGCAGCAGGAGCTTCAATTGCCGGAGCTTCAGCAGCAGCAGCAACATTATCAGAAGCACTATTAACAGAAGCGATAAAAACAGGAGCGACAGTATCAGGAACGTCATAGAAGGAGCAACAGCAGCAGGACTGACAGCGGCAGGAGCAACAGCGGCAGGAGCAACAACAGCGGGAGCGACAGCAGCAGGACTGATAGCGGCAGGAGCAACAGCAGCAGGAACGACCTCAGCAGGACTGACAGCAGCAGGAGCAGCCACCGGAGTTGTTGCCACCGGGGTGGTTTGCGGAGTCACCGCTTTTTCGGGAACCGTCTCGGTTACGGTGGTTGCGGATTTGGCGGGTTGTTCCACCACGGCCTCGGAAAGTGTGTTCGTTGCCGGCAGCGACTGGACTGGCGAATCGTCCGGATGGTTCAGCTTTTGTTCCAAAGCCACACGGGCGGCGGCTTGGGCCGGGGTGTCGGCGGCACGGACGGAAATGAAACCCGCACCAAGGACGACGAACAAACCCAAAGCGATTCTGATTTTCATGAAATTATCCATCTTTATCCCCTTTTGCGAGCATCCACAAGGCCAATTCAGACTGTTACAGGCGGCAAAGCAGTTTTTTTGCCTCCGTGCAAACGGCTGCTTGAGATGTCTGAGAACCAGTGAAAATTCTGCTTTCAGGGAAAGTTCATCATTTGAATCCCAATATTGGCGGATGTCCAAATACCATACACGAATTTTTTAACCGCGAAAAAGCGAAATTTTCCAGCCGCAATAAGTCGCAAAATCGAGGCCTTCTTTCTGAAATTCGATGTTGGGCGCTTGCTCGCGATTTATCGGAGTTGAATGTTGAATGTTGGATGTTCCCCTTTTTCCAAATCCTGTCACCTGTCACTTGCTTGCCGGGTCGAATCCCGAAGTGCGGGAGAAGACCGGTCACTTGCCTGTCCTCGGTAGGCCCGGCGAAGGAGGATCACCCCAGCGCGGCCTGCCACGTGAGGCTGACCTGTCCATCGTAGTTCCGCAACGCGGAACGAAGTTGGAAGGCCTTTTACGTGGGAGAATTTAGCATTTGCTCGTTGCGCTGGATAGGCGCAAAATTCCCCCATGCTTGCAACGTGGCGCAGCTTTACGTGGTCTTCCGGGTTTGCAACGGGTAAAGCGATTTTACGAGGCCTGCCGCGTGAGGCGACCTGTCCATCGAAGTCCAGCATAGCGGGACGGAGTTGGAAGCCTTTTACGCGGTTACGGGGCCAGCCGCGTGAGGCGAAGCCTTTTACGCGGATGGCAAAATGGGGAATCAGGTTTCAACGCTTCGCGATCTCGTTTCGGTCTTCATCTGAAGCGTGGCTTGAGGTAAAAGGAAGTCCATGAGCGATCAATTGCCCGTCCCCGCCGCCAGCAACACTTTCGAGCGCATCAAGCGGGTCCGCCCTGACGGTGGTGAATTCTGGTCCGCCCGCGAACTTGCCCGCGTGCTCGAATACGCCGACTTCGGTAACTTCATCACCGTCATCACCAAGGCGCGCGAGGCCTGCGTCAATAGCGGCCACCCGGTCTCCGACCATTTCGTTGATATCACCGAAATGGTTGGCATCGGTTCCGGCGCACAACGCGAGGTCGAGGATTGGGCGCTTTCGCGCTACGCCTGTTTTACATGCCGGCAACCACGATGACGCCATGAGCAAACCCAGGAAATCCACCATCGAAGTTCAGGGCGCGGCCATTACCATCCTGTCCCGTAAAGAACAGGACTTCATTTGTCTGACGGACATCGCCCGTTTCAAAAACCCCGAACGTTCGGATGATCTCGTTCGGAACTGGCTTAGAAACCGCAACACCGTCGAGTTCCTCGGCGTCTGGGAACGGCTCAACAACCCGGCTTTTAATTCCGTCGAATTCGACGGAATTAGAATTCAGTCGGGTTTGAACAGTTTTGTCCTCACCCCGAAACAGTGGATTGAGAAAACCGGCGCAATCGGCATCGTTTCAAGCGCCGGGCGTTACGGCGGCACTTACGCGCACAAGGACATCGCTTTTGAATTCGCTTCCTGGGTGTCTGTCGAGTTCAGGCTCTACCTCATCAAGGAATTTCAGCGGCTCAAGGACGACGAAAACCGCCGTCTTTCCCTCGCCTGGAACCTCAACCGCACCCTGTCCAAGCTCAATTACCGCATTCATACCGACGCGGTGAAAGCCCATCTCATTCCGCCCGAGGTCACGCCGGCGCAGGCCACCATCATTACGCCAACGAAGCCGACCTGCTCAACGTGGCCCTGTTCGGCCAGACCGCGCGGCAATGGCGCGACGCCAATCCGAAACTGGAAGGCAACATGCGCGAATACGCCACCATTGAGCAACTGCTCGTGCTGGCCAACATCGAGGGCATGAACGCCGAGTTCATCCACATGGATTTGCCGCAGGGCGAACGGTTGAAACGGCTCAATCAGATCGCCATCCGGTAGATGCAAACCCTCACCACCGCAAGCCACCTGCGTCAGCTTGAGCCGCCGAAAGGCGGCAAGGAATGAATCCAGAAGCCGGAATTCAGGAGCCAGAACTGGGGCCCGAATTTAACCGCATCCGCCTACGCCGAAGGCTTCGGTGGACAGGAAGATCACAAAGGACGCAAAGGTGGGGCGAGCGTACCCGCGAGCCGTTTTAACTCCCTGTCGCGGCGAAGTGAAACGAAGACGGGTCAACATTCAACGTTCAACCCTCAACCAGCTTCACATTGACTCGCGCGCCGCTCCGGCGCAGAATCACTTCCACCATGCCAGCCGGGTTTGCAACGGGTAAAAGTTTTATGCGGGGCCAGCCGCGTGAGGCAACCCGTCCATCGACCTGTCCACCGAAGCCCTGCAACGCGGTACGAAGGCGGAAGCCTCGGCGGAGTTGGAAGCCTTTTACGCGGCTAAAGTTTATGGCAAAATGGGGAATCAGGTTTCAACGCTTCGCGATCTCGTTTCGGCCTTCCGCTCTGTTTTGCTTTCGGGCCACGCCGAAAGGAAAACCGCTTCCCACAAATATCAATACTACAATACTAGGAACCGACCCGTTTACGAGCCAACGAGAAAATCCACCTTTCCCCGGCATGCTAGGACGGTCACGTGTTGGAAGAATGGGAAAACGATTGCACGATTTTCAGTCGCTTCCTGAATGGTTTTCAGTGACTCTTAGTGAGGATTCCCGCCAATAATCCACACCAAAGTTGAATCGGTAGTAACTGTGCCGGTGTGCCATCAGACTGTGCCAATTGGCACACTATTTAAGCCGTTTTGTCACTAATTTAACTGTTTCTAATATCCTTGGAAACCACATTTAGATGTATGAGCAATAGAGACTTACGCAATATATTGGGGTGTTGGCATGGTTTAAGCATAGTTGTTTGCATGTTGTATTCGTAAAAGCAAATCCAAGCGGCTATGAAGGCTCGGACGGAAAACCTGCACGAAACGTAGGCTGAAATTAAACAGTAAAAAATTATGCCAGAAAACCTGAAACTGCCTGCGCTTCCTTCACTCCCCGAAAACACCAAAGACCCGACGGTTAGCCTTAGCGTCGAGGAAATTTTGCAAACCGCCCGAACCGAAATGGGAGAAATCAGCCAATATCGCGACACTGCAAAGGCAGCGGCAACAAGTACCACAGAATTTCAAAAGCTGACCGCTGCAGTCCTCACCGATGCCCAAGCGAAATTAGTGGAAATTTCAAATGCCGCGACGCAAGCGGTAGCAGCGAAAAAAAGATTGCAGACGACCAAGCTGTGATTGCGACCAAGTCGGACCACATTCAAAAAGCTCAGGAACATGCGGACAAAGTTCGGGCCGATCTCGACCGGACACTTACGGCTGCGACTCAGCAAGCGACCGCATCCGAAGCTCAGAAATCAAACGCAGAAACAGCAGCAAAAAATGCTGCCGAATTACTCGCAGAAATCCGAATAGTTAAGGGGACGGTCGAAACAGAATCTGCGAAAGTAGTGTCCGCTCGCAAGACTGCCGAAGAATCGGCTGCTCTAACGAAGGGGTTGGCTGACAAATCCACTGAGGTGGAGGAACGCATTGCAGCTTATGAAAAGCGGCTTGCCGAACTCGAAACTCAGTGCGCTGACCAATTGAAGACAATCGTGGGGCTGCTTCCGGGAGCAACATCCGCAGGTCTTGCCCATGCCTTCGACGAACGCCGCCAGACGTTTGTAAAACCACATGATCGGTGGCAATGGGTGTTCGTTGGATCTGTGTTGGCAATCGTCGGGTTGGCTATTACCGGTTTGTGGCACGTTTACAATGCCGGAACGGCGCCAACCTATGACGAACTTGTACGTTTGTGGTTAGCTCGTCTGCCCATTGCTGGTGCACTGGTGTGGCTGGCACTGTATGCAAGCAGCGAGTCAGCCCTCGCGAAGCGGTTGGAAGAGGACTATGGTTACAAGTCGGCGATTGCATCATGTTTTGAAGGTTTCCGAAAACAGATGTCAGAAGTTGGCAAGGATGTCACATCTAGCTCACCACTCGCCAAGCTCTGTGGGGATACTCTTACGACGGTGGCAGCTCCGCCAGGCCGTATCTATGATAAGCACAAACTGACCGTCACTCCAACCAGTGAGTTAACGGAGGTAGCTAAAGCCGCAGTTGATGTCGTTAACGCGGCCAAACCTGGAACCAAATAAGCGATTTTGTCCATGAACACACATTTCATTATTGTTGAACTCCAACAAGGAACAGACGAATGGCGGGAGTGGCGTCATAAAGGAATCGGGGCGTCAGATGCTTCGACCATCATGGGCGAAAACCGTTTCAAGAGTGCCGCACAACTACTTCAAGAGAAGCGTGGACCAGTACGAAATATTGGCCAGAACGAAGCGATGGCGCGCGGTACTCAGCTTGAGCCAGAAGCCCGCAGGCGCTACATCGCAAAGACTGGCAAAGATGTGAGACCCGCATGCCTTCAGAGCACGCGATATAACTGGCTGCGCGCGAGCCTCGATGGTTTCACTGCCAGCTATGATGTGGTAGTTGAAATCAAATGCGGCGATTCTGTCTATCGTAAGGCTTCGCAATCTCGATCAGTCCCTGACTATTACTACGGTCAGATGCAACACATCCTAGCGGTCACCGGTCTTGATTCGCTGGATTTTTGGTGTCATTGGCCTGGCTTCCCCGATTTGCTACTGCCTGTCGAGCGGAACAACGCTTACATCGAACATCTTTTAAATAGGGAACTGGAGTTTTGGAACCAAGTCCAACAAAACGCTTGACTACGTCTATCCACCAGACCGGCCATTGGCCGCCCGACCCGTGGTGCCAAACGGTATCCGGCAATGTAAACCGTGACAACGGCGGCATTGACGCGAATAAATCTTCGGCGCAAATTCGCCTTTACCATGCAGCCGGGTTTGATGTGGATATTCGATGACATATGTCTAAACGCGATCTCATCCGAAAGGAACTTGCCGTTCTCTACGACGAAGGCGCAGCGCTGGCAGTTGCCTTTCAAAAAAAGGAGGACAGACAGTTTCACTACGACTATCAGCGCTGGTATTCAAAGGCACTGAAAGCGGTAGCCTCACTTGCCCCAGATCGCTATAACGAGTTTCGTGGCTACTACGAGATTGACCCCAAACGAAAGGATTTTGGTTATGGTACGTATGTTATTCAGGACTATCTCAAAGGAATTGTCCCGAGTGGCTATGGATATGACAACTTTGACTCTAGGGCCCAAATGCTAACCAATTATTTCAACCAACTGACAATTCTGAAAGCGGTGTACGACCGCATCGAATCTGTATTATCCAATATCGAGGGAGAACTGTATGCTGAATTGCAAGATAGTGAAATTGAGATTGCGAGGCAGTTGGCCAAAGTCAGTGCACGGGCGGCGGGTGCCTTAGTTGGTGTGGTTATTGAAGGCCATTTGCAAAAGGTTGCAACAGCTCATGGCGTCAAGCTGGCTAAAAAGAATCCGACCATTGCCGACTTAAACGACTCACTGAAGTCGGCAGGCGTCATCGACACACCAATCTGGCGGAAGATTTCATACCTCGCCGATCTGCGGAACCTTTGCTCTCACAAGAAAGATGTCAATCCAACTGTCGAGCAAGTCGCTGAACTTATCCAAGGTGCAGACTGGCTCACGAAGAATGTTTTCTAAAAATGAGTGTTAGCGGACCATGGAACGAGAAATGGGTTGAAATTGAACCTCTAAGCGGAGGAGGACAGGGGGACACTCTCTTGGTCAAATCTATTTCTGGTGAGCCGGTACGCGCAGTGTTGAAGCTTCTCAAACCTCAAAAGGTTCGAGATGCCAAAGCGCGTGGAAGAATGGCTATAGAAGTTACGAACTTGAAAGTTCTTCGCAACGCAGGGGGTAAGGTGCCACAGGTTCTGGACGGGAATACAGAAAATTTTGAAGATCAAAATGTTCCCCTTTATTTCGTGATGGAATTTATTCAAGGAGACACTTTAGCGAAGACAGTTCAAAGTAGTAACGGGCTGCCAGTGAACATATCTGTAGGGATAGCCCTCGACTTGTGTTCCACTTTACGAGTCGCGATTAAATCAGGCATCGTTCACCGTGACATCAAGCCTGAAAACATCATTGTGAGAAATTTAGAGCCGCCGGATGTGGTAATGGTTGATTTTGGTTTATCATTTAATGAAGAAGATACGGATCACAATTTCACTTCGGCAGATGAAAGTTTGGACAACAAATTTCTAAGTCTTCCAGAACGACGCGGTCCCGATGAAAACAAGCGAGATTTCCGGTCTGATTTGACTGGGATTTGTGCAATCTTGTTTTTTTGCCTTACGAAATGTGTGCCTCGAAATTTGCGCGATTCACAAAACCGGCCTCCACACCGATGGCAGAATTATTCGCTTTCTGGAAAAATTCAAAACGAGAATCAACTGTCCAACCTAAACTTGTTTTTTAATAGAGGGTTCAATTACGAAATCGACTCGCGCTTTCAAACGGTAGACGAACTGTTCAGCCGCCTCGAAGAAATTCTTAAACCGGAGGGAAAGGCTCCTGTCGAAGATTTGGAGGTTGTTGTTGAACGAGAAGCCGCAGCTTTGCGCAAGAATGATAGGAAGACGCAACTGAGTATTTATTTCTCCAATGCTACCACCTTGCAGCAATCGTTGAATCAATGTCTGAATGAAATATCAAGGACTTTACAGAAACATAGGAGCTTTTCGGTGTCATGGCGTGAATTGATGGATCACAATCGGCTTAATGGGAAAACTGATCAGGGCGATCTAATTGCGCGAGCTACGCTAGGACTCTCCGTTCAGAACCATCAAATTATACGTTTGATCCGATACACCGTCATTTCGAAAGGGACAGAATGTGGAATCTATCGTGCGATTGAAGAGGATGTTCCAGGTTCCCAAACAAAAACCGTTGAGCCTTTGATGCTTATTTGCCGTTACGACGGAGATTTGTCACCGGTCACTTGAAAACCAGCCACGAAAGGTCGAATTGATCCGGCCACTGAGTTTGCATAAACGAAATAAGCATTTTCATTCCAAAAAGCTCCATAGCAGAGCGTTACGGGGAGTTTT
>Ga0187860_1004293_pt1 | contig 10757 bp, 8 predicted proteins | sample June2016WEW_10_4_FD_132981 | JGI IMG/M metagenome (GOLD analysis project Ga0187860, IMG submission 132981) | Peatland microbial communities from SPRUCE experiment site at the Marcell Experimental Forest, Minnesota, USA - June2016WEW_10_40 | ecosystem: Environmental > Terrestrial > Soil > Wetlands... | reverse complement strand
GCAACCTGTATATTCGTAATGACAAAACCGTCCGTGACGTCCTCGGCGCCCTCGCGGTTTCCCCGAACGAAGACCTCTACGGCAAAGACTGGGACCGTTGGTTCCCATTCTTTGACCGTCTGAATATCTGCAAAACACCGCGCCCCCAGAGCTTGGCCTGCCATATCGACAGACTAAAGAAGATCTTCGAAACCGAGGAAGAAAGCGCTCCACCCCCCACATCCGAAACCTTGGCGGCCGTTGAGCAACAGCTCCTCTCGGTACTCCAGCACATTGTCCAGAACTGGTCCGCATTGCGAGATGGAAAAGTCTCCCTCTCCGGTGGCGACACGATTTCGTTCAAGGAGTTCCTGCGCAGCCGAACCTGGTGCCCGCCCCTCCGCGGCGACAAGAATCTCAAACACCTGCTCATCGCTGCCGAACCACCACTCCGCCTTTTTCCGCCTGGCCAGCTTTATCCTCCGATCCTCGGGCACCTGGTCGCCAGCCTCCACCACCTTCTCCCAATCGAGCAGCGCGAAGCCATACCGGAAGCCATTCGTGAGATCGTCCCGGAAGTGGTCTCGCCGCCCGTTGCTACCGTCATCACCCACTTCTGTAATCTGCTCACCGCCCTGAACGCCAATGCCCCTCTCGACCCAAAGCTCATCAAAACCCCGCTGCAGCGCATCTACTCTTACTTCGGCCAGCTTGAACCCGCCGAGTCAGCCCCCATTGAGGCCACCTTCGCCGCCCAGGACTGCATCTACGTCGGCAACGAAGGCCGCTTCCGAAAACCCAAAGACACGTTCCGTGAATCCGTTTCGTTCGCCACGCCATGGTGGTCCCAGGTCTACTTCGGCCTCCCAGAAATCGAGGCCGGCCTATCCACTCTCGGCCGCAAGGACAAACCCGACATAAACGACCTCTGCCGCCTGACCCGCGAAATCCACGATTCCACTCCCAGCAAATTGGATGAGAAACAAGAGGGGCAGTTCATCCGCATACTCGTGCGTATCGAGGAACTGCTTCCCGACCAGGATCCGCTGCCGGACATGCGCCTCCTCGACCGCAATGGCTACCCCGTCCTTCCCAACGAACTTTTCTTTCACGACGCCACCTGGCTCGACGAAAAGCTGGAAGGAAATCCAGTCCACCTTCATCATACCCAGATCCCTACCAAGCTCCTTTCGAGACTCAGCATCAGACGTCTCTCGGATCACATAATCACCAAACCGGAGGGTCTCTGGCCTGAGTCTCAGAACCGAGATTTTCTCGACCGTTGCGCAACCATCGAGAATCTCTTTAGAACCCAGGAGTTCACTGCTGGGCTCCGGCGAATCCTTTCGCGCAGTTCCATTGACACCAGTAACCTCGACCTCGATTGGGTTTCCGAAATTCGCGTCAGCGCCGCTAAAACCCTGCAGTGTTCCCACCATGTGTTCGACAACGGCGAGAAAGTCCTGCTCGCGACGTCCGAGGATCTCTACTTTCACACCCCCCCAGACTCCACTGCTCACACCCTTACCCTTTCTGAAGCCGGTGCGGACGTGCTCTACGAGCAAGTAGCTGTTGCGCTTCAGCACTGGATCGGAGCTGAGGACCTACAAGACCTGAGCCCCCTCACAAAAATCCTCCAGTGCGCCCCCGACCGCATTAGATCTATCCTCGACAAGCTCCGGGTCCGGCGGCTGGAGGATAAACAGGCCACCAGCGATGAGGAGAAGGAAACTGAGGAAGGTCGCTCAACCCTATTCGACGAGGGCGGTCAGGAGAAACCTGCCGAGGGAAGCGGCGATTCCAAGAAGCAGCCAGATGGCGACGCAGGACAACAACGGGGCGACCAACAACAAGGTGATCAACAACAGGGCGGCCAGCCGCAAGGTGGTCAGCAGCAGCTGGGCAGCACCCGAGGCACTGTCGCTCAGTCCGGTTCCCAATCCGGCCAAACCAGAGAATCAGACCGCCAAAACGGTAGGCGGGGCTCCGCCGGCGGTTCCGCAACATCCGGCCAGAACCCCACTGGTCGCCGCTCTGGCACCTCCCCCCGTACCGAGCAGAAACCAAAAGGCCGCCTGTTAAGTTATGAAGCCACCGCGGCCCAGCGTCAGCAGGCCGAGAGTGACGGTGATAGCGCCGACGACCAATTACAACCCAACAAAGAAATCGGCGATTGGGCCGTCCATTGGGTCCTCCAATATGAGCGCTCCCAAGGGCGCCATCCCGATCCGTCCAACCACATCCACAATAAGCCCGGGTTCGATGTATTGTGCCCCGCAAAAGCCCAGCAGCAGGAGCGGCCACGTTACATTGAAGTCAAAGGCATTGACGGCGCTTGGGACGTGGATGGCGTTCCACTTTACCCGGCCCAAATGGCCTTCGCTCGGCAGCACGGCGACGACTTTTGGCTTTACGTAGTCGAGCACGCCCGGCAGCTGGACAAGGTCAAGATCCATACGATCCAAAATCCGGCACAAAAGATCAGCCAACATCGCTTCGACTGCGGCTGGAAAACGGTTGCTGCGCCACCCAACACTTTCAAGCCCAACGTCCCGAACGTTGGTTCCCGCATCCGATGGCATCAGGACGGTCAACTTCGCACCGGTCGCGTTGCCGCCGTCGGCCCCCTGCTCCAAGTGGACGTCGATAACCAACTCCAGACGCGCATAGCCATCGCTAACGACCCTCTCCAGTTTGAAGTCCTATGAGCCCGACTTCCGCCGCTCCAAGAATCTAGCCAAAATCAGTCCGCCGCTCGGCGTTGTATTGGATCACGGAATCGCACGAAACAAATTAATTGACTCGTATCGCAACCAGGCCAAAGACCGAATCGTTCCGCTGCGACCGGAAGATCTGTGGCGGATGATTGGCGTGTCAGCGCAAGATGCGCCCAAAAAACCCCGAATCCGAAGAGCGGAGCCGCAAAACTTCCGGTTTAGGGCATGGCAACCATGACGCCTTTTTCTTTGACGTGATACGCCAACGTCAGCGCCTCATAACGGTTGTAAAAAGTCTCGAACCAGAACACATGCGGTGTTCCATTCACGTCGTTTAGGATCACTTCCGCCGACCCCAGTGGTCCTCCTTTTGCACGCGAGCAATATTGTTGCAAAGCATCGAAAACTTCCACTTCTGCCACGCTTCCAAAACGAACTCGAAATGACGGTGATTCAACAAAATATTTACATGGTGCCGCCGGATCGTGGTCATCAGGAAGTTTGTGGGGATGCACCGTAACCAATGCCACCATGGGCAGGTGAACACCAAGCTGTTCTACGTACCGCCACAGCGTGGAGGTCATCGTGTTTCCAAAACGAGTGGAAAGTGCTTTCACGCTGTCCAAACACATCTTAAGATCGCGTGCCTCCTCAGCAAATCGGCCACGGACAAACAAGAGTTGCCCTGCGCCGTAATTTGCCTCCGCCTCAAGTTGATCATGACAGGCCGGATTCAACTCGCGGGTCGAGTCGCCGAATAAAAAAAGCTTATGCCATTCGGTTATCGAATGGATGACTTCGTGCGTCTCCGCCCAGCGGTGTTTCTTTTCAGGTAAATTCTTATCAATCAGGATTCGCTTGCCATCGGGGATCCAAAACGCGGACACGCTGGCCTTTTTGACTACATCGAGAATGAGTGTGGGCCGCAGGAAAAGCTGCTGCGCCCCGATTTTGACTTTGCTGATGAATTCGCGGACTGCGCCGTCATCGGTGGAACTGAAATAATGCCTGTCCAAACGCAAAAGTTCGCGAATGTCAACCAGCCGAATTGGAGGCTCGGGGTCCCCCAAGCCACGGAGGACCTTATCGACTTGTGCATCGATTTCGGTTCTCTCCTGTTCTCCAATTCGGACGCCTTTCATATGGGTTTGGCCAATGCCTATTTCTGTTCCGTCAGGAATTTGACGAACGCGTTGAGTAGCTGGCGTTCTTCTCGTGATAGTTTTCCCATCGACTTCGCACTCGCCGCAAATTCCATGACCCGTTCCTCCATGGCCGGTGAGTGATGCATAATGGCACCTGAAAGTTTCGCCAGGACACCACCGGGTAAAGCAAATGCCTTTTCCAAGTTGTATATGGTCCTGGGACTTGGCAGATACCCCGAATCAAATTCGATCCGTCTGATTTCTGCTTCCTCAACCTTTGCTTTCGTTGCCAATTCGCTTTCATCGAGGTTGTCCCGTCTGCGTAGCATGATAAGAAGGGAGTTAAGCCCTTTATGTAATCGTGCTGAACTTTCTTCTTTCGCTCGATTTTGATTATGTTCCGCAATGGCAGATTTTACTGCGTTGCGTCCGATCTCCGAGAGTTTCGGGGTGTCCACACCCGCGTCCCGCGCCAAAGCACCAACTTCGGCGTCAGGAGCCTCCAGCAACATTTCCCGCATGGCGCGGAAAACGGCGTCTGTGTCCTTAAGTTGATTTTCTCTGTTACTCATAATGGTCAATTGTTGGTTTTTAATGAAAATTGTGAAATTTTACGAAGTATGCGCCGGCTGGCAGATTCGTAATCCTGAGCGCTAATCTTAAGACGCGCTTGCACTTCAGCAGGGCGAAAACCTTCATTGCGCAGCACGAAGATCTCCTTCGCCTGGTCGTCGTCCCCGAATACCGATTTTAAGAGTGCTGACAATTTGGCTGCCTCCGCGCCAGCATCGGTGAACTGGTAGCTCTTGGAGTCGTCCTCCTGCGGTTTCAAGCCATCTGGGAAGGCAACGATCTTCATCCGCTCCCTTACCAGATGGCCCGAAATGTTTTCCATGGCCCGGTCCAAATGCCTGACCATTGATATTTTCTTATTCCACTGCTTGCCGTTTTCGCATTCGAGCGTCTTTAACACCGCCTGATTCAGCAGTTCGCTCGGTTCACTAACGCTTCGCGCCAGACGCCGCTGACGGCAAAAGGAAGCGGCAATCATCATCAATTTCGCGTAGTCAGTATCGGTCAGGGCATTGAGCCCCGCCTCGACCTCTTCGCGAGTGGCGTATAGCGGGTGCCCAGTTTCCGCAGTAGCAGCGGAGGCACCAATAGTTTCGATTTCTGGTCTCATCAATGCTTATGCCCACCAGGTGATAAAAATCGGACATCTGAACGGAAAAAATATTTTCCGGTGAAAATGTCCGATTTGGTACTGGAATCCGGCACGAGTATTAAAGGCGCAACAAAGCAGCCTGTAGTCGGAAAACATATTATGAATAGACAAGAAGTAATCGAAAATGAAACTAAAAAACGTGAACACGTGACCCGTGTCCACATTGACCGCCACCCTTACGAGTCGCCGAATCCGACGACGGGCGCGGCACTCTACGCGTTGAGCAAAGTCCCTGCTGGATTCCAGCTTTACCGCGAAGCCAAGGGCGACATGGAAGACGATCCCATCCACAACGACAGCGAAAAGGAGCACCTGACGCAAGATGAGCACTTTTACAGCAAAGAAGGCCATCATCAGGGGTTCGACATCATCGTGGACGCCAACCCGGAGCATGTGAACACCAAACGTGTCTCATACGAAGAAATCGTCCGTTTTGCATATCCGACGCCGCCACCGGGTGTTTTGATGTTCACCGTCACCTACTACAACGGGCCAAAGGCAAACCCCGAGGGCAAGCTCGCGGCGGGTCACAAAGTCAAAGTCCAAAACAAAATGGTGTTCAATGTCAAAGCCACAAACAGATCGTAGTCCCGATTTACGTCGCCTTCGCGATGAAGGTTACGACATCGAAGTCAGGGAAAGGCACCTTCTGGTAAAGTCGGCGCCTTACCTGAACGCAAAGGGTGAAGTGCAACGCGGGACGCTCGTCATGGAGTTCACCTGCGCGGGCGATGTGGTATCCACGCCCCCCAGCCATGTCGCCTTTTTCATCGGCGAGACGCCGTGCCATCAGAACGGCATGCCCATGAACGAAATCATCACAGGCAGCCAACCCACTACCGTTGACGCGGAAAGCGCGCTGGTGATTAACCATACGTTTTCGGCCAAACCCATTGAGGGCCCTTACCCGGATTTTTACCTGAAAACGCTCAGGTACATCTCAATGGTATCGGGTCCGGTCGATCCCAGCATTAAGCCGCAGACGTTTCCGGTATACGAAACGTCGCCCGACGAATCCATTTTCGTCTGTCCCGACACGGCCACCAGCCGCGCCGGTATTACGGAAGCGTCACTCAAATTAGCGATAGGGAAAGTCGGGCTTGTGGGTTTAGGCGGAACGGGGTCTTACATCCTCGACTTGGTAGCGAAGACGCCTGTAAAAGAAATCCACTTGTGGGATGTGGACATTTTCTTGAATCACAACGCATTTCGAGCGCCGGGGGCAGCGTCGATTGAGGAACTCAGGGCCAAGTTGCCAAAGGTTGAATACTATGCCACCAAATACGCCAAGATGCGTCGCGGCATTATTCCGCATCCAACCGCCATCACCGAGGCGAACGTCGAGGAATTAAAACAAATGAGCTTCGTATTCCTGAGCATGGACGGCGGCGCAGTGAAGAAGCTCATTGTTGAAAAATTGCTCGAATGGGGTATTCCGTTCATCGACGTGGGCATGGGATTGTCGCTGTCAAAGGGCGCGATCACCGGGATTCTTTCCGTCACGGCTTGCACAAAGGATAAAAACGATCACGCACAGTCCAGCATATCGTTCGTTGAGGGTGAAAAAGATAATGCCTATTCCCGCAATATCCAAGTTGCAGATTTGAACGCACTGAACGCAGCGTTGGCCGTGATCAAATGGAAAAAACTGCTCGGGTTTTACCATGATTTTGGCCACGAGCATTCCATAACGTTTACACTGGACGGCAATAAGCTAATGAATGGTGACTGCCCATGACGCGCCTGAATATTCTGCGCCACGAATTTGTGGGGTTTATTCCCAAGGTGCTCCCAGACGGGGTGGTTTACGTCTCCATTCCATATGCCACCGTAATCCACAATTGCTGTTGTGGCTGTGGGGTACGTGTGGTCACGCCGTTGTCGCCTGTGGAGTGGACGCTCAGTTTCGATGGGCGATCCGTATCGCTGAGCCCCTCAATTGGTAATTGGAGTTTTCCCTGCCGCTCGCACTATTGGATCAGAAACAATAGGGTAATTTGGTCGGATGAGTGGTCGGACGAAGAAATTGATGCCGTAAAGGAAAGAGATGAGCGTGCCACCTCTGCTTTCTATAAACCGAAAAATTCGGAGAAAACTGGAGCGCCGTCTCCCAGACCGAAGAATGCTAATAAAAATAGCAAACCGGGCCTGAAAAGCAAAATTAAAAAATGGTTGGACGGAAAAACGCCAGAGGAGCAATCGAAAAGAAAGCTCCGGATATTTCCCAACTCCGCTCCGTAACCATTTCCCTCACGTAGCAAAGCGTTGTCGCGTAATCCTGACGAAGTACAGGGCCGGCCGCGGCCCCGGGCCTCTGGAGACCTTTTCTAACCACTGGATATGACAGGGTCCCGATTGACGGCTCGGATACGCGGTCCACGAGCCGCGAGTTCGCGGACCATTCCATCAACACCATAATCAAATTCGTGACGCCACGATATGCTCGGTCGGGCCCGTCCCACGACGACCGTCACATAGGCCCGGCTCAGGCTCTGCGTACAACGTGGGATCGTGAGCATTTGGTGGATTGTTGTCAGAAGCGCCAGTGAAATCAAGCGCGGCTGGCCGGCCGGTGACCGATATATTTGCACAAGTGACCAATATTTTTGTTTGAGTGACCGACAATTTTGTACGAGTGACCAAATTATTTGAACGCTGACAGCCTGATTTACAGGAAACCTGAACTCACTACACGGTCACGCTCATGGCCAGATTGCGCGGCTTGTCCACATCGCAGCAGCGGTCGATGGCGATGACTCGTTCATGGTTCAGACGGCGTGGCTGGCCCGCGCCACACGCTGCCTCCGAAGGTCGTCACATGGATCACGGCGTCGTTGGCGGAATCAAACTCAACACGCTGGATGTTCGAGAACGGCAGTTCATCAAAGGCTAGCCAGGTTTTCCCGTTGTCGCGCGAGAGCCAGAGTCCCGCACCGGGCGCGTCTTCGGTCAGGGTCATGTAAATCCAGCCATTGTGTTTCGGGTGAAAATAGCCGCCGAAAGTCTGTGGCCCTTCGCGACCGATGCGCTGCCAGGTTTTGCCTCCGTCCTCGGTGAGGTAGAGACCGCCGGATTGGTCGCCGCGACCAGCGTCCGCCACACCCAGCAGAATTCGCCGGCTGTTATGGGGATCAACGGAGAAGTCCTTGGGGTAGAGCAGAGGCTTGGAGGCATTGATCTTTTCCCAAGTCTCCGCGCCATCTTTGGACCGATAGATCCCGGTTCCTTCCAGCATGAGTGGCTGGCCCGATGCAGGCCGCTTGGCGCAGATGACGGCGAACAGCGTGCCGTCATGGTGAAGAATCACACGATAGACGCGCATGTTGTCAGGATGGCCCAGGCCGGTCTTCTTGAGCCTCCACGTCTTGCCGTCGTCGGTGGACTTGAAGACTCCTTCGTCAAACGCGCCCGCGTAGAGCGTGCGCGCGTTCTTCGGACTGGTGGGATCGAGTACAATTGAAGTCACTGGCTTGCGCGGGAGCCCTTCCGTCTGGCTCTTCCACGACACACCGAAGTCGGTTGAGAGGCAAATCCCGCCGGGCTCCCGATGGCCGTGGCGCTCGGTGATGATGTTGTCGTTCGGGATGTCATGCACGTCGGAGAACGCGCCCCAAATTTTCCCGGGCGTCTCGGGATCGAACGCCATCTCGTAACAGGTGTTCCGCCACGGTGCCCACGACTTCGGGTCCCACCAAATCCAGCTCTGGCCGGCGTCGGTGGACCGGGCCATCCCAATGTCGGTATAGCAGATGTACTGGCGGTTCGGTTCGAACGGATCAATGCAGAAATGCCAGGTGGTGGTAACGACCAGGCCGTTGCAAACCCAGGAGGAGCGCGGGCCGGGCTTCTGGCCAGGTGCCGGATAAGTGTGCCCGCCGAACCACGTCGCGCCTCCGTCATGGGTGATGTGCGGCTCGTTACGCACAAGAATCACCCGGTTGGGATCGGTGTTGCAGATGGCCACGCCGAACGGCGTCTCCCCGCCTTTGAAGCATTGCCCGCACGAGGCGGTTTCCCAATCTGGCGCGACGTTGTAGCTCTGGAAACGCGGGTCCTGGAAGTAAGTCGCGCGCCACGTTTCGCCGCCGTCGTCACTGCGATACACCGTGTCGCTGTGCGGCGGGTTGAAGCCGGTGCTGGTATTGAAGGCATACACGGTGAGCGGCTTCGCGTCGGTCGCCAGGAGTTGGTTGTATTGCGAAATGGAATTGTAGGCCCACTGGTCGGCTTTCTTCGTCTCGGTGTTGAGGCCCCGGCCCATCGCTGATTCCCAGGTGTCGCCCCGGTCCCGCGAGCGGTAAAGGCCGCCTGTGAACACGCCGTTCTCGTCCTTGCTGCGGATGGAGCAGTAAAGCATGACGAGCTTCCCGGCCGCGTCCGAGCCGCCAGCGAAACCTTGAACCTCCTTCCACGGCAGGCCCTGGGTTTTCTCCAACCATGTTTGCCCGCCGTCGTCGGATCGCCAGATGCCTCCGTCCGTGGCGGCGATCATCGCTTGGCCCTGCCGGGTGCGATCAAAGTGAAAGGCGATCACCTGGCCCGCCGGCCCCTGACACGCTGTCCAAGTTTCTCCCGCATCGCGCGAGAGCCAGCAGCGGCCACTGCGCGAGCCGGCCAACATGATCTTTGCATCCGACGGATTGATCGCGATTTCTCCGCCCAGAGCATCCTTGAGATTGCCGATGGGAGTAAAAGTCTTGCCCCGATCACGGCTGATCTTGAGCCGTCCGCCGGAGGAGGCGTAGATGATGTTCGTGTCGGTTGGGTGAAAAGCCGGACGGCAGGCCGTGTCGCTGTGAAGCTGCGTGTGGCCGATCATGCGCCAGTTGCGACCGCCGTCTTCCGAGATGTAGGCGGCGCTCATGTCGCAGTTGAGCATCATCAAATTCGGGTCTGCCGGAGAAATTGCAGGTGTGAACATGCCGCCGCCACCGGAGATGCCGATGGGTTGCCAGGCAGGCGCTTGGGCCGGTGCGTTGGCCGCGAAAAGTCCGATGAGCAGGCAAAGCCCGAAGGAAAAGCGCTTCAAATAAGAACAAAAGGTCAGGGATTTCATTTCTGCTTTATTTTGGCATTCCATCAGCGCGAAACCCGCCCGGCGGCAGCATCTCTCCGGACGCGAGACGAAAGGGAGAGATTCCAAAGTTGACGGTGATCATGATGCCATTGGCGAAAACCGTCTGCTGGACGTTTCTATCTGTGGTAAGGAAACGGTGGTCCGTCATTTCGGCGTAACCCGCGGCGCGAACATAGGGACAGGTGTTGGTGTAACTTTGCACGAACCGGGCCTTCTGGGTTTCCCAAAGCTTTTTCTCGAACATGAACATGGGCGGCGTGCCGTAAAGAACGTTGAACAGGTCGCGCTTGTCCCACAACGCCGGCAATTTGTTGTTGTAGTCGCCCCAATACCACTGGGCCACGACGCAATCATGATAGACCAGTTCCCAAAGCGGCAAACGATAGGCCTGGCCAAGTTGGAATTTGGCGACGCGTTCGGGCGGGTCATCCCAAATGCGTTGCATGTCCCCGGCGTCGGGCACGCGATACGGGCCAAGGCTGAGCATTCCCTCGAAATAATCCACGAACGGCACGGCGGCATCGTGGCCGGTTTCGCTGCCGGTGCCCAATTTGCAGTCGTGCGAGACGTAATCCAGCAGCTTCATCTTCCATTCCCGGCTCTCGGTCCGGGTC
>Ga0187860_1004292_pt1 | contig 10763 bp, 7 predicted proteins | sample June2016WEW_10_4_FD_132981 | JGI IMG/M metagenome (GOLD analysis project Ga0187860, IMG submission 132981) | Peatland microbial communities from SPRUCE experiment site at the Marcell Experimental Forest, Minnesota, USA - June2016WEW_10_40 | ecosystem: Environmental > Terrestrial > Soil > Wetlands... | reverse complement strand
TGCCATCGCAGGCCGACTGGCCTCTTCCACCAACCGCAGCCGCTGCACCTTGCCCGACGGGCCTTTGGGCAAATCCTGAACAAAATGTATCCGCGTCGGCGTCTTGAAATGACCCAAGTGTCCCTCGCAATAGCTCAGCAGTTCCTTTTCATGACATGTCGCGCCGGCCCGCAACACCACAAATGCCACCAAATCCTCTCCAACGTAGCGGTCCGGCACCCCCACCGCCGCCGCCTCCAGCACCGTCGGATGCGATTCCAACACCTCATCAATCTGCTTGGGCGCGATGTTCATTCCCCCTTTGATGATCAATTCCTTCGACCGTCCAACGACAAAAAAGTACCCCTCCGGATCCCGGTAGGCCAGGTCCCCCGTATGCAGCCACCCCTCCCCATCCAACGCCGCCGCCGTCGCCACCGGATCCTTGTAATATCCCTGCATCATCGCCGCACCACGGATGAGTACCTCCCCTGGCTCTCCATCCGGCAGATCCTCCCCCTCACGGTTGACTACCCTCACCTCAAATCCCCACGGCAATCCCGGAGAGCCGATCTTGTTCTGCCCCGGCGGCACAGGATTGGAAAATACGTTCCCCGCCTCCGTGCATCCCATCGCCTGAATCAACGGCAGCTTGAATTTGTCCACAAACTCCCGGTGCAACGAGGGCGACAACGGCGCCGATGAGGAACGCAAAAAACGGATCCGCCCAAAGGCCTCTCCCCGACTCCCCGCCTTCGGATCTTTCCAGTCCAATAGCTGCGAGATAATCGTCGGCACCAATGCAGACCAGGTGCAACGGCAGTCGTCCAGCCAGTCCCAAAACTGGCTCACCGCAAAATGTGAGGGCATCACCACCGAACCCCCGCTCAGGAGCGCCGGCACCAACGTCACGCATTCGGCGTTGATGTGATACAAGGGCAAAACCAATAGTGATCGGTCGTCCTTTCCCAGTTGATGCGCCTGAACCGAATTCCTCCCGTGCGCCAATACCGATCCATGCGTGTGGACCGCCGCCCTGGGTTGGCCGGTGCTGCCAGAGGTGTACATCAGCAATGCTGCGTCCTTGGAATCTATCGGCGCCAATGTATCCAATGGATCTGGCGCCTGGCTTGCCGCCGACCAGCCCTCGGCCCCTATGAAAATTGCCTCAACCGGCCGCCCAACATGGGCCATCACGTCTTTGAGCAGCCCTTGATAGTCCTCGCCCACAAATACCAGCTTGGCGTTACAGTGATCCAGTGTGTACGACAGTTGCGATACCCCGGCCCGAAGATTCAGCGGAACGGTGACAAACCCTCCATACATCGTCCCCAAAAACAATTGCGCCGCGAACAGCCCATTGTCCATCATGATGGCCACCTTGTCGCCCGGCTCCATTCCCCTGTGCCGGAATTGGGCTGCCAATGTCCGGCATTGCTGCCGCAATTCAAGGCAGGTCAGCGTCTTACCCGTTTCGGGGCAGATGAGAAACACGGCTCCGGGCTGTGCGACAGCCTTGGAGTCAATCAATTCCCGAATCGTGCCCGGTTGTGTGTTGAGGGATATGACTTTCATTATTCCTTTCTTTCATGGTGGAAAGGCCTTTCAGAAGGTTGGAAACGCCTTCTGAAGGTGTTTTCGCTCGTTCGGGTTCATAGCAATGCTCAATGAAAAAGTGGTCATTCCGCCCGTTGGACGGCGCGCCGCGAATCAGCGCCAGGAGTTCGTGCTCGTAGTGCGGCAACACTCGTTCCCGGTGAAACACCGGAGCTCGCATCGACGCGCGCTCCCGCATGCCGCGCAAAATGCTGGGTTGCCGCTGCCACTGGTCCAACAGGCGCGCCAGCAGGGCGGGCTGTCCGGGGGGAATCACTTCTCCGTACCCCCCCTTCGTCACCTCGCGGCCCAAGGGGCTTCCAACGTCGCACACAGCCAATACGGGCGTGCCGGTCGCGAGGGCGGGCAAAAGCTTGCTCGGCAAAAAGTTGCTGCCGACTCCGGCGCATTGCGTCACCAGGCATGCCGTGCAGGCCCGCAAGGCGGAAACGTACTCGGCTTCCTCAAGCACAGGCCCAAGCGTGCAACCGGGGGAGCGTTCCACCTCCAAGGCCAGCCGGTCGCGCTCCGCGCCGCCGCCATGAATGCGCAGGCTCCACCCCGTCGAAGCATCCCGGAACTGCCGTAGAAAGCCGGGCAGTCCCTGTTTGACACCCAGGTTTCCGGCGTAGAAGAGGCTCTTCGGCAGGCGCTCACCATTGCAATTGGCCTGCCGGTCAATCTCCCTCTGGAGACTGCGGTGGATCCAATTTGGGGAATAGCACGCGCGGCGGTCCGGCCCGACCACCCTGCGCAGCTTCTCAAGCATCGAGGGGCTGATTGTCAGCAGCGTTGCCGCCGACCGCAAGGCCCAGCGTTCGGTGTGGCGCAGAACTTGGGACAAGCCGGGCAGGCGCAGGATGCCCAGTTCAAGCGCAGAGTCAACTACAAAATCCTGAACCACGATCAGGCGCGGTATTCTCTTGCCGCGATAGAGAAACCTCTGGGCCAGACACTGCGAGAGCATGGGAAGGGCCGTCAGGACAACCTCGGGGTCCCAGGCGCGAAAGGTGCCGCGGCGGATCAGCGCCAGCAAGAAGCTCAAGTCCGAGATCATCCGGCTCTTGCCGGTGGGCTTGCGCGGCACAAACATTCCAAGCCGCCGAACCGGTATCCCCTCGTAGCAGTCGTCGCACCAGGAAAGACCCTGGTCCTCCGGACGACGCTTCCACGCCGGGTAGTAGGAAAAGGTGCCGGTCACGCGGACCTCGTGCCCCCTCTCCTTCAGGTAAAGGGCCAAGTCGGTAAAGAGCGCCGCACCCGCCAGTTCATCGGGGGCAAATAGGTTCGTTACGATATGGATACGCATGGACTTGATGTCAGGCAGCCAAAGAAAGGAACGCGTCTCGCAGGCCGGGCAGGTCGGTGTCGAGCACAAAGGCGCTGGCCTCCAGCCGCGCCGTGTGGGCTCTTTTCTCCCGGATTTCCGCCGTGCTGATCCGGGAAAAGAACGCTTCCAACGAATCCTCCAGCGGCAGGGGGAAAACCCAGCCTGAGCCAAGACGCTGCACAAACTCTCCACCGGCGGTGTCCGCCTCCACCAAAATCGGCACTCCGAAATATCCGGCCTCATACAAGCGGTTGGCCAGACACCAACTCGAGTTGAGTCCGGGCGAGCAAAAGTCAAAACCCCAGCAAAGGTCCACCTCCGCATAGAGCGCCGCCAAATCATCCGGGTAGAGGTAAGGCCCGCCGTAGGTCACATTGGGGGTGCCCGCGACGACGGCATCAAACAGCGCCCGCGCATCGTGGTTCGGGTAGCCTCTCAGAACAAAGTGCAGTTTCCGCGGAAACGCCGCCGCAAGTCGCCGTATCATCTCGAAGGACCGCCGGCATTTCAACTGGCCGAAAAGTCCCACCACGATGGGGCCATCTTTCGGGCGCGACATGGACACGGTCCGGAGGGGCAAGCTTGACGCCGGGTAGATCTTATTCTCCAGAAGGCACGTGGGGACGGCGCAATGCTGCACTGGACCTAGAAAATGGGTCATGTAGTGCTCGGACGTGTAAACCACAAGGTCCGTTCGCTTCAGACACCACCGCTCCACTGCCCGGAGCGATCGCCCAACCGCGTCGGGACGCAAAAGAATGGACTGGATGTCCGCCACCTCGTAAACGATCCGGCACGGCAGGCGGCCAAGGGCCTTGGCCAGGACCGTCGCAAGGAGATTGTCCAGGTTGATGCAGTAGATCAGGCTGGGAGCAGATGTCAGAGACCCCCAAGCCAGCAGCTTGGCAACTGCCTGCGCCAAATCCGCCCCCCTGCCAAAGTAAGCCCTATCGCGCTTTTTTCCCAACATCCGCCCTGGAAATCGGCGCAGGATTTCCTCGGCCAGATCCGTGTCACGCCCCCGATCAAACGCCAGCCAGCTTACACTGAAGCCCATGTCCGAAAACATTTTCATTCTCTTGTGGAATCGCGCGTCGTGCGCGTCATGGCTGAAGACGATGAGCGGGGAGGGCATACGCGTTTGTGCGCTGTTGGCTTCTTTGTTCATGCTATTCCGATAGCGCCGCCAGCAGGGCAGCCGACTGTTCCTGGTTCCAGCGGCGGGCGTACGCCGCCGCTCCCGCCATGAGACGGCGGCACTCGTTCTCATCGGTCAGAAGTCGCCGGAGGCCGGCCGCAAAATCGGCGGCCGACTCTGCCACCGCAAAGGCTGTGTTGGCGCCGTCCTCCACTCCCAAGGCAGCAAATGGCGTGGCGATTAACGCGCGACCGTAGCCCATCGCTTCGACTACCTTGATTTTAAGACCCGTTCCCTCGTGCAGGGGTGCAATAACCACCCTTGTCTTTGCATACAAGCCAGGAAGATCCGCCACTCGTCCGAGAAAATTGAAGGGAGGCCGCGGATTCATTACGTCCTTGATCTGGCCCGCAACGGTGACCTGTTCGGGCTTGAGCCAGCCGGCCAGCCTGGGATACACCTCCCGCGCAAACCACTCCAGCCCGGCGATGTCAAACGGGTGCCCCCGGGAAACAAAAAGCACGGTGCTTGAAGCGAGCGATTCCTCCATTTTCAAGTCCGAAGCCAACTCCACCGGGTGCCCGACAACTTGGGCGTTGGCGACGCCCGCCTTTCGCATCGTTTCGGCGTCATGCTTCTGAATTGCCAGAGCGGCGTCAGCCCGGTTGAGAGCCATCAACTCCTCAGTGGGCGTGATGCGCAGCCACAGTTTTGCGGGCGCCGCCGTTTTCCAGGCATCCGCAAGGGCAAACACTTCGTGCGTGTCAATCAGCCGTTTGACGCCCCCGTTTTGAAAGCGCAGGAGGGCGCGGCTCATAATGACGAACTGGGCGATGACCGCGCGGAACGCGTATTGCGCGTGGAGGCGATCGATCACCGGGTCCAAGGCATCCTCATAATAGCTGTCCACCGACACGCGGGAAGTGTCGGCGTCCTGCCGCGGGTCTCCACTCCCCCAGCGGTACAACCGGGAGCGGTGCCAGCCCCGCAGGCCGCCATTCTCCGGCATGAAGCGGCGCACCAGCCGTTTGAGCATCCATTTCACGGAGCGGGGGCGGTAGGGCTGGTAGTAAACATCCCCTCCCCACCACTGCCGCATCGCCGTAAAATCCCCGGGCAGGAAATCTGTGTAAAGCAGGACCGGTCTCCAACCGATCTCGCGCAGAGTGGCTGCCAGATTCAACAGCCGTTTGCGGTTCCCACCTTCGGATGGATGCGAGGCGCAGCCTGAAACGATCAGAACGCGGGGGGCTCCGTTCAAGGCTGGGCCAGCCGGCGGCGCTATCAGACCAGAGGCGCCATTCAAGCTTGGGCTTGGGGGTGTTGTTGTCGAGTAGGCTATGTTGTTCATGGCTGTAATCTCAAGTTGGCAAATCCCGCGAAGTTCAACCATTGCCCCGTGCGAACCATCGCGTCGTCAAAGGAGTAACGGTTGAGGTCTCCAAACGCCTTGGCGAACTTCGCGGTCGGCAGCTTGTGACAAGTGTTTTGCAAATGCCAGTCGCTCCGGGTGACCTGCGGGAAGCTGCGCGGCACCGGGCCGGATGTCGGAGGGGTCTTTCGCAATAGCGACACAGCGCGTTTGATCCGCTGCTTGGCGGATTTGCTGAGAGCGCTTTTGAGCCGCTTTCCCAAAGCCGTCTGCCTAAGGCCCTCCACTCGGTCCAGCAGCCCAACGCGATACTGTTGGGCTTGGAGTTGGTGGATCGTGGAAAATTCCACCCCCAGTTCGCGGGCCAAGGCCTGATAATAATCAAACCAGGTGGTGGTTTCGTTGTCCGCCACATTGTAACACCCGCTCTCCCGCGTTCCGCTCTCGATCACTCCAACGATCGAATGCATCAGGTTGTCCAAATAAAAGAGGTTGCAGATGCCCCGGCCACCACCAAACAAAAAGGCCTTCCCGGCGGCCATTTGACTTGCCGGCCCTGCCACCCAAGGCGAGCGGGGCCCCCAAATCAACCCCGGCCGAAGGATGACGCAGGCTACCCGCTGATCCTCAAAACGTCCCCGCAGCGCAAGTTCGGCGGCGGCCTTGCCGCGCGCGTACGCCATCCAGTGACGCGCCAGCAACGGCGAATCGTCATGCAGATTCGGGTCCTCCACGCGACCAAAGACCTCAGCCGAGCTGAGGTGGACCAGAAGGGGAACTTGTTCGGCCGCGCAAGCGTCCCAAATGGCCAGGGCCGCTGCGGGCAGTCCGTCAAAATCGCCCAATGTCAGGTTGACTACCGCGTCGCAGCCCGCAATCGCGGGGCGCAGTTCTTCAATTCGTCCGGCATCCGCCCGGTGCCAGCATTGTCCAAAGCGCGCCAGGCGGGCTGCGCTCTTGAAGGAGCGGATGACCGGCACCACGTCAAATTCTCCCGTCAGCGTGGCAAACTCCACGAAGCGGGCCCCTACGAATCCCCCGGCTCCAAGAATGGCGATGCGTTTCATTTCAGGGCTTCTTTTCTCCAGTGGAGCTGCGCGGCGGCGGTTTGTTCCTCGGCCGACAGCCAGGGTTGGGGGAGCGGTTCGGCGTTGGCAAAGGCGGTTTCGATTTGCTTAGTCACCGTGTAGGCCTCCCTCGCACCCACCGGCACCGCCTCGCCGTAGGCCACCGAGCGAAGAAACTGGACCCATTGCAAATAGATGCAATCCGCGTACGTTTGGGGGGCCGCTTTTTTCGGGTTAAACGCCTCGAGGCTGGCCGGCCACCTTGCTGAGCACGGGCGCCGTTCCCAAGGAAGTTCCTCCTGGCGGAATTCGATCCATCGAAACTCATTGGGATCCACTCTCATCTCTCCCAAACTCCCTTTGGCCCAGAGGTAATTAGCAATCGACTGATCCCAACTAAGCTGCATGGTCCCGCTCGCCCCCTTGCCCGCCAACTCCAGGCGGCAATTGCCTTCGACACCCTCCGCCACAGCGTCGTCGTGACAAAGCACGACCCCCATTGGACCAAAGAGCCACAGTAGCGAGTCAAGGACATGAACTCCCTTGTCCACCAACACTCCTCCACCGCCGGTCTCCCGGCGGAAAGGAGCATCGGAGGCGATCGGCCACTGGTAAACATCTCCCTCCAAGCAGCGAAACTCAACTCCCTCCCCCAAAGCGCGGGCTTGCAGCAAGGCGGCGGCGGCGGCCAAGGACGGAAAATAGCGTCTCGTCATGCCAACCATCAAAATCCGCGCGTGCCGCTGCGCCACCTTGGCCATTTCGGCAATGTCGCTGGACGACACCGCCAATGGCTTCTCGCATAATACATCGCACCCGTACGCCAACGCCCGCTCCACGTGGCGCCGGTGCAGCCCCGGCGGGGAAGCGACCAGCGCCGCATCGGTGCCGGGCTTGGGAAAAGCGGCCGCGACATCCTGGACACAGGCGGCGTCCGGGAAATACCGCTTGAGGCGCGCCATCCGCTCATTGGAGCGGTCCACCAGCAATGTCACGCGGAGCACCCCCCGCCGCGCCAGACGCCGGAGAGATGGCAGGTGCAACTCCTCGACCACCGCTCCGCAGCCGATGATCGCAAGATTCAGTGGTTTATGCTTGGGCATGGTTGATCTCCAAGAGTTTTGGCCCGGACTCCCGTCAGGGCCTTCCAGTGCGTTGAGGCAAGCGTGCGTTGTTCGCTGACCGGCAGCCAGGGTTGCTGAAGCGGTGTAGCTTGCTCGTAAGCCGCCATGACTAAACGGAGCACCTCCAATCCTTCATCTCCCGATGCCACAGGCCGCTCGCCCAAAAGGATGGAGCGCAGAACCGAGACCAACTGCAGGCGCACGCACTCAAAAACATTCATGGGCGTCACCATGGTTGGTTTGACGGACGCCAAGTTGCTGGGCCACGCGGCACGTGCCTTCACTTTTTCCCATGTCTGTCCACCCGCCCTGCGTCGCCTCCAGACAGCGTCCACCGGGGAGAGTGGAAGCCACAGCTCCCCCCCCTCGCTGGCAAGGTGGAACCCGTTGTTCAGTGGCGACTCCCAGCTCACTTGGAGAAAGCCGCGGCTGGAACAAAAGGCCAATTCCAGCGCCGCGTTGGATTCCACGCCCTCGCCGCCCGCGGCATCGTCGGCACTGCGCACCAGGCGACCGGGGCCAAACGTATGGTAGAGGGTGTCCACAGCGTGAATGCCCTTGTCGATCAGCACCCCGCCTGCTCCGGTGGAGCGGCGGAATTGGGCGGGGCTGGCGACCGGCCAGTCAAAGAGCGAGCCCTCCCTGTATGAGAACACGAGCGGCGAACCGTTGCTTTCTCTAACCCAGGAGCGGGCCATCTCTACGGCTGGGTAAAAGCGCCGTGCCATCCCCACAGCCAGCAGGCGATTGTGTTTGCGGGCTTTTTCCACCATCTCCTCCGCGCTGGATGCCGAGTGAGACATCGGCTTTTCGCAGAGCACGTGGCAGTTGCGCTCAAAGGCGGCAATCGCCTGGCTGGCATGAAAGGCTGGCGGTGATGCGATGATCGCCAAGTCCGTCTGGCCCAGCGTATCGAATGCCACCTCCAAGTCACGAAAGCCACGAGCCTGCCGAAACCAGCCCGCAGCCGTCTGAGCGCGCTGCTCGACGGCGTCCACAAGACCGTGGACCTTCAGCCAGCCCAGTTTTTCCATCTCGCGCAGGGGCTGGCGATAGAGAAGTTCCAGCGCAGCCCCGCAGCCTACGCAAATAACAGTTACCATAAATGGGATAGGTCAAAAGGCCCGGTGGCGGCGTACCCCGCAAAGCGCAGCCAGGAGGCAGTAGCATCAAGCGCATCTTCGAGGGGAGTCAATTCCAACGGACCGTAGTCTCGGAAAAATTTATTTGTCGGCAGGCAAAAGGCCGTGTTCTGCAAGGCCCAGTGCTCCCGGCTTAGGCGAGGGGCAGCGGTTGGGACTCCCTCGCGCCCGTGGGGAGGCAGGGATTCGCCCTTCATTATTTTCTTGGCTTTGGCCTTAAAGCCCAGTCCGACTCGAGGGAGCAGCCAACGGGCCGCGCGGTAAAGCGGCTGGCGCTGCAGACACCACTCCAGAGCGAGTTTGGGTGTCAGCGGCAGATGGGCATCAGGCCATGTCCTGATATCAGTCTCAGCGTAGCCAAGCCGGCGGGCAAGGCTTTGATAATAGTGGCTCCAAGTCACCTGTTGAGGATCGCCGACATTATAGAAACCGGCCGGGCCCCCCTCCGACCCATGCACCGCAAGAATCATTTGGACTAAGTTGTCAACATAAACCAGATTGGCGATGCCCCGACCGCCGTTGGACAGGCAGACCGGACCCCGCGAGAGCTGCTCCCCCACCATGCTCGACCAGTGCGAGCCGGGTCCCCACACAAGACCCGGACGAAGCACCACCACTTGCATGGCCGGCTGGGCGCTCATGGCTTGACGGAGGAAGACTTCGCTTCTGGCTTTGCCGCGGGCATAGAGCATCCAGCTTCTGGTATCGGGAGGAGAGTCATCCTCAATATTCGGGGACAGGGCCCGGCCAAAAACCACCGCTGAACTGAGATGGACCAGCAGCCTGCACCGCGCGGCCAACGCCGCCGTGTAAATCGTTTCGGTCTCCTCCAGAACCCGTGAGAGGTCTCCGCTAACCGCGTTCACGACCGTGTCACAATCGACCAACGCCCCCGCAAGGCAGGAGGCGCGGGAAGTGTCCGCCACGCGCACTTCCATGTTGCTCAGTCGGGCCAGTGATTTGGCGGAGCGGACAATCCCGACTCCGTACGCCTTGGGATGCTGGCGGACGAGGCGCAGAAAGCGCGCCCCGACAAATCCGCCAGCGCCGACGATGGCGATCTTGGTCGTGGGCAACCCGGAATCAAACAGCGTGTTAGACGTGTGCTGTTGCGAGGGCTTCTCGTTCCTGGTCTGGCAGATGTCAGTAGAATTGTTCATTCGAATGCTTGTGAAGCTCGGACTTTAAATCTGGGGATCGGCTCCATAACCGATTCCCGGCCTGGCTCCAGCCAGCGCCGCGTCCCAGATCGGACCCGCGCGACCGCCTGGGGCGATCCCTCGACCAAGGCGATGGCGATCCAAAAACAGGAAAAGTAGAATTCGTGCAGGAACATGGCTTGGAAAATATAGGCCGTAATCAAAGGAAGCACCCAGACGCGCTCCGGGGTGCGGGATGCCTTGCGCAGCAATGTCACCAGCCAGAGAAGCAGCAGGACGGCTCCGATCACGCCCAATTCAACCAGCGTTCCAACGTAGATGCTATGGGGGAGCATCGCCCGACTGTAAAAGCGCCCGCTGATGATCTTGAAATTATCCAGTCCGTAGCCCGCCAAGGGACGGTCCCAAAACATCTTGAGCGCCCCTTCCCAGATGTCCAGCCGAGCAGAGCCGCGATCCGCTTCAATGGTGCCAAAGCGCGCAAGGACCGTATTGAACAAATTGGGCACAAGCAGCGTGACACCCACCACCGGCAGCGCCGCCAAGCTCACAAGTCCGAGCATCTTCAGCGGGTGTTTGAGGCACAGGCATACCATGATGACCCCCAGCCCGGCGGCCAGGATGGCGGCGCGAAAGCCGCAAAGCCCAAGGCCGCAGACCTGCCAGGGAATGCTGCTCAGCAGGAACCATCGCAGCCATTTCGGGGCTCCGCCGTCCAGCAGCCACGCGATAGCGCCAAAGATGCCGAACAGAAGCCACGCGGAAAATGTGTCCGGCCGGGTCAGGGAGTAGAATCGTCCGCCACTGCCCATTTCGCCGATCCCCGCGTGCCAGTTGCGGAAGCTGAAAATCGTT
>Ga0187860_1004287_pt1 | contig 10777 bp, 8 predicted proteins | sample June2016WEW_10_4_FD_132981 | JGI IMG/M metagenome (GOLD analysis project Ga0187860, IMG submission 132981) | Peatland microbial communities from SPRUCE experiment site at the Marcell Experimental Forest, Minnesota, USA - June2016WEW_10_40 | ecosystem: Environmental > Terrestrial > Soil > Wetlands... | reverse complement strand
GATCCAGTTGTGACGTCATTTTTTGGGGGTCTCTCTCCGCTTTCGAGGCCTTTCTCATAGCTCCCGCTCCTGCTCGGGTACCACCACACATTGCTCGATTCGCGCCATACATCCAGTCGCCTGAGCGCTCGCGTTCAGGGCGGCGAATCATGGTCGTAAGTCATTGAATGGGAGAGGGCCGGCCAAGGCGGAGTTCCTATCGTTCTGGCAAGGCGAATCTTGCTGATTTCGAAGGGCTCCAAAGTCGCCTGAGAGTTCGAATTGACTGGGCTCCACACCTCAGTCTCCAGGGATTCGGGCATTGCGGAGAATCGCCTGAAATCCGCGCGTGTGCGCACGATTTGCACCACGGACGGACCCGGAGAACGTCTCCGGCGGCACGAATCGCCGAAATTGGGCGATTCCTCTCCCGGACCGATTTTTTCAGGTCCATCGGTAGGAGACGAGTGGCGTCGGGACGATTAACCCCAAAGAGGGCAGCCGCGGAAGCAGCGATAATCTTCACTTATAAGACGCGGCGAATCGCTTCCATCGTTGCGGCGACAGAGCGATGAGTGTTCACGTACGGCAGGGGCACCAAGCCCTTGCCCGAGAAGGAGATTCTCACATGAACACTGATGCCGAAACCGTGCTGGCAGCTTCGGTCAATCAAAGCGGGAGGACCGATCAATCGGTAGCGCCCGCGAAAAAGCAGACCGTCGGAGCCAAGCGGAAGGCTACTCGTGCCGCGAAAACCGCGAAGGCCTTAGCGCGACCGCTACGGCATTCGCGGGTGGTATCCACGACGGATAAGCTGGTCTGCAGATATTGCGGGAGCGATGACCTCGCGCCGTCCTTCAAGAAGCGACGCGACGCCCGATGCCGCGCCTGCTTCAAGAAGCGCTATGCTTCCTCCCAGCCAGACAAGAAGGCCGAGCGGACTCGGAAGGCGAAGGCCGCCAAGTAGTTTAGTCGAGGGTCCGAATCAGATCGGGGTCCGGGTTGGTCGAAACGCTCGGGCCCCGATCTCCAGTTGAGGTTCGGGACTCGATCGAGGAATCAACGTCTCCAATCTACTTCATGCCGAGCGCCTGCTCCTGTGCGCTCCAGAGCAATGGAAGATCGATTCGCCGTGATGGGCCGACGACCTGCTCTCTGGGCGGGTACGGTCGGTTAACGAACTGGCGAAGCGGGAACGGCTCGACAGCCGATCGGTGCGGCGGCTCATTCCGCTCGGATTTCTCGCGCCGCGAATCATCGAGGCGATCGCTGAGGGGCGCCAGCCAGTGGAGCTGACCGTCGAAATGCTCACAGCCGGTTATGGCCGCGCTGTCTGGACACGATGGTGTTGGTCAAGCCGGCCACCGTGCAGCTGATGACGGAGAGCGAGGTTTTTCCAGTTCAAGAACGGCTCGGCTACGGAATCGGCGGGCGATAGCGGCCACGATGGAATGCACATGCTTGAGCATGCGGCGACACTACGTTGAGACTTCCCAAAACTCTAGACTTTTCGCCGTTTTCGGAGTTTTCAGTAGGGACAGGTTAAGCCGAGCGTTGGTGCTTGCCTAGCTTCACTTAGAAGGTGGCACAGACCATTTCGCTAGGAATGAGGGGGCTGTGCGCATGCGGGAAAGCACGGCCACCGCCCGCAGGCCGTCGGTAAAGTACGAATCGCCGGTCAGGTTGCGACGCGGCGCGACGGCGGGCGCTGCTCCCACCCCCAGGACGAAGCCGAGCCGGGCGACACGGCCGGTGCCTAACAAGTTATCCAGCACGTAGTCCCGCGCTTCATCGACGTCGGGATCAATCTGATGAGTCGTCAGGTTCCAGGTTCTGGGCGTGAAGCGCACACCGATATCGCGGCTGACTTGGCCGATCCAGACCGGCTGACCGCCAAAACTAACGCTCGTCGTCCATAACCGCAGATGCAGGCGCTGGTTGAGGCTCACGCGCGCGCGTTGCAGCGCGAGGTCCTGCTGGCGTCCATCGAGGTACAGCGGGCTCACCGGGGAGTAGCGATAGTGCGACTCCAGCACGAAGGCTTTGGCGGTCTTCCAGGCGGTGCCGAAAGTGATCGACTCGGTCTCGTCCCAAGTGCCCAGGCACTCCTGGATGCTGGCGCGGTCGCCCACGATAACCAGATTGAGCGGATCACCTTCTATGGTCCCCCGCGCGTTACCGGTGCAGCGCGGTTGCCGTTCAAGCCAAACCTGGAGCGCTGCCTCGTCGAGTTCTTTGGCTTTGCCGGCTGCTGCTTCTTCTGCCGGATGCGGAAGCACCAGTCCCGGCACCTCGATTGTGAACGGAAAGTCCAGGACCTGGCTGCGGCACAGCAATTGTACGTCAACCCGTTTCACTCCTTCGTCTAACGAAGTGAACAGGAAACCGCTGATCTTCTTCCCGGGCCGGATCATTGCTGTGGGGAAACTCACCGCGCGGAAGACCTCGTTCATTCGCAGGTTCGCGGCGTGCGCGGCCAGGACCTTAAGTGGCACAAGCGGAAGGAGCGGAAGGAACAGCCATCCAAGGACCCCGAATGCCACCAGCCGCGTACCCATAGCGAAGTGAGCGATGTGGGCGGCCTCCAACGGGGTATAGTAGTTGGGGTCAAGTCGGATTCGGTTCAGCCATAACGGTTCAGTGCCGCCGTTCACTACCTCCACCCAGACCGCCTGCAACCCGTGGCGCACCAGCCGTGCCCCGAATACCCGTTCGCTCTCCCGATCGCTAGGCACTGCAACCGTGGTCTCGACCTCACCCTCATGGCGGCTCTGCGCCCGCTCTAAGAACGAACGCTCCTCCGGATACGGCGAGTAATCGATGGCCAGCCAACTCTTTAGCTTGAACGCCCGGCGTGAAATGCGCTCTGTCTTCATCCAGGACGCCCGCTATCTTTAAACTCGCTCCAGATATCTTGAGCATCGCACTGTTGCGAAAGGCTACAACGCCGAATCGAAATCGATGCTGCCACTATGATCCTCAGCGCGGATTTCCATCTGGGTCCGGGGGAAATCAACGTATCGCCAGACTCAGAGGCCGCCCGTCGAGACCCACGGGCGAATGCACGAATAGCGTGCCGTCGGTTAGCCTGATCACAGTCAGGCGGATCTCGAGCTGCACGCCCAAGTATGTGTGAGGGCGTTCGGCGACCCACAGATCAGTGTCTATTTGGCGCAGCATCGGTCGTTTATCAACAGACTCTTAAGGGTTCAGACTTGGGGAAAGGAGTTCATTACGTCCCGGATGGTGCCTAATGCGCTCCTTTCTTTTTAGAGGACGGGGCCGGGCGTTTCTACTTGAGGCCACGCAGGAACTCCAGCAGTAGCCGATTCACTTCGTCGGGGCGCTCCTGCTGGGTCCAATGGCCGAGGCCCGGGAGGATAACCTTCTTGACCAGTTGCGGCACGTTGCGCTCCATCGCGTCGACTTCCTCACCCCAGAAGCCAAGGACGCCGTCGCGCCCGCCGGCGATAAACAGCGTTGGTTGGGACAACTTCGCACCCTCCAGAAACGGGGTCAGCGCCCAGTTGCGATCGACGTTGCGATAGTAGTTAAGGCCGCCGGCAAAACCGCTCCGTCTGAATTCACCGACGAAGAACTCGATGTCCTCGTCAGTCACGAAGCTCGGCTTCTTCGGCGCTGGCGGCATCAGGTTCGCCATGTCCTTGGGATCCATTGCGAATTTCCAGCGCTGGTCGGCAGGCGGTTCGCCCGACGCTGAGTAGAGCGCATTGACGATCGACCCGCGCACATCGGCCTCGAAGATCTGCTCTGAACCCGGTGAGCGAAACATCTGCTGATAGAAAATCTTGCCGGGATATTTCTGCTGTTCCCACGCGCTCGGACTGATCGGGGCGCGGGGCAGAAAGGGCACACTCAGCAGAGCGACGGCGCGAAAGAGATCCGGCCGGAAGAGGGCGGCGGCTTTCGTAATCCATGCGCCCCAATCGTGTCCCACGATCACCGCCGGCCCGCCCACAGCATTGACCAGCCCGACCAGGTCGCCCGTCAGTTGGAAGATGTCGTAGGCCTCAACCTCTTTGGGCTGATCAGTCTGCCCGTAGCCGCGCATGTCGGGTGCGACCGCATGGAATCCGGCGTCGCCGAGCGCTCGAAGCTGATGACGCCACGAATACCAGGACTCAGGAAACCCGTGGCAGAGTAACACGAGCGGCCCGGCGCCGGCTTCTGCAAGATGCATCTTGATGCCATTCGTAGCGACGAAGCGGTGGGTGATCTCAGCCATCTTCAACTCCTGCGCGAACTCGAGGTCGGGTTCTTTCGTGAAACTGGGACTTTCGTTTTTACTCTCCGGCTCCGCTAGTGTTAATAGCTGGCGGCGCCACTGGTGCTCCTTTTCGGCAACACACGGACCGGCGTAAACCGGGATTTACGCTTTAACTCCGATTCCGAGCCGACGGTCAACGACGGATTTTACGTGCTGCTCAAGCCCTTCGGGCCATCCGTACGATCAGATGGCGGACCTCCCTCGAAACCCTGGGACGCCCACCGCGCCAGCGACCATGTGATCGATACCGCCAAAGCGCTGACCAGTCCTCACGGCGCCAACGCAAGACCGTCTCCGGCTGGACGATGATCAAACTGTCGCGCCATTGGGGCCACCAGCGCGAGAACAAGATCCAAAACAGCCGATCCCAAAAGCGAAAACAGGGGCGACGAGTTCCGCTGCGCTCGAGCACGGCAATTTGATGGCGCAGGGCGAACGATTCCAACACCAGCGCGGAGCGGGTTCGAGGTTCGCCGCGCGCCGGTGGCAGCGCTGCGTTTGTCGGCATCGCCATCAAGGCAACCTACCGCCAGACGTGCAAAACCACCAACCAATTCGCGCGGATTAAGTTTTGAGGAGGGACACGACTTCGCCGGCTTGATCGTTAAATAAACTCAAACGGAAGGGAGCGGCTCGGTGGAGCCGCTCCCCTCCTCTCGAACTACGGGTTCGGAATATGAACCTTGGAGCTGATCTTCAAGCTCTCTGGCGTATTCATCTGATTGACGGTTCCGCTTACTGTACCCCAACCTCCATCCTCGCCGCGGGTTGAACTTTCGATCCCAAGACCGCCCGAAACAGTGTCCTTCGACGGGGTGCTGAAACTTGAGCAGATAGTTCCGGTAATATCGTCGGTCTCCATTTCGCGGGTCGTGGAGAAATTCATGACGCCGAAGAACGGTACACATCCCACTGTTTCTGAACCAGTCGTCGTGGCGCCCAGATCAATTGTCACGGCTAGGTGGGCGTTTTGATCCTTGCCCACCAATGAGCCATTAAGAACGCCGGTAAATTTCTCGCATTCGCAGTTGCCGCTTGGACAGTAATGGTCATAGTCCGAAAGCGAGGTGCTACAGGCGACGGGCGTCGGACCATTTGAGAGCATACCGGTGAAGCTCACGCTCGTCACAGCAGCCCAAACGCGAGAGCTGAACACCAGCGACAACGCCACGACTACCAAACAAACTCGACGGCTCATAATACACTCCCTTCTCTCTTTCGCGACGCACTTTCAGCGGCGCGGTACGACGCGAGGGTTTAACCCTACGTCGAGGAATAAAAGCAGCAAGAGAGGTGCCATGTGAGGTTTCGGCTCGTGCGCCGCCCGTACAACGCTCCCCTGATCCCCTTTAGAACCACTGCTTGGGAGCAGGTGCCTCCTTCCGCGACACTCTCCGCTTTTGCGATTTATCTCGAAATTCTGATCGGCGTCGAGTTGATTCAACGCCTGTGCCTCCCGAAAAACTTATCCGGGATGACGCGCGATCATGAATCATGACATTATTCAATTGACCCAACCCCCGAGAAATCGGCGCTAAGTACGCGAAAAAATTCGAGAATCTACCTCTGCGGATAGTCAACCTATAATTTCGTTCTCAGCCTCTTAGCCGACATTGATTGGGTCTATGGGAAATCTGCAGTCACGCAGATGGTGCCAGAAGTTGAGGCCTACGCCGATCGCATCAACCCTGACCAGGGTAGGGGTAAAATCCTCACTGCTGCTGCCATTGTGTCTGGTAATCCGGACCACGCGAGTTGGGTGGCTGTGTGGGCCTGGTTACCTGGACGGCTAGGGAGATCGGGAAGTCGACACCGACGATTACCGCTTGCCCATCGCCTCTAAGCTGCGGCCACGCATCACCGAGCATCTGGCCCAGTTGGAGCGTGATCATTACCTTCCGCTCTGCAGGTAGCGGATACGCAGACCGCAGAGCTTATGCGGCGGATGCCGTGATAGAGCAGGGGGCAAGGATGGTGCGTCACGGACGCCTTTTGAGGATGTCTTCCGCGGGTGCGTCGAGCAGCTTACGGGCTCGGTCGTGGCCGGAAAAGCACTGGTTATTGAGGCGGCGCTGCTCAGCAGGTCCGATCAGAGACAGATCAGGTTCTTGCGTCCCCCATGGCTGCGCAACCACCGCCGAAATTGAATTCTGCGGCGAGCCGTTGATGAGCCGGTCGGTCCACACCACATACACAAAACTTTTATGCGGCGCGTCCCAGAACCGGCTGACATGCAGGCGCTTGAACAGTACCGAGCGTTGTTCGGTGAAGGCGTCTTCGCCGTTCTCGAAGGCTTCCTTCACTTTGATCGGACCGGTCTGGCGCACGGCGACGGAGGCGTCGGACGTATCCTCCGCCAGCCCGAGCGCGCCTTTGATCCCGCCTTTCTGCGACTTGCTGATAAAAACGGTGATACCATCGATTTTGGGGTCGTCGTAGGATTCGATGACGATCTTATGATCCGGCCCGATGAGCTTGAACTCCGTGTTGACCGAACCGACCCTGTGCGGTTTCGGCCCACACGATGTCAGTGCAGCAACAGATCCGATGACCACCAGCACCGCTGCGATCCCGGCTCCCCATTTCATTTTCGACCTCCTGAATCATTCCCTCACCGCCCTGCGCCATTAAACGAGGATTTCCGGATTTGTCTCGAAACCGTAACTTGAGCGAACCGACGGCGTGAGCAGGGCGAGCACGCTACCCGAGGCTCAAGTACCGCAGAGCATTAATCCGGAATTACCTGCGCGCATCGTGCTCGATGGTCGCGTAGCCTAGGGCGGGCGAGCGGGTGAAGAAGCCGCGCGGCTTGAAGTTCACGGTTAATCTGTCGGCGGTCATGATCGGGTAGTCTTCCGGCCGGGTGATATGCGTGAAGCCGAGGCTATACCAAATCACCACGTCCTGATTATAGATCTCGCCGCCGCTTCCGGAATATTCAAACAGGCCATCATGGTAGCCGGCCGGCGCCTGGTTGGGGTATTTGCCGGCGGCATATAGCTGGCTCGGAGCGTAGCGGGTTACCCAGAAATGCCTCTGGACGAACGACGAGTCGTCGCCGAAGCGAGCTTCCGGAAGGCATGAGGTGGTGTTTTCCGCGGCGTCTATTTCGTAACCGGCAAAGTGGCCCAGCGCGGATCGGACTGATGGGTTGTAGATGATCCAGGTCCGATTGGTCGCCGGGTTGAGATTGCGCCGCGCCTGTTCGGCGGTGCCGAACACGGTCTCCGCGATCGTAAAGGCTCTGCCCATCGGATTGGCGCGGTCCAAGGGGAACGGTTGGGTGTTCATCTCCTCCACCGCGTTGCCGGTTCCGTCGATATCGAAGTCCATCCGCAGGTTGATCCAGTGCTGATGGAACACGGCATCCATCTGCGGCGAAACCAGCGTGCCGAAGGCCTGATCGCCGCCGGCCGTGTAAACCCCCGGCGCATTTTTGGCGAGCGCCGCACGGTTTTTGAGCAAGCAGAGCTGGCACTGGGAAGATTCGACCGTCTTGATCAGGTCCAGGCCATCCAGATCCACCTCAAAGGCGAAACTCGCATCCTGGCGGAACACCCATTTGAGCACATAGTCGTAGTTACCGACGGTCGCGACGAAACCGGCCACCAGTTCCTTGGCCCGCGCATAAATGCGCGCGCTGCCGGCTGGACTCTGACCGCCCTGAGTATGGGCAAACAGCGCGCCACCATCGCGCTCATAAAAAAACACTCGCTGGGCAAGAGCCGGCGACCGATCGAGCGATTCCGTGGGCAGCATGGCATCCAGCGTCAAGGCGTTGTTGGGCAGATCCTCACCCGGAGTCGCGGCGCTCGAACTCTCGCCCAGGCCATACTCGCCCTCGTCGAAGAACTCCCTCCAGATCCATGGTTTGGATGGGTCCGCATACGGCACCAGCAGTTCGGAAACCGCCGCGCGATAGCAGATCGATCGTAATCTGCCGCCGTCGTTGTAGCTGATCTGATGAAGCACCAGGCCCTCGCGCTGGTTGAAGCTGAAGCGAAAATCCCAGTTTCCCCAGACCACATGGTTTCCGGCCAGCTTGAGATCGGGAATGGTCGCCGGCGCGATACTGAGCCCGGTTTGCGAAAAGCGTGGTCCCAGCACTTTCCGGTCGAAGATATCTTCAGGTACCCACTGATGCGCCACGGCGCCCGGCGTGTCCTCGATCGCAATCAGCCTGCCGCCGTATATGTCCACCAGCGCTTGAAGGCCTTCCACATAGGGACCGTAATGGTTAATCCCGCCCTGCCGGTCGGCGAACAGCACCCGCATCGCGCGGATAGTCTTGCCGTTCACGCTCGCCTGCGGCGCCTGCCCGGCGGCGTAAAAATCAACATAGAACCGGTCCGACGGTTTGCCGGTGAGTTTGTAGCCGCGCTTTGCGAGCGCGGCCCTGATCTCCGGCGACGAGTCGACGATCTCGCGCGCTTTGCGGTATTCCGACTCGGCAAAAAACGGCTGCAGGTTGCCCAGATCCTTGATCGATTCGAGTTTTCTCGCGTTGAGGTCGACCACCATTTCGAAGGCGTTGTGGCGCTCCGGCGAAAGGGCCACGACCTGGGCCTCGCGGCGCATTGGGCGGCCGGGCTTGAAGGCCAGCACCTCCGCCTTGGGCGGCTCCTGCAATTGTACCCATACGTAGTCCGGCCTGGGGCCCAGGAATGCCTGCTTACTGAGGATGCTCTTGAGAGTCGCGAACTCGTTAGCGGTGAGCGGGTCGAGCGGATAAGCGGGCGCCGATGGCGCGGTCCGCGGAGCGCGCGAACGCGGCACTCCCTGCGCGCGGGCGTTTGGGTTCGAACCCAGCCACACAATCCCCAGGCACACGGCGGCGGCAAAAATAGCCGTTCGGATTATGGCGCGCACTAAAGCGGGGATTTCCATCGGGTTAAAACGCTGCATGCCCGTAGGACTAAATTCCAATCCGCTCAATTTCATCGAGGGTGATTTCATCGGACGTACGATCGTAGAGCTTGGTCGTCCGCGGGCTCTCATGGGCGGCAATCGCCTGGGCGTGCTCGAGCGTCCCGCCGTTGAGCAGATAGGCGGTAATCCCTGTGGCCCGAAAAGTGTGGCAGTTGGCGGCGGCGCCGAGTTCCGCCTGCTGGCAGCGCCGCTTGATCATGCGGAAAACATCCTGTCGGCTCATCCGCACATCGCCCAGGTCGCGCTCCTTGGTCATACTGCGCCATAGCGGCGTGCCTTTTTGGTCAGCGATGCCGGCGGCGCGCAAATAGGCATCGAGATATTCCTCCGATTTATGGTGGACCGGCAGCTCGTGGTGCTTGCCGCCCTTTTCATGCAGGCGCAGCCACCAGCGCTTGCCTTGCTGATAATAGTCGTCGACGTTCATTCCGACGACGGCCGAGACGCGCGCGAAGCTGTAGACCATCATGGCGAGCAGGGCGCGATCGCGCAGGCCGGAAGGTTCGGTCACGTCGATCGAATCCAGCAGCAGCCGTGCTTCCTCGGGCGTGAGCACCGGCGTCTTGCCTTTTTTGATGACGTATTTGGGGCCGCGAACCGAGGAGGCTGGATTCATCGCCAGAATCCCGCCCACCACCATCCAGTCGAACAGCATGCGGATCGCGGCCAGGTGCTGTTTGACGGTGGGCTTCGATAATCCATCTTTGAGTAGCTTCTCGACGTACGCAGCGACGACCATCGGTTCGATCATGTCGAGGGCCATGCCGGCTTCGGTATCGCACCAGGCCAGGAAGGCGGTGATGTTGCGGCGGTAGGCCTCGCGGGTATTCTTGTTACGAATGTTGGCGGTGAAGAATTCGACGAAGCGACGTGACGCCCTCGGGCCGGCGGCGGCGACCAGCGCGGGCAGCGCCGGGCCGGACGGCGTGAGGAGGATGATTTCGTTCTGGTCTTCAGCCACCTGACGATGCTCCCCTATTCCGCCGGTCGACGTAACATAACGTCCTTTATGTTACGTCAATCGGGAGCAGGGGACAATCTCATTTTTTGGGAACCTAATCGAAATCGACCCAAAAAATGCCCGCGCTTAGATATCGGAGCTCGCGTGCATGGTTTCTTCAATAGCGAAAGATCCGCGAAAGATCCGCGAAAGATCGGAAAGACATTGTCACCTATCGGGAAATTAAGGATCGGCGGCACGCGGATGAGCTTGGGAGAGGGAAACTCTGTGTCGTGGAGGTATCGTCAGACGCGTTCCGCGTCTGACGATACCTGACAGGTCAAAAGTTCGACGCGGTCTTACAGATCGAGCGCGAGCCGGTCGGCGCAACGCTAAGATATAGGTTGAAACCGGTTTGGTCGTAAGTCGGTAAGTTTTGATTGGCCGCCATGAATGTTGCCGATGGGGCTTTATTGATAGCTCCCAAGCCGGTGGTGGGAGTGCTCGCCAGATCCACATGATTTCGATACGGTGAAACGGCCCACTTTGATACTGAAAAATGGCCCACCCGCTACAAAGCGGAGCATCCTGCTGAAGAGGCAGGAGGCTTGGGATGGAGAGGAGAGCGAAGGTGGAGCTGT
>Ga0187860_1004286_pt1 | contig 10780 bp, 3 predicted proteins | sample June2016WEW_10_4_FD_132981 | JGI IMG/M metagenome (GOLD analysis project Ga0187860, IMG submission 132981) | Peatland microbial communities from SPRUCE experiment site at the Marcell Experimental Forest, Minnesota, USA - June2016WEW_10_40 | ecosystem: Environmental > Terrestrial > Soil > Wetlands... | reverse complement strand
CGGCGAGTGGTGGTAAGCAGAGTCCCAGGTCTCAGAATCGAGACCTGGGGCACCCAACGACAAAAAGCGGCGAGACTGGGAGGCTCCTGCCCTATCAGAATTCACAGCTTCCCGTGGAGCAGCGCATCACCGACCTGATCCAGCGCATGACGCTGGACGAGAAGCTGGCGATGCTGGGCACCGATCCCACCATTCCGCGTCTCGGCATCGTCGGCACCAACCATGTGGAGGGGCTGCACGGCCTGGCGCTGGGCGGGCCGGGAGGATGGGGCGGACGCGGGCTGGTGACTCCCACCACGCAGTTCCCGCAGTCGCACGGGCTGGGCCAGACCTGGGACCCCGAGCTTCTGAAGCAGGCGGCGGCGGAAGAGGCCTACGAGACGCGCTGGGCCTACAACAAGTTTCATAAGGGCGGGCTGGTGGTGCGCGCGCCCAACGCCGACCTGAGCCGCGATCCGCGCTGGGGCCGCACGGAAGAGTCGTACGGCGAGGACCCGTTCCTGGTGGGCACGCTGGCCACGGCGTACACCGAGGGACTGCAGGGCAACGACCCGAAGACGTGGATGACCGCGTCGCTGCTGAAGCATTTCCTGGCCAACAGCAACGAGGACGGCCGCGCAGGCTCCAGCTCCAACTTCGACGACCGCCTGTTTCACGAGTACTACTCGGTGCCGTTCCGCATGGCCATCGAGCAGGGCCACGCCAACGCCATGATGACCGCCTACAACTCGTGGAACAAGGTGCCGATGGGCGCCAACCCCGTGCTGCGCAATGTGGTGATGAAGCAGTGGGGATTCGACGGCATCATATGCACCGACGCGGGCGCGCTGGGCAATATGGTGCGCGCCAGCAAGACCTACTCGACGAACGCCGAGGCGGCCGCGGCCTCGATACACGCGGGCATCAATCAGTTTCTGGAGAACGCGACCCCGTCCGTGCAGGACGCCCTGAAGCAGGGCCTGCTGACCGAGGCGGACATCGACAGCAATCTGCGCGGCGTCTTCCGCGTGATGATCAAGTTGGGAATGCTGGAGCCGGCGGCCAGCGATCCCTACTCGCGCATCGGTACGGAGGCGCAGGCCAACGGCAGTGTGGACGACCCGTGGCTGTGGCCCAAAAACAAGGCGCTGGCGCGCAAGGTGACGGACGAGTCCATCGTGCTGCTGAAGAATGACGGCGGACTGCTTCCGCTGAAGGCAGCGTCGATCAAGAGCATTGCCGTGATCGGCCCGCTGGCCGACAGGGTGGCGCTGGACTGGTACAGCGGAACGCCGCCGTATATTGTCACGCCGCTGGAGGGGATTCGCGCGCGCGTAGGCAAGAATGTCGAGGTGACAACCTCCGATGGCGCGGACTCCGCGGCTGCGGCGGAGCTGGCGCGCAAGGCCGATGTCGCCGTGGTCATCATTGGCAACCATCCGACCTGCGACGCGGGCTGGGCGAAGTGTCCGCTGCCCAGCGACGGCAAGGAGGCCATCGACCGCAAGACCCTGACGCTGGCGCAGGAGGACCTGGCGAAGGCGGTGCTGGCGGCCAATCCGAAGACCGTCGTGGTGCTGCAGGCCAGCTTCCCCTTCACCACCACGTGGACCGAGGAGAACGTTCCCGCGATCCTGATGATGACGCACAACAGCGAGGAGCAGGGCGACGGCCTGGCCGATGTTCTCTTCGGCGACTACAACCCGGCGGGGCGGCTGAGCCAGACGTGGGTTGCGTCGATGGACCAGTTGCCGCCGATGATGGACTACGACATCCGCAACGGGCGCACTTATATGTATCTCGGCAGCAAGCCGCTGTATGCGTTTGGCTATGGACTGAGCTACACGAAGTTTGCGTATTCAAACCTGCGCGTCAGCAGCGGGCATCTCGCCAAGGACGGCACAATCACGGTCAGCGTCGATGTGAAGAACACCGGCGCACGCGATGGCGATGAGGTTGTGCAGCTGTATGTGGCGCACGTTGGTTCCAAGGTCGCTCGTCCGATCGAGGAGTTGAAGGGATTCCGCAGAGTGGCGATTCGCGCGGGCGAGACCAAGACCGTGGCGATTCCGCTGAAGGCAAGCCTGCTGGCCTACTGGGACGGCAATGCGATGTCGGTGGAGAACGACAGCGTGGAGCTTCGCGTGGGCGGATCGTCGGATGCGATTGAGTTGCGCAAGCAGATCAAAGTCGGCGACTGAGTAGAGGGAATAAACCAATGAAGCAACCTGCGGGATGGACGGCAGGCGCGTTGGCGCTTGCTTTGACGATGGCTCCGGCGATGCACGCGCAGCAGATGATTGTCTCGCGCGGCGCGGCCACGGTGATGGTCGAGCCGTACGCGGAGAACATCGTTCGCGTCAGCATCAGTCTGCTGAAGGTGGATGCAACGGCTGCGCCGGGCTATGGCATCTCTGCCAAGCCGCTGGCCAGCGGATGGAAGATCGAGTCGGGCGCGAACGGCGATGTGCTGCGCTCGTCGCGCACCTCCGTCACCGTGGCTCCGCAGCAAAACGTAACGCTCACTGGCACCGAAGCGGACATTGCGAAGTTCTTCAACGGATCGACGCCGCCGGTTGGCATCTCGATTAAAACCGCGGATGGCGCGCCGCTGCTGGAGATGAACGACTGGCAGATGTCGGTTCCGAATTACAAGGACGGGACTTCGCAGTCTCTGAACGACCGCCGGCCGGGCGACGATCCGTTCTATCAGGTGGGCGCGACCTTCGCCTCGCCCAAAGACGAACACTACTATGGCCTGGGGCAGAACCATGAGGGCTATCTCGACCGGCGCGGCCATGCAGTGCGTTGCGCGCACGACTATACCGCTCCGGCGGGCCCGAGCGTCTGCGTTCCGTTTGTGGTCACCAACAAGGGCTATGGCCTGCTGTGGGACAACCCCGGCAAGACCACCGCGCAGTTCGGCTTCAACGATGTGACAAAGTGGACCTCGGACGTGGGCCAGCGCGTTTCGTTCTTTGTCATTGCGGGCAAGACGTATGACGAGATCTACGAGGGCTACAGCCTGCTAACCGGCGATGTGCCCATGCTGCCCAAGTCGGCCTACGGGTACATTCAGTGCAAGCAGCGATACACCAACCAGGCCGAGCTGATGGCCGTGGCCAAGGGCTATCGCGACCGCCATCTGCCTGCGGACGTGCTGGTCATCGACTGGTTCCACTACACCAAGATGGGCGAGATGGACATGGACCCGGCGAAGTGGCCGGACCCCGTTGCCATGAACCGCGAGCTGCACGCCATGGGTTTCCACACCATGATCAGCGTGTGGCCGCGCTTCGTCCCCGAGGACCGTTACTACAAGACCGTCCTCGACAACGGATGGTTCCTGCATCTGGCCGACGGCACGCCCATCAACGGCCTGCCCTACGACCGCGCGGGGTCGGACATCGATACAACAAATCCCGATGCCGCGCGCTGGTACTGGGGCGTGATACGCGACAACTACGTCAGCAAGGGATTCGACGCCTTCTGGGCCGACGAGACCGAGCCCGATCTGCCGCCCAACGGCAGTTACTTCCACGTCGGCCCGGGCACGGAGTTCTTCAACGTCTACCCGCTCTTCCACACCGCCGCGTTCTACAACGGAATGCGCCGCGACATGAGAGCGCGCGCGCTGATCCTTGCGCGCGATGCGTATCTCGGCGCGCAGCACAACGGCGCAATCTTCTGGTCGTCGGACATCTACCCCACCTGGGACACGCTGAAGCGCCAGATTCCCACCGGCATTAATTTTGTGGCCAGCGGCATGCCCTACTGGAGCACCGACATCGGCGGATGGCAGTATCTTCCCGCGACGCACAAGCCCGACCGTCCGCCGCTGCTCGATCCGTCCGATGCGCGCAGCGAGGTCGGCAACTACGACGACTATCCCGAGCTATACGTCCGCTGGTTCGAGTACGGCGCCTTCCAGCCGAACTTCCGCGCGCACGGAAGCCGTCCGCAGAACGAGGTCTGGTCGTACGGCAAGCAGGCCGAGCCGATCCTGGAGAAGTACCTGCGCCTGCGCTACACGTTGATGCCGTACCTCTACTCGCTGGCGTACCACACGCACCAGACCGGCGCGCCGTTCATGCGTGGACTATTCATGGACTTCGGCGGCGACCCCAAGGTGGCCAACATCGGCGACGAGTATATGTTCGGCCCCGCGTTGCTGGTCGCGCCCGTCGTCGAGCAGGGACGCACCAGCCGGCAGGTCTATCTGCCTGCCGGAACCGACTGGTATAACTTCTGGACCAACCAGAGGCTGCATGGTGGGCAGACCGTGACAGTCGCTGCGCCCATCGATACGCTGCCGTTGTTTGTGCGCGCGGGCTCGATCCTGCCTATGGGCGCGCCTGTCGAGAGCACAAATGAGAAGCAGCCCTTACAGGAACTGCGCGTCTATCCCGGGGCCGACGCCAGCTTCGATCTATACAACGACGACGGCACAACCTACGCGTACGAGAAGGGCGCGATGGAGATCGCGCACCTGCACTGGTCGCAGGCCGCGCAAAAGCTGACCCACACCGGCGCAGCGATTTCCGGCCCCAGCGATGTGAGCCTGGTGAAGGTGGTCAAGGCGCGGTGAAGCGCGAGAGCGTCTCAGAGATTCTAAGCGGCATTATTCGTGCCGATAGAACTTCTTCAGGGCTGCCTGGATCGTCAGCCCCGGCGCGCGCACCACAGCGCCCCTTCCAGCGGATCGACGGCAGACTGGCGCACACTGGCCGCAGGCAGCAGAACGGCCAGCCGCGCGGTCATCGCGTCGCGCACCGGGGCAATGTGCGCAAGAACTCCGCCGGTGTAGGCAACCTCGATCGCGTCCGCTTCCTTCGCCCCTGGGTGTGACGCCGCCATCTTGCGGAAGACCAGCGCAACCAGCTCGGCCAACTGCTCGCCAGCACGGGTGAGCACCTCGGCGGCGAGCGCGTCGCCCTGCTCTGCGCGGCGCGCAACGATGGGCGCGAGCGAGGCGAACTCCGGCGCGGGGTGATCGCAATCGCCGCGTTGGTTGGCGTATGCGACCAGTTCTCCGAGCGAGTTGAGCCTCCAGTGCTGCTCGATCTCGCGCAGCAGGGAAGTGGGGTCGATGCAGGGTTGCGCGCGATTTGCATCGCCGACCCGCTCGCGGTCGTGCGCGCATAATGCCGCGCGAATTGCTTCCAGCCCGATCCATGTGCCCGATCCCTCGTCGCCCAGCACGGGCCCCCAACCGCCCGCCCCGAAGGTCTCGCCCGCATCCGTGCGTCCGATGGTGTTCGATCCGGTGCCCGCGACCACCAGTATCCCCGGCCCTCCCGCAAACGCCGCATCGAGCGCGATCTCCTCGTCGCCGCAGATCAGAAGTTCGCCGGAGACTGAGCTGGAGAGAACGCGGCTGGCCCACGCGCGCACGGCGGGGCTGCTGGTCCCGGCCAGCCCGAGGCAGGTGCGAGAGAGGTGGTGGAGCGGGACGCCCGCCGCAGCCGCAACCTCGACAAGCATCGCCTGCAGGCGCGCGGTCGCCTCCGGCTCGCCGACGCGCATCAGCTTCACCGTGCCGGTTGTCGCGCGCGCCAGAACGCGCGTCTCGTCGGCCAGCAGGCACCGCGTCCCGGTGCCGCCGGCGTCGATAGCGAGAAAGAAGCTCATCGCAAACCATCATAAGCCACGCGTTCGTAGACGAAAGACTAGCACCGATTAGCACCGATTGGACCGATCAAAAGCGAATAGAAACATTTCTTATTAATAAAGACAAGAACTGTTTCTAATCGGTGCTCGCCGGTGCAGATCGGTGTTAAGTCTTTTTCTATTCGACGAGCCGCTATACTCAGGCAATGCCTGTTCGCTTGCATGCGCTCGATCTCGGCGTGGTTGGGCTGTACCTGGTGGCCATCACGCTCTTCGGGCTGCGCTTCAGTCGGCGGCGCGCGGCGGACGGCGCGGCCACGGGCGCGGCCGGCGACCGCTCACTGCGCGGCTACTTTCTGGCCAACCGCACGGTGCCCTGGTGGGCGATTGCGCTCTCTATCGTCTCCGCCGAAACCTCCACGCTCACCATCATCGGGACACCGGGATTGGCATTCGCGGGCGACTTCGGATTTCTGCAGATCGTCATCGGATACATGCTCGGGCGCGTGGTGGTGGCCCTGCTCTTCCTGCCAAAATACTTCCAGGGCGAGATGCTCACCGCCTATCAACTCATCGACCGCCGCTTCGGCCACACGCTGCACAAGGTCACCGCGGGCCTCTTCCTGCTCACGCGCGCGGCGGCCGAGGGCGTGCGCGTCTTCGCCGTCTCCATCGTCGTGGGCATCGCCATCGGCACCGGCGACGTGCTCTCCATCGCCATCATCTCCGCGCTCACGCTGCTCTACACCTTCGAGGGCGGAATGACCGCCGTCATCTGGACCGACGTGGTGCAGATGGCGATCTATGTTGGCGGAACGCTGGTTGCCATCTGGTCGCTCGGCGCACACGTGCCCGGCGGCTGGGCGACGATCCATGCGGTGGGCGCGGCCGCGGGCAAGTTCCACATGCTCAACTTCGCCCTCAACCTGACCACGACGTACACCTTCTGGGCGGGCGTTCTGGGCGGAACATTCCTCACCATGGCTTCGCATGGCACAGACCAACTCATGGTGCAGCGAATGCTTGCCGCAAAAAATCTCGGCGAGAGCCGCCTCGCGCTGCTTTCCAGCGGCGTCGTCATCTTCGTCCAGTTCGCGCTCTTCCTGCTGATCGGCGCGGGTCTCTTCGTGTTTTATGGATTGCATCCGGCGGCGCTCGCGGCGCTGCATGGAGCGAACACAAACCGCATCTTTCCCGCCTTCATCGTGCAGCAGATGCCGGTCGGCGTGGCGGGCCTGCTGGTCGCGGCCATTCTCGCCGCCGCGATGTCCAACCTCAGCGCCGCGCTCAACTCGCTCTCCTCGACCACCGTGGTCGACTTCTACATGGGCTGGCGTCCCCGCGCCAACGACCGCGAACGCATGGTGGTCTCGCGCGCCAGCACCGTGCTGTGGGCGCTGGTTCTCTTCGCCGTCGCCGTCTACGCCGTGCACACCGGCGGCACGGGCAACGTCGTCGAGATCGGCCTCTCCATCGCCTCGGTGGCATACGGCTGCCTGCTGGGAGTATTTTTGCTGGGGACGCTGACGCGCTACGCAACCCAGGGAGGGGCGATTGTGGGCATGGTGACGGGCTTCGTGCTGAATGTAGCGTTGTGGCAATTCCCTGGGCGTGTTCTTTTTTCCTACGGATGGAAGTGCGAAGACTTTATCGATCGTCCAGGCTATTGTGAACCCGGTATTCTACTTGCCATCCCGCACGTCGCTTGGACCTGGTACGTACTCATCGGAGCGCTGGTGACCTTCGCCGTCGGCTCACTGGCCAGCGTCCTCTTTCGCAAACGCACCGCCAGACGCGCTATCGCAAACGTCGCGCTCCTTGCACTGTCGCTGTCCTCGCCTTTCTTGTTGTCATTCCGTAGCGTAGCGGAGGAACCTGCTTCTCAAGCACCTGCTCCCCCAATTATTACAACCTCGAACGCAACCGCCCCCGATTTCTCCGCCGTCTCCGTGGCGATCAATACCACCATTGCGCAGAAGAAGCTGCCCGGAGCGGTTGTCGTCATCGGCCACGGCGGCAAGGTCGTCTTCGAGCAGGCCTACGGCGTGCGCAAGCTGGCTGGCGAGCCGGGCCTCGACGGCAAACCCTCCGCAGCTGAGCCCATGACCACAGACACCATCTTCGACATGGCCTCGCTCACCAAGTGCCTTGCCACCGCAACCGCCATCATGCAGCTCGTCGAGACCCACAACCTCGACGTCGACGCGCCGGTCGTAAAGTACCTCCCGGAATTCGGGGCAAACGGAAAAGAGAAAATCACCATCCGCGAACTGCTCACCCACTACTCCGGACTGCCGCCCGACGTTGACCTGAAAGACTCATGGGGCCTGGCCGCCCCCGACAAGGCCGAAGGCATCCGCCGCGCGATGAACTCCCCGCTCACCACCACCCCCGGCACCCACTTCGAGTACTCCGACATCAACTACATCGTCCTCGGTGCGCTGGTGGAAAAACTCAGTGGCGAATCGCTGGATGACTACGCCACACAACATATCTTCAAACCGCTGGGGATGGCTCATACTCGCTATCTACCCATGGACAGAATCAACTGCTCCTCCGCGAGTGAGAGAACCGGCTCCGCGGTCGGTCCCATCCACTTGGGAGCCTACATGAACTGCATCATCGAAACAGGCTCGTGGCCCAGCACATGGATACCCTTCGAATGGGTTCCCACCACCGCCCCCACCGCACACGACGACCAGGGCACCGCCGCCATTAATCCCGACTTCGACCACCTCCTGCGCGGCACGGCGCACGATCCCACGACGCGGCGCATGGGCGGCGTAGCGGGCCAGGCAGGAGTCTTCTCCACCGCAGCGGACGTGGCGATCTTCGCGCAGGCGCTGCTGGATCGCCTCGCTGGCCGCCCCAGCAACTTCCCGCTGAAGCGCGAGACGCTGGAGTTGATGACCACTCCGCAGCAGCCCAAAACAGCCCAGAGCGGCGCAACCATCTTCACCCCGGACGGCAAGACAACCACCGGCGTGGCCCAGCGCGGCTTCGGCTGGGACATCAACTCCTCTTACTCCCGCCCACGCGGCGAGGTCTTCCCAATCGGAAGTTTTGGCCACACCGGCTTCACCGGCACAAGCCTGTGGATGGATCCCGCTAGCGACACCTACGTCATCCTACTTGCGAACTCCATCCATCCCCGCGGCAATCCCTCCATCTCGCCCCTGCGCGGCGAAGTGGCTACAGCCGCAGCCGCAGCACTGGACATCTGCCCGTCCGATTCATTCTGCGATCCGTTGATAACGAATGAAGAAATCAGACGGCTGCCTTACTTACCCACGAAGACCGGCATCGACGTCCTCGAAGCCACCAACTTCGCGGCGCTCAAGGAAGCGGCGGCGCGCAATAGCGGGCGGCTGCGCATTGGGTTGCTGACGAACCAGACCGGGCTCGACGCCGAGGGCCGACGCACCATCGACGTGCTGCGTGGCATCGGCGGCGTCGAGCTGACCACGCTCTTCTCGCCCGAGCACGGACTCTTCGGCGCGAAGGACTCGACCGAGATCGGCCAGGAGGTCGATCCCGCCTCCGGCCTCAAGGTCATCAGCCTCTACGGCCCAACGGATGCCGACCGACGACCCAAGTTTGGCGACCTCGCCAACCTCGACGCTGTGGTCATCGACCTGCAGGACGCCGGCGTCCGCTTCTACACCTACGAGACGGTCGTGGGATATTTTTTGGAAGCTTCGGCTTGCGAAGTCGCACATGGGCATCCGCTGGAAGTCGTGGTTCTGGACCGTCCTGCGCTGATCGGTGGCGAAGCGGTCGAGGGGCCGGTGTCGGATACAGAGGCCTCGTACATCAACTACATGCCGTTGCCGCTGCGCCATGGCATGACGCTCGGCGAGCTGGCGCGGTATATGGCGGGAGAGCGAGTGGGGGCGTGCGCAGGAGTGCCCGGGGCTAAAGCCCATGTCGTTGGGTCAGATGTTTCCGTGGGGCTAAAGCCCCACGCTAATCCAGTGACGGTGGCGCCGATGCAGAACTGGCATCGCGACGAGTTCTTCGATGCTACCGGCGTGCAGTGGGTCAACCCTTCGCCGAACCTGCGCAGCGTCACCGAGGCCGTGCTCTACCCAGCGCTCGGCATGATGGACGCGACCAACGTCTCGGTGGGGCGCGGAACCGCATCGCCCTTCGAGTTCTTCGGCGCAGGCGCGGCCGACGCAACGAAGGATTCTCCCGCGCAAGCAGCCTGGTTCGACGGCAAGGCGGTCGCCGCCTACCTGACGGCGCGCAAGATTCCCGGCGTCGCATTCTCCGCGACAACCTTCCCCGTCGCCGACGACGCGAACCACTACCCGTACCACGGGCAGACCATCGAGGGAGTGCGCGTCACCGTCACCGACCGCACCGCGCTCGACTCGCCGGAGCTGGGCATCGAGATTCTCTCCGCACTGCACCATCTCTATCCCACGCAGTTCAAGCTGGAGAAGGCCGCGCCGCTGGTGGCGAATGCGGAAACGATGGCGGCGCTCGAGCGCGGCGACGATCCGCGAACGATTGCCGCCGGCTGGGCCTCCGCGCTGGCCGATTTCAAAGCGCGCCGGGCGAAGTATCTGATCTACCCCTGACGCCGTGAAGGTATCTTTGGGGCTACTCTGTCACGACCTATTCACACGCCGGTTTCACATCTGAGTCACAATAGAGGTTGTCGCTTTTTCCGTCGAGGAGTCTTCAATCATGCCGCGCATCAACTTTCATCTGCAACTGGCCGAGCTGAAGGACAAGCTGCTGGCGATGGCGGCCTTGTCGCAGCAGGCGCTGGAGTTCTCCGTGGAGGGCTACCTGGAGCGCGACATGGCGCTGTGCGAGCACGTGCTGGAGATCGAAGAGGCGATCAACACGGCGGAGACGGAGGTCGACGAGATGGCCTACGAGCTGCTCGCCAAGGAGCAGCCCATGGCCATCGACCTGCGCTTCATCCTGTCGGTGATCAAGATCAACAGCGACCTGGAGCGCATCGGGGACCAGGCGGCGAACATTGCGGAGCGCGCGCTGGCGTTGAAAGACGAGCCGGTGTTCCAGCTTCCGGTCGACATCCAGGAGATGGGCGAGCGGACCGGGGTGATGATCCGCACCTCGATCCAGGCGCTGCTGGAAGCGGACGCGCGCATGGCCGACAGCGTGCTCTCGATGGACGACGCGGTGGACGAGGCCAACAAGGCGGTGCAGGCCG
>Ga0187860_1004284_pt1 | contig 10782 bp, 3 predicted proteins | sample June2016WEW_10_4_FD_132981 | JGI IMG/M metagenome (GOLD analysis project Ga0187860, IMG submission 132981) | Peatland microbial communities from SPRUCE experiment site at the Marcell Experimental Forest, Minnesota, USA - June2016WEW_10_40 | ecosystem: Environmental > Terrestrial > Soil > Wetlands... | reverse complement strand
TCCAGCGACGACGTCGCTCGGATGATGAACGATAATGACAACGCGGCTGAACATGATGAGAAGCGCGTAGAGCCACATCACCGCCCGCGACCGCGGCCAGATGGCGCCGATTGCTACCGCTGCCGCCGCGGCGGTCGTGGCGTGTCCGGACGGCATGCTGGCATATTCGGGCCGCCAGATGAGCGGCTTATAGGCGAACGGATCGTCGTAAGTGCCAACATAAGGGCGCGCCCGGCCAATCAGGCGCTTGACGATGGTGTCGAATAGGCTCGGCAGGGCAATCGCCACAAATAGGAACCCGAAGCGGGCGACGAGCGCCGCAATGACGGCTTGCGTGATCTGCGGCAGCGACAGCGCCATAACAGCCGCGAGCATCAACAGAATGAATCCGAGCGGATAGAGAAACCAGCCGGAGAGGCCGAATTTGGTGATTCTATCAGCTGCTTCGGTAAGCCAATGCGGCAGATGCCGCCCCCATTCGGTGGCCGCCGTATCGACGAAAAACATCGACGCCACGATGGCTGCAATGGTCACAGCGATCGCGACGTTGGCGCCCGCGCTCCAGCGCGGCGGTCGCGCCCGCGGCGCGCGCCCGAGAACCAGGACCCAGCGCAGAAGGTTGGTCGCCATGCGCCGTGCCACCGCCAAAGGTGGCGCAAACCCGTTCGCTGACGAAGCACCCCGCGGCGCCGCGCTCTTGCTTGTGCTCATGCTTTTCCCGGTCCGCAATGCGCGGCGACCATAGTGAAAACGCTTTCGCCGGGAAAGGACCGTCTCAGGGATGGCCGCAAGGCGCGATCGGACAGGAAGAGCTAGGCGACGGCGACACCATCGGCGCTGCGCCGTCTTCCAGCCGTACGAGAACGCTGTCTGCGGCTCCGGAGCCGTCGATCACCGTCACGCGCGCGAAGCCGGGACCGTCGGGCTGAAAGAAGAGACTCCCTCGCCGCGGTGACAAAGCGGGCACGCCATTGACGAGGACAGTCAGCGGAGCGACGGCGCCAGTGACCTTGAGGGGGACTGGAGCCGGCTTGCTGTCGGCTGCACCCAGCTCGAGCCGCGCGCCATCGGGCGGAAAGAGGATATGCAACCTCGCCCGCGCCGCTTCGCCAATGCGATCGCCCGTCTGAAAGCGCTTGAGCGGCGGCGGCAGCTTCGCACTCGTGGTCGCCCAAACCCCTTGCGGAGCCCGCGGCAGCGAAACCGGCGGTGTCGGCAATCGGGCGAAGGCATCGAACAGGATCGGTGCCGCCGCCGCGCGCCCAACAAGACCCGGCACCGGGGCGCCGTCGGGCCGGCCGACCCAGATTCCGATCGTGTGCCCGCCATCGAAACCGATCGACCAGGCGTCGCGATAGCCGTAGCTAGTGCCGGTCTTGAATGCGATGCGGGCGGGTGCGCCGCTTTCGGGCGGCGGCGTTCCGATCAGCACGTTGCTCACGTACCAAGCCGCAACTGGCTCCATAAGACGACCGCCCTCACCTTTGTGGAAAGGAAGATCCATTCGCTCACGGAGCGGCAACACCGTACCAAGGCGCGCGATGCCTCCGTACAGCATCACCAGATCGGACAGCTTGATGCCAACGCCGCCGAGACCAATGGCGAGGCCCGGCGCTTCACCTTCCGGCAGCACAAGTGACGCGCCGGCTTGCGTGAGGCGTGCGGCGAGACGGCTTGCGCCAACTTGGTCAAGCACAGCGAGCGCCGGCAGATTGAGCGAAAGTTGCAGCGCCTTGCGAACAGTCACGGTGCCCTGGAAAGTGAAATCGAAATTTTGCGGCGTGTAAGCGCCGTAACGGGTCGGCCGATCCTCGATCAATGTTTCAGGGTGAATAAAGCCGTCTTCGAAACCGAGACCGTAGATGAAAGGCTTGAGCGTCGAGCCCGGCGACCGCAACGCTTGAGTCAGATCCACTTGGCCGGCGCGGCGCGCGTCGAAATAGTCGGGCGATCCGACATGCGCCCGTACGTCGCCCATCGCATTGTCGACGACCAAAATCGCCAGCGAGATATCGGGGCCAAGCGTCAGCGCCAAGGTGCGGGCGCGCTCGCGCGCAAGCGTCTCCAACGTTTTCTGCAGGTCGGCATCGATGGTGAGCCGCACTTCACTTCCCGGTGCGGCGTCGGCGACCGCGCGATCCGCGGCGTGTGGCGCCAGCATCGGCATCAGGCGGCGGCCCACCGGCACCGGCTCAGCCTTGGCCAGCGCGATCTCGTCGGCCGGCACGCTGCCCAAGACGGCAAAGCGATCGAGCACGCGATTTCTCGCCGCGCGCGCAGCCTCAACCGATCGGTCCGGCCGCCTGCCCTCCGGCGATTGCGGCAACGCCACCAGCAAAGCCGCCTCGCCCAGCGAGAGCCGGCGCGGCTCCTTGCCAAAATATGCGAGCGACGCGGCGCGGATGCCTTCGATGTTGCCGCCATACGGTGCCAGATCGAGGTAGAGCGAAAGTATCTCGTCCTTGGTGAGGGCGCGCTCGATCTCGATCGCGCGAACGATCTGGCGAAGCTTTGTGCCAAAGCTGCGGCTGCTGCGCGGCTCCAAGAGCCGCGCCACCTGCATCGTCAGAGTCGAGCCGCCGGAGCGAATCCGACCGCTACTCGCGAGCTGGACTGCCGCGCGGCCGAGCGCCAGCGGATCGACGCCATGATGAGCGCGGAAACGCTTATCCTCATAAGCAAACAGCAGGTTGAAAAAGCGCGGATCGACGTCGGCGACCCGCGCCGGCAACCGCCAGCGGCCTTCGCCGGTCGCATAAGCCCGCAGCAGCCGGCCGTCGCGATCGACCACGCGGGTGGAGAATACGATCTCCTTGCCGAGCGGCGCCGGGCCGAGCGATGCGATCCACCACCCGGCGGCCGCGAGCGCCGAGACGCATACGAGCGACGCGGCGAGGATCGCAAAGCGCGTTCTTGGCGCGGTCATTTCGCCGCCGTCACTTCCACGCTCTCGGTTGCCGTGCGGCCGAAGCGGTCCGGACGGTACATGTCCTCGACGTTCGCTTGCGGGCGCACGTATTTGCCGGGCGCGACCGCGCGCACGACGTAGGCGACGGTGAACACCGGCTGATCGTCCTTTTTGCGCTCGAAGGCAGCCGTGAAGCGATCGTCGCGGAACTCGGTATTGACCGGCTCCACCGCATCGGTGATCCACGACAGCGTGCCGGTATCGCCCGAAGAAACGAGATGCGGATTGTCGATCTCGAACCCCGCCGGCAGATAATCGGCAACGATCACCCGACCGAATTGCGGCTGTGCTTCCGTCACTTTCAGAACCACTACAAGGCGCGTGTTCTGCTTGACCTGTTTCGGATCGACCGGATCGCCTTCGAGCGTGTAGTTGCCGCGCTCGATCTTGAAGCCTTTCTCCGCCGCCGGTTCGGGCGTCAGCGGCGCGCCGGTGACCGTCACCACCGTTTGAACCTGATCCTCGCCGGTATTGATCACCCGCAACGGCTCTTTCAAATCGCCGGCGCGGATGGTGCGGTAGAGCGCGCGCGGCGTCGGCGTGCCGCCGACGTCGAGCGACACCTTGCCGGCGTCCTTGGCCATGGCGCTGGCCGCAAGGAGCAGCCACGCATCTTCCTGCGTCGAGGTCGGGCGCAAGTCGGCGCGGAAGGCCTCGACGCGCTGGACGGCGGCTTGAACCGTCGCGCGCGCCGCGCCCCCCTCGCTCGCGAGCGCAACAAGCGCCGCGGCATCACGCAATGTCGAGCCGAAATCCTCACGGCTAGCCAGATCGGGCTGTGACGACGGCGTGATCGCGGCAAGGGCGACCGCGTAGACGCGTTCGGCGCGAGCGCGGTCGCCGACCATCGCGAGCGCCGCAGCGACTTGCGCCTTGGCGATCGGCGTCCACAGCGCATCGAGCTTGGCGTCGGCCAGGTAGCGCAGATCGCCGATCGGCGCCGCGCCGTTGCGCGCCAGCACATAGAGCGCGTAGGCGAGATCGGTGCCGCCATTCTTGCCCGGGTCGGTGGTGTTGGCGACCGCGTTACGCAGCCGATCGAGCGCAAGCTTGAATGCCGCGTCCGGCACCGCGATCTTGCGCTCGCGGGCGCGCGTCAGGAAATCCGTGACGTAGGAGTCGAGCCAGATATCATCGCCGCCCACGCTCCACAAACCAAACGAACCGTTCGAGTCCTGCCGCGTCAACAACCCCTCGATGGCGTCGCGAATCCGCTGATCGGTCGTCGGGTCGACCGCGACCTGCGCGTCTTTGGCAAGATCGCTGACATAGAGCAGCGGCAGCGCGCGGCTCGTGATCTGCTCGGAGCAACGGTAAGGATAGCGATCGAGCGCGGCCAGCAAACTCGCCGCATCGAACGCCGCCAGCGAGCCGACCGAAACCGACACGGCGCCGGTGCCGGGGATGAGGTCGGCGAAAAGATCGCTCGACACCGTCAGGCTTTCACCTTTGGCGATCGGCTTCACCGTCCGCCGCGCCAGGATTTGGGCGGGCGACCGCACCGTGAGCGCAAAAGTCCGATCCAGCGCAAATCCCGACGGCCCGCTCACACTCACCCGAACGGTGCCGTTGCCCGCGGCATTGGCGGTCAGCGGAACGTTCGCCGCGCCGCGCTCCTTGGCGCGTAAGCCGAGCTTCTGCGTTGCATTAGCCGCAGCCGCGAGCGCGTCCGCACTCGTCACCGCGATCGTATAGTCACCGGCCGGTCCCTCGACATTGTCGAGATCGAGATGAACGGACGAATGATCGCCCGGGAGGAGAAAGCGCGGCAGGGTCGCCGTCAGCACGACGGGATCGCGTACGATCACGTCGGACGTGGCGTGGCCGACTTTGTCCTTACTCCACGCCACCGTCATGATGCGGAGCGTGCCGGCAAAGTCGCCGATGTCGAAGGCGACTTCGGCGTTGCCGTCGGCGCCGACCTTCACCAATCCGGAATAGAGCGCGACCGGAGGTCCCGTGGGTGGGCTGCCCTGCAACGCCGCGCCGGCATCGCCGCCGCTGCGAATCTGCCCGCGTGTGCCCTGCATGCCGTCGATCAATTCGCCGTAGAGATCGCGGATCTCCGCCGAAAGCGCCTCCTGGCCGAGATAGTAGTCGTCGGGCGACGGCGGCTTGTAGTTGGTCAGATTGAGAATGCCGACATCGACAGCGGCGACCACGATGCGCGCCTCTTCGCCCGCGGCAAGGCCGGAGATCTTGACCGGGATGTGCAACGCCGAGTTCGGCCGCAACAGCGATGGCGGCTTTAGCTCGACACCGAGTGTCTTTGCTCCGCGATCGACGGAGAACCATTGCACGCCGATGGCGCGGCCGGGCGTGCGCTGCGCCGGTGCATCGAGCGGCCGCCGTAAAGTCGCGACCAGATACGCACCGGTGCTCCAATCGCGGCCCACTGGGAGTTTCACTTGCGCCACGCCGGGCTGCACGTCGGTCGTCTGGCTCGCCAGGAGCCGATCGCCGACGACATTGAGCGTGAGCCGGCCGGCGGTGCGTGCCGTCACCGCGACCGTCATGGTGTCGCCGGGTGAATAGTCGCCCTTATTAAGCGCGACTTCCAGCATGTCGGGCGTATCCGCGTTCGCCTCGACATAAAAGCCCGCATCGAAAGAAATCGACGTCACCGGCCCGTTTGGATCGGCGGTCGAGACTTCGAGCCGATAGCGGCCGAAGTTTACCGGCAACGAAATGCGCGCCGCCTTGTCGAGCGTCGTGTCGATCGTTCCGTCGGCGACGCGCTTGGTGCTCTTGACCGGCTCGTAGTTCCAGCTGCCGTCACGCTTGTAGAACTGATAATGCGTGTCGATGCGCAGCAGCTCGTAGTGCAGGCCGCGCTGCGCCATCGTGGCGCCGTCGGGCGCGATGTTGACGACATCGAAAGCGGCGTTCGCGCCATCGGCCAGCGAGCGCCCGGAAAACAAAGGCTTGACGCCGATCATGTTGCCGCTCGCGGTCACCGGCACGGTGATCTTGTGTTCCACGGCGCGGCCACCAGGCTCCGCCATGCGCACGGCAATCTGCGCTTCGAGCGGGTGCGTGCTCGACGGCAGCTTGTCGAGATTTACGGAAAAACTCGCCTTGCCTGCGGCATCGGTTTCCGGAAGGTCGGCGAGCGGCTGCTGAACGGCGTCGACCTCCTCATCGGCCAGGCCGAATTGATAGCCGCCGAAGCCAGCCCGCTCTTTCGCCATCGCGATCGTCACCTCGCCATCGAGATCGAGGTTCGCCGCGGGCGCGCCGTAGAGGAAGCGGCCGGCGACGTCGATCTTGGCCGGAGTTTTTTGCGAGATGTGACCGGTCGGCGAATTGAGATCGAACTCGATCCGGTCGGGCACGTAATCTTCCACCAGAAGCGTGGTTTCGCCGACCGACGGCCGTTTCGGATCGGTGAAGGTGCGCACATGCCACGTACCGGTCGGCGCCGAAGCCGGGAGCGCCAAGGTCAGGCCGTGACCGCCGAGCCCCTGGTCCGCGATCAGCGTGCGCCGGAACTCGACGCCATCGGGCCGCTCGATGACGAAAGTGAGCGGTACATCGAGCGCGGCGGCGCCCTGCGGGTTGCGCAGAAGCGCGGTGAGGTAAGCCGTCTCGCCGGAGCGATAGACGCCGCGCTCGGCGTAAACAAAGGCATCGAGCCCATTCGGCGCCGGACGGCCGCCGACACCGCGATCGGTGAGATCGAAGGCCGGCGCCTTGAGGCTTAGGAAAGCGTAGTCGCCCTGGGCATCGCTCGCGGCCACGAGCGCAGGCGCGGCGCCGCCCTCCCCGCTCGCCAGCCCCGATTCGAACTGTGCATGGCCGCTCGCGTCGGTCTTGCGGGTCGCCAGAACCTCGTTGCTTCGCGAGATGAGGCGCACGTCGATGGCGCTCTTGGCGTCGGTGGTCGCCAGCGAGTTGACGAAGACGTGGATGCCGTCATTGCCGGAAAACGCGGTCAGACCGAGATCGGAGACGATGAACCATTGCGTCGCCAGCGAATCGTAATTGTCGACGTTCTTCAGCTCCTGCGGCTGAGCCACCATGACGTAGACGCCGGGCTTGAGATCGCCGACCGCCTGATCAACCGGAAAGGCGGTGGTGACGTCGGCATTGAGCGGCGCGGCATCGACCGCGAGCTGGCCCTTCCATACGGAAACGCCGCGTGACTGGCCGAGTTGCTCGACCTCGTAGCGGCTCAGACTGCGCTGGAAGTCGCCGCGCCCGGAATTTTCGCTGCCGATGGAGTCAACAAGACTGCGGTCGCCGAGCCGGTAGACCTCGATGGCGATCGCGCGTGTGTTGGTGCTGATGACCGGAATTCCGCGCTGGCCGGTACGCGGCAGCACATAAGCCGTGGTCGAGAAGCGCGCCATCGGCTTCCGGTCGCGCACATAGATCGCGAATTCGGCGGACTTCGACAGGGTTTCATGCACCGTCGACGGCAAACCGGCGCGCAACGTGACCGTGTAGGTCTCGCCGTGCTGCAATCCCTCGACGCAAAGCTGCTTGTCGGTCGCCGTCGTTGCCGGCTTGTCGGTGCCGGCGAGAACCACGAAAGGCGAGAAGTCGGTGCGCAGCGGCAGCTCCTCCGAAAACTGGAAGCAGGCGCGCGGCGAGGTGGTGTCGGCGTCGACGCTGTAGTCGAGCACGCGGAAGCCGTGGACCTCGCGCAGCCTTTCGTATTGGCCGCGCACGTCGGCAACTTCGTGCAATTCGAGCGAGAGCCGCAGCGCGTCGAGCGACGGCCGCCAAAGTTCGCGTTGGCTGAGCACGTTGCCGAGGAAAGCGAGGCTGTCCGCCTCCTCCGTGCGGCTCGTGGTGCGCTGGTAGGCGATGTAGGCCGCGGTCGAGGCCCGCTCGAGCAGGAGCTTTTTCTCTTTGTCGTCGGCCGGGCGGATTTGCATGATCGTCCGCGCCAGCCGCAGCCAGGTAATGCTGTCGTTCGGCACCGCGGCGACGATCTGGCCAAGGAGCGCCATGCCGCCGCGAAAATCGTTCTTTGTGAACGCCGCGTCGGCGTCGCGGCGGATTTGCGCCACCGGCTTTGCCGGCGTTCCCGCATCCGACTTGATCTGCGCCTCGAGCGTGATCGCCTCGGCGGCGAGCTCGCTGTTCTGGAACGGCTTTTCGGCGGCATTCGCGAACAGCGGCGCAGCAATCAGCAGCGCGGCAGCGACGCCGGCGCGAACAAGCGTAATCATCGGTGGACTCCTCCCGAGGGGTGCGCAATTTCACCCATTAGTGCGGCGGATTTGAAGCAACGATCGTGTCGAGGTCGTGACCGAACGGCTGCCGAACTAGATATTGGCCACAAGCTTCCGCCGGGTCTTTACCGCTCGCACAGCGTGATTAACCGAGCGTTTTAGCGTCAAACTCTATATAAGCTTGGCCTCGCGCGGCCCCGTAGCTCAGGGGATAGAGCAACAGCCTTCTAAGCTGAAGGTCGCAGGTTCGAATCCTGCCGGGGTCGCCACACGATTTCAGATGGTTAGCAAAATTTTGCAAACGGTCGTTTGACGACAAAATCGGCTCGGGGTAACAGCCGGGGTAACATCGAACGGAAAATTTCGGCGCGCGAATGCGAGGCGCAATGCGGTGGCTGCACGACAGCAACAAAGCGCGAGCAGATTATCTTTGACTAAGATTTTGCCGGCAGTTTTTCCAGCCAAAGCTGCAGATTCCTTCGCCAGTATCAGGGTCCTCCTGCCAGATTTATGCCCTTGCCAGACCGTCTTCCTTGCTCGGAATGTGAACCCGAGAAAGTCGAACGACTGGTTCGGGAAATCGCCGCGCCGGTTTGCATCCTTGCAGTAGACGATCTTCGTCTTCTCGGGATTCAAGATCAGCTTGCAGGCCGCAAAGCGATCTGTAAGCGCGCTCCATAATGCCCGCGCCTCGTCGGCGCTTTTGCAGTGACAGATGATGTCGTCCGCGTATCGCTCGAATGGAATGTGCGGATAGGTTCGCGTCATCCACATGTCGAACGCATAATGCAGGAACAGATTCGCTAGAAGTGGACTGATCACCCCTCCTTGCGGCGTTCCTGCTGTGCGCGGAACGATGCTACCGTCCTCCATCTGCTCCGGCGCCTTCAGCCAACGTTCGATGTAGAGCAGCACCCATGGACAATCCGTATGTTGTCGAACCGCCTTGAGCAGCAACTCCCAATCGATGCTGTCAAAATAGCTCCTGACATCAATGTCGAGCACCCAATCGTAGCGCCAGCACCGCTGACGCGCCGTGCGCACGGCATCGACTGCAGATCGACCGGGCCGATACCCATAGGAATCGGCGTGGAATACCGGCTCCAGACATGGCTCCAGGAAATGACGAGCGACTTCTTGGGCGATGCGATCCGCTACCGTCGGAATAACCTGCCAAAAGCGCCGGGCAGCTGGGATTTGGAACTATTGAAGGCCTCAGTCGTTATTCTTGACTTTCCCTCAATTCAAAAGGAAACGTTATGCGTAAGGATACGCACCAGAAGGCTGCCGACCATCACGAACAGGCTGCAAAAGCTCATCGGACAGCGGCGCAACAGCACGGCAGTAACGACCACGTGAATGCAAAGCAGCAATCAGCTCAAGCAGTCGAAAAATCTAAAGCGGCTCACGAGCAATCGATGCAGGCTAACAACAAAAGCCAACAACAGAAATAGGTTTAGCATTTTTGCGACATGTGGCCTCGGCTAACGTACTAGTCGGGCCACCTGCGCTTTCGCAAACTTCTAGCTCAAAGAATTCGTGCACGTCGAGACCAACCCACAGATCTTCTCCTCCGACGTGCGGCTCGGCGGCATCGTGCTGCGCGACGTCGACCCCAAGTACGATTGGCCAAGCTTTGTCGCGATGGACGAGCCCCGCCACTCCAACCAGCGCAAGTCTGCAACGCGCTTCCTCTTGGAACCAAGGGGAACCGGGCGCGGTTTGAGAATATGAACGCTTTATCAAATTGGCCCCGCAATCGGCTTTTACTGGCCCTGCCGTCGCGCAATCTCAAGCGGCTTATGCCGGAGCTTGAACACATTCGCTGCCATCGCGCGCAGGTCCTAATGGACGCTGATAGTGCGCTCGACCATGTATTCTTCCCTGATAGCGGTGTCGTTTCGGTGGTGGCGGTTTATGCGGACGGCACAGTCATCGAGATGGCAACGATCGGAAGGGAGGGCTTCACCGATGTGCAAGCCGTCTTCGGTGCCAAGCGCTCCTCAGGCCAGCTTCTCGTCCAAATCCCGGGGAGCGCAGCAAAGATGTCGCGCGCGGAGTTTATGCAGGCCATGCAGTCAATGCCGTCCTTCCGAAGCCTCATGGACGCTTACGTCGAGGCCTTTCTCGAACAGGTCATGGTGTCAGTAGCGTGCAACGGTGCACACAGCCTCAAGCAGCGGTTAGCGCGTTGGCTGCTCATGATGCGCGACCGAAGTGACGGTGACGTGCTTCCTATCACTCAGGATCTGCTCGCCGAAATGCTGGGGGTCCAAAGGCCAACCATCACCAATGCTGCTCGCGAGTTTGAACGTGCCGGTTTGATCGAGCGCGGCCGGCGGCAAGTCACGATACTTGATCGGAAGGGCCTCACGAAGGCGTGCTGTGAATGCTATCAATTGCTCCGGGCGCGCATCGCTTTTCACCTTCCCAAAACATACGAGTGATATTGCCGGCCTCCCATCGGATCGGTAATGTACATTACCGACAATATGCTCCAAGTTGCTCAGAGTCTGACTCATAAAGGTTGTCAGGATTTCATGCCCGCACCAGCCTCCTTGTGAGGCGGCGGATGTGGGCGATGAGGGTCCAGGCAACGGCGCTCTGGATGCTGGCTTCGAAGTCCTTTGC
>Ga0187860_1004283_pt1 | contig 10787 bp, 11 predicted proteins | sample June2016WEW_10_4_FD_132981 | JGI IMG/M metagenome (GOLD analysis project Ga0187860, IMG submission 132981) | Peatland microbial communities from SPRUCE experiment site at the Marcell Experimental Forest, Minnesota, USA - June2016WEW_10_40 | ecosystem: Environmental > Terrestrial > Soil >... | reverse complement strand
ATTGAACAAAATGCAATGACTGTGCAGGTGCGGGTCCAGTGCCCGCGAGGTTTCGTGTTGGAACACCGCCGCCACGATGTTGCCGGTGAGCCGGTCGGTGCATTCCCCTTTTTTGCGCACCCGTGTCGCCGCAAACGATTGCAACTGACGCAGCGCCTCGTTCACCGCCTGCTCATGCGCTTCCACCATCCGGGGATCGTCAGCCACCAGTGCCGCGATGGAAACCGACTTGGCCGGTGAAAATGTGAAATCGTAAAACACCCGGCGGTTGCTGCTCTCATGTTCCTGCCCATCACGTCCGATGTCCGTCCGCATGGTGTTCTGGCGCATCGTCAATTTCTCGCCGGTCTGCGGATGAAGATTTTCACACAGGCGGACGAATTCGTCCATGCGGGTGACGCCGGCCAGTCCCAAATCTTCCGCGCCCTGGCCAAACCAATGTCCCGGCACATGCTGGCCTTCGGTGTAATAATCGCCAACTGACAGATGTTCTTTGAAATAATGCTCAGCATCTTTCAGGCTGCATTGTGGTTTAATGGCGAGCATATATCTATATGGGGCCGGCCAGTGTCACGATTCTTGCGTTGTCAGAGTCGCCCGGTTCGAGTGTCTGGTGTTGCGGTTGTTTTTATCATTCCAGTGCTGGCAGATGAATTGTGTTGCCCGTGACAGCCACGTTTCGTCCTGCCGCAATTCGGCCAGCTTGACGGCGGCAAAATATTTGTCGCTGTTGGGTTTTGGCCGGCCCAACGGTTTCAACAGACCCGCCTTGATCAGCAGCGTGATGTGGTCAGGTTCAAAACCCAGATAATCGGCGGCCTGTGTCCGGTTCAACCGGGCAGGCAGCGTTATCAAGCTCAACAAGTTTTTACATTCACTATTCACGGGATGATTTTGGCAAATTCCGGTTCAGCAAAAGCGCGCCAGACACACAAACTGGCAGGCATTTTCCGGCAACATTGCCGGTTCATCACTTGCAATTATTCGGGTTATGACTCGTCAAATACGGTTCGCTTTGCCAGCCTTGAAATCGCTGGCAGGCAATGAGACCATGACGCAAGGAAAATTCTTATGGCGCTGAATGACATTGAACACATCGTCGTGGTGATGATGGAGAACCGCTCCTTCGACAACCTCCTGGGCTGGCTTTACGATAATCAGTCCAACCCGCCGAAGTTCAATATCCCCGCCCAGCCGTCGCCGACATTTGAGGGATTGAAGTCCAATACCTATTCCAATGTTCTGAACGGGAACCAGGTATTTGCCAGCCATCCGCCCACGGCTTGGCCGCCCGCCAACAATCCCAATGTGGTGCCGACCCCCGATCCGCACGAAGAATTTCAATTTGTCACCGTGCAGTTGTTTGGGACGGCCAAACCTGCGCCCGGAGCAGTGGCAGACATGAGCGGTTTTCTGCTGGATTATTCAGCACCGAACGCCGGCGGAACCACTGCGGGGCAGATCATGCAGACGTTTGGCCCAACCGACGCCAATGTGCTTAACGATCTGGCCCGGAATTTTGCCGTGTGCGACCACTGGTATGCTTCCGTGCCCTCGCAGACGTGGCCGAACCGGGCATTTGTCCACACGGGTTCATCCGACGGCCATCTCAACAACGATGATTACGAGCTATACGACATTCCAACGATTTTCAATGTCTTGGAAAGTCAGGGCAAAACTTGGGGTGTTTTTCATGACACCACCCTGATTCCATCGCTCACTTTGACGCAGTTTTTCCCGCGCCTGACCCTGCACGACGGCTGCTTTCATAAATACGATATTTTCAAACAAATGTGCGGCGTCGCTGCCACAGCCGCCCCGGCGCAAAAATTGCCGCAGTATTCATTTGTTGAACCGCGTTTCACACCGGAGTTGGGATTGTTCGCGATTGATTTTCCGGCTGATTACCATCCGCCGCACAACATCTGTCGCGGCGAGCAGTTTCTGGCGGATGTTTATCAGGCTGTGAAAAACAGCCCCTACCGCGACAAAATCCTGCTGGTGATCACGTTTGACGAGCACGGCGGCTGTTATGACCATGTGCCGCCGCCGACCGGAGCCGCCCCGCCCAATCCCAAGCCCGTATCAAATGACGGAAGTTTTGATTTCAGCCGGTTTGGCGTGCGCGTGCCGACGATTCTGGTTTCGTCCTATCTGCAACCGGGCACGGTGTTCCGCGCGCCACCTGGACAAACTCCTTTCGACCACACTTCAATTTTGGCCACGTTGCGCGACTGGCTGAATCTGGATGCCGATGCCAAGAATCCCTTCCTGACCAGTCCGCGTATCACGAATGCGCCGACATTGAATATTGTCCTGACATTGGATGACACGAACAAGAACACAAACTGGCCGGACATCGCCGCGACCTGCACCATTGGCGATGACGACAAATCCCTGCAAACGCCGTTGAACGGTTTGCAGCACAGTTTGATTGCCGGTGCCATCCGTCAAAACAGCGACAATCCCACTGACCCGGCAACAGTTACGCAATCGGCCGTTCAGGCAAAAAGTTTGCAAACTTACAGCGACGCCCTCAACTTCATGCACCCGGATGCTCCGTGATACACCGACTACTTGATAAAAATCAGCATGGTGAGAAGTCGGCGCTTTGACTGGCCGGCTTTCCTGCGGGCACTCGGAAACCGGCCAGACAAATCGCCTCGAATTGAACCTAGACGGTCACGCACTCAACGGGCGTTCGTGAAACCGCGCTCAACTTCGCCGTCGTCCGTTCATCTCACTCCCGACCTGCTTCGTTTCGCTGCCGGTTTCAGAACGCTCGTTCAGTGCGGTTGAATGACTCGAAATTGTGCGCGAAAATCTGGCCTAAACGCTGCACGACTGATGCGAAGATTCTGCGGGAGTGTCCACACGATTTGTGTGGATTACAGGTTGGACGCCTCACCCCTTGAATCCTCAAGGCTCTGTTGTCCGCGAATTCGTCGCGGCTTGGCCGGAAAAATCCGCGCCATTGTCCGAGATGATGTCCGTGGCCAGTCCATGCCCGCGTCCAGTCCGTGACCGCGCCGGCAGTTTGTCCATGTCCAGTCCGCAGCCGCGTCCGTGGTCAGTCCAAGCCCGCATCTTGACCGTGACCATGTCCGGTCCGTGCCCGCATCCAGTCCGCGACCGTGACCGTAGTTTGTCCGTGTCCGCGCACAGTCCACGTTCGCGAGCTGTCTGATAACATGTCCGTGTCCAGTCCGTGAACTGACCGTGGCCGCAACCCGGCGCAAACCGTAGCCTGCCGCGCCGCCCTGCCGAAACCCAAGTTTTACCAGCCGGCACGCGCCTTGATAAACCTTCGTCGAAAGTTCCCGGCTGTATTCACCCGCCATCGTCCGCTTGATGCCCTTGATGATGGTGGAGATCGGGCTGCCGTCATTTTCAAATTGTTCCGCGCAGTAGTGAACCGCCACGCCCGCCTGTTTGCAGATGTATTCGTAATAGGCACTTTCGTCAGCATCCTGAAATCGGCCCCACCGGCTCACGTCATAAACCAGAATGGATTTGTAATGCGCCTTGCCCTCAAGCACATCACGGATCATTTGTTCCAGCGAACCCCGGCCTTTGATGTTTAGACCACTTTTCCCGTCATCCGAATATTCTTTGACAATTTCCTGCCCGCGTTTTTTGGCATACTCGCGGATTACGTCCATCTGGTTGCTCGTGGAATATTGCTGATGTTCCGTGGACATCCGCACATACACCGCCGCGCTGTTCAACCACTCGTCGGGGTTGGCACCGGGTGTCCGGTGGGGCTGGAATGGGTTGTCGTCGGCTGGTGACGGTTCGTTGGGAACATCCTGACTCATGGCTTCCCGCCGCCTTTCCCACCATCCGAATAAGCCATTACAATCTCCAGTCCACGCCGCTTGGCATACTTGCGGATCACAGTCATCTGCCGGGCAATCGAAGATTGCGGATGCTTTGACGACCGACGCGCGTAAGCGACGACGCGCTTCGGTTTTGGTTTTGACGCCTTCTTGCTCATGGCGCGTGCTGGAGGTTGTAATTCATGGGTTCAATATTCCTCCCGGCCAAAAGCTGGAAAGCATTGCTCCATGATGGCAGAAGGGTGTGAGTGGCCACGATGAAATCTATGTAGCGCAATTTGGCTTCGGTGGAATAAGGGGAATTGTGCGCTTCCAGTAAAACGGATGCAGCTTGCGCCAAGCCCTGACTCGCTCCACTTCAGCGGCTCCGCCCCATAATTTCCAAGTCCTCGGTTTTGCCAACCATTGTTTATGGCTGGAAATCTTGCTGGCTTTGCGGCAACGTGCCCGCTTGCAGAATCGTTGGTGATGGTGATTGCGGGGATCGGTGGCAAACCACTTTTTACAGCATTGGCACTTCCGTTGATGGCGTTTCATAAAAAACACCACCGAAAGCCCCTATACTGGCACAACTAAAAAATTAAAATGCAATCATCCGTCATGGGTGAATTCGGAACCAGAATGCCGGTTGGAATTTGCAGCCGCACACCGAGCGTGCCTCGTGCCTCCATTATATGGCTCGCTCCCGCCGTCAAGGTTGTGCGCCCTGCACCCGTCGCCTCCACCTTGACCGCGTTCGCTCCGCCATCGGATGGCACTTAGGAATCACGCTCGGAGTCTGCATGTCTGGTTTAAGACCGAGGTGGCCAGCGTCAAGTTGCGGGAAATTCCAGCGGAAAGATTCCCTGCTTCTCAATTAAACCGACAACAGTTTTCAGCGCGTGTTCGGCTTCGTCAAAGGGAACATTCCGCAGGCTCGCATCGGTCTCGTAGCGTTCGCGCGCCTGTGACCAGTTCTCCATGAATGATTCCAGTCCCCGACAATCCACCAAGCGGGACTGGCAGGCCAATTGGAACTCGTGGCTGGCTTCGGTCCAGAATTTCGCATCCGATGCCGGACGCGCCCGCAGAATTCGGGCGATGTCGTGCAGGTCTTTTACCCGGAATTCTCTGTCGCCGCCTTGCATCTTTCGTCGGTAGGACGGGAGCGACGTAAGATACGCACGGAGTTTTTCTCCCGCGATACGGTGCAGGGCATAAACTCTTGCCGGAATTCCTTTGACGGTGAGCGTTTCAACCGCATCCGGGCCGAGTGTCTCCGGCGCGGCCACATCAATTTCCAGCATCGGCAGGCCACGGACTCCAGCCAGGCTGTTGTCCTGAACTTCTATTCTCAAATGAAACGCATCCCACCCGCGCAGGTGGCCTTTCGGTGGTTTACCAACAACATTTACCCTGCCCAGCTTGAATTTGACTGGATTCTGGCGCTCGAAATGGCGTCGCAACGCCAGTGGAATTTGTTCCTCCAGAAAACTTGCCTGCGCTCCGAGGTCTGGGGTGGACGCAACCAGCTCGGGTGCGATGTTGCTATCAATATCAAGCGACTGCCGGCTGTCCCCAAGATGCAGATTCAATATCCGTGCGCCCTTGAAAATAAGCGCGTTCCTGAGCGGCTCCCAGGCAATCACAGCCAGAAAAACCTCATTGAGAATTTCGTTGATCCAGTGTTCTCGACTTTCGCGATTCATTGCAATCAATGGTTACGGTGTCCGAACCTTCCAAGTTTTGTTCGACTCCGGGAATTCAAAACCAGCCAACAGCGGAATTTCAGGAACATCCTGTGTCAGCAATCGGTCTCTGACTGCATCCAGCCGATGACCCAAAGTTGATGCTGCAAAATCAGCGCCGGTCATTTCCAGAACAGCACCCACGCGCCGGTCGAGATCGTCGCGCTGGATTTTCGCCAGATGCTCGCCCATGCGATCCGCGTCAATTTGCTTAACACCAGTTTCCCATGCCTCCAGAGCGACCGCTTCACCACCGCAACGAACCGGTTGCATCAGTGCGTCCAGCAGGGTTTGCTCCAGCGTCGTGATTCGCAGCCAGCAACGCGGGGACACCACGCGAAACTGGATGCCGGGAACAAGGGACACATCGCGTTTGTTCAGGTAATAACCAACATCCTCAAAATGGAAAATTTCTGTCCCGAGCGGGTTTCGCTCCACGGCTTCACCCGCCGGTTCTGATTCCGTTACGGCAACCGCCGCCAAACTTTTCTTTGCCTTCGGCGGGTTGAGCCGGGCGACATGGTGATGCGCGACAACCTGTGTGGTCAGTTCGTAATAGTTGATGGCACTGAAATAACAGACGACGCCGTCCGGCAAATATGCCTGAAGCAGTTCCAGCGGATAAATGGGTTCGCCTTTTCCGGCTTCCATATCCAGCAGGAGGAAATCATTCAACTCAGCGTCGTTCGGAGATTGCACTTTGATTGAATGTATCCAACCCATCCGCTTGAGATGCTCAATGACCACATGAGCAGACGGGAAAGTTGTCCGCAACACTTCCTGATTCGATTTGGTAACCGCTCTGATTTCGCGGCGGAGGGTGGAGAGTTTCCAACAACGAGAAGTCAGATTTTTTTCGCTGGCCGCTGACACGCGATCACCCAACGTCCGCAAAAAGACCTCCCATCGGTCCATCGGGACTTGTGTTGGCGGTTTATTAGGATTCACAGTATCTTACCCGTATGCTCCGTAGGAGCATACGGGTAAGATACTGTGTTGTCAAGCCACTGGAATCGAAATGACTGATTAAGACTCAATGGAGATACGCTTCCGCTGGCTTCTTGAAGCCAGCGGAAGCGTATCTCCATTCGAGCGGTTTGTCAAGCTCTATTTGAAAGGATCAAAAAATAAAAAAGTGCCAGCAAAAGTGCCAGCACGGACCCTTTTAACAGGGTAAAAACCGGCACAAAAAGATATGGCCGGATATGTGTTGACAATTAACGCAACTCGTTTATAGTCAAACGGTCAGCGATGCCATAGACGATTGATTTCGAGTGGCTTGTGGAAGACGAGACTCGGTCGATTCCGACCTCCGCCTCCAGCCCTTTTGTTGGGATTTGTGAGGAAAATAGCGGAAAAAAGGCCGAGTTTCAGTGAAAGTTTCAGTAGCGAGATTACTCCGCTACAACTCAAAACGAACTCGCCCACTACTCGCTAACGGTGTCAGATCGAGTTGGTTCATAGTCATAACATGAAAAATGACATGAAACAACGATACAGCGTATTCCTCCGGCTCTGGGGCGTCTTTTATTACGAAGACCACCTGACCGGCAAACAGGCAACCCTCAAGACTCGCGACAAGGATGAAGCCTTTCGGCTCGTTGCGGCCAAGAACGAACACCAAGAAGCCCCGGCGTTCAGTCTGCATCTGGCGCGGGTGTATTGGAAGGCGGGCGACCCTACCGGCGCGACCCGGACATGGCAGCACGTCATGGACGAAATCCCCAAGCTCAAAACCGGCGAAACCCGCCACCGTTGGCTCACCGCCATCAAAGACAAGGCGTTCGATTCCATCCGCAACATGGTCGTGCTGGAAACCCAGGCCGAGCATTTTCTGAAAGTGTTGGAAAATGGTTCCGTCTCCACGAACATCTATTTGCGCCGCGTTCACAACTTTGCTCTGGACATGAACTGGCTGCCGTGGCCAGTGCTGCCCAAGAAACGCTGGCCAGCCTTCAAGTTCCAGGAAAAGCGCGGCATCACCTTGGAGGAACATCAAGCCATCGTTGAATGCCAAGTACGCCGTGGCGGTGGCTGACATTCAGTCTTTCATGTCCATCCTGCGATTCAGAATTGAAGGCAGCAGCGACATCAACGCCGATGAATCCGTTCTCCACAAATTGCGCGAAGAGATCGTAAAGCAAGTTTGCGCTCTCACCAAGACACGTACCGAAGTACACTATGGTGGTATGAGTGGCGACAGCATAATTCTTGGGTCAAAAGATATTGATGCTTTATTCTCCTTTTGTGTCGGACTCAGGCAGGTGCAGGTAAAAATGCTAGGCAACAAAGGCCTTCCAGGGCCAATTCGGGTAGGTATTGCCCTATATGATAAAACCCTGGGGGTCGAATTCAGGGGAGTGTTTCCTGGCGTAACAGCCATGAAGATCGGCGACAAAAGCCGTCGTCCGATCGAGGCGATCAGCGTCACAAAGCCTGTTTTCGCTGAGCTCTCAGAACCGAATAAACGACAATTCGTATTGAGCAACGAGCCTGGATGCGGTCAGGGCAATGTTTACCTGAATACCGTACCAGACAGCGAAGCAAAGGGATAAATCTTTATGAGCAGCCCAGCTTTTCACGAAATGCTCGAAGCGCTTTGGGCACGAAACAATTTTGTTTGCGTTGGGTTGGATAGCGACTATAACAAGATTCCGCGCGTTGTACGGACCGCAGACATAGTCACAACAATTACGACTTTTAACTGCCAGATCATTGACGCAACCAAAGACTTGGTTTGTGCATATAAACCCAATATCGCCTTCTACGAGGCATGCGGTGATAAAGGTTGGGTGGCGTTGCGACAAACGATTTTGCACATAAAGCAAGTGGCTCCCGAAGTGCCGGTTATTCTCGACGCTAAACGTGCTGACATTGGCAACACCAATGCAGGCTATGTGCAAGCGATATTCGAATTCTTCGGCGCTGATGCTGTTACAGTGCATCCTTACCTTGGCGCAGAGGCTTTGGAACCGTTCCTCGCAAGAAAGGACAAAGGTGTACTCGTCCTTTGTCGCACATCGAATCCAGGAGCCGGTGAATTTCAGGACTTGGACGTGAGCGGAGAACCGTTATATCGGGCCGTAGCAAAACGAGTCTCTACATACTGGAACAAGAATAGAAACTGCGGTCTCGTAGTGGGGGCCACGTTTCCCCGCGAGCTTCGCGAGGTGAGAGAGGCCGTCGGTGAGATGCCGATACTGATCCCCGGCATCGGAACCCAAGGTGGAGATGTAGAGGCAACGGTAGATGCGGGTAAAGATAAGCGAGGACGTGGTATGATTATTAACGCGTCGCGCAGCATAATATTCGCAAGCCCTGGCACCGACTTTGTCGAAGCGGCACGACGGGAGACCAAATCACTCCGTGATGCGATTAACAATGCCGCTGACCAGAAAGGAAAAAGGCATGTCGGATAACAATATCAATGAACAGGAAGTGCTCCGGATACTCGAAAGAGTCCATGGCGTAATTACGGATAGCCACGTCGTGTACACCTCCGGGAAACACGGATCAGCGTATGTCAACAAGGATGCAGTGTATCCCCACACCAAAGAAACAAGTGCTCTATGCCGCGCCCTTGCGAAGGAATTTGAGAATTTGAATGTAGAGGTCGTTATTGCACCCGCAATCGGTGGCGTGATCCTCTCCCAATGGGTTGCGTATCATCTCTCGGAAACTAGCGGACGCGAGGTGTTGGGCGTGTACGCGGAGAAGGCGGATACTGGAGAAGTGTTTGTCATCAAACGCGGCTATGACAGGCTTGTCGTTGGCAAGAGGACATTGGTGGTTGAAGACGTGCTTACGACCGGCGGGTCCGCACGAAGGGTAATTGAAGCAACCCGCGCAGCTGGTGGAGAAGTCGTTGGTCTAGGCGTACTCTGCAATCGGGGCGGCGTTACCTCAGGGGATTTAGCAGATCCGCCTAAGTTGTTTGCTCTGGTAAATGTGACACTTGATGCATGGGACGAGGCACAATGTCCCCTTTGTGCAAAGGGCGTACCTATCAATACACAAGTTGGCAAGGGACGAGAGTATCTTGCAAATAAGTGTAAAGCATAGACATGAAAGGGTCCTTGAATTGTGACATTTTACGCTTTTACAATTTCAGTATTTCCGCTTTCTACATTTCAGCCTTTAGCCTTTAGCATTCAACTTTTCCCCTCATCTTCCCACCATTGCCGCTCGAACAAATCCCGGTCAATCCGCACCGGCTCGACGCAGAGCACAATTCACACCGTCTCCGCCGCCGCTATCGTTTCAAACTCTGAATAAATTTCGGAATGATTGGCGTTCAAATACCTGACAACCTTGGAGTTCTTCAGCAGGTTTTTAATGTAGGTCTGAGCCGTTTGCAGTGTGAACATATTTTCCGTGTAATTATCAGTGACCGCTTTCAGGTCCCGTTCCAGCGATTCCATTTCACTCTCCATCCGCGCAATGTCCTCCGCCGACATTCCCCCCTTTTTCTTCGGCTCGTCGGGGTTGACCAGTTGATCTTTGGGCGTCCCTAAAACCAGCGCCTCAGCGTAGCCGGTAAAAAAATTATTGGCCGCCACCATCATCTCCGCGATTTCAATCTGCCGCATACCGCTGACACGCTTCAATAGCCGGATAGCCTTGGGAGCAATATTTTTATCCTTCAACAACTCGGCTGCTTCGTCATGAATCCCATCCAGCAGTCGCATGGAGGCCAGCACGACGCGGATCGGCATGTTTAACGCTGCCGCCAGACGCTCCGGGCTGACCCCATCGTTCACCGCTTTGACGATCATTTTGTGTTCCTGAATGGGCGGGACCCGGCTGACGCGAGCATTGTAGGTGTAACATTCGTCGTCGGTGGCGATGATGCAATCGGCGGATGTTTCCCCCAATTCTTTCAGCGCAGCATAGCGCAGATGCCCGTTCTGAAGCAGATATTTTCCCGGCGCGTCTTTTTGCGGATACACCACGAGCGGCTCGACTAGGCCGACCTCCTTGATGGAGGCCAGAATCGTTTTGTAACGCGGGATGCTTTTGTGCAGGTCTTTGATTTGCCGCATCGGCGAAATATTTTCCAGCGCCAGCCGGATTGTCCGCATCTCGAACCCTATTTTCATTTCACAGCCATCCCATAAGCGACGGAATTTGACGATTTCTTTTCCGCTTCCGAAGGAGTGTTGCTGCCCGTCTCGGAACGAGATTTAGAGTTTTTCATATGATTGCGCGCCATCGATGGTTT
>Ga0187860_1004282_pt1 | contig 10787 bp, 9 predicted proteins | sample June2016WEW_10_4_FD_132981 | JGI IMG/M metagenome (GOLD analysis project Ga0187860, IMG submission 132981) | Peatland microbial communities from SPRUCE experiment site at the Marcell Experimental Forest, Minnesota, USA - June2016WEW_10_40 | ecosystem: Environmental > Terrestrial > Soil > Wetlands... | reverse complement strand
GGAATCGCCACAGCTGCAACCAACGCGGCAGACGCCGCGATCTGCGCGATGGACAGAACGTTCTTCATAGTGCTGCTGCCAAGCACCGGCCTCTCCGGTACCACAATCGTGTCGCCCGGACCCATCGCCGCCGAGAGCGCACCTCCGGACCAATAGCCGCCCTGTTTACTCGTGACCGAACCGTCCGCGCGGACGATGAAGATTGCACCTTTGTCTGCCAGCTTGGTTGCGCCTCCCGAGCGGGAGAGATACCAGCCCGCATTCCTCCCTGGCGTATAAGTAAGGGCGTTAGAGTTGTACACCTGCCCGATGACCAGCACCGCTCCGGGCTGCTTGGGGATTATGAGGGAATCGCCAGCGCGAAGCTCGATATCCTCCGGCGATCCCGCAAAGTCTTTGCGGTCCGGGCGAAGATGTATGACCAGCCGCCCCGACACAGGAGCTTTTCGCAGTGCATCCAATGCGCGCTGGCGTTGCAGCATGGCGGCCTGTTGCAATGCAGCTTCCTCCGTTCCCGACGTGGTTGCCGAAGTCTTTACCACTGTGGACTCTTGCTCGAGCCGATCGATCAATTCTTGGCGATTCTTCTGCTGAAGTTCACGAACTTCGGTCCGTTCGAACACCGCTGCGCGTGGATATGCTGTCGGCAGGACCCCTCCAGCGCGTTTCAGCAGCGAACTCAGGCGTTCGCCTGGCCTGATGCCATAAACACCTGGTTTGCCGACTTCACCGCGTAAGGTGATCGTCGCACCGATATCGTTCCAGCCAGCCTGTTGGGGCACGGTCAACACATCGCCGTCGCGGAGCGGCAAATTCTGGTCTTCCTTGCCCGCGAGAGCGGCCGCCAGATTTAGGTCCTGGTGTCCGGCCGGCACGTGCTCCCCGGAAGAATTAGAGATCGCATAATGCGTCAGGTCACCGCCATCGGGATTCGCGCTTCGCAGCAATCCGCCAGCAGAAAGCACCAGGTCTGAGACGCTCATATTGACAGCGAGAGGATAGTGGCCCGGCCGCGCGACATCACCTCTTATGTACACGCTGCGTGGCGAAACTTCTTCCGGTTGGCGATGCACAAGGATCCGATCACGCGGCTGGACCAAAACATTATTCAAAGGATCTCCCGCGAGTGCGTCACTCAAGTTGATACTAAAGACTCGTGTGGTCCCGTCTGACTGCCTGCGGAATAGCTGTCCCGAATCAAGCCAAGCCTCCGGCGTCACACCGCCAGCCTGATATATCGCATCGCGTAAATGCTGCTGGCCAGACGTGCGATACGACCCCGGCGCGCGGACCTCACCGGTGATGAACACTTCTGGATCCGCCTCGAAGTCGTACCGTCCGAAAATGCGTACAGTGTCGAGCGGCTCCAGCTTAGGAGCGCTGTCGGGATGTTCGAGAGCGGCTGCCAGATCAAAGGTCTCGACAACTGGATGATAGTCCGGTGCATGCAGCCGAATGATCTCGGCATAACGGGTCGAGGGTTCCGGAAGCAGATCAGCATACGAAGTCACCAAGTCCGTGAGTTTCATCTGCGGCTTGTAGGAATACCGCCCTGGACGCAAGACATGCCCTACGAGGTAGATCGATTCCGAGTTATAAGGCGCGATCGGAAAGATGTGGATCTCGTCCCCATCCTGTACCGCGAACCCGCTCATTTGTGCGCGCACCGCTTCGGAATCGCTGGTGTCGCTTATATCGAAGCTCAACATCGTGCGCTTTTCATGCGCCACCAGGCGCTGGACTTCGATGTGCCGCAGTGCCGCCGCGGGGAGAATTCCTCCAGCCAGATCGAGTACGTCCACGAGTGTCTTCTCATTGCGCAATTCGTAGATTGCCGGGCGGCGCACCATGCCGTCTACGGTCACCAACGGACCAAGCGGCGGTACCATCAGGGAATCGCCGTTCTCGATTCGCTGCAGATCACCACGAACACCGTGGAGCAGCAGGTCATACGCGTCCACTTCTTCAATCAACTGCTTTCCTCGATAGTGTTGAAGCCGCCGGAGAGAGCCTTGCGACGTCACACCACCCGCCACAAACAGAGCATTCAGCGGAGTGGAAAGCGAACTTACGTCATACGCGCCCGGTGAAATGACGTCGCCAACCACATACATACGCACCGAGCGCAGCCGGAGCAGTGCAACGTCTGCAGAGACATCGCGGAATTGTGTTCTCAGGGTGCGTTGTACCATTTCCTGTACATCGCCAAGCGTTCGCCCGGAGACAAGGACCGGCCCTGCTTCCGGCAGAGACACGCGCCCCTCCCGGTCCACTGTGCGGAGCAGCCGCTGTGAAACCCCTCCCCAGAGATCAATCGAGAGATTGTCACCCGGACCGACGACATAGCTCGGGCCCACGGGAAGATCCATGGGGATATAATCCGGGTTTGTGTTGCCTTTGCGGAAAACATCGAGACCAAACCTCTCGAGAGGCCGATTGCTCGCTCCCGCCTGCACATAGAGGTCATACAAGGAAGGCACATCTGCGTAAGGATTCGGTTGACGCACCATCCTTACTTGCTCGGCCTCGCTAGTGCCCGCGGGAGCAGAATTGCGCCCTGCTGGATATCGCTCTGAACCCCGCCCTGTCCGTGGCATCCCGGCGCCGCTTGATAATGGATCCGACTGAGACAGCGACTGCAGATCTGCTTGGCTGCTGAATGGAAGCGAAGGATTCTGCCCACTGCCGTACCCGGCCATACGCGACGTCCCGTTCAGCGATGGATTTGTATCAACCTGCGCCGCAGCGAGCATGGTCTCCGGCGCTGCCAGATTGGCCGGATATCCTGAGCGTTGGTCCGGCGAAAGGCCTGTGCCATCCGGACGCATCATTTGGCTGGGTGAAGTATCGTCGGCGCGTTGCGACGGCGCCGACGAACGCGGCGCATGCACTGGTGCAGTCGGGCCCACCGGCAGACTTTCATGATCCTCCAGGAGAGAGGGCGAGAGCGCGCACTCCGGGACGCTCCGCGGATCGCATGCAGCGTAACGGCCAGCGTTTGAATTTTCAACCAGAGTGTCGCGGCGCTCGGCGGCGCGCGCGATCATCTGTGCCCGCTCCTGCCGCACGAGCTTTTGCTCTGCTCCTAGGTCCGAGTCCGGGTTCAATCGAGGCACGAGATAGCCATACCGCTGCAGGAGGCGCGTTGCGAGCACGCGGGCACGCAAGTCCGAGCGCAGGCGTTCGGCTACCGCTCTATCAGTCAGATCGGACTCTTCAAGGATCTGCCCGGTCGCCCCCACGTCTTGGGCAAGAAGGCGCTTAAACTCGACCATCAGACCAGCCTCTTTATTCACGACTTCGAGAATCTGATCAGCTGAAGCCGCCGCCTTCTCAAGATTGTCCGAGATGATATCGGGAGGACGGCCAGGCACACGCGTCGCAGTTTCCGTTCCGGACCGTTGCGCTACACCCTCCTTGGATTCGTGCTGTGAATAGGCGGCCGCGGAAAACAAGAACGCCCAGGCAAGACAAAATATACTTTTCTGCAATTGTTTGTGGTCGAACATAGTTTATTTCACCCTAGGGCCGGGGCAGGAAAGCCTTCGGTCTGTTCGCGACCAACCTGCTTCGCCGAGCACTCACAATTCCCCGCCTCCAGATGCCTCGATAGGGCAGCCGGAACTGAGTTTGGTTGACTGACAAGATGTCTTCAGAGGGGTTCAACGTCGGCCTCGTCAACCTCAAGCATCACCGATCGCATGATCAGATCGATCGAGAGCACCAAGCGGAAACGATCTTTGCGGCGGATCATGATTCCTTCCGCACCCACGAGAGGCCCGCGCTTTACGCGGACTCTCCTGCCTTGGTACAGGTAGGGATGAGGTTGCGGCGACAGACCTGCGGACATGCTCGATTCAAGCGCGCGGATCTCGGAATCCGGAACTGCGGCCGGCTGCCCCTGAAAGGTCACGAACCGCAGGACCCCGGGAGCCCGAAGAACACCCAAACGGTCGGGAAGACTTAGATTCACGAAGACATAGCCCGGGAACAGGGCCATGTCTAGTTCCTTACGGCGATCCTTCCAGCGGCGTACGCTGCGGTAGACCGGAAGAAAGCAGTTCAATCCCTCGTATTTGAAATGCCGGGTCACCAGCATTTCGTGCCGAGGACGAACGGAAATCGCGTACCACCGTTCAACCGGCAAAAGTTTTTCGGCAGAGGTCAAAGACTTGCCAGGAACTCCGCTCCCTGACGCTTCGTAATTTGTGGTTGTGTTCCCAAGCACCGTTTGCCCTCCCAACTGTAGCTCCGCCCTCTCAGTTACATTCGATAAACGAATGTAAGCCGCTCTGAATCATATAGTTATGCCAGCAACCCCTTGCTTCTGACTAACTGCGGAGCGTCCCGACTAGCGATGGACGTTCGCGCAGAGCGCTCAAAATCCCAGCTTCCGAACTCTCTAGGGGCCTCGTGCGCACATCTACAATTGCCCAATAAATAGTCCCGCGATTCTCCTCCGGCGCGAGCGCAAGAATCCTCATCTGCGGATACCGGCCAAGCAGAAAGCCACATTGGGCTACCCTCTTCTCAGCCTCATCGAGCTCCAGAATCAGTACATCGGGCTGAGATTCTTCAATCGCCTCGGTCAGTTCGTTTTCATTGCGCACTTCCCCAACAATATCGATATCAGGTTGGTCGGCAATGGTGGCCAACACGAGTTCTCTCATCAATCGCGGCTGGTTTGCGACCAAAACTCGTATGCGCTTCAAGATCTCATATCCTCAACCATAACTTCTTACCTTGTCCGTAGTTCCTTAAACAAGTATCAATTTCGGCCTAATGCAACATGCTCACGAGACTGTTGCAGGTACTAACCAGGTACTAACCAGTACCAATGAGGAGCCCCGGGCGGCCACCCAAATCTGGGCACTAATTGCGCGGGTTCACTTGCATAACGCCGGGAAATGGAATAGAAAGCACGGATACAACCAAGCGGCATGCTGACTATGAAGGAGCGCCGATTCGGACTGCGAACCTGGGCGACAATGCTGAACACAGCGGGCCGCGGTCTGCGGGGCTCTCGCCGTCACGTGCTACGGATACGCTGCAATGCTGTCGGTGGCAAAACACGATGGTCGGGAGTCCGCCTTGCTCTACTTGAGATCGACTAACTTTGGGACCAACCAACCTAACAGAGCGGGATTGACTTGCGGCGTTTCGTCCTTGGCTGATGACATTGGATCGCCCGCGCGGCTAGCTCCTGACCAAGGCTCGCATTTCCCAACGCGTCTGTCTATGGCGTGGCCGATGTGCAACATCGCCACGTGGCCGGAAAGTTTATGCCTGACACTACGCAGTCGTTGCTGCCTTCATCTGGCAGCGTTCGATCATTGCTATCCGATCGTGTACACCTGCCTTGCGGAAAATGCGGTGAAAATGGTTCTTGACCGTACGTTCTGAAAGATTGAGCCGGGCGGCGATTTCCTTGTTTGTCAGTCCGAGTGCGGCGAGTCCGACTAGTTGTTGTTCCCGGCGACTGAGCTCTTGAGGATGGAAGCCAGTGACTTCAGGGGTGGCTGCGAGTTGCTGTGAGGCACAGTCTAAGATCACCCGTGAAAAGCAGGAGGGACAAACCGCTTCGCCGGATCCAACCGCGCGGATCACATTGACAATCTCCAAAGCAGATGCGTCTTTGAGCACGTATCCCATCACGCCGGCGCGCACCGCACGGAAGAAGGTGGTCTCGTCGCGTTCCATTCCGATCATGACGGTTTCCGCATTCCGCAGAATTCGACGGATCTTCGCCACCAGACATGGACCATGAAAAGCGAGGCTGGGAGAGTCCAGTAGCACTACGTCCGCTTTGCTGGTTGCAATTTCATCCAGAACATTCGGTGCGAACGCGACTGCGCCGACAACAGTCAAATCGACTCTCTTGGACAGGATGCGAACCAGAGCCTCGCGAAGCAGGCGATTTTCCGCCAACAGGAAGACATGCGTCGGACTGTGGGGAACGACTTGCGACATCCACGCCTGCTTCAACCACTGCACGACAGGAAGTGCAGAGTCTTGAGGAATTCCCTCTATCTTTCCTCAAATTTGCAACGTGCCCCGAACCGCTCCGGGGGCCGACTTCCACTCACCAGGCTATCCATGATGAGCGCTGTTGCTGTGCGGAGGTAAACGGCACAACGGCGACTGGCTGCCATTCGAATCCTCTCCTGCTTAGTACTTTCCTGCTTAGTACTCTCCTACTTATTTTGGGGTTAGATTGCATTACCACCTGGCTCAGTCAGCACTTTTGACACCGACCTTCTCTTTCGTCTAACTCATTGGTTTCACAAGTTCTCGTCGATCTCTGCCAATAAACGAAGGCTCCTTCGCGCCGACAATTTGGCAGAGCTGCCGACATTTCGTCCGAGAGGCACAAAAGCATGGTTGCGCCGATCCCGCCTGTAGGAATTGGAACTTGAGAGCAAGCCATGCACAATGGGCGACCGCGCTTTCGGCGCACTATTATAGTGCTCAGCGCAGCCCTGCCGTGCACAGCACGGGCGGACAGCACTACGGGGAAGACTCCTGACAAAAAAAGTTTCAGGAAAAACTTGAGATCAAGATCTCTTTCTTAGGCTCGCCGAACAATTTAGGTCAGTTATAGTTTGGTGTCAAGAAAAATAGAAAAATGTGTCGTTAGCACATGATATGTCCGGTTGATTTGGCAAGTGATATGTCCGCTTTGCAGACGGCGATGGCGGGAGACCATGCAGGGCATGGATTCTTACACGCAGGCGGCAGTGGAGCGGGCGATGAAGGTACAGGAAGTGATTTTGCGGGCCATGGCGAAGAAGGTCACGTGGTAGCAAGCGGCCGAGCAGCGACCGGCAGATACGACGCTGGCGCGAGCGCTATGAGTTCGGGTTCCGGGGCTTGTTTGACCGGCGGCGGGGGAAGCCATCGCCCAAGCTTTTGATGGGCTATGGCGGAACGACGAGAGGGGCTGTGGATGTCAGCAAAGGATCGGGAGCGGCTGAAGGTGTTGCACGAGGTGAGGAAGCGACAAATCACGCAAGTGCAAGCCGCCAAGGAACTAGGGGTGAGCTCTCGGTGTGTTTGGGGCGGAAATCGAAAGGACTTCAGGGAGGCAGTATACACGCTCTCAAATTCGCGCTTGAAGTGTTCGCGACAAAGTTGAGGGGTGAATTCACTGAGTCTTTTCTAGCATGTGGATCATTCGGTCAAGATCGTCCCGCATGACGGAGACTTCATTTCGCAGCGCTTGGGGAATCACGATCGGGTCATAGCGAGCGCTGGGTGCAGTCAGTCTGAGAGCGTCTTCTAGTTCGTCACGAGCCCCGACCAATTTGACGACTACCTGTTGCTTCGCTTGAGGAGCGAGCGTAGGTGACTCCTTGAAGTACATAGTTGACGCCAGGGCAGCCACGGATTTAAGAGAAAATTCTCCCCGGAGCGTTTCGGGGCTTGGCGGCTCGCGGCGTTCGGCTATGTGAAACGGCATGGCTTCCGCCGTGCCTGTCCGGTGCTCAGAGTCGAAGCCAACGCCAGCGGAGGCAGACTCGGAAGCTCCGAATCCAGCTCCGTTCCGGTCGAATCGCGGTATGAGTTCGAGCCGTGGTCGTCGTTTCTCCAAAATGTGGCAAGCGTGTCCAAACGAGGATCGATAGAGGTCAGCACGAAGGTCTGACTCCCTCGCGCTCATGAGAGCCCTGATGGCAGCGCGTTCACACACCTTCCGCAGTTGGCTAGGTGTTAGAGCGATGTTTTTCGTATCGAGCGTTTTCGCAACCGCGTCGACAATCGAATAGAAGTCCACAAGCATGACGAGAAGGTAAGCTCGCGTGTGAAATTCCCATATCTCAGACGCCAGTGCGTTGTCTGGGTCCATATCGAACAGGTTCGCCATATCGACAGCATTCGACGCGATTCGAGCTGCGAGTGATAACTGGGGGCAGCGCCCGAAGGGTTTTAGCTGGCGCACCCATGCGGTGAGAAGTGAAATGGCTTCAGTCCGCCGTGTGCAAGCCTGGTATCGCTCGGGAAGTTTGGTTCGCATTTTATCGGCCTCCCAACTGGGCGTTCATTCTCGCAGCCCAACTCCCGAGAGCGGGCCGTGGCTTACCCCAGTTCTTAAGAAACACAAACCGCCCGTCGCAAAGGCGCCCTATTCGCTTCCGAATTTTGCCCTTGCGCTTAAGCAGGTATTCGAGTAGTTCAGCACTCAATCGGGCGATGCTCGCCGTGCGACATCGCGTAGAGGACCAGTTCCACCCGGTTCGAAATCCCCACCTTATCGAAGATGCGGAGCAGATATTTCTTGATCGTGTATTCGCTGAGCCCCAATTCGACGGCGACTCCGCGGTTCGTCAGGCCGTCGGCTACGAGCGCCACCACCTGCTCCTCGCGAGGCGTCAACAAACACCTCCCATTTGAGTTGACCACACGCAGCGTCGGTACCTCCGATAGTGCATCCAGCACGTAATTCATCTGCTGGCTGTTGATCCAGATCTCTCCCCGGAAAACGCAGTGAATGCACTTGCAGAGCATGGGGAAAGGAGTGTGGGTAAAAAGAAAAATCCCCTTCGCGCCGGCGCGCAAAGCATTCACCACCAGTTCGCGGTCGTCATTCTCGACCAGCAGCACGGGAGCGATCTTCGGATACGAGACGCGCAACCAGCGCAGCAGGCTCAAGTCCGGCAGGGGGTTGCCCGCAATCAAGACCACGTCGGCGCGATTCGATTGCATGAAGTTGTGGAGAGCAGACGTCTCCAAGGCGACAGCGGAAACCTGAAAGTCCCGCCGGTTTTTCAAGGCCCGCGTCAAGAGTTGCGACTGGATAGGACCCGAGTCGGCGACCAGGACTTGCACTACTTCGGTCCCGGGCCGCCCGGTTCCCGCGAACTGTTTCTCGGAGCGTATGGTTTTCACGCCATCATTCTGCCCAAGAGCGCATGGATCGTATGTGGGCACCGTCACACACTGTTGGTGATGAATTCTGTTCCCGTTGCCTACTTTCGCAGGGCCACTCTTGTGCACAACTTGCGTAGCAGCAATCTCCCGCCCGGCGTGCGCCCCGGGGCCGGGAACCCAGCCCTGGCGGCCTGGTTGCTCATTTCATCACCTTTCCGATGGCTGGAACGTGCCCGGTACCTCGGTGGACAGTACTTTCCAAGTCTTGTTGTGCTCGGGACTCAGCGGTACCTTCGGGCTAACAACTCAAACGCCCGAGTTGCTTAGTGCGCCGTTCAGAGCAACGGTGAGAAGCGATGAAATGTTGGTAGGAGGATCCATGCTGCGAGCGTACAAGAGTCTGATCGCGGTGCTGGTGGCTGGGGTGAGTTTTGGGCAAACGCTGACAAATCCACCCAATTTAGCAGAAGGGAGTAACAGCATTCACTGATTGCGTCTCCAACAATCTGGCGAGTTCCCGCAAAGCCCGCTAGGAGTGATCGGCCTGCTGTACGATTCATGTCCGAGGAATTGAGAGGAAACTCGCTCACTACTCTTTTCCTCACGCCCCACGATGGCGGGCGAACGTTGAACCGCCTGATGCCGACTACCGCAGTCCAACACGTAAAGAGGATGCGGGGGGGAGCGCAGAGCCACTTGATGCGCTGCGACGACGGGAACTATTACGTGGTGAAGTTTCGAAATAATCCGCAGCATGAGCGGGTGCTGGCGAATGAGTTTCTGGCGACGCGGCTGGCTGAGCTAGTGGGACTGCCGGTGCCTGTGGCTGAGGTCGTGGAGGTTCCGTCGTGGCTGGTGGAGCACACGACCGAATTGACGATTGTGTTGGGAAGCCACGCCATGCAGGTAGAGGCGGGATTGCAGTTCGGATCGCGCTACGTAGTGAGTCCGGTGGAAGGGCAGGTTCTCGATTACCTGCCGCCGGAGATGCTGGACCGGGTGCGGAACCTGGATACGTTTGCAGGAATCCTGGCGTTGGATAAGTGGACGTGCAATGCCGATGGGCGGCAGGCGGCGTTCTGGCGGAAGATGCGGGAGAAGAAATACTCGGCGTCGTTCATCGATCAGGGGTATTGCTTTAATGCGGGAGAGTGGACGTTTCCAGATTTTCCGCTACGCGGTGTGTATCCGAGGAATGAAGTTTACGCGCGCGTGAATGGGTGGGAATCGTTCGAGCCCTGGTTGTCGCGCATCGAGAAGCTGGATGAAGATGCTATCTGGAGAGTGGCGGGAGAGGTTCCTCCGGCTTGGTATGGCGGGTCCTGGGATGAGCTGGAGGCGCTGGTGCAACGGTTGATCGAAAGGAAGACGATGGTGCGGGAATTGATTCTGGCGTTTCGAGGGTCACCGCGGCGGCCGTTTCCGGAGTGGATGAATGAGGCGTAACCACAGAGAGCAAGAGGTCACTAAGGTGCGCGGATGGAACGTTTGCTGTTAGACCTTGCATTTTGTTTGTTGAGATGGAAAAGAGCTGAGTGCTACATGCTAATCGCGAAGTGGTGATCTTTGAAGGAGGACTTATGGCTGAAAAGCGAGAACTCGAACTTCACATGCTGCGATTTCTACCGCATCCTTTGCGGGACGATTTCGTCACAGTCGCACTGTTGATGGCGGAGCGCGATGGCGGGTTTGCCGAGGTTCGGTTTACGCGCGACTGGAGGATGCTACGGTACATGGCTCCGGATGTGGAATTGGAGTGGTTCGAGATGGTGGAGAGCGAGATCCGAGGACGGCTGGGGAGCTTGCGCCGGCGCGAAGAGCTGCTGCAGTTCGTGAACGAGAGATTCGGGATGATGATCGATGTGGCGCCGACGAAGGCGGTGCTGACGGAGGATCCCGCGAAAGAGATGGAAGTGCTG
>Ga0187860_1004279_pt1 | contig 10797 bp, 10 predicted proteins | sample June2016WEW_10_4_FD_132981 | JGI IMG/M metagenome (GOLD analysis project Ga0187860, IMG submission 132981) | Peatland microbial communities from SPRUCE experiment site at the Marcell Experimental Forest, Minnesota, USA - June2016WEW_10_40 | ecosystem: Environmental > Terrestrial > Soil >... | reverse complement strand
TGCTCATCCAGCAATTGGAGCGGCGCCTCGACAATGTGACGTACCGCCTGGGGTTCGCCATCTCGCGCCGCCAGGCACGGCAATTGCTTCGTCACGGGCACGTCACGGTGAATGGCCGCAAGGTGAACATCCCTTCGTATCAGGTGAACGCGGGCGACGTGATCGCTGTCCGCGACAACGCCAAGAAGTTGCTGATCGTGGAGCAGGCCTCGCAGTACGCCGCGCAGAACCCTGTTCCCAGTTGGCTGGAAGCGAACTTTGAAAACCTGTCCGGGCGCGTGCTCCATTTGCCCAGGCGCGCGGACGTCAACCTGCCGATCAACGAACAGTTGATCGTCGAGCTGTACTCGAAGTAACAGCTGTTAGCTGTTAGCCGTCAGCTTTTAGCTTCATCGGGCGATGGCCGATTCCAATCGGTTTCTTCGCGGGTGGGCTAAAGGCTAAAAGCTAATGGCTGAGAGCTGAATTTCAATCGAAGGAGAACTTGCGCGGCCGCCGCAAAATGCATCGCGACGTACATGCCGCGCGGGAAACGAGAGACATATATGTTGTGGAGAGGATTTCAAAAACCGAAGCGCCTTGCGGTCGATGCCGAGACGCTTACCGAGACCTACGGAAAGTTCAGCGCCCAGCCCTTTGAACGGGGCTTCGGCACCACCATTGGCAACGCCTTGCGGCGCACCCTTCTCAGCTCGATTGAAGGCGCAGCCGTCACTGCGGTCCGCATTGAAGGCGTGCTGCATGAGTTCCAGTCGATCACCGGCGTGGTAGAAGACGCCACCGACATCATTCTCAATCTGAAACAGATTCCCTTCAAGCTGCAAGGCGAAGGCCCAAAGGCGCTGTACCTGCGCGCCGACCAGCCTGGCCCGGTAACCAGCGGCATGATCGAAGCTGACAGCGATGTCGAAATCCTCGACAAGAACGTCTACATCGCTACGCTCTCTGAAAGCGGCAAGCTCGACATGGAGATGCGTCTCAAGCGCGGCCGCGGCTATGTTTCGGCGGACAAGAACTTCGACGCTGACCTGGGGCTTGGTTTTATTCCCGTGGACTCAGTGCACTCGCCGGTGCGCCGCGTAAACTACGCCGTCGACGCTGCTCGCCTGGGCCAGATCACCGACTTCGACAAGCTGACGCTCGAAGTGTGGACCAACGGAGCCGTGCTGCCTGCCGATGCTATCGGCCTGGCCGCCAAGCTGCTCAAGGACCACATGAACATCTTCATCAACTTCGAGGAGGAAATCGAAGCGGAAGCGCGCGGTGATGAAGGCCGCATTCTGCTGCGCAACGATAACCTCAATCGCTCGGTGGAAGAACTGGAGCTTTCAGTTCGCAGCTACAACTGCCTGAAGAACGCAAACATTCAGACCATCGGCGAGCTGGTGCAGAAGACCGAAGCCGAAATGCTGAAGACCAAGAACTTCGGCCGCAAGAGCCTGAACGAGATCAAGGAAATCCTGGCGCAGATGGGCCTTTCGCTGGGCATGAAGATCGACGAGCAGGGTAACGCGGTGCCGGGGCCAACCAGCATTCCGCCGCAGACGGCGCTGGCCGCAAGCTATGGCCGATTCGACGATGAAGAGGAGCCGCTGGATTCAGTGGATCTCCAGTTGCCGACGGAAACGGAGAATTTTTAAGACAGCCGTCAGCTATCAGCTTTCAGCAATCAGCCGGTTACGTGATCGATCGCCAGTTATTACCATTTGGCATGCCGGGCACGAAAAGAACTGAAAGCTGAAGGCTGAGAGCTGAAAGCTACAGATTTTCGAAAGAGAGTTTTTCATCATGCGCCATCGCAATGCAGGATTCAAACTCGGACGCAACACCAGCCATCGCCGCGCGCTGTTGCGCAACCTGGTGACGTCCGTTATCAAGGAAGACCGTGTGCAGACCACCGTGGCCAAGGCCAAGGCGGTTCGTCCGCTCGTCGAAAAGATGATTACCCTGGGCAAGAAGGGCGATCTGCACTCGCGCCGTCAGGCGCACGCCTTTCTTTGCACTGACGATGCCGTCAAGCGGCTTTTTGATGTCGTGGCTCCGCGCTACGGCGACCGCAACGGCGGCTATTTGAGAATCGTTCGCACCGGCTTCCAGCAAGGCGACGGCGCCGCCAAGGCGTTCATCGAACTGTTGGGCGCGGAAAAGCAACTCGAAGTCAAGCGCCAGAAGCGTGCCGACCTCAAAGCCAAAAAGCGCGCCGAACTCGAGAAGCAGCTCGAAGAGCAGAAGAAGGATGCAGAAGAGCCGGAGGGCGGCGAGCAGGCAGCATAAGTGCATCCTGCTCCCCTCACCAGATTTGAGCTTCGGTCCCAAGGTCAATCAGGGCGTCCGCTACGTTGGACGCCCTTTTTCTTATTGGTACGTGCCGCTCTTCGATCAATCGATGCCCGATCGATACCGGCCCGTATAGAATGGCCGCATGCCCGCGTCCCAGGCGAGATTTGCTGTCATAGGATTTCTGCGCGCGTCTTTCGCCAGCCTGCCGTCGAATCTTCATTGGATTTTCCTGCTGTTCGCGTCTCTCCTCATCATCTTTCTCGCGGTGTGGACGCCTCCGTTTCAAAGCGCAGATGAAACGGCACATTTCTATCGTGCTTACCAGGTGGCGCAGGGCGAATTCCTTCGCGGCGGCGGCGGCGGGTATGCTGACTCAGCAATCGAACAGCTCTATGCCTGCGTCGCTGCACTCCCATTCAAGAACAAGGCACGGTTCACGGCCGCGGATCGAGCCAAAGCCGAAGAAGTGCAGTGGACCGGGCACTTGATCGATTACCAGTTCCCGAATACGACCGTGTACGCGCCCACGGGCTATTTGCCACAGGCGCTGGGAGTCGCGTTCGGCAAAGTCACGGGGATGGGCGTGATGCGAACTCTCGAGCTGGCGCGGCTCCTCAACGGCACATTTGCCATCCTCGTGTGCGCGTTGGCGCTCTGCTGGTGCAGGCGCGGCAAAGTGGTGATGTTTGTCGTGTTGCTGATGCCGATGACGCTGTCTCTGTTCGCCTCCTGCAACCAGGACACAACGTTGATCGCGCTCACCTGCCTGGCATTTGCCATCGTTTCAAGGCAGATTGCAGCCGGCGCGCCGTTGTCGTTGACGCAGGCTACGGTACTGGCCTTATCTCTGCTCATCGTCTGTCTGGGCCGACCGCCGTACGTGCCGTTGCTGCTGGTCTTGCTCATTCCACACCTATTGCCTCCATGGCGGAGCAAGCCCTCTTGGCTGCCGGGCCCATTCCTCGCCGCTTCATTAGTGGCAGCGACCGTCGTCTGGTGGCGAGTTGCGTCCGCTTCCACGCGAGGACTTGTGCCTCCCTCTGCAGCCTATGGCGCGGTGGATGCGAAGCTGCAGCTTTTGAATCTGTTCCATCACCCGGGGACGGTTGCAGTTTTAGCTGGGTATGTTTTCCGTCATGCGGCGGTGTACTTTGCCGGCATGGTCGGGGTAATGGGCTGGCTGGATACGCCGATGCCCCCAAGTTACTATCTGGCCATGGTGTTGGTCCTGCTGACGGCATGCCTCGCCGAGCTCGCCCTCGGCGGCAAAGTAAAGAGGAGCGCGACAGCGCTGCTGCTGGTTTCGCCGCTCGCGGCGCTTGCGGCAGTATTCCTGATTGAATATCTGACTTGGACCTGGGTCGGCGCGCCGGCGATCTATGGAGTCCAGGGCCGATACGGGATTCCTCTGGCAATTGCCGCCGGCGTGGGATTGCCGCCTCTGGCCGGATCGGCAAAGATCCGCGAGCGGGCAACGGCAATCGTGGTACTGAGCCAGATCCTCACGCTCGTCTGCCTTCCACGGGTGATCATGGCGAGATATTACCTGCCGTGAAGTGCCGCGTTATGACGCCCTGCTATGCGCGGAACACTGCCGATTTCTTCTTCTCGGAAAGCAGGTCCCCGGCGACGGGCTTGCGCAGGACCTCGATGTCGTCCAAATCCATTTCGAGGGAAAAGCATTGCCTGGTCGCCGCGAGGGCGATGATGACTTTGCACTGATGACGAAGCTCCGTGACAATTCCCTCGACCCCTGCGAAGACGCCTCGATGCACGCGCACCAATTCTCCAACAGAGACCGTGGGATGAGGGCGCAAGATGCATCCGCTGGCCAGGCCCTCGCGAATTCTCTCAATCTCGGCGGCGCTTACTGTTTCGCCCACACCGCTTCCGAGCAGGCGTAGGACACCCGGAGCGCTGACCACAGAAATACGCGCCTCGCTGGGAAAGCGCACAAAAACGTATCCGGCAAAGAGCGGGCGCTCCAGGTCGACTACTCGATCAGTCCATTTTGAGCGGATCGAATAAAGGGGAAGGTAGTGCTCCAGGGAGCGCGCTGTTAAATGCCGTGTAACTCGCTTTTCATGATTTGCGACAACATGCAGAACGCGCCAGGGGCTATCGAACATCGCACGCTCCGATGAAAACTGTCCGAATCAAGAAAAGCCTCAATCATTCCGGTCGCAATGCGCGCCACCGGAGTCGCTGAATCTTCACCATGCCCGGGTCAACGTTATCTATGCGACAGTACAAGTATATCCCAGGACTTTCTGTAAATCGTCTTTCCCACTTCACGCTATACAAGCGCGAAAATCAATCATCGTATCAACCGGATCATTCGCAATGTCATTGAATGCGCCTCAAAAACGCGGGTCGACTCTTCTCGACGCCGCAGGAAACGCGGCGAGCTGAGCTTTCTTGAATGGGAGAGATGAGGCACCGCAGCTTGCAGGACGCAAGCGCTGAATGGCGCAAGAACGGAAGTGGGAAACGTCTAATTTATCTGACTGATCTGCCGAGCCATCGAATCAGCAACGCCTCGCCACCGAGCGCGGATTCGAGCGCTCACGAGAGTCAATTGGCTTTCAACGCGGCGCGGCTGAGCTCTTGCCGCACCATGATCCGCTTGAGCAGGTGGACGCTTGGACTGTAATCCGGCACGAGCTCCTTAAGCGCGACGACCAAACGGCCCATGTCCCGCGCGGCGCAGATTTCGCGCAGCGCGTCGAGCCAAATCCGCATGTCTTCTTCCGGGAACCCATCGCCGACAAAGATTCGAATCTTGTCGTGCTTGGACGGCACAGTGTCCTCAAGCATGGTGCTGAGTTCCTCTGAAAGTTTTTCGCCAGGGCGCATCCCCGTGAATTCGATCTTGATGTCTTCTTCAGGCCTGAGCCCCGACAAGAGAATCAGGTGTCTGGCGAGATCGACAATCTTCACGGGTTGGCCCATGTCGAGAACACAAATCTGGCCGCCCTTACCGATGGCCAAAGCTTGCAAAACAAGCTGGCAGGCCTCGGGAATGGTCATGAAGAAGCGGCGCATTTCAGGATGCGTCACAGTGACGGGCCCTCCGGCCGCGATCTGCTTCTTGAAAATCGGAATGACGCTGCCGTTTGAGCCGAGCACGTTGCCGAATCGGACGGCAACGTATTTGGTGCGGCCGTTCTGCAACGCCAACAGGATCAGCTCGGCGATGCGCTTCGTCGCCCCCATCACGTTTGTCGGCCGGACGGCCTTGTCGGACGAAATCAGCAAGAAGTCTTCAACGCCGTGCTCCGCGGCCGCGACGGCGACGTTGTAACTTCCAAACACGTTGTTTTCGATGGCCTCAAACGCGTGCGTTTCCATTAAAGGAACGTGCTTGTAGGCCGCGGCATGATAAACCACCGACGGCTTGTAATTCCGAAAGATTTCGCTCAGGCGATCGCGGTTCTGAACGCTCCCAATTTCCGGATAGAACGGAACGAGGGGAAATGCATGACGCATCTCCTGATCGATTTCGAAGAGAGAGGATTCCGCAATCTCGAATCCGACAATCCCTGCAGGGTGGAAGCGTGCGATTTGCCGGCAAAGTTCGAAACCGATCGATCCAGCCGCGCCGGTGACGAGAACGACTTTCCCTTCCAGCGTGCTCCTGATAGAGTCTTCTTCGAGGTGCACCGGAGTGCGCCCCAAAAGATCCTCAACCGCCACTTCTCTGATCTGGCCGGCTAATCCGCGCTCCTCGATCACTTCGCCTAATCCGGGCACAGTTTTGAATTCGACTTCCGCAGCCTGGCACAACTCCAGAATTCGTGTCATCTCTCCGCCTGTTGCGGACGGAATGGCGATGAGAACGATTGCTACTCTGTGGCGCGCAACAAGCACGCCGATTGCTTCGCCTCCCCCGAGCACCGGCTCGCCGGCAATGCGCACACCCTGTTTGGCGGGATCGTCGTCAATGAAGCCGCAAACCTGATAAGCCAGTCTCGCATTGTTGCGAATTTCCCTTTGCAGAGAAACGCCTGCGTCGCCTGCCCCGTAAATCAGCGCCCTCTTCATGGGCGTTTTACTGTTGCGTGATTGTGAGCTGAACCTCGACGATGCGCGAGCCAAAAGTCGCAGGCCGCACGCGCCGAAGAAGCAGACCATCAGATCGAGTACATAGAGCGATCGCGGGAATCCCGGCGGCACCAGCCAAAGGATGACGAAATAGCCGATGAGTGAAGCAATGACGTTTGCAACTGAAATGCGGATCAGGTCGATCGCGGAGATGTAACGCCAAAAGCCTCGATCTAGCTTTGCCGCGTAGAAAACGACGAACTTAACAGGCAGCCAGATCACGAGAGCATAAGGAATATAGCGGAGATAATACTGCGGCACGCTGAAATCGAAGCGAAGCAGAAATGCCGCCACTGCCGAGGCGGCGAAGATTCCGGTCTGCGTCGCCCAGATAAGAATCCGGCGCACAGCAATGTTCCGAATCAGAAAACCCGGTTGCTTGTTCATGATCGAAGACTCACATTCCAGAATGACACAGACGGAAAAAGAAATTCATGAGGGCCATGGATGACTTGGCCATCGATTCAATCCTGAAGGACAACATCTGACGATGGCCGCTCCCGGCCTGCTTCAAATTGGAGTGTTATGTGCACGAGTGGCACGACAGCAACGGCGGCAAGCGTGGGTGCAGCTTGCGGAAACCGGGACGCGGCCCATGCCAGCGGAAACAGCCATCCGATATTGATTGCGGCGACCGCCAGCGTAACCTTCGTATGACTGGCCCAGGCTCGGGCAGCATTTTGATAGGCATGGCTGCGGTGAGCCTCGTACCAACGCGCGCGCGAAAACATGCGGCGCAGGAGAGTCACGGTGGCATCCACAAAGAAAGCGGCAAGCAAGATCACCCAGGGCCAAATGAGTCCTGGATTTGAATTCGAAGAGAAGAGCGCCAGCGTGCCCAGCGTGAATCCGAGGAATCCGCTTCCCACGTCACCCATGAAGATCCTGGCGGGCGGCCAGTTCCAAAGCAGAAAGCCAAGGCTTGCGGCGGCGAGCAACCAGGAAAGCTGCGAATAGGAAGGCAGGCCGCCACGGAACAACACGATTCCGCCGAAGATGCTCACGCAGACTGCTTCCATTCCGGCCAGCCCGTCGATTCCGTCCATGAAGTTGAAAAGGTTGGTAAGCCAGACCAATCCGGCAAATTCGGCGGTCCGGATCACCCAACGCCCGAGGGAGTCGCTGTTGGCAAACTGCGAAGGCTGCATCGAACCGAGACACCAGAGTGCCCATGCTGCCGCGAGGGAGTGAACGGCGAGCCGCGGCCAGGGAGGCAACCTGAAACGATCATCGAGAAAGCCGGCAATGGAGATCGCGAGTCCGCCTCCGACAAGCGACCAAGCCAGCTGGCCCGGAATGCCATGCCTCAAAAGCATCCAGACGACAGCTGACAAGAAGACCACTACGATTGCCACGCCGCCACCTCGGGGAACAGGAACCGCATGGGAACTGCGGGAATTGGGGAGATCCATGACGCCATGCCGGACCAGAACCATGCGAACGCCGGCAGTAATGAGGGCCGAAGCGACGAAGAGCAGAATGAAAAGTCGCATTAAGACGCCTTCGCCCGTTCTGCAAGAGTTAACTCCCGATACCACCGACATGTTGCCGCCAACCCATCGTCAAGCGGAACGGGCGGAGCCCACTGCAGATCCTGTTGAGCGCGGCAGGAATCAATTACGAGCGAATCCAAAACTCTGTTGGCCGCCTCCTCTTTGAAAGTCAGTCTTGCTGCCAACCGGATCAAAGCCTCAGGAACGGGAACAAGCCGCACGGGCCGAGCCAGGAGTTGCCCCAACCGCGTAATCAGTTCGCGTGTCGATATATCTTCGGGGTCTTTCACCAGAAAACTTTGGCCCGCAACCCTGGAATGGTGGACGCAATGCACCAGGAAATCGGCAAGGTTGTCGGCCCCAATCATACTGCGGCAGTTCCCTCTTTTGGGCCAAGGCAACGGGAGAGCGCGATCGACAAGCCTCATGAGCCGCAGGAAATTCCCTCGCACTCCCGGGCCGTAAACCAGTGGGGGACGGACAATCACCACTTCGAGTCCGCTCTCTGACGCGAGGGAGCGAAGCGCCTCTTCGGCCTCCCATTTCGAAACCGCGTACGCGTCCTCAGGATTGGGGGTCATATCCTCGCGGAACGGCTTCTCGAAAGTTGACTCACCGTGAACCTTTACCGTGCTCACAAAGATGAACCGTCGAACACCGGCCGCAACAGCGGCGAGAGCAATAGACTTCGTGCCGTCTACATTCACTCGCCTGTACTCTTGCAACGGATCGCCGGCGGATTCCCTCATAACGTGGACGCGAGCCGCTAAGTGCACAACAACAGATACGCCGGCGAGCGGACCCCGCAATTCCGGATTTGCGTTCAGATCTCCCAGCAGTGAATACTCAGTCAATCCCGGGACCACACGTTGCAACTCCGGCCACAGTTGAAGAGTCCGCACTCCGGCATGCGGAATGAATCCCGATGCAATCAGCTTTCGACAAACGTATTTCCCCACAAATCCGTCTGCGCCTGTGACCAATACTCGTTCGTTCATGGGGGCTCATCAAGGAACATCTTGTTCAATGCAGCGGGTCAAACGGTTGAAAAGTGAGGAATCTGGCTCAGCAATCGCGCTGCGCTTCCAAACCCAAGGCACGCATCACTCGGGCAACTCCAATGGGCTTGTCGTAACTCGCAATAAACGCCTCACGGCCGTTCCGTCCTTTTCGACGCAACTCCTCCGGGTTTTCAACGAGCCGCAAGAGGAAAGCCGATACTCCAGCTTCATCGCCGCAGTCAAAGTGCCAGCCGCATTCGAATCGCCGTGCCTTCGGAAACAGGTCCCGGTCCGGTTGGACAGACAATCGTCTGCGCTCCGGGCGCCGTGGGGGTTGTCTGCCCGCCGCAAAGGGCGCCTGGAAAGAGAAGGGTGAGCAGGATTCTATTTCTCATTGGAATGACGTTCTTAATGCATGCCCACTTTCGCTTGGATATGTTCGCGTTCCGTGGAACGGACGATCTAAAGGTTGCGATCCGCTTTGAACAGGGCGATTTCGGCGCTGAGTTTGTCGACCTTTTGTTCCAGGTTGCGCATTTGAGCGGAGTATTCGTTGTGCGAACCATCGCCGGAACTCTCCTGATTTTCGCCGTTCAAAAGACCGCGCATAGCTTCGCGCGCCAGGTCGGACACGCTGCGCGCGCCCGTGGCGACACAAATCTGCCGCAGAGTGGAGAACTCCTCTTCAGACATCCGGATGCCGACGATCCGCGACCTTGGTCTCAGGACTCTCATATTGAACTCAGGCAGGGAATCAGGATTTTAGAGCTGCAGATCCGCTTGCACGGGTGGGGCGGAGGTCAGATGATTCGCGGGGGTTGAACTCAAATTTGGACGCTTGGATTCGCTCCCGGAGGAATTGGGTTGCGACCACAACAGGCTCCGATGCAGGCTTCGCCCTCTCGGTCCCAAGCCGCTCGATGAGCCGCTCATTTTCGCTTCAATAGAAAACACCACACGGTCAGGCTGACGACATCGATGGATGTGTGCCTCGCAGCCCGATGCGGCCCATCTGTGCCAAGCGTGGATTCGTGAGCGAGACTACCTTAACACGCGTCTTCGGGGGAAGCAAGGAAAACGTATGACACATGAATACATATCTAAGTGATTGACTACATTGCCAAGTACGATCGATTTCGCCGTCTTTGGCGGTGACCAAAGGCACCCTCTCAAGGCGGCGAAACTTGTCAATCCCGATCATGCAACAGACGGGGCCGACGCAGCCGCAAATATATGAATGTGGCCAATAGCATAGACACGGCGCCACAGCAATCCAGCAGGACATCCCATGGGGAACCGGTGCGGTTGGGCAGAAAGGTCTGGTGCCACTCATCCCAACTGGCCACGAGCGCCGTGCCCGCCAGCGCCAACTCGGCTTCGAAGAGAAACCGGTGGCGGGGCAAACTCATCCACAAGGCGCGCAGCCATGCCAGTCCCAGCCCGCCGTAGCCGAGAAAGTGGCCGGACTTGCGAATGGTGTGGTGGATCGTCGCCCAGCGGGCATCTCCGACCGGTCCGAAGAGTGCCTCAAACAAAACGCGCAGCGGATGCGACGTCTGGTCGGCGCCGAAATACTTTGTCGACTCCACCGCGATGATTGCAATTCCCGCGGCCACAGGCCACCATGCGCCGATCCAGAACCGGGGTCCCCGCGGACAGGTCTTCGTCCGTGAGGTGGAGAACTTGAGGCCGCGCCGGCTATTCGACATGATAGTTGGGCGCCTCGCGGGTGATGATCACGTCGTGCACGTGACTCTCGCGCAGGCCGGCGCCGGAGATGCGCACGAACTTCGCCTTTTCCTGCAGCTCCGCGATATTGGCGCACCCCAGATAGCCCATGCCGGAGCGCAAACCACCCACGAGTTGGAAGACCATTGCCTCCAGCGGCCCGCGATAGGGCACGCGTCCCTCGATCCCCT